>Ga0210397_10000598_pt1 | contig 23846 bp, 15 predicted proteins | sample IncBWH2OmetaG_FD_160126 | JGI IMG/M metagenome (GOLD analysis project Ga0210397, IMG submission 160126) | Forest soil microbial communities from Barre Woods Harvard Forest LTER site, Petersham, Massachusetts, United States - Inc-BW-H-2-O ...
GGTGATTTCATAAATCGTCGGCGAGTATCCCAGGTCCGATTCGATCAGGGAATTGAGCGTGCTGCTGTTGTCCAGCGCATCGTGCGCGTAGGCGCGCACGTCCGCCGGATCGGCCGAAACGGGCGTATCGCCCCGTTCGGCGGCTTCATCGAGCGCGTTGCGGCAGGCGTCATACACCTGCTGGGCCACGAATTGGGCGCGGTCGTTCGCCTGGTGCAGCGTTTGGCGCGTGAGCCGCACGATGTACAGGCTCGAAACCACCGTCACCACCGCGAGCACCAGCAGCGAAAATGCCAGCGTGAATCTAGTTTTCAGGCTGAGACGCATCTTTCCGCCCCGCCTCGTATTCCTTGAGTTTGTTGTGCAGAGTTTTCAGACTGATGCCCAGCAGTTCGGCAGCGCGTGTCTTGTTCTGGCTCGTCGCCGCGAGCGTTTGCAGAATCAGCTCCTGCTCCATCGCTTCCACGGTAGCCCCCACGGGGAAGCGCAATCCGTCCAGCCCCACGCCCACCGTGGCCGGAGCGCGCCCGAAATCCGCGGGAAGATGCTGGCGCGTGATCGTTTCGCGGTTGCTGGCGATGGCCCCGCGTTCCAGCGCGTTGCGCAGCTCGCGAATGTTTCCCGGCCAGGGATACGATTGAAAGATTTCCATCACGTCCGCTCCCAGCCCGGAAATTTTTTTGCCGTGTTTCTCCGATAGCTCCTCGAGCAGCCGCTCGACCAGCAAGGGCAAATCCTCCTTGTGTTCGCGCAGCGGCGGCAGATGAATGTGAAACACGTTCAAACGGAAATACAGGTCCTGGCGCATGCGGCCGTCCGCCACGGCCTGCTCCGGATTCTTGTTGGTCGCCGCCAGCACGCGCACGTCCACCGCCGTTTCCACCTTGCTGCCCAGCCGCCGCACCTTGTGGTCCTCGAGCACGCGCAGCAATTTGGCCTGCGTGGGCGCGGGCATTTCCCCGATTTCATCGAGCAGCAGCGTCCCGCCATGGGCTAATTCGAAGCAGCCGAGGCGCCGCTCCGCCGCGCCCGTGAAAGCCCCTCTCTCGTGGCCGAAAATCTCGCTTTCCATCAGGGATTCCGGAATGGCGGAGCAATTGATGGCCACGAACGGCCGGTCCGCGCGCGGCGAAAGCCTGTGGATGGTGCGCGCCACAACCTCCTTGCCCGACCCCGTCTCGCCCGTAATCAGGACCGGCGCCGTCGAAGGCGCGGCCATTTCCACCTGCCGCATCACTTCCTGCATCGAGCGTGACGCTCCCACCAGCTCGCCCAGCTTTCCCGCTTCGCGCAATTGGCGCGTCAGCGTCGCCACGGCTTGCTTGTCCCGCAGGCGCCCCAGGGCGCGATCGAGCAGCGCCCGAAGTATCGGTGGTTTTAGCGGCTTTTCGATGTACCAGAAAGCTCCGGCCTCGATGGCTTGCGCCACTCGCTCGTCGCTGCCGCGGCCCGTGATGATGATCACGGGGACGCGCTGGATTTCTTCTCCCAGTTGACTCACCAAATCGAGCCCGTTCATGCCCGGAAGTTCCACGTCAACCAGGATTACATGGGGGGAGAATTCAGAAAATTTTCCCAGCGCCTCTTCGGCGCTGCCGACGCCCAGAACGTCGCAATTCCACTTTCGCAGCAGGGCTTCATAACCCTTGCGGGCGTTTTCCTCATCTTCCACGATGAGGATACGGTGCGAGGAGTGATTGCTCGAGGCCATCCACACTCAAATCTATCAGCAGTCCTAATTTAATGCCAATAGAACCCGGCCCCTCACTCCGCAACCGCGGACCACGCCTCCCTGAACCGCGCGCCCTCGCTACTGGCCGAAATAGAGCGGCCGCTCGAGCACCAGCTCGAGCTTTGTATCCTTCAAAAGCGTCACTTCCTGCCCCAGCCCGGAGGCCACCATGAATGCCGTGGCCGCTCCCGCGGCCGCGCCCATGGCCGCATCCTTCTTATTTTTTGCCACCACGCCCGGCGCGGCTCCCACAAGCGCCCCCTCGGCTGCCGCTTGGGCTTCTTCCTGTCTCTTGCTCGTTTGTGGCTCGATCGCGCCCTCCTTGCTGTAATCCACGCGCACGGAGTGCACGCCCGGAATGTCCGTGACCACGGCGACGAGTGGCAACTCTCCATCCGGCGTTCGTATGTCGTCGAATGTCAGCCACATTCTTGCCCTGCCTGCTGCGTGAGCCGCGTCAACCCTATCCACGTGGCCGCGGATTAGGGCGCCTGGCCGCAGAACAGTCCCATCGGCTGCGATGAGGGGTTCGAGAGTTCGAGCCACGAACCGGTCCCCGGCCTTGGCCTCACTCGTGCTCAGCGTCTCGTCCAGCCCAGCGAGAAAATGCGTCCCGGTGGCGACTTGGTTCGGCGCGCTCGCTGGCGCCGCTTGCGCCTGATCTTGCGGATACGCAGGCAGGGCTCGGACACCCAAAAGCGCCAGCGAAGCAGCAACGGCCAAGAATGTATTCTTACGAAATAGAGTGATTCGACGCATCTGTCTCTCTCCCGTTATTAAAGTGGCTTTCCGCCCTCCGCCGGGTTGCAGGCAGAAGGGTAGTCGCCCGAAACTATATGGCAGTTCAGATGGCGCGGATGGCCGCAGGGTGGCCCCGATGGGTGTCGTTAGTGCTCAAGACGACATTGAATCCCAAATCGGGATTTATGCCTTTCCCATAATTGCATCCGCCAGATGTAAAATGACTTAAACGAATACGTAATGATACGGACTTGTATACAATTCCAATTTGGAACTAAAGTCGCTCCCGCGCTGTGCCGTTCACTGCCCGTAACGCACTTGTTTTTAATAGTTTCTAATGGGAAATGAACTGTCCCTATTTGGTGCCAGGCTTGCAAAAGAAGCGCAGGAACTCGAGGGCACTTCTATAGGGAGCTTCTGGAAGCGCTTCGAGAAGGGGGATATCAATCGTGGCTAGTGGAATGGGAGCAGCTGCAGCTGTAGATCGGCCCATGGCCGTTACCGTTCTGATTGTGGATGATGAAGACTCCACGCGCGACTTATGCCGCGACGTGGCCGCCGACTCCGGATTGCGGCCGCGAACCGCGTCCACCACCGAACAAGCCATTGAAATCCTCGAACAGTTTCCAGTGGATATCGTCATCACCGACCTGCGCGTCCCCGAGCGAGGCGGAATCGAGCTCCTTAAAATCATCCGCGAGTCGTATCCGCAGACAGCCGTCCTCGTCCTCACGCAATACGGCACCATCGAGAGCGCCGTGGAAGCCACCCGCATGGGCGCCGCGGATTATGTCACCAAGCCCTTCCATGTCCCCGAGCTTCGCGGGAAGCTCGACCGCGTGGTCCGCTCCCTCGAAATAGACCAGGAAAATCGCGTTCTGCGCGAGCAGCTTCGAACCCGCCCCGGATTCGGCGGACTCATCGGCACCTCTCCCCGGATGCAGAGGGTCTATCGGCTGATCGAAAAAGTGTCTCAGCACAATTATCCCGTTCTGATTCTCGGCGAAAGCGGCACGGGCAAGGAGCTCGTGGCGCGTTCGATTCATTTCTCCGGGCCGCGCCGGAACAAGCCGTTCGCCCCCGTGGATTGCTCCGCTCTGGTTCCCACGCTCATCGAGTCGGAGCTGTTCGGTTACGTCAAGGGGGCTTTCACGGGCGCGCAAAACTCCCGGCAGGGACTGATGGAATCCGCCGGCGGGGGCACGCTTTTTCTCGACGAAATCGGCGATCTCCCCGTGGACCTGCAGGCGAAATTATTGCGCGCCCTGCAGGAAAAGGAGATTAGGCCCGTGGGTTCCACCGAGCGCATTCCCATCTCCACGCGCGTGATCGCAGCCACCAACCGCGACCTCGACAACGCCGTGCGCCAGGGCAATTTTCGCCAGGACCTTTTTTTCCGCCTCAACGTCGTGCAGATCAAGCTTCCGCCTTTGCGCGACCGCAAAGGCGATATTCCCCTCTTGGTGCATTCCTGCCTCGAGAAATTCAGCGATCCCAATCGCGAGGTGCGCACCATCTCCGAAGACGCCATGGCCCGGATGATCGCCTACGACTGGCCGGGCAACGTCCGCGAGCTCGAAAACGCCATCGAACGCGCCGTGGCCCTCGGCTCCGGACCCATTCTGCACGTAGGAGATCTTCCTTCCAGCCTCCATTACGGCACGGGGGAGCGCATCCCGCAAAGCGATGAGCTTCTGCCCCTCGAAGAACTCGAGCGCCGGGCCATCCTGCGCGCCCTGCGGGAATCGAGTGGAGATAAGCTCGCCGCCGCCCGGCTTCTGGGCATCGGAAAAACCACGCTCTATCGCAAGCTGAAGCAATACGAAGGGCAATCAACGGCGGAACCACCCGCATCGGGCCCTCGCCCCAATTGATCACGCCGCGAAATTCCGACGCGCGCGGTAACTTGAGGCACCATTAATCCCCTCCGCGCGCGCCATTCCTAGACAGGGAAGCATCCGGTTCGAACCGGGAAGCTTTCCGCTTCCTTCGCGCCCTCACCTCCTGCCAACGCATTGAAAAGCGGCAACTTCGATTGATTCCGGGGCTTGGCGAGCGTTATGCATGCGAAATGTGCGTGCATATTGCAACGACACATATTGCAGCAACAAGGGCAAAGCGCTTGCACGCGTTGCCGGTATTGCGGCGCTTGGTGGAATACGCCATCACCATGGGACTCGGGCTACTATCCGCCCACTGGATTCTTCAGGTGCGCTGGTAATTTGCCGATGAAATACGAAGATACGTTTGCTTGCCACGCCACGCCCGGTCCAATCCGCGCCTGCGGTGCGGTAGCCAAAAGGGAACCGACCGAGGCGGAGCTTCACAGCATCCTTGAGCGGGAAATCCCGGCGAAGATGCTGCAGACCGAAAAGATGGCGGCGCTCGGCCAGCTTGTCTCCGGAATCGCGCACGAACTGAACAATCCGCTCACGGCCATCATGGGTTACACGCAACTGCTGCTTGGCCGGGGACTCGCGCCCGGGCCGCTTTCGGAAGCGCGCAAGGTTTACCATGAGGCCGAGCGCGCGCGGCGCATCGTCAAGAACCTGCTCTATTTCGCGCGGGAGAACAGGCCGGAGCAGACGCGCGTGGACCTCAACGAGATTGTCGAGCGCACGCTCGCCCTGCGTTCCTACGAATTGAAGGTTGAAAACATCGCCGTGGAATGTGAACTCGCGCTGGACCTGCCCCGCACCATGGCCGACCCGTATCAGCTCCAGCAGGTGGTGCTGAACCTGGTGATCAACGCGGAGCAGGCGCTGCTCGAAGGGCGCGGACACGGCCGCGTCCGAATTCGCACCGAGCATCTGGGGCGCGCACGGGGAGACCGCATCCTGCTCGAAGTCTCCGACGATGGCCCGGGCATTCCGCGCGAAATTGCCTGGCGCATCTTCGATCCCTTTTTCACCACCAAGCCCGCGGGCGTGGGAACCGGGCTGGGACTTTCCATCGTGTACGGAATCGTTCATCAGCACGGCGGCGAAGTGACGTTCGAAAGCCAGCCGGGCAGCGGGGCGAAATTCAGCGTCGAGCTGCCGGTGGTCTCCGCCGCCGCAACGGGAGAGATGGAAGATTCGCTGGCGCAAGACGCGGGCGCGCCGCAGTCCGTTCTCACGGGCCGGATCCTCGTGGTCGAAGACGAGCCTACGGTCGCGCAATTGATGGCCGACGTGCTTCGGGAAGAAGGGCACGAGGTGGAAGCTGTTCTCGACAGCCAGGAGGGGCTGACGCGGCTTTCGCGCAGCCGCTACGACCTGGTGATTTGCGACCTGCGCATGCCGCGGCTCGATGGGCCGGCATTTTATGAGGCGCTCGTTCGCGGAGGAAGCGCGATGCAGCGGCGCATCCTTTTCGTCACGGGCGACACGGCGACGCCGCGCACGCCGCAATTTTTGGCGCGCCACAATTTGCCCTGGCTCGCCAAGCCGTTTTTGGTGGAGGAGCTGAAGCTCGCGGTTCATCGTGCGCTCGAGCGCAGCCAGAAGGACGAGAACGCGGACGACAACGCGGGTGATGCTCCCCCACAGGTGAAGACCCGAAGCGCGCATAACGCATAAAAGGGACTTGAGGACGATGGACACAGGCGCGATGAAAACGATGATTTCCGCGGCGCGCAGGCCGCTTGTGGGCGTGGCGGACCCGCGGATTGCCCGGCAACTGGCGCAGCAGATCGAGCAGTTCGCGCCAGCGCCGCCCGCGATTGCTTCGAACCTCGAGCGGGTCCGGGAGCTTTCCAGCCTCATTTGGCCACCCGTGATTCTTCTGGACGATGAACTCCTGGGCGATGAATTCCTGAGCGATGCACGGTTCGCGGACTCGTTGCGCTATTTCACGGCCACGGCTCCCGTGATTTTGCTCGCGCCGCTCGAACGCCAAACTGAAGTGGCGCGCCTGGTGGCCGAAGGTGAGCTCGAATTTGTGGCGCGCGCCGGGGATTTCATCCCCCTGACCGCCGGTCTGGTCGAACGCAGATTGCGATGGGCCAGCGCGCCGGAATTGCTTCTCGGTCCGCAATGGGCGGAACTGGCCGAGGACGCCGGCGCGATCTTCCGCCACGAAATCAATAACCCGCTGACGGGAATTTTAGGCAACGCGGAAATGCTTCTGGCTCATCGCGAGCGGCTCTCGAGCGTGGATACGCAGCGCCTCGAAACCGTGGTGGGCCTCGCCGTGCGCCTGCGCGAAACCGTCCGCCGCCTGAGCAACGGTTGGGACGCCCAGCCCCATTCTTTGAAGTCCGCGTAATCCGAGTGATTCGTGAACCGTGAACCGTGACTCGTGGTTCCTAACTGGCCCTTATGTTGTCATCCCGTTTACCCTGAGCGATCCTCCGAAGGGAGTCCGCCGCAGCGGACGAAGAGTCCATCTTCCCGCGCAACCCCCCCCGGTGCTGTAGTCCCAAACCCAGCCGCGTCCTTTGCTGGCGACGGCCACCCTCGTAATTCTCCCAAAGAAGTATTAACCTTACCAAGCTAATATCAAGACAGCTCGCACATGATAACCAGCATTCAGTTCCTTCGAAGCATCGGGCAGTTCGACTTTGTATCAGCGGGTGCGATAACGCTCGACCGGTACGTCTTGGTCTATTCCGAAAACGGGCGAGGCAAAACCACTCTGACTGCAATTCTCAGGTCGCTTTCAACCGGGGACCCTCTACCGGTGCGGGAGCGGCGGAGATTGGGTGCCCTAAACCCACCCCATGCAGTGCTTCACTGTTCGACAGGGCAAACCCCAGCCGTCTTCGTAGATGGCGCTTGGAACCGCACATTCCCCAACATACTCATCTTCGATGACCGATTCGTGGACGAAAATGTGTGCTCGGGCCTGAGCGTTGAGCCTGCCCATCGCCAAAATCTCCACGAGGTAGTCATTGGATCACGAGGCGTGACCCTGAACCGTAGACTCCAAGAGCTCGTTCTCCAAATTGAAGAACACAACGCGAATCTGAGGATTAGGGCCGCAGCGATACCGGAAGCAATTAGAGGGGCATTCTCCATCGACGAATTCTGCGAACTTCCAGCGATCGAGGCGATTGACGAGCAGATTCAAGTTGCCGAGAGAACGCTGGCTGCGGCCCAACAGCAAGACGCGGTGCGCGAAACTCCCGGATTTGACATGCTCGTCGTTCCCACCTTCGACATCGCCGCCCTAACGACAACGTTGGAGCTCGCCTTGCCCTACTTGGACGAAGAGGCCGTTGCCCGCTTAAAAGAACACTTCGCCCACATAGGCCTTAGAGGTGAGGCGTGGGTAGCCGAGGGCATGTGGAGGATTCCGCGCGCAGACGCTGGCAACGACGTCTGCCCATTTTGTACCCAGGACCTGACCCCGTCGCGCATCATCGGTTACTACAGGGAATATTTCAGCGAGGCGTATGTACTACTCAGAGAGCGTATTGGCGATGCGCTGGTAGAAGTCAATCTCCTTAATCATCCGAGAGAACTTCCCGGGAGGTTTGAGCGAAGCGTGAGGGCCGCAGCCGAGCGACGACAGTTTTGGTCCGGATTCTGCGATGTCCCCGAGATAGCGCTGGAGAGCGAGCAGTTAATGTCGGAGTGGGAAGCCGCTCGAGACGCGGTGATCGCGTTGTTGGAGGCGAAGCGAGCGGCTCCCCTTGACCGGATGGAAATGCCGCAAGGCGTCCGAGTCGCAATAGAAAGCCTTGATGCGGGGCGGAGGGCCGTTGAGACCCTTAATGAGCGACTTCAGCACGCCAACGACGCTATACAGGTTGTCAAAGAGCGGGCAGCGGCAGGAAATTCCGAGGTTGCTGCGGCGACGCTAGCTAGGCTCATAGCCAATCGGACGCGCCATGCTGCAGAAGTATCCGCGCACTGCGAGGAATACCTGCGCGAAAAAGCTGCAAAAGCAGCTACCGAAAGGCTGCGCGATGAGACGCGGCAGCAACTTGGGCAATATAGGACGGCCGAGTTTCCCCGATACCAAGCTGCCATTAATATGTACTTGGGCCGCTTTAACGCAGGCTTTCGAATCAGCAGCGTGGCGCCGGCGGATACTAGGGGCGGCCCGGCGTGCAACTACGAAATATCCATCAATAATTTTCCAATTCCAATCTCTGGGGCCGTTCCAGGGCTGGGGGAGCCTGCCTTTAAGAGTGTTCTCAGTTCAGGGGACCGCAGCACTCTTGCACTGGCTTTTTTCTTCGCCGCCCTCGAGCGGGACCCTAACCTTGCCGATAAAGTGGTTGTAATAGACGACCCAGCATCTAGCCTGGATGAAAATCGTTCTTTAACCACAGTTCAGGAACTACGGCGGCTTGCGCAACGGGCATCACAAACAATTGTCCTCTCCCACAATAAGAGCCTCCTCTGCAGGGTTTGGCTGGGCATTGACCGAACACGTTGCAGCACGATCAAGCTTGAGCGTGTAGGAGACGGATCCGATGTTCTGGCCTGGGATGTGAGCAACGATTCGGTTACCGAGCATGATCTCAATCACGCCTTGCTGAGATCCTACTTACAGAACGGACCCCGCCAAAATAGCCGAGAAGTTGCGAAGGCGGTCCGCCCTGTTTTAGAAGAGTTTCTCCGTGTGGCTTATCCGGAGCACTTCCCGCCTGGGCCCGGGGCCATGGGTCGGTTCATTCGGCTATGCTGGGAACGACTCGGAACACCCGCCGAAATCCTAAGCCCTTCAGACACGCAACAGCTGGATGATCTCGTGGAGTATGCGAGTCAGTTTCATCACACACCCGACAATAGGCGTGAAGATGTTGCCCCCAACGACGGTGAATTGCGCGGCTTCGTAGACCGCGCGATCAAGTTTGCTACGCGCGCTAGGCTAATCATTCCAAATGGCGCCGCGTAATTGGACGACCTTGCGAAGGTTGCAATTCGATTCAGAACGGCGACGAGCCCAGCCTAATCGGTACTCCGGACTGATCCATTGGGCACAGGGGCGCGATCCAATCGCGAAGGTCCAGGCTGCTCTTGCTATGCTTTTATTTCACTCAGGCGAAAAGTACAATTAAACTGACATCCTGGAGGGGTAACACAATGCGTAAGTGGTCGAGCTTCTCTCTTTCAATGATCCTCGCGGGCGCGCTTGGGGGCGCTGCGGGGACGCAAGCACAGACGCCGTCACAGCAGCCCGGCTATGCGAACTCCGGCGCGGTGACGACCGTGAATGAGGCCATTGACCGCCTCATCGCGCGCGAGCGCGACGAAGTCGCCGCCATCCGCGGCTACAGGCCGATCACGGAAACCTACGTCCAGGACATGAAAAGCGATCCGCAGTTGGGCATCGTTCCCGCCGGCGATCACTATTTTCTTGGCCAGGCGGACCTATCGAACGGCGTCGCTGAGAATTCGATGCTCGACAACAATAATAATAATAATGACAAAAAGAAGAAGAAAGAGAAGATGGAGGACCGAAATGCGCACACGGGCGGGTCTTCCTCCTCTTATGATCCCCAGGGCTTCCTGCGGATGATCTACGTGGATACAGAGGGCTTTGACCGCGGGCACTATACGTTCGATTACGCGGGCCGGGAATTCCTCGGCGAGGTGCGCTGCCTGGTGTTCGACGTGACGCCGATCGCGAAGTCGGGCAAGGGCCGCTTCTACGGCCGCATCTGGGTGGAGGACCAGGATTACAACATCGTCCGGTTCAACGGAGTGTTCACTTCCGGCGGGGAACCTAGCGGGTTCACCGTGCACTTCGATAGCTGGCGGCTTAATCTCCAGCCGAACCTCTGGCTGCCTGCATTCGTGTTCAGCCAGGAATCGGACTCGAAGAATTCTCCCGAGGATAGCGTCCGCTTCAAGGCGCAAACTCGCCTGTGGGGTTACTCCCTGAAGAGCGCGGGTTCGGCGGCTTTCAATGACCGGCCGCTCGGAGCGGCTCCCGCGGCCCAAAGTGGCGCCTCCGCTCAGACGGATAGCTCTCCGGTTGACGTGGAGCGCGAATGGCAGCATCAGGCGGAGTTGAATGTGCTCGACCGGCTGCAGCGCATCGGTCTGCTGGCGCCTCCGGGGGAAGTGGATAAGGTGCTCGAAACCGTGGTGAACAATCTCGAGGTGACCAACAATCTCGATATCGAACCCGACGTTCACTGCCGCGTGTTGCTCACGGGCACGCTCGAAACTTTTTCGATCGGACACACCATTGTGATGAGCCGCGGGCTGCTGGACGTCCTGCCCGACGAGGCCAGCCTGGCGACCATGCTGGCGCAGGAGCTGGCTGCGATCGTGGTGATGAAGCCCTCCACGGATCAGTGGGGATTCAACGACACGACGAACGTCACCGCCGACCAGGCGCTTTCGCGCTTCTCGTTCAAGGCCACACCGGCGGAAGAGGATCTGTCCAACAAGAAGGCCATCGAATTCCTGAAGCATTCTCCCTATCAGGACAAGCTCGGAACCTCGGCGCTTTTCCTGAAGCAGCTTCAGGCGGATTCGACTGTTCTGCCCGCGCTTATCAACGCCCATCTGGGGAACAGCGTGGCACTGAGCACGGCGCTATTGAGCATGGGCCCGGCGCTCCAGGCCGATAACGTGGGCCAGATCGCGGCGCTGCCGCTCGGCGCCCGAGTGAAGGTGGATCCGTGGAGCGACCGCGTGGAGCTGGTCAAGGCCAAGCCCGTTGCGCTGCATTCGGCGCGCGAAAAGATGCCGTTTGAGGTCACGCCCTTCATGCCGTTCCTGACGCGCTACCACAACTAGAACATGTCTGGAGAGTTTGACGGGAGAGAGACTAGGTCGAGCTATAGACTTCAAGCTGTGAAACGGTGAGCGCTTTACGGACTTCGCGTATCAGAGTGTCGTTGGAAAAAGGTTTCTGCAAGATGGGAGTATCCGGCGGCAGACTGCCGTGCCCCGGGGAATGAAATTCAACGTAACCGGACATAAAGAGAGTCTTCACTTCGGGCCGGGAAGCCGCCAGCCGTTTCGCGAGCGCAGGGCCGCCTATTCCAGGCATCACAACGTCCGATAACAGCAGATGGATGGCGCCGTGATACTTTTCCGCGATATCGAGGGCCTCGGCGCCGCAGGACGCTGCCAGCACATTGTATCCATTTTGTGTCAGGAGATCTGAGATGAGCGTTCGAAGCGAATCTTCGTCCTCGGCCACCAGCACGGTCTCCGAACCTCGCGGCACTCTTGCCCGAGCTTCATTGGTTGTCGGCATGGCGACACCTTGGACGACCATCGGCAGACAGATCCTGAACGTTGTGCCGACTCCGACGTTGCTTTCCACCCAGATGTAGCCGCCGCTCTGCTTTACAACTCCGTAGACGGTGGCGAGCCCCAACCCTGTCCCTCGGCCTTTTTCCTTGGTGGTGAAGAACGGCTCGAAGATGTGCGCGATGGTATCCTGGTCCATGCCTGTCCCTGAATCCGTGACGGTCAACTGGACGTATGGTCCAGGCTGGACATAGGGCCGGTCGGCGACAACGCTTTCACCGAGTTCGACGTTGGCCGTCTGGATCATCAGCTTTCCACCGCCGGGCATGGCGTCGCGGGCGTTCACCACGAGATTCATGATCACTTGCTCGAGCTGGCTTTGATCCGCCCGAACCTTTCGAAGCGCCGGATCAAGCATGATTTCAACCTGTACGTGTTCCCCGATCAGCCGGCGCAGCATGGTCACGAGGTCGGTCACGAGCGTGTTCAGATCGAGAATCCTCGGTTGCAGCACTTGCTGGCGGCTGAAAGCAAGCAACTGCCGTGTGAGTGAGGATGCGCTTACGCCCGCCTTCTTGATTTCCCCGACGCTCTTGCGAAGCGGATCGTTCTCTTCCAATTTCATGTCCAGAATATCGCTGTAGCCGATGATCACGCCCAGCAGGTTATTGAAGTCGTGGGCGATGCCGCCGGAAAGCCGCCCCACGGCTTCCATCTTTTGTGATTGGCGGAGCTGCTCTTCCTTGAGCCGCAGCGCTTCCTCGGACTTCTTGCGCTCGGTGATATCGCGATTGACGATTACGAGAACGTCGATTTTACCCGCGGCGTTGCGTACCGCGCTCGAAGTGGATTCGAGAAACCGCCACGTGCCGTCTTTATGCTTGAAGCGGTACTGCAGCCGCCGCCCCGTACCCGTTTGCTGCGCCTCCCGGGCCGCTTCGATGACTTTCGGGCGATCCTCGGGATGCACCTGTTCGATGCCGGGGGTTCCCATCAATTCTTTCGGGGAATACCCCATGATCCTTTCGTACGAGGGGCTGTTGTAAAGCCTGTTGCCGCTCGCATCCACGACGGCGATCAAATCCTCCGCGTATTCGCCGATCAGGTGGAATAATCCCTGGCTTTTGTATAGTTGTTTCCGGACGCGATACACCTGGAGCTGCTGGTAAAACGCGTAGATATCAAACAGCAACACGAGACCAACCAGCCCGCGCGATGATTGCCGGAGGCTTGTGACGTACGAGGATGCGGCCCCTTCCAAAAGGACGGGAAAAATGAAGGAAAGCAATCCGACCGTCAACAACAGAGTGACGATGATCGCAGACGCCCACAGCCACCATTGGCGCGACTCAACCTGCTTGAGTTCAGCCAAGGCGTGGCGCGCGTCTTCGGCGTCAATCGCCTCCGACGGTCTGTTTCTGCTGGCGTTTGTGGCCCGAAACAGTGGCATAACAGCCTATTTTCTCGTGAGAGATACGCTTGGGACAATGGTACCAACGCGGGTTTTACGTCTTGTGCCGAACCTGACAATGAGGCGGGATATACGGTTTGGGCCACGGTTTCACGCATCATCGTCATGGAGAAGTCGCGAAGGGACCGCAGCCTACAAGGTCGAAATCCTACGTTGGCCACGAGCCTTCCCCAGCCGGCAATTTCAAAACGGAAATCGAATGGAGAGAATGCCGTTATGATTATTGGTGTGGAAGTGCGTGGTGGCGATCTGGAACCCGCCGCCGAAGGTGAACGCGAACCGATTGTGGATGGGAAACCTGCCAAGGACGATACCGGGCGTCAGGAAAACCTGGGTCTTCCCGTTATTAGCACCGTCTTGAAAATGAGTGTAATTGACCTCGACCTCCGGCCAAAATTTGCGATACAGACGGTATTGAAACGCATTATTCCAGGGATAGGTTCTTCCAATCACATTTTCGTTGCCGGTCGGCAGGGTCGCGCCGAACGTTCCTTGAACGTCGAAGTCGCCGAAACCCTTTCCGTAAGCGATTGTTGGGGTGATGATGGAATTGGTGGCGCCATTTTTGTATTGACCGGTGGGGAGGGTGACCTGGAGGAACGCGGTGAGGATGTAGTTTCCGTGTTTTTCGTTGGACGCCAGGATCCTGTATTTGACAAGGAAGCTCCAGTCGCCGAAGCCATCCTGAACTTTGGGGTTGTTGTGCACCATAAAGGCGGGCGGCGCGACCAGAATCACCTCGATATTCTTCTGTGGGATCAGTTCCAGCCCCTTCGCAGCGCCATAATTTTCCGACGTGATGCCCGCACCGTTCGTTTGCCAGAGGATGTCGTAACGGAATTCCTGCTCGAGACGGGGAGTGGTGGTTGCGAGCGGCGTAATCCAGTGTGGCTGCTCCGCCTGTGTTGCTGAGACCATGTTAAGCCAGTCGCTGATGAAGCCGTTTCCACTGGATGGGGATGGAGAAGGGGAAGCGCTCTGGGCATGAACCGCGGGGACGGATGCGAGCAAAACAGATGCAAATAGGAGATGAATGGAACGCCGCTTCACGCGATTCCTCCCGTCCTGATTCCAGATCGAGCGGCCCCCTACATTCAAGCGGGGCAAAATAAAAACGCGAATTTATACGATTAGAAAAGATAAGTCAAAGCAATACGATACGAATATAGGTAATGGGTCAGTTTGAATTTTGGCTCTTTGTGTCACGATCAAGAAAATTCAAACTGACCCACCGCCCGAATATGAGGACACGGGAAATGGAAAAGGGAAAATAGAAGATGGGAAACCAGAGACCGAAAATCGCCGGCCCTCGGGGCTATACGCGAAGGATCATCACTTCGGTGGACTTGATAAGCGCGGCGACAGTCTGGCCTTTCTGCAATCGCATTTCGCGCGCGGCGTCGGCGGTGATGATGGAGGTGATGTGCTGGCCGCCGATGGAGAGGCTCACCTGGGCCATCAAGCCCTCGATTTTGACGGCTGTCACGCGGCCGACCAATTGATTGCGTCCGGAGACGCGGCGGAAATTGGTGCGCCGCCCGGCCACGTCACCGGTTTGGGAGGGGCGGTAGAGAAATTTGTCCAGCTCCGATTCCGGGATGCGGTGATGGCCGCCGGCGGTTCGAACCGTCTTCAATTTGCGCTTGTAGATCCATTGCTTGAGCGTGACGTAGCTGATTCCCAGAATTTGCGCCGCGTCGCGGGGTTTGAGAAGTTTTGGTGAGGGCATGGGGGCAGCCGGGAAACAGATTTCTAATCCGAACGAGCTCGCGGGTCAATCTATTTCTTGGAGCGTGGGCGCGCGAGGGCAGGGAATGTTCAGCAAGACAAGAACGGTACAGTTTCAAATGTGAACGCAGCCGAAGGACGCGTTTATTCAAATGGTAACGTCCCTAAGGTTCTCTAATCAAGTGCAAGAATGTCTAGATTTTCGATGCCAGATTTCCAATCAGTGGCAAAATCATTCCCTTCGATGACTATCGCGGGGTCCTCCAAAGAAGCCTAAAGTCAGTAAAATCATCAATAAAGGGATTGGCCCCGGGCGTGCTCCTTCCATGTTTGCAAAGCTTACTTGCAGGCAGCCATGGGAATATACAGACTCCAATACCGGAAACGCACACCGCACCCAGTCAGGATACGCTGGCAGTACGTGGGAGTTCTGATCCTACTATTGATTTTGGGCATTTGGTGCCTGCGGTTATCGGCCTCCCATTTTGGCGCAACGAATGTTAAGCCGGCCGCGAGTGCGGCTGCTTCCCGTCCAGGTACAACCGAAAGTCTTTCCGAAATGCGTGATGTGCGAACGCTTCGGGCTGTGTATCCCTACTCGGTGATTCCCGGCGGAATCCGTAGCGCGCGGGAATTGCAAAGTGACATTTCCGCGGACCCGGTGGTCCGAGCGCACTATGCAGGCTTCGACATGTCCAAGGCGCACATGATTCGATTGCAGCAGGCAAAACTTGTTTATGTGTCCTACCGCATCGGCAATGACGTGTACTGGACGAAGCACAGGCTCAAGCTGGCAAAAAATGAGGCCGTAATCACCGATGGGACGCATACGGCCAGGTCTCGTTGCGGCAATCGGGTGAGCGACACGCGCGTTTTGCCAACTTCACCGAAAGAACCGGCCGTCCTAGCCATGGACACGGCTGTGGACACGGCTGCTCTTCCTGAACTCGTGGTCCCGGGCGGACCGAATCCACCGGCGGGCGCGCACCCGCTCGTGGCTGCGCAGCCTCCGCCGGACGGCGAGCCCTTTATTCCCCTGGTTCTTATGCTTCCGCCCGGTGGCGGGGCGGGAGGGTCCGGGGGAGGAACAGGAGGGCATAAGAGGCTGGGAGACCCGAAAGTAGGCGATCCTTCTGGTAATCCTCCAGGCGTCCCGCCGACGGCCGTTCCCGAGCCGGACACGCTGCCGCTCTTGCTGATCTCGCTTCCATTGCTTTGGATGTTGGGCAAGCGAATGAAACGCTCGCGGCGCTAGCGCTTTAGCAAATTTGTGAGGCAGGTAACCTTCCGGTCCGCGGATTGACTTTCCCCTTGCAAACCCATCGGCTCTCGCGTAGTCTTTCCGGGATGCGAGTTCATCTCCAACAGAACACACAGTGTTGTTACCCGTGCACAGCTTGCGTAAGCGTGTGTTCTGGCGCAGGGAGGCTCGAAGCATAGCCATCAGGTCCTAAGCAATTGTTTCCCGGACCCACCGCCAGAAACGAAGCTGGCAGGTGGGTTTTTTATTTTCGACCCACCAAAAGCCGGGTATCCGAGACCGGCCTTCAAACCCGCCAGCGAAACTCGAGATAACCGAATCACAGCACGAAATCGAATCGCAAAAACAAAATAACTCAGGAGAGACTTTGATGCCGACACACAAGGGAGTGAACTCGAGACGCATAGCCGCTGCGCTGGCAATTTTTCTCGGCGTGGCGGGCCCCCTCCGAACTGCGCGGGGCGGCGGAGAAGATGCCGCCTCCTCGGGAGCGAGCGCGGCCCCATCACAGCCGGCCGGCAGTGCGGCGCAGCCCGCCAAGGCGGGCGCTGCGGCGCCGGCCCCGGATGCCGTGCTGTTGGAACTCGATCAATTGAAGGATGCGGTGCAAGCGCAATCGGAGAAAGTGGCCGAGCACACGCAGGAGCTCGATTCCGAGCGCGCGGAACTGAAGGAGGAGCTGCAACGCATTGCGGCGGTCGAAGCGAAGCTCAGAGTGACGCCGGACGCAGCGACAGGCTCGGAAGCTGCTGCGCTCGCACCGGTGGGGTCCGCGGGTTCGGAAGCGCTAGCGCCGAATGCGCAGGCACAAACGCCGCAAGATTGGTCAAATCGAATCGCCAACCTGGAAGAATCCGTAAAGAAGTTCGGACCGCTTGCATTCTCCGGTGACATCCGCTTGCGCGCTGAGCCTTTCTTCGGGGGCCCTGCGAATCGCTCTCTGGACCAAAATCGCGAACGCTTTCGGCTTCGCCTCAACGTGGATGCCAAATTGAACGATGATTTCAGGGGCCGTTTTTCGCTCGCTTCAGGCGACATCAACAACCCGATCAGCGACAATCAGACCGCGGGCGATTTCTATGCGCGCAAGCCGATCGCCATAGATGAAGCATCTGTTCAATACTCTCCTCACGCATTCCGCCCCTTAAGCGTGATTGGCGGAAAGTTTGCGTATCCCTGGTACAACACCGAGCTCGTTTGGGATAAGGATCTCAGGCCGGAGGGCGCTGCGGAGACGCTCGCATTCGATTTGCATTCCACGCCGCTACTCAAGCGCATTGCAATAGTGGGTTTCGAGCTGCCATTTACGCAGGTGGCGGGCGTGGCGCTAAACAACAAGAGTCTTCTCACGAGCGCCGTCTACGGCGGCCAATTGCAGACCACCTTTCAACTTACGTCCTGGCTGAAGTTCGGAGCCTACAGCGGCCTCTATAACTACCATAATGCCGACCCGATCGCCCTGGCGCTAGCCAAGGCGAGCGCCAGCAACCCGCAGACCCCCCTTACCGGTTTGCTTCCGCTGGTGGGCAACGGCACGGTCCAGAACTCGATACTCACAACGACGTCAAAGAACGTGGTCACCATCGGTGCCACTGCTTATCCAACCGGGGTTACCAGCGTTACGAACGCCCAATTTGCCTCGAAATTCGCGCTATTCGACTCGCTGGCGACATTTGATATCACTACTCCCTGGCAGCGGTGGCCCTTCAAGGTGATCGGCGACTATGTCCAGAACACCGAAGCATGCGCGAATGTGAAGAATCTTCAGCCCGCGCCTGCGAATACAAGTACTCTTCAATTCTCGCAGTCGCTGAACTTCGCGTGCAACCCGCACCAGCGCCGCGGCTATTGGGGCGAGGTGCAGGTCGGCCGCGCGCAGAAGCGAGGGGACTGGCAGTTTGATTACACGCGCATCTTCATCGAACGCGAAGCGGTGGTCTCGAACTTTGACTACAGCGAAATCCTACAGGGCAGCAATGTGACAGAGCACCGCGCGCAGATTTTCTACCAAGTCCATCGCAACGTGCAGCTTTCTTATACGGCGCTCATCGGGCGCCCGTTGAATTTCGGCAGTGCCGCGCCACCTCAAAATTGGCTGGAGCGTATGCAGTTTGACGTGCTTTACACATTCTAGGGGGACACCTGAAACGAGGAAAATTGCAGACGGGGAAGGGTGGGTGGCTTCCCCGTCTGCAACCTGTGTGCTATGGGAGGTAGTAACGGAAGGAGGTGAGCGCCATGTTCTCGTCGGAGTGTGGCTGTCCGCTCGAGCCAAAGCCGCTACCGGTCTTGGTGCCGACCCAGGTTTCGCGGTAGACATTTGAGTACTGCATACCGAACTGAACCCGGCCCTTCGGGCCGCTATAGAAGCGATACCAGAAGCCGACGGTGCCTTCGACGATGCTCCGCGTATCGCCCGTGCAGTTGGCAAGCGCGCCGGGGATGAAGCCCGTGGAACCGCCGAGGCCGTTGGGAACTCCGAGGCTGGTTGTGCCAGGAGCGACGGTCGGCTGAACTTCCGTCCAGCATCCGGTATTGGCGAGCCCCTGTGCTCCATACCCTTCGTTCGGAACCACTCCCGACTTGATGTAACCGGCCCGGCCCTCGTATTCATCACCGCTGTTTAAGTAGATGTCCAGTTGCTTCGTGGGATGGAACTGCAGAGTGACCAGCGACTGATAGTTGTGGATAGGAACGACAGTGCCATTCGGGCGGACAGTTGCATCAGCCAGTCCGGCCGAGCCGTAGCGGCCGATGCCGGTGCCGCCAAAGAAGTGAACGCCGAAATCGACCTTCTTGGCGAAGAGGTTCCAGCGCGCATTGGCCCCCCCGCCGCCTACGGCAGCGGTGCTGTTCGTTGCGCCCGCGGCGGAGTTGGCAAGACCGGGGCCACTGGCACATGCAGTCATCGTGCCCGTCGCGATGGGGGCCACGGTACCGCCCCCTGCTGGAACGCACGGGAAGATTCGATCACGGAACTCGCTGGCCAGCCCGAAGATTTCGTAGTGGCCAAAGCCGGGTTCGAAGACGGCCTTGATAATGAAATCCGGGGAGGGGTTATAGGCATAGTTGGCGGCCGGGTTGTAAAGGCCGCCGCTGGCGCCGAACTGGCCGAACAGGAAGTTGTTGGTGGTCGTTGCGTTGACGATACTTGTTGCCGTCGTGGTGCAAACACCGGCTGTGATGACTGTACATGTTACAACCTGCGTTCCGCCCGACGTCACTGTCGGGTTGCCGTGGACAGTAACCGTAGCTTGCGGATTTTCCACCGAGAGACCTAGCCAAACCTTGTTGCCGAAGTTCTTGGTTATCCGGAACCCGTATTGGCGCGCCCAGCTAAAGCCGACGTTATACTGCGCGTCAATGGTCATCGGGAGGGCTTCCGTGCGGTTGTCCATCCCATGCGTGGTTTCAGTGATCAAACTCCACTGCTGGCCGCCCGTAAAGGTGAAACCGTTCGTGAAAGCGGCCTGGGCCCAGAACTGCCGCTGGCGCATGGTGTAGCTGTTGCTCTGGTTGTTGTTCGACGTGGTGCCGGCGGAGAGGAAGTCCATCTCGTAGTAGCCGCCGATCTTCACATTGTCCATCTTACCCTCGACCAGCATGCTGATGCGCGACTGCCGGCCGCTGCCGAAGAACTCGGCGAGATGGGAATTCGAAGAGCCGTCGAAGGGGATGTTGTTGAACGGCGTGTTGATGTCGGCGCCAAGGGCCTTCTGGCGCCACACAGATTCCGCCGCGAAGAAGCCGCCGGGCGTCAGGGTGACTCCCTTGTAGTGGATGGACGTTGGTTCGCTCGGGTTATCCATTCCCCCATAACCGTCGACACCTGGATTCAGGCTTACGGAACGCCTTGAGCCAGCAGGATCCGGCGCCTCCGTCACGAAGGGACTCACAGCCGGAACGCCGATGGCGGGGCCAGCGGCTGCTACCGGCGCGGCAGCGAGATTCCCGGATGACCCTGACGACGAAGCATTCATCTGGTCCTCAAGCTCCTGCATTTTCTGCTGCTGTTCCCGCAACTGATCGTTCTGCTCCTGGAGCTGTCTCGTCTGGGCTTCGATAAGGGCGCGAAGCTGCTGCAACTCGCTTTGTGTGTCCGTAGTCGCTGGAGTCGCGGCTGGTTCGGCTTTCGACGAAGCTGCAGGCGCACTGCTGGGTTGCGCTGTTGGCGCCGCCGTGGCCGAGCTGGTCGTTGCCGAATTCCCCCCTGCTCCTGTGGCACCCGTCCCGGCAGTCGCTGGCAACGCGATCAGGCCGAGGGCTGCAATCCACACAATTAATCTCATTACATCCTCCTTGAAGTTAATTCCCCCACCGTTTTGGAGCCGAAAATCGCGCTGCAAATTCCCTCTGCATCGAAGTGACTTCACGACCTAACCGCTGAAACCGAAGCTGCGTGACACACGAAACCGCAAGACAATGGTGTCTTCGTCTGCAAAATCCTATGAGACCTCGAATCGGCTTGTTCCACGCACTCTTCCAGGAGGCTCCACACTCCAACACCCCTCGCGGAAGGCGAACCTTACGCAGCGCGCTTAAACCCTCCATGACAGTTGTGTGAATTGTGCGTTACAGTCTTAAGTCACTCATTATCAGAATGATAGAGGCGATGCGGCGCGATTGGCGGTCCCTATGCGCATGGGCATCGCCCGTGGGCGACGCGTGATTGGGGTCAGGAGACGCAAGCAAAAAGCTGAGAATCAACTAGCTGAGTGTTATCGGGTCAGTATGCTAGTTCAGCGGGAAAGACGGAGAAGAGTATCGAAGGCTGCGGGTTTCGCGGACTCCAATCCGTTTATTTATTTGCCTTCGAGCGATACAAGCAGGCGGCGAAGTTTCGACCGGTCTTCGAGTCCCATGCCGGTTGTCTCGAAGCCCGCCTGATGAGAGCGCACGAAGCGGACCACGGCCTTCATGCGGATCGAGCGGAGGCCGACGGGTATCTTCAGAGTCGCCTCGGTTCCCACCGGGAATTGAATGTCGCCATGGAGCAGACCGCCTTCGAGGCTCAGAACGCTGATCGCTGAGGTGTATCTTCCGCGCGTCGAGGTGACCACGGCGGGAACGGCGCGCGGCAATCGAATCCTGGGATGGCGGCGGTAGCGGACAATATCGCGGCCGGGAACCGGATCGAGAGGAGCAAAGGCTATCTCTCTTGCCTCCAGGCCCGAGTGAGGCAGAAACCTCCGGATCCACTCCGGGTCTATCTTCACCAGCGCTTGCGCCGCCGCCATGCGAATTTCTTCCGGATGCGTCCAGCCGAATGCCTTGCGGTCTTCGACCAGGAGGCGCAGGTGGCCCGCAGCAGCCGGCGCGCGCATGCGGCCGAGGGCTTCGATGGCCTTTACGCGCAGATAGTCCGCGCCTTGCGGGAGAATGTCGCCCTGGACCACGCGCAACAGTTTCGGCGCCGTGTCCAGATCCCCGCACATTCCGATTTCGTCGAGTGCGAGGGGCAGCACCGAGTCCGCGAATATCTCGAGCGAATTCGTGAGCAGACGGCCGCGCTCGTGCGCTCCCGCAATGGAGAGCTGCCGGACGACGGCGTCCTGGAACGCGCGTCCGGCGTTTCCGAGGCGCAGCGGGAGCAGATGTTCGAGCGCAATCGGATCGAGACGGCTGAACAAACCGACCACCGCAACAGCTCGGGCAGGCGCCTCGGACTTGAGTATTTCTCTAAGGTGAGCGAGGCACGGTGCGCCCACAGCCTTGGCCAGCTCGACGATATTTTCCCTTTCCGTGCGGCGCCCCGAGCGCGCCAGCCGCAGCGCGAGTTGTTCGCCCGCGGCCTGCGGGATGCGCATGAGCACGCCGGACATGCCTTCCGGCATGGCCTCGGCCAGGAGGGCTTCCTCGATGAATTCCGGAACGCGATTTTCAATGCCCGTGCGGGGACGCAGGCTTTGGGCCCAGCTCGGACGCAATTCTTCGAGATCGGCAAGCGAATCGAGCGACTGCTGCATGGCGCGGTAATAGCGGCGCGAGGAGGCTTCCTGGCTGATCCGCACGAAGGCCGCACCCAGCAGGGTTTGTAACTCCAAATCCGTTTCAGCGTTCATCTGCTGGCCAATTTGCTGAAGGGCATCCTCCAGCCGCCGGCTCGCCGTCTTGCTGTAGAGTTCCGCAAGTTGGCTCAATCCGATGGCGGCCTTCTTGCGAGCTTCGGCGTCCTTATTGCGCACGCAGGATGCGTACTGGAGCAGGATAGCTCCCGCAGCCTCCGATTCGCCCCGTCCGAGAAGCTCTTCAACATATTGCTGGATGTTGCGGGGGGGAATGCACCATGCATCGGCGGATGTGAGCACGGCCCGCTTGCCGGAATCCGGCACCGCGGCCCAGAATTGACGGTCGAGGACGTCCGCGTGCGATTCCACGGAAAGCCCCGCACCAGCCATCTTTTCCTCCCGGGATTTGAGGATTTTACGGAGCGTTTCAAGTTCTTGGCCCATGCGGTCGAGCAACTGCCGGACGGCATTGACGCGCACTTCGCCGCGCTGAAAACGGTCGAGCGCGAAGCGGATGGCCAGATCCTCGGCCAGCCGCAGCAGCGTGGCTTCATCCAATTTAGGAGAGGACGTATTGGCCGCGACTTTTGCGAGTGCCTGCCTCAAAGTGACGCGGGCGTTCGGCGGCAGCGAGGTCATCTTCTGTTGCCACGCCGTAGGATCCAGGTTTTGCGCATTTTTTCCGTGAGAGGCTTCGCCGAATTGACCGAGCAGGCGAAGCAGGCCCCTGAGGTCCGCCTCTTCGAGCGGCGCGATCGAAGCCGAGCCCGCCGACGCGCCAGCGGTGGCGTTTCCACCCAGGCTGTCGCCTGTTCCCGTTCCGCCGCTGCCTGATCCGGCTCCGCTTCCACCGCCCGGCCCGCTGTGCGCGCCTTCCGCCGCGGCGATGAGCTGAATCATCTTCTCCGGGCTGCGAAACCATTCCTGAAGGCTTCCGGCGTCAGCGCCGAGCGTCTTGGCCGCTAATTGCGTCACTACGCGCGCATCGGCCAAGGCAGCGTCTTCGGGAACAAATCGAATCTCGTTGACGCGGATTCCCGAGGCGGTATTTTTGCCGAAATGGTGTTCAAGGCGTTCGGTCAAAGTGCGGGATTTTGTGCCCGTTTCCATGAACGCTCTTATGAGATTCGTGAACTCATCGCGCTCCACGCCGGGACTGAAGCAAATGCTGGCGATTCCGGCGGAATCGAGCAAATCGGCGAAACTGCGCTCGGCGGGCGTCGAGTCGAGGGGCACGCCATCCAGAAGAAGCTGCGAGCTGGAAGCTCCAAGCAATAGTCCGGTTTGCCCCGCTGCGCTGACTGCCTCCTGAAGCTCATTCCATGTGGAGACGAATTGGGTGGCCGAGCGGGAATGGTCTAACCCATAGAGCCGAGCGTACTTAAGCAGGACATTGAGGCTGCGCACGAAGACGCGTGCCTGCGGGGCGGTCGATTGCCTGGGCACCGTCAAATCACTTGAAGGGGGAGACATCAGTGATCTCTAGATCGAGTGTACTAGAACGATTGACTGTGGGAATGGTACGAAGGTACTGAGTTCTTCGACTTGTCGGTTGCCCAGATTACAAGGAAATGCCCTCGCCCTTGGAACGAAATCAGGCAGGGAGGCGGACTTTGACGTCCAAGCCGCTAAGCGCGGGGCGCACACGGCGGATCACTTCGCTGGCCCAAAGTTTTTCGCTGAGTAGGACGAGCGAGCCCTCATTGAAATCACAGGCAGCGCAGAAAAAGTACCGAGGGAAGGCCGTGTGGTAGGC
>Ga0210397_10000599_pt1 | contig 23815 bp, 11 predicted proteins | sample IncBWH2OmetaG_FD_160126 | JGI IMG/M metagenome (GOLD analysis project Ga0210397, IMG submission 160126) | Forest soil microbial communities from Barre Woods Harvard Forest LTER site, Petersham, Massachusetts, United States - Inc-BW-H-2-O ...
CTTAAGGCCAAGGCACAGTTCGTCGCAGCCAGTGGCAATGGGGGCCGCGGCGGCTTTTGGCGGAGGACCCGGAGGGCGGTTGACCAGATAGAACGAAGAGAGCGAACTCACCCAAAGATAAACCTTCGCCGTCCCATCCGTTTGTTTTGTGATTTGCAGATGGACTGGACAATGGCCGACGTACGGTCCGTCGGTGGCCGGAACCGAACAATCCGGAGGGCCGGCGTCGACAAAATGGTCAGCAACCGGCGAGTCAATCTTGAACTGCCACGATGGCTGAAGAATTCGCAGGGAATCGAGCGCGTTTGCGTACCAGCTTTCCGCGCTTGGATAAGCAATTTGCGCGTAGCAGATGTACATGGGCACATTGTTCGCCCATGTCGACATTTGACAGGGGACCTTGGCTCCTTCGGTCGAGAGGGCCGAAACGACGGCGCTGTTCGCGCGATATTTTCGAAAGTCCGTGACCGCGGCGTCGAGAATGTTTTGCAGGCCCTGGCAGAGAGGGGCTTTGCACTGTGCGAGTGCGGAAACCGCAAGGAGAAGACTGAAACACAACAGGGAAAATGCCCGAAGCGTTTTCTTGATCATAGGCGGCCCCACTAGAAATTGGATGTAAATCCAACCAGGACCAGGGAGTGGAGGGATCGTGTCAGCAATTAAATCGTGCCTTCTGATGAAGGCAGAGTCAACCCGTATTCCTGCTCTTGTTTCCGCTGGGATGGAATCGGGGCTGAAAGGAATGGTACGAACTAAACCTTTACGCTGCAAAACACCTATGAAAATGCGCGGTAAATCTCAGCGGGCGAGGGGCATTCGAATAACGGTTGCATGTTCGGCGGGATCGACGGCCAAGCCGTCGCGAAATGCGACGAGCTTGCCGGAGTTGGTGGCGACGCGTTCGCCTGGAACGACGATACCAACGAGATTCAGTGGGTCGGCCGCGGAAATGGTGACGAGTTCGCCGGTGGGCTGCTGATTGCGCTGCGCACGCAATGAGTCGACGGCGATGCTGAGCGCAAACTGCTCTCCGATGAAGCCGCTTACAAAACGGCCGCCTCGAACTTCGCCGCGGTCTTCGAGGCGGCGGAGAGTGATTAGCAGCTCGCGCCACTTGGGGAGATTGGTTTCGCGCGTCAGAAGCTCGCGGAAGACAATTCCATAGCGGCGCAGAAGCATCCAGCACGTAGCTTCGAGGGCGCGAGGGCGATCGTGGGCGTCGCCGGAAAAGAGCAGCGACCAACGGCCCGCGCTGTGTCGTGGACGCGAGGTTCGCCCGATTCCCTGTCCGGAGCGGCGCTTGGGATCGATCAGGGCACGCAAGTTGTCGAAACCGTCTGCCGTGAGCAGACCGGCAGCGACGAGTTCCCAGAGTGCAGATTCTACTTCCGACTTTAATTTACCGACGCCGCGCACGATGTCCGCGAAGAACGAAGCGCCCCGCTGTTGCAAAAACTGGAGGATGGCAGCAGCATCGGCGCTGAGGCCTGTGAATTCGGCTTCGCCGGCTTCTCGGCGCGGGATCATCCACTCGGCTTCTTCGCGCACGAAGAAAGTGATGGGAGCGACGCTCGTGGGGATGACACGACGTTTCGCGTCGGAGACGGCTTCGAGCGTCGCTGGATGAGGAGAGAGGCGTCCCCAGCCTACTGCACCCGTAAAGCAAAGCTGGTCCAGAACCGTTGGATCGAAATCGGCGATGCGGCGTTTGAGGATTTGTCGTTCCCAGGAATTAGCGGGGGCTTCATAACCTTGAAGCTGACGAATCGCTTCGAGGGTGCCGCGCTCGCCGAGAAGCTGCGTGCCTGGAACGATGTGCTGCCAGCGAAGCAGCCAGTTCATGAATTGGGCGGGAGTTACGGACTGGATTTGCTTGCGGAGCCCGCCTAGCGTGAGTTTGTGAATGCGGGCCAGCAAGCGGCGCTCGCACCATTCGGTTTCATGGGAGGCTGGATCGGTGAACTTGCCGCGGAGGACGACGCCGCTAGACTCCAAGCGGAGGAAAGATTTGTCGATGTCTGAAGCAGGGAGCGCGAGGAGCGAGGCGAGTTGGTTCGCGGTGACTGGGCCGCTGTGGGCGATCCAGCCGGTTACGAGCGAGTGGAGAGCGTCTTCTCTATTGGAGGCGCCGGACGATTCGAAGTGTGGGAGCGGCGATTCGTCGAAGCTTGCCGATGGAAAAACTTGCGCGAAGGTGCGCATGCGTTCCGCCGCGATCCAATAGACTTCGGCTCCGAGAAGTATTCGGAACGCGCGACGATCTTGGGCCAATTGTTCGAAAAAGTTGTTCCACGCGGGAAGCGATTGCTGCAACTTCTCGTGTAAGCGGTTGGCGACGGGCGCGTTAGTTTGCTGGCAGGCAGGCAGCGCGATCAGAGTCAGCAGAGCGTCGTGGAGTTCTTCCGCATCGCGCACATCGGGCCAGGCGTCGTCGCAGACTTCGGCGATGGCAGCTGGATCGAGACGGCCAATTTCTCCTAGCACGGCGTCAGGAAGGACGCGACGCATCTCAACGGCGTGTGCGCGGCGCTCTTCCAGCGGGGCATCATCGAGATACGCATAGGGATTGGCGTTCAGAATTTCGTGGGAAAATTGCGAAGGCTGCGGGGTATCTACGGCGAGGCAAGTGATGCTGCCATCGGCCATGCCCCGCAGAACGCGATCGAGACCTTCGATGTCCATCGCTTCGGTGAGGACGTCCTTCATCACTTCGCGGATGAGCGGGTGATTGGAAATGGTGATGTCGCCCTCGATGTTTTCCTGGCAGGCCTGCGCCTCGGGAAACACGGCGGCGAGCAAATCATCGGCGCGCATGCGCTGAATCGGCGGCGGAACTCTTTTACCGCCGCGAAATCGAAGCAGCGCAAGGGCCCGCCCGGCGTCCCAGCGCCAGCGCGTGGTGAAGAGGGGCGAGGTTAAAACGGCTTGTTCGAGAACGGAGCGCAAGGAGTTTGGATGCAAAAAATGGAAGACATCAGCGAGCGGGAAACTGTGTTGTTCACTGAGCGAGATATTCAGACCGTTGTCGGTGGCAGCCGCTTGCAGCTCAAAATTGAAGGAGCGGCAGAAACGCTTGCGGAGGGCGAGACCCCAGGCTTTGTTGATGCGGCCGCCAAACGGAGCGTGAATGACGAGTTGCATGCCACCGCTTTCGTCGAAGAAACGTTCGGCGATGACTGTGGTTTGCGTTGGAACCGCGCCCAGTAGAGCGCGGCCGGCCACGATGTATTCGACGGTTTGTTCGGCGCCAGCATCATCTAGGCCGCATTCGAGTTTGAGCCAGTTCACCGCGGCGGCAACAACGGCGGCAGTTTGCGGGCTGGTGTTCTCCGGGGTTGCGCGAGGCATAAATGCGCCAATCTTCTCGCGCAACTCCGCGACGTGGGCGGAGAGTTCGTCGGTGCGTGATGGAGCTTCGCCGCGCCAGAACGGCACGTTGGGAGCCGCGCCCTGCGCGTCCTCCACCAAGACGCTGCCTGCCTGCACGCGGCGAATACGCCAGGAGGTGTTGCCCAGGAGCATGATGTCGCCGGCAAGACTTTCGACAGCGAAGTCTTCGTCGACCGTGCCAACCACCGCTGCTTCGGGATGTGCAACGACGGTGTAGAGCGAATTTTCCGGAATTGCGCCGCCGCTGGTGATGGCCGCGAGGCGGCTGCCTCGGCGCGCGCGAAGCATTCCGTTGACACGATCGCGATGCAAGTATGCGGCGTAACGACCGCGTACACCTTCGATGCCCTCGGAAAGCATCTCGACTATTGCCTCGAAATCTTCGCGCGAAAGATTTCGATAAGGATAAGCCCGGCGTATGGATTGGAAGAGTTCTTCTTCCTTCCAATCTTCGGCGGCACACATCGCCACGATTTGCTGGGACAGAATATCCAGAGGGGCTTCGGGAATGGCGATGCGGTCGAGATCACCTTGGCGAATCGCCCGGACAAGGGCTGCACATTCGAGCAAATCGTCGCGCGTAGTGGCGAAAATGCGGCCTTTGGGTATCGCTCCGCGCCAGTGGCCAGCGCGGCCGATCCGTTGCAAACCCACAGAAATAGAACGCGGAGAGCCAATCTGGCAAACGAGATCAACACTGCCGATGTCGATCCCCAGCTCGAGGGAGGCGGTGGCGACGAGTGCGCGGATTTCTCCCGCTTTTAGTTTTCTCTCAGCCGCAAGTCGCAGCTTGCGCGAGAGACTGCCGTGATGCGTAGCGACGGCGTCTTGCCCCAAACGTTCGCCGAGGTGATGCGCCATGCGTTCGGCAAGGCGGCGCGTATTGACGAAGATAAGCGTTGAGCGGTGCTGCGTGGCAAGTGCGGCGATGCGATCGTAGATTTCGCCCCACATTTCGTTGGAAGCGACGGCGCTTAGTTCACTTCCGGGGACTTCGATAGCGAGATCGAGCTCGCGCCGATGACCAATTTGCACTATGACCGGCGCTGGGCGAGCAGCGCCGCCCAGAAAATCGGCGACGAGCTCGATCGGTTTCTGTGTCGCGGAAAGACCAATGCGCGTCAAAGGTTTGCCGGCCAAGTGGTCGAGGCGTTCGAGAGAGAGCGCGAGGTGGGAGCCGCGTTTGTCATCGGCAAGCGCATGGATTTCGTCTACGATGACGGTTTCGACAGTTCTGAGGACTTCGCGGCTTTTCGCGGCGGTCAGGAGGATGTAAAGGGATTCGGGAGTGGTGACCAGAATATGCGGCGGGCGAGCCAACATGGCATGGCGTTCGTGCGCGAGCGTGTCTCCAGTGCGCACGGCAGTACGTATGTTCGGCATGAGGATGCCGCGCTGTCCGGCGAGTTGCAGGATTTCACCGAGGGGAATTTCCAAGTTTTTCTGAATGTCGTTGCTTAGCGCTTTGAGCGGCGAGACATATAGGACTTCTGTCTGGTCGGTCAATTCCCCGCTGATCGCCTTGCGGATCAAGCGATCGATGCAAATGAGAAATGCGGCCAGCGTTTTGCCTGAGCCCGTGGGAGCCGAGACAAGCGTGGTTTTCCGCGCCAGAATGCTCGGCCACCCCAATTGTTGCGGCTCGGTCGGCGTGCCAAAGCGGCCGACAAACCAATCGCGGACGAGTGGGTGAGCCCATTCCAAGTCGGAGGAGATCGATTGTGAAGTCTCGGTGTTCATCGAGCAGACTTAAATTATAACGCAAACAATTCTTGTTCGCAGACAACGACCGTTTGCGGAGGCATTCGCCGGAAATGCGCTGCGATGACAAACGTCCTCGGACTCCGCCATGCACAGAATCTAGGATCCGTATTTGACCTTCGTTTGATTTCTAGAGTCGTGTCCTCCAAGCGCTGCTAGTGTTGTTCGTATTAGAGGCCGAGAATTTCGCGAACGGCCTTCTGGTCAGCGCCCGAACCAGCAAAGTCGTCAAACGAGCTCTTCGCCGCTTCGATGATATGGCGCTGGATGAAAGGCGCGCCCTCTCTCGCTCCCTGTTCACTGCTCTTGATGCAACACTCCCATTCGAGAATTGCCCAACCTGGGAAATCATATTGAGTGAGCTTTGAAAAGATGGTCTGAAAGTCCACTTGGCCGTCGCCCAGCGAACGAAACCGGCCCGCGCGTTGCAACCACGGCTGGTAGCCGCCATAAACACCTTGCTTGCCACTCGGACGGAACTCCGCGTCCTTTACATGGAACATCTTGATCCGGGAGTGATAGAAATCGATGAATTGGAGATAGTCGAGCTGTTGCAACACAAAATGGCTGGGATCGTAGAGCAAATTGCAGCGAGGATGCTGGCGGACACGGTCCAAAAACATTTCGAACGTCGCTCCATCGTGAAGATCTTCCCCTGGGTGAATCTCAAAACAAAGATCGACTCCAGCTTTGTCAAAAGCGTCGAGGATGGGGAGCCACCGTTTCGCGAGCTCGTCGAACGCGGTTTCGATAAGTCCGGCGGGGCGCTGCGGCCAGGGATAGATGTACGGCCACGCCAACGACCCTGAAAACGTGACGTGGGCTTTCAGGCCGAGATGCGCGGAAGCTCGCGCTGCGAAGTGCAACTGTTCGACGGCCCATGCCTGCCGAGCTTTTCGATCGCCGTGCACGCTCTTCGGGGCGAATCCATCAAACATCGCATCGTAGGCGGGATGGCAGGCCACAAGCTGACCTTGCAGATGGGTCGATAGCTCGGAAATCACGAGGTTGTGCTGAGCGGCTATCGCGGCGATTCCGTCGCAGTACGCTTTGCTTTCAGCGGCGCGCTTTAAATCGAACAGCCGCGCATCCCATGAAGGAATCTGCACGGCAGCGTAACCGAGATTCGCCGCCCACGCGCAGATCGCATCGAAGCTGTTGAAGGGTGCGCTATCGGATGCGAACTGTGCAAGAAATATGCCCGGACCCTGAATCGTTTTCATCGATGTGCTCCCATTACGCGCTCAGTATTCCGCCAGCAGCCTCGAACCGTCAACGAAATGAGCAAGCCGCTGGGAGGGCATTCTATCGTTAGGAAGGGTAAAATCTGGATATTTTTCGCATTGCATCCGACTTGGATGGACGAGAGGTCATTGGAAACTGGAGCAAACCTGCGTGAAGTCAAATGGGTCAAAAAAATTAATCTCAGCACTGTCTTCGCCGGGCAAGCTGTTGGCATCAAGGAAGTCGAAGAAGGTATTTGGCTGGTCGGCTTTATGGATTACGATCTCGGGTACTTCGATCTGGAGGAAAAAACTCTGCAGCCGCTCGCCAACCCTTTTGGCCCAAAAGTGTTACCTATCTAGCCGGTACGTTCTGTTACCCATGTGTCCGGGTCGGACCCCAGGATTTATGGAGCGGGCGATGGGAATCGAACCCACGTCCGAAGCTTGGGAAGCTTCTATACTGCCATTGTACGACGCCCGCTCTGATCTCCCCTATTGTACTTCCGCTTTTCGAGATTGCAACAGTCGCTTCCTTTGTCTGCTCCAGCTGACTCTGATTATTTGAGTGCTGCGTAGCAACGCCGCCGTTCTTCACTCACGGAGATCGAAGTATTTGACTGGCGTAGCACGATATTCGATGGTTCGTTCAGATCGGTGACAGTCAGAAATCTCTAGTGCGCGGCCGCGCCCCCACTGCAAGCACCTTCAACGGTCCTTTCGCCTAAACAATCCCTGCTCCATCAGGATTTGGCTTCAGCACCGCCAACAGCTGAAGTTCTCTGAAAGGGGTTGATTGGCTTCCGCCAGATACACTTGATATTGCGCCATGGGTGCGAGTCCTTCCGCCGCGATCTCAAGCAGATCCAAAAGCCCGAGAGAGTTGACCGCCACCGAGGCCTGCCCGTTCCTGATGGGATGAATGAGCGACATCTCGCCTGAGGTGGCGCGTTTTCGATCGCGATCTTCTAGCCGCTGCGCGACGCTCTCAGCGGTCGATCGCCTTCATCGCCGGGGCAGCATATCGGTCGCCGACAATTTCACTCTGTGGAACGGCCGCCTCCAACTCTGCCACCTCGGCTGGAGTTAGCTTGATGTCTGCTGCAGCTGCATTCTCTTCCAGGTATTTCCTTCGCTTGGTCCCGGGAATTGGCACCATGTCCTCGCCCTTGGCGAGTACCCACGCTAACGCCAACTGGCCGGCTTTTGCGCCTCTTCGCTCCGCGATAGCTTTCACCCGCTCCACGAGCACTTGGTTTCTGTCAAAGTTTTCGCCTGCAAAACGTGGAAAGCGCTGCGACCTCGAATCCTTTTCACCAAGATCCCCTGGCTTGGTGATCGCACCGGTCAGAAAGCCACGACCGAGTGGACTATACGGCACGAATCCAATCCCCAGCTCGCGCAAGGTCGGAATGATTTCTTCCTCCGGCTCACGCGCCCATAGCGAGTACTCCGTTTGCAACGCGGTGATCGGATGAACCTTGTGCGCTTTTCGGATCGTCGCTGGAGACGCCTCGGACAGGCCCAGGTACTTTACCTTCCCAGCCTTCACCAACTCCGACATTGCGCCTACGGTATCTTCGATTGGAGTTAGCGGGTCCACCCTATGCTGATAATAGAGATCGATATGGTCCACGCCCAATCGCTTTAAGGAAGCGTCGCAAGCCGCTCGGACATACTCCGGCTTGCCGCTGATGGACCACTTGTTCGGCTCTTCCTTCGTGCGAATATTGGCAAACTTCGTCGCCAGAAAAACCTCATCGCGCCTCTCGCGGATTGTTTTACCAATCAATTCCTCATTGTCGCCGATCCCATACGCATCCGCAGTGTCCAGAAAAGTTACCCCGAGGTCTAGCGATCGGAGTATCGTCGCGGCAGACTCTTCGTCATTCCGCTCGCCATAGAACTCACTCATGCCCATGCAACCAAGTCCCATGCGGGACACAATTGCCCCTTGTGAACCAAGTCTTACGCTTTCAATGCTCATACTCGCCTTAGATACGCATGCCCCACTTTCGGTTACGTCTCTCGAAAGGAGCCCGCCTTCAGGTTCTAATCGGGGTGTTTGCGGCAGGCTGAGTGCCAAGCACCGTCTGTCATAGAACTCGAAACGAAGTCCGCGTTGCCCCGTCTAGTAGTCTAGGTAATCGAATGTCAAGCCTCTGGCAAGACTTACACTACGCCTTACGCCTCCTCCGCCGCGCGCCGATGTTTACCGCTGTCGCGATCCTCACTCTGGCCCTCGGTCTCGGCGCCAACATTTCTATTTTCAGCCTCGTAAACACTATCTTCTTCCGCACCCTCCCTCTCGCGGATCCGGACCGCACCCTTCGCGTCCTGGATTCCAACCGCGGGCCCGATGGTCACCTCAGCACTTTCGGCATGCACAGCCCTCACGTAGTGATGTTTCGTGAATCCGCTTCGGCTTTCGATGGCATGGTTGCCCTTTCAGGCGACAGCCTGACGCTCGCTGGGGGTACAGAGCCCCAACGAATCAGCGTGGTTTACCGCTCCGCAGGCTGGTCGTCCACCCTTAAAGTGCAGCCCATTTTGGGTCGCGATTTTCTGCCGCAAGAAGAGAGCAAGGGCCTCGGAAGCGGCGTCGCTCTCATCAGCGATCGCCTGTGGCAGCGTCGTTTCGGCGGCAGCGCTTCCGTATTGCAGCAAAGCGTCACGCTCGACAATCAGATCTTCCGCGTTGTAGGCATCATGCCTCGTAGCTTCAATTTCCCCTACGACGCGGACATTTGGCTTCCCTTTGCCGTGGACCGCATCGATCCAGCTCGCGAGTTTGCCGTTTTCGCTCACATCAAGCCCGGCTTTACGGCGCAGCAGGCACACGAATCGCTCACTCAAATAACTGCCCGAATTAAGGAGATATATCCGGCGACGCCGCCGGGCTATCAAGTAACCAGTATCACTCTCCGCGAAAACCTGAACGACAATCAGGAGCGCACTATGTTCGCGCTGCTTTGCGTGGTCGGTTTTCTACTGCTCCTCACGTGCGTCAACGTAGCCAACCTGCTTCTAGCTCGCTCCGCCGTCCGCGCCCGTGAGTTCGCGATTCGTGCAGCTCTCGGCGCCAGCCGCGCGCGCCAGCTTCAGCAGACTGTGACCGAAAGCTTGCTTTTGGCCATCGCGGGGTGCGGCTGTGCCCTTCTCTTGTCCTCGTGGTTGAACCGCTATCTGGCCACACTCCTCCCGTCCGATTTCCGATTGCAATTGGGCATGTCCATTCCAGAGCTCGACCATCGCGTCTTGCTCTTTAGTATAACGCTCTCGCTCCTCGCCGGAATATTCGCGGGGCTATTTCCCGGATTGGGCCACGCGCGAGACGATTCAGCCAACACTCTAAAACAAGCAGGACGATCAGGTTCCGGAGGAGGCCGCACCACACATCGTCTCCTCAACGGATTCGTGATCGCGCAAACCGCGTTAGCCCTGGTGCTAACCGCCGGAGCAGCTTTGATGACCGAGCATTTCCGCCGGCTACAAACCCGCGACCTTGGTTTCGAGACTCACCAACTCTTGACCATGCAAATCACTCCGTCCCAGATCAATTATCCGCCCGGTTCTCGCCGCACTGTCTTGGTCGACCGCATGCTCCACGCAGTCTGCGCCACACCCGGCGTCGCAGCAGCGGCCGCCACTACCGTGAATCCGCTGGGAGGAGGCACCTGGGGCGCGCCCATAATCATTGAAGGCACGGAAGCCGGCGGAAGAAACGCGGACTTCATCGTCAACCATCGATTGGTCAGCAGCGATATTTTCCGCACCATGAACATCCCGTTGCTGCGAGGCCGGACATTCTCCGATCTCGACAATGAGCGAGGCCAGCCCGTCGCCATCGTAAGCAAAGATATGGCCCAGCGTTTCTGGCCCAATGGCAACGCGCTTGGCAAGCGTCTGCGCATGGATCGTCCCAATGCTCCCTGGCTCACCGTAGTCGGTATCGTTGGCAACGTGCACGACGCCGGCGATCCCGGCGACCCGCGCGAAACGTGGTATCTCCCGTATGCGCAAAATGCCGGAACTGCGGCTGCGGATTCGATCTATCTGATGGTGCGCGTCCAGTCGGATTCGCCGACGCTCGTCGCGAGCGTCAAGCAAGCCGTCTGGCAAGCGGACAAAACGTTGGCCGTTTACGACGTTTCGCTGATGGATCGCTACTACTCCGAAAGCCTCGAAAGAGACCGGCTCGGTACTCGCGTGATGAGTTTCTTCGGTGGATTTGGGTTGCTGCTTGCCGCTCTCGGGGTTTACGGAGTCATGGCTTTCGCGGTGACCCAGCGGACCCACGAAATCGGTATTCGCATGGCACTCGGCGCCACCAGCAATCAAGTGTTGTCCGGTGTGTTGCTTCGCGGCCTGAGACTAAGCTGCGCCGGTCTCGTGATAGGCTTGCTGATTACCGTCGCGATGAACCGCGTGCTTACGAGCTTTTTGACTGAAGTCCATGGTTTGGAGATCGTGCCACTTATCTTTTCGGCCGGAGTTCTTCTGGTTGTCGCTCTTGCTTCCTGTTATGTGCCTGCGCGCCGTGGCGCGGCCCTCGACCCCTTGGTTGCGCTCCGCTTCGATTAGCGCGATGCCAACAGAGTTCCGCTCAGGTGCGAATTCAAGTAGCTAAGCAGCGATTCGCGAAGTTGTCGTCTATTTGTGACTCAGGCTCCATATATACGCCGCCAGCGCTGACACCTGGTCAGCTGTGAGCTGCGCGCCGCCCATCGCCGGCATCGGGCTGCGATATTGTTTTGGTTGCGGCACGCCGTCGGTTATCGTTTTCTTGATTCCCGCGTAGCTGCCATCGCTCCACAACCATTTCTTCCCCGTCAGATCTGGCCCCAAAGGCGAGCCTCCACCGTTCGCGCCGTGACAGCCAGTGCACGCTGCACCGCCCACTTGCCCTCGGTAGATGCGCTCACCAAGCGCCACCATTTCAGGCGTCGCTCCTTCTGGAACGGCACCGCCGGCGGTCGCGGCAGCACCAGCGTCTGGATGCGTGCCCTCCGGCGGTTTGGCTGGCGCTTCCACGATGTCGCCTGCAGGAGCCGTCGCGCTCGGGCACGGAGTCACTTTCGGAGCACCGTTCCCAGCGCCCCCGCGATAAACAACTCGATAGATTCTCCCGCGCACGTCATCGGAAATATAAAGCGCGCCGTCCGGTCCGACCGCGAGTCCGTTCGGGCGATGGTCGGCTTTGTCCGGCGATTTCACGGCCCCCGCGAAACTATCCGCGAATATTTCGCACCCACCGGACGCGCGATCGCCCGCCATCGGCTGAAAAACAACGTTGTAACCACCTTGGGGATACGGCGCCCGGTTCCATGACCCGTGGAACGCGATAAACACACCGTTCCTGTAATGCTCCGGAAATTCTTTTTTGTCGTAATGCACCATTCCATTCGGCGCCCAATGTGCCGGAAACGCCGCAGCTGGAGGGAGCTTATTCGCGCATACGCCGACCGTCTTGCCACCATCGCCACCATACTCCGGCGCCAGCACGAGCTTCTGCGCGAACGAGTCGTAATAGCACTCCGGCCACCCGTAGTCGCCGCCCTGTTTCAACAGCAACACTTCTTCAGCCGGAAGCGTCGCCTCCTGATCCGGCTTGAAAAAGTCTGGCCAATTCGTGTGCAGTTGGTCTCGTCCGTGCTGCGTCACAAACATGCGGCCGCCTGCGTCAATTGCAAAACCTTCCCCGTTGCGTATGCCCGTAGCGAACCGCTCCGCCTTCGAAAAAGTTTGGTTGGATTTATTGGCGTCGTATTGCCAGATGCCACCGCGTGTCTCAAGTTCCACGCACGGGTCCGCCCCTGGCGATTTCAGTGTCCGATTTTTCAGCTGGCACGAATTGGTCGCGCTGGCCACGTCTACAAACATCGCTCCTTCGGAATTGATAATGAAGGGATGCATCGGATGATCGCCCCCCAGAGGCAATCCTGAAACGATCGTGATCGGAGCATCCTTAGGTACGATGGAGCCCGAAGCTAGCGCGTAACGTACAATTCGATCGTTAATCTCCGCGTAGACTGATCCCTTGTATATCCCGATTCCCGTGCCGCCAGCGCCGCCGCTCTGCACGGTTTCACCAAAGCGCTCGTTTACATCGGCCTTGCCGGCGCCCGCCTTGTCTTGCAACGCGACCAGGAATCCGCCCTCATGCGGCTTGTCGTTCCCGTAGTATTCGCCGGACCAGGTGTTCACATAGACCACGCCGTTCGGCGCAACCACCATGTGCCGCGCATGTCCAATGCCGTCAGCAAAAATCGTCGTGCAAAAACCCGCCGGTAACTTCAGCCCACTGTCGTCGTTCGGGCATGCCTCGCCCGCGGCTCCCGTAGCCGATTTGAAATGGTTCTCAGCCGACAGTGAGGAGCCCACTGCATACAGCACGACGAGCGCCGCCAGGGCAAGCACTAGTTTTTTGCAAAAGTGGATCAATCGCATCGAACCCTCCCCAAGATCGCAGACGAAAAATTGAAGCGCGACAAGCTGCCGAAATATACCATAGCCGCCTCGATCAAACTGGCTGATTGAAGCGGTTCGAAGGCTGCGTTGAACATGCTGACGGGACAAGGCACCTTGAACTCCGCACCCGCGGTACGTGAGTCAACGTGAACATCAAGGTGAACTAGGTTTCTCTCACTCTTATTGCAACCGGCGTGAAGACCCATCGCGGCGCGCCACCCGACAGAAAACAAGCGATTATGCAGGTCGGTGTGATGCGAAGACCGTTGGCGATTGCACAGCAGACTCAGCGCGATTTCTTGACGGCGGAGCGTGGCTCCGTTAGCGTCAAAGAGTAGGGAGTGCCTTCCCACTTCGTCGCGCGCAACGCGCGTGCATAACACCCAGGGCTGGAGAACCTCGTGGCCAACGCCATCATCACTTTAACGACAGACTACGGCACCGACGACCATCTCGTCGGAACCGTAAAGGGCGTCATTCTCAAGATCAATCCGGACGTGACCATTGTGGACATCACACATCACGTGACGCCTTTCGATTTGCTGGATGGCGCGCTGGCCATCGGCGCGGCTTACTCTTACTTTCCTCCGAAGACGATTCATGTGGTAATCGTGGATCCTGGTGTGGGAACGGAACGGCGGCCGCTGCTCGTCACCGGACAGAATCATTATTTTATTGCGCCCGACAACGGCGTGCTATCTCTCGTTTACGAACGCGAACCAAACGTGGTGGTGCGCCACGCCACTGCGGAGCACTATTTTCTCCAACCGCTCAGCAAAACGTTTCACGGACGCGATGTCTTTGCGCCAGTGGCAGCCTGGCTTTCCAAAGGCTGGCAAACTCCGGCCATGGGCGACGAGATTCAAGATTACAAAAAGATGGCGCTGCCGCGGCCGAAGCCTGGATCGGCAGGCGTAAAAGGCCTGGTGTTGAAGATTGATCCATTTGGAAACCTCGTAACCAATTTCCGTGCCGAAGATTTGTCCAGCGAGGCACAGAACGGTGGCGGCTTGAAAATGCAAGTGGGAACCCATGCAGTAAGCAGGCTCGTGGATACCTTCGCCCGAGGCAAGGCTGGCGAAGTGGTTGCCTACCTCGGCTCAAGCGGCTATTTAGAAATCGCCATCAACAAAGGAAATGCTGCGCGCACGCTAAGTATCGGCCGCGGAGCGCCCGTGGTTCTCGCCGAAAAGTAATTTCCTTCTGATTGTCAGGGGAGAGTTCAAGAAAACATTTTGAATGCAACGCGGCGCGGCGCGCGAGTCCCGACCTCAGCGAGGTAGACGCCCAGAACCTTCCCTCCGAGCCTGCCGTCCCCGAAGCCGACCTGCGCGACATACTCGAGGTTTCAAAATCAGGTCGACCTACACAACACGGATGCTAGAGAACACCGCAGTGTCGTACGAGCTTCAAAGCAGTCATTGCCTGAGCTGTTTCTCGTTTTCACGGCGCCGCTGCTGTCTTTCGCGATCGCACTCCGTATTACAAGGTCACGGGAGAACTCAGATTAGGCTAGAAACATTTTCCTCGGCAGCGGCTTGGGCCGGTTGCCTCCGCTTGTGCCAGTAACCCAAGGCCGCGAACAGAAGGACGGCAGGCACGCCGGTCAGTCCGCAAGCGATAAAGAAAATGCCATAGGCGTGAATGAGGCCGTGCGTGGTGCTCAGCCTTTCGACCGCAGCGCCCGAAAACCCCTTCAAGATCTTTCCCAGCCAAGCATACGTCGAACTCAAGAGTGCATACTGTGTGGCCGTGTATCCCAGATTGGTGAGGCTCGACATGTACGCTACAAGCGCAACAGCGGCGAAGCTGAGACTGAAATTGTCACCCGCCATGACGAACGCGAAGAGACGAATGCTCAAGCCCGCGAACGCGAGAGTCGCAAATGTGGCAGTCGCAGCTGCCTGTAAAATGCCCCCGATGATCAGGGCGCGCATGTAGCCAAGCTTCAGCGAGCAGAATCCACCCGCGGCGATGCCTGCAAACGTTGCGATTAGCCCGATGGATCCGCGCACCGCTCCGACCGTTTGCTTCGTAAGGCCGAGGTCGTGGTAGTAGGGATTCGCCATCGGGCCCATAATGAAGTCCGGCAACCGGTAGAGGCTGATGGCCGCTAACATCACTAGCGCGAGCCAGCCGTGCGCGCGGAAGAAGGCGATGAACGGTCCCACAATCGCGTCGAAGAAACGCCGCCAAAGCGGGGCTTCGCGCTTTTCATCCGGCACCACACTCGTGCGCCCCGGCTCCTTCGCAAACCAGGTCGCGATCATTCCAATGGCCATACACGCACCGTAGATACCGTAGGACATGCGCCAGCCCACGGCCCCAGCTACGATGAGGATAACGGAATCCGTACACAGGAGCGCCAGGCGGTAGCTGAGCTGATAGGCAGACGCGAGGAGCCCTTGTTCATCTCCGTCGTCTGCTGATTCAATTCTCCAAGCATCGACTACAATGTCTTGTGTCGATGAGGCAAACGCGACGATGAGCGCACAAGCGCCGAGCCGGCCGAGTCCCACTTTCGTGCCAGTTGCGCCCATGGCGCAAAGCGCAAGACCGACGACGATCTGGGAAAACATCATCCATCCGCGCCGATGGCCAAGCCGCTTAAACAACGGCAAGTCGACGCGATCCATCAAGGGCGCCCACAGAAACTTCAGCGAATAGGCGATGCCCACCCAGGAAAGAAACCCGATCGCCGTCAGCGAGGTGTGTTCATCGCGCAGCCAGTAGCCGAACGTATTGCCAACCAGATAAAAGGGAAGGCCTGAGGAAAACCCCAGAAGCAACATCGCCACCGTTTTAGGCCGCAGGTAATCGGCGATCCGGTGCTTTTGGGGGCTCACGCGTTCATTGTCTATTGGAGGCCTCACGAAACTCAACGCTCATACCGCCGAACGTTGTCCATGCTGGCACTCTCACCAGTTGGCTACGGTTCCGCCGCGGCGGCTTTCGTGCTCTTCACCGCTTTCTCAGCGCTTTCGGTCGATTCCACAGCTCGTTCCTCTTCCACTGCTGGGCGCACGCGTTGGATTTTCACGCGCGCGACGCGGCGGCCGTCCATCTCCACAACAGTGAAGCGAAACTGCCCATATTCGAAGCTTTCTCCGCCACGAGGAATAAAACCAAGCTGATCCAAAATAAATCCGCCGACCGTCGCGTAAGCGGGATCCTCCGGCAATGTAATGTTGTACTGCGTATCCAAATCGCGCACATTCAGCGCGGCATCAAAAATAACCGCACCGTCGGCAAGTGTGAGCGGGCGTTCGATGACGTCGAACTCATCATGAATCTCGCCGACCACCTGTTCCATGATGTCTTCCAGCGTCACTAGCCCCAGAATGCTGCCAAACTCGTCGACAACCATCGCCATGCCAATGTGTCGCGTGCGAAGCTCCTGGAGCAGCTCACTCGCGGGTTTTGTTTCCGGTACGATCAAAACTTCGCGTAACACACGCCGCAAGTCGAAAGAAGGCGGCGGAAGGTTTTCTTCCAACCGCCGCTCCCGGTCGAGCAGAATCCACAACATATCCTTGATATGAACGAAACCGAGAATGTGATCGCCCGAGCCGCGATAAACGGGGATGCGCGAGCGCTGAGAAGTGGCAAAGACGCGCATGACTTCGTCGATCGTCGCTTCCACGGGAAGCGTGTGCATATCCGGCCGGGGCACCATGATCTCGCGGACCTGCACTTGTCCGAGCTCGATGGCGCTCACGATGAATTTTTCCTCGCCAGGCGCGATCAACCCGCGTTCGCGCGCCTGCTGGATCTGGATTTGCAGCTCTTCCGTCGAGTGCGCACTGCCGGGACTCTGCGGAGACGAAACACCCATGGCTTTTACGATCACACTGGACATGCCATCCAGCAGATCGATAGCCCAGCGAAACGTCTGCAGAAACCACTGGAACGGAAGAGCAATGAGAAGCGCAACGCGCTCCGCTTTCGCGAGGCTGACGGTCTTTGGCACCAGCTCACCAAGCACGACGTGCATCGCGCTGAGTAAAGCGAATGCGCAACCCAAGGCAATCGCGTGCGCAAAAAATGCCGTGCGCGTGCCAATTGCGCCGTGCCAGATTTGCTGCAATGCTGTTGCAAGTGTAGCTTCGCCGAGCGCACCAATGGCCAGGCTCGTCAGCGTGATGCCGACTTGCACGCCAGACACGACGCGGTGCAAATCCGCCAGCAAACGCTCTACGACGCGAGCACGAATGTCGCCTTTTGCTACAAGCTGACGAATACGCGAAAGCCGCACGGCCACGAGGGAAAACTCCGCCGCGGCGAAAAAGCCGTTCAGAGCGACGAGCGCCAGCACGCCGATTAGCCGCACAGCAAACATAGCTTCTCAGGAATCTCCTAGCGGCATTGTAGCAGTACGCGTGCGGTGCGCGAGGCGCGCGTGCTCACTCTACACACGCGTAATGGTGACAAAAATATCTTCTCCGCTGAGCGCCAGCTTCACGCCGCCGTTCTGGGAAGGGCTCATTTCCAGGCGCTCGGCAAGAAGCTCGTTCCGCAGAAATGCTTCGTGCGTCGTGATAGCTTCCGCGATGCGCGGCGAGGCGGAATACCTAACGACTATGCGATCGGAAATGTCCAGGTTCAGAGCTTTGCGCTGGTCCTGCAACATGCGGTTGAAGTCTCGCGCCAGGCCTTCTTGCAACAGTTCTGGCGTCAAGGTCGTGTCGAGTGCCAGAAAAGTTCCTTGTTCCAGGCTGCACTTGAGGTTTTCCGGGCCCTGAAAGAAGGTTACGATCTCTTCGGGAGCAAGTTCGAACGTCTGATCCGCCACTTTGAGCGAATACGGCCCGCCCTTGAGGACCTGCGCAGGATCGGCGTTCTCCAAAACCTCTCCAATGGCTTTCAAGTATCTTCCCGCGCGCGGGCCAATCTTCTTGGCATCCGGCTTGAGACGCACTCTCACTAGCGTCTTCTCGTCGTCAATCAGAACGAGCTGCTTCAAATTGGTTTCTTCCAGAATCTGCGCGACATAGTCGGAATTTTCCAGGACGCGCCGGTCGGCGGCATCCCTAGGCCGCACGTAGAGCGTGCCCAGCGGTTGGCGAATCTTCACCTTGCTCTGCGTACGGAGGCTCAGGGCGAGGTTTTTGATGCGGATCACCGCTGCAATGCTGTGCTCAAGAGCTTCGTCGACAAGCGAAGCATTCACTTGCGGATACTCGGTCAGGTGAACGGACTCTGGGGCCGATCGATCGACGGAACGAACAAGATTTTGGTAGATGTCCTCAGTCAAGAAAGGCAGCGCCGGAGCCATGACGCGAGTGACGGTCGTCAGCACCTCATAAAGAGTTTGATAAGCGTCCGGCTCGCTCTTCCAGAAACGCCGTCGCGAACGGCGCAAATACCAGTTAGAGAATTCTTCGTCAAATGCCTGAAAGGCCTCGATCAACTTGTAGTGCTCGTAGTTTTGGAACGCGGCGTTGGCCTCGGACACGAGTCGCTGCAGCTTGCTTATGACCCAGCGATCCAATTCGTTGGTAATTGAAACTGGCGCCCCGCCTGGCTTCCAATTGTCCGCACCGGCATACATCACAAAAAAGCTATAACAGTTCCAGAAGGTCAAAAGCTTCCGCCGGGCATCGCCATCAATCGTTTGTCCCACGTTGCCCGAAGGATGAAGATCGGGAAAGTTGAGATTCTGCGCAGTCTTTTGCTCGGTGTAGATGTACCGCATCACCTCGGCGCCCAGCGCCTCGGCCGCTTCGTCAAATGCGATCGAGTTGCCCTTGGACTTGTGCATCTCCTCGCCGCGCGCATCGCGAACGAGCGCGTGCCCTAGCAGCGCCTTGAACGGAGCGCGCCCGTCGATCATCGCGCTCATAGCCAGCATCGAATAGAACCAGTTGCGGAACTGCCCAGGAAAACTTTCGAGCACCAAGTCCGCAGGAAACCATTTCTCCCAATACGCTCTGTCGGTCGAGTACCGCATCGTGCTGAACGGCACTATCCCCGCGTCCAGCCACGGATTGCCCACGTCTTCGGTGCGCTGCGCCAAACCGCCGCACTTCTCGCAGCGAATTTTGACCGCATCAATGTATGGCCGGTGCGGAGAATTTCCTTCGAAAACTTCCCAGCCCTCAACCGCTTTTTCCTTCAGCTCTTCCCTGCTCCCGATCACGGTGAAGTGGCTGCAATCGCCGCAGACCCAGATTGGCAGCGCAAGTCCCCAGAAGCGTTTCTTGGAAATCATCCAGTCGCTCATGTTGCGAAGCCAGTCCAGCTCGCGCGCTTCGCCATCGGGTGGAATCCACTTGATAGTCGGGACCACACGCTGGATGCGATCGCGCCAATCCATGCGAATAAACCATTCGTCGACAGGTCGGAACACCAATTCTTCTTTGCAACGCCAACAGTGTGGGTACACATGCGGATATTTCTCGCGCGCCACGAGCATCCCGCTCGCCTTTAGCGCCGCAATCACGTCATCCGCAACTTCATTGGCGTTGCGCTTGGTAAATTGTCCGAATCCGTCCAGAAAAACCGAACTGTCGTCCAGCGGCGCGATAAATGGAATGCCATTCTCTTTGCCAAGCTGCTGGTCTTCCGCGCCGCAACCCGGCGCAATGTGAACAAGTCCCGTGCCTTCGGCTTCGCTGATTTCCTTCCAAGCAATCACACGATGAGCCTCGGCGGCGGTTTTTCCACCGCCAGTCTCGCCAAATGGGAAAACGCCGCCAGGCGTTTTCTGCGCAGGGAGCTCGTCGAACGGCCCCTGGTAGGCAAGTCCCAGCAGATCCTTCCCTGGAAGTTCCTCGACAACCTCGACGCCCCCGCTTCCCTTCAAAATGGTCCGGATCGAGGGCAGCTTATGCGTCTCGTGCTTCCCCTCCACTTGCAGATCCTGCACGCGATCGTGTTCGAAGTTACCTTTCGCAATGTAATAGAACCAGTCGCCGTGCTTCACCTTGAGATATGTCATCTCCGGATTCACGGCCACGGCAACATTGGAGGTGAGCGTCCAGGGCGTCGTCGTCCAAATCAGCAAAGCAGTTCGTTCCTTGCCCTTAATCGGAAATCGCACAAAAACCGAAGTGTGTGTCGTGATGCGGCGCCCTTCAGCCACTTCCATTTGCGAAAGACCCGTTCCGCAGCGCCCGCACCAGGGCATTACGTCGTGTCCGCGATAAATAAAGCCTTCCGTGTGGCATTTCTTCAGGAAAGACCAGATGGTGTAGTTATTCTCATCAGAAAAAGTAAAGTAGCTACCGCCATACTCGGCGGACCCCAATTTCCGCACAATCTCGCTGGCATGCGCCGTCTCCGTATGCCCGCTTGGCAATTTCGCAGTGACGACGCGGTCGCCGTCAGCCAGCGCATCGCGCAAAGCAATCAGCACTTTCGGGTCATCCCAATCGCACCAATATCCCAAACGAATGGATTGCTCGGTCTGCCGCGCCGCGTACGTCAACACACGCTCTTTGCACGCCCGCACAAAGTTCTCGATGCCAAACTCGCGAATCTCGCGCTTGGTTTTGAGCCCCAGGCTCTTTTCGACTTCGACCTCCACCCACAATCCCTGGCAATCAAACCCGTTCTGATACCGCAGCGCACTTCCCCGCATCGCGTTGTAGCGCTGATACATGTCCTTCAGCGAGCGCCCCCAAGCGTGATGCACGCCCATTGGATTATTCGCGGTGATCGGTCCATCCAAGAAAGACCAATGCGAACCGCCAGCATTCTTCTCACGAAGCTTCTGAAAAACCCGATTCTCCTCCCAAAAGCGCAGCATCTCGCGCTCCATCGTTGGGAAATCGGGCACTCTTGGCACTGGTTTGTACATGCTCATAGGAATATCTTCATAGATTATCACAGCCGCCAAGCGCGCCCGCCCGGTTGCGCCCTCCAAGCGCGTCCACTACACTCATGTTTTACTTAGAACGTTCCGGAGACTGCTTGCGGACCATCCTTCGTTTTCTAATCTGGACACTTCTGATTATTGCGTTTGTCGCCGGAGGGACGGCTTGGTGGTTTATCTACCGGCCGCTTCCACAGCTTGACGGCTCGATCTCGCTCCCCGGCCTGCAAAAGGAAGTCGCCGTAGAACGCGACAACTGGGGCGTCCCGCATATCCGCGCATCTTCCCTCCAGGATGCCGTCGAAGCTCAAGGCTATGTGATGGCGCAAGACCGCCTCTGGCAGCTCGATTTGATGCGCCGAGCGTCGCGCGGCCAACTTTCAGAAATTGTCGGCCCCCTCGCGCTCAAATCCGACAAGCAATTCCGCACGTTCGGCTTTTCCCGCGCAGCGGAACGAGACTACGCGGCGATGGATAAGGATTCGCGCTCGTTGATGGAAGCCTACGCCCGCGGCGTAAACGCTTTCATACAACAACATCAGAACGCCTTGCCGCTGGAATTTACTCTCCTCAAATACAAACCGCAGCCCTGGCAGCCTACGGATTCGCTGGTCATCGGCGGCTATATGTATCAAACGCTGACCGACACCTGGGAGCGCGAGCTAGACCGCGCCAAAGTCGAAGAACGCGTCGGCGCGGATCGTTCGAAGGATCTCTTTGCGGTCGACGCACCGATGGATCATTTCGTCGTTGGCGACCCGGATGTCCCTAATGACGGCTCCCAAGCATCTCGCGTCGATCCCGACGACGAAGACGATGACGACGATATGCCGACAGACACCATTCTGAAAGCATCAGCGCGTGGCGCAAGCGGCGTCCGCACGCCGGAGACTTTTGCGGATATCACTTCCGCCCTTTTGCCTTCGATCGAAGGCTATCTGGAAGAAACCCAAAGCGAAATCCGCCAGGGTCTCGGCAGCAACAACTGGGCCGTCAGCGGCGCGCACACCGCCACCGGCAAGCCTCTTCTGGCCAACGACACCCATCTCGAACTCTCTGTCCCTCCGATCTGGTATGAAATTCATCTCAGCGCCCCAAATTACAATTCCAAAGGCTTCACTCTGCCCGGTGCCCCGCTGATCGTCATCGGCCACAACGACCGCATTGCGTGGGGCTTCACAAACAATGGCGCCGATGTTCAAGACCTCTACATCGAGACTTTCAATCCCGCCGCTCAAGATGAGTATCGCGTCAATGGAGCTTGGGTGAAGGCGCAAGTTTTTGATGAAGCGATTCACGTGAAAGGACAACCAGACGAGCATTTGAAGGTGGTCGTCACGCGGCACGGCCCTGTTGTCCACCGCGAGGTCGACAAAGTCTACGCCCTTCGCTGGACGGCGCTAGAACCCGGCGGTCTCGGAAACACTTACAACTGGCTTTCCACCGCGAAAAACTGGCACGAGTTTCGGGACATAATGAAACGTGTCTGGGGCCCGGGACAAAACGCCGTGTACGCGGACGTGGACGGCAACATCGGCTACGTAATGGCCGCGCGCGTCCCCATTCGCAAAAAAGGCCACGGCGAAGTTCCCGTCCCCGGCGATACCGACGCCTACGAGTGGACAGGCTACATTCCCTTCGAACAACTTCCCCAAGCCCTGAACCCAGACAGCGGCTTGATCGTCACCGCCAATGCGCGCGTAGTCGGACCAAATTACAAACCGTATCTCACGGATCGTTGGGAAGAGCCTTATCGCACGGCACGCATCTACGATCTCCTGCACGATAAAACGAATCTCCGTCCGATCGACATGCTGAAGGTCGAGACAGACACCTTCAGCTTTCCGCACGTTTTTCTCGCCGACCAAATATCTGCCGCGGCGAAAACAGCCCAGCCAAAAGATCCTCACGCAGGGAAGCTCATCGATGGCTTAAAGGACTGGAACGGAATCGCCGATGCGGATTCTTCGGTCGTGTCCTTCCTTGTGATGGCGCGCCGCGCGGCGCTAGATCTCCTCCTCGAGCCGTATCTTGGAAAAGATACCAATCTCTATAGCTGGCGCAGCACCGTGTTCCTCCAAAAAGTGTTAACAGACCGCCCAGCAAAATGGCTCCCGCCAGCCTACAAGAACTACGACGAATTGCTGGCCGCCTCGACCGACCGCGCCGTTTCTATGCTTGCAGAGCAAACAAAAAGCGAGCGCGTCGATGACTGGCAGTGGAAGGAACTTAACTCGTTGGACATGCTGCATCCGATTGGCCGCGAAGGTTTCTTGAAGCATCTCCTCAGCATCACAGGAAAGCCACAGTCCGGAACCGGTTACAGCGTCCGCGCCGCGACAAAACGCCATGGCCCTTCGATGCGCTTCATCGCCAATCTCGCTAACTGGGACGACTCCATCCTCCTGATTCCGGCCGGCGAATCCGGCCAAGTAGGAAGTGGCCATTACACGGATCAGTTTTCCTATTGGTACGAAGGCAAACCAATCGTTGCTCCGTACAGCGATGCAGCGGAAGCAAAAGCGCGAAAACACACGCTGACGTTGAAGCCACCATCGTGATTCGAAGCGATTCCATTCCACTATGCCTGAACTGCCAGAAGTAGAAGCCGTCGCGAGAACGCTGCGCCCGTTGGTCGAGCGCCGAGGGATTCGTTGCGTTCACGTTCTGCATGCCATCGCGACAAAACCGCAAAACCCCTCGCACCTTGCACGAACTGCCGAAGGTCAGCGAATCCAGTCCGTCAAAAGAAAAGGCAAATATCTCTGGCTGCACCTAGAACGCGGCATTGTCACGCTTCACTTCAAACTCGATGGCCAGCTGATTTGGTTCCCCAGCGCCAAGATAATGTTCGACGTTGCCAACCTACAGGAATCAGGCGTTCACGTGGATGTAGCCTTCGAACTGGACAAGGGCGTTCTCGGCTTCGCAGACGGGCGTCATTTTGGGCGCGTCTACGCTTATGAATCCGAAGAGGCATGCCCCGCTATCGCCCAATTGGGTGTCGATGCAATATCCCCGGATTTCACCGTCTCGCATTTCGCGGAATTACTGGCGAGCTCGCGACGCCCGCTCAAGGAGTTCCTTCTCGATCAAACCCGCGTCGCAGGCATCGGCAACATTTATTCCTGCGAATCATTGTGGTACGCGAAGT
>Ga0210397_10000605_pt1 | contig 23733 bp, 14 predicted proteins | sample IncBWH2OmetaG_FD_160126 | JGI IMG/M metagenome (GOLD analysis project Ga0210397, IMG submission 160126) | Forest soil microbial communities from Barre Woods Harvard Forest LTER site, Petersham, Massachusetts, United States - Inc-BW-H-2-O ...
CGCCGGATTGTGGATCCGGAGGTCGGTGGTTCGAACCCACCCAACTGTACCATTCCATTTCCCCAAAACTCCGAACCTCCACGCGCCGGCGCGAATGACGCCGATTGCGGCGGCATTGGGCGCGTGCGCGGTCTCCGCCCCCGCGGCGGAAACTCAAAGATCAGGGAATTTTCGCGCCGCCCGGCCGCCAGTCTCCATCTCCAGATGGAAGACCCCCACATCAGCCCGAAGTAGATCGCCCCAGAGCAGACGTCACGCGCTCGTCGCTCGCTCCGCCGCTTCCCTCGCCGCCTGGTTTGCCGCCCTAATCTTCTCGAGCTCGCCGGTGCTGATCTGTTCGCGGCGTTCCTCCCGCCCTCGGTAGAACTCGGCCAAGACGCGCGCCGCAGGCTCCTGTGTCTGGATTGCGGCCTGGTAGGCGGCCACGTTGACGTTCGCGGCAATCGGGTCGGCGAGCCCCCTGTTCAACAGCATGTGCTGCACATAGGAGAGCGCCGGCACGAGCGCGCAATCGGCCAGGGTGAGGCGGCCGAGGCAGGCGAAGCCGTCGCGGCCGATCATCCGGTCCAACGTCCTGATGCTGCTCGCCAGCTGGCCGCTGAGCAGCGCGACGATGCTCTCGATGCCGGTGGGAACGGGCGTCTGGGCGGCGAGGATTCGGGTCTGAGACCCGAGCGTGAACGCGGTGTTAATCAGATAGACGTCGCCGATACGCGCCAGCGTGCGGATGTGGGCGTTTTCGCGCGGCGTCGAGCCCAGCAGGGAAGGCTCGGGATAGATCTCCTCGAGATACTCGGCGATCACCGCGGACTCCGGTATCGCGTCGCCATCGATCTCCAGCGACGGGATGCGGCTGAGCGGACGGTCTTCGTAGAACTTCTGCGTCAGGAAAAATGGCGTCTGCTCGGTGGCGATATCGGTGAGACCCTTGGCGTAGATCTGCATCCGCACCCGCGCCGCGTAAGGACTGATATCCCAGGAATAGAGCTTCATCGTCATCCCGCTTCTCCCTCGCGAAAGGGCGGGAGTATTGGCGAACTGGCCCTTTGTGTATATTCACTAGTCGGTATACCATGAGACCGTGGCAAGAGACGCGCGTACGACCCGAGAGCAGATCATTCAAGCGGCCGACGCCCTTTTCTATGGAGAGGGAATCCGCAGCGCGAGCATGGACGCGATCGCGGCGAAGGCCAGCGTTACCAAGCGCACGATCTACTATCATTTCCCCAGCAAGGACGATCTCATTGCGGCTTATCTCACTGCACGCGACGAGCCGACATTTGCGCGCCAGGCCGCGTGGCTGGACGAGACCAAGGGCGACTTGCCCGAGCAGGTCCTCGGACTGTTCGAAAATCTGGCTCGGGCGATGAACACCCCGCGCTGGAAGGGATGCGGATTTATCCGGGCGGCGGCCGAGCTGGCGGGTACGCCGGGCCACCCCGCCCTGAAGATTGGATCCGCACACAAGAAAAGGGTCGAAGCTTGGCTCGAAGGCCGCATCGCCACGACGGGCTTGAGCGAACCTGCGCTCCGCGCTCGCCAGGTGATGATTCTCCTTGATGGCGCTGCAGCCCAAGTGCTGATCCACCGCGATCCCGCCTATGCGCTCGCTGCCGGACAAGCCGCGGCGGCGCTCGTCACGAAGAATGCGTAAGGCCCGCCGCTCGACGAACGTCGAGCCACGAGTACGCCCGACCGAACCTCATGCCGAAGGCACAGATCGGTCAGATGCTCACACGCGGACGACGCGCACCCTCGCGTACGCTACCCCCCTCTCGCGCCGTTCGGGGCTCCGCTTCGGGGGAACGCCGAGCGCCCGTTCGCCATCGAGTACGCGCCGGCCGGTACAAAGCGTCAGACTCTGACCGCTACCAACCCCATATTGGTGAACAGAATACAGCATTCTGTTCACCGATGATTGGCGCGCTGAGCGGCGAAGGCACGCTTGCGGTGCCGATTTGTGGCTTCCTCAATAACCGAAATTCGAGGTCTCCTGAGGCTGCGGTGCTTCGGAATCGGCTTGTGCCGATAACTGGCAATTGTGGGTCATAACTACCTTTTCAAGGCGGTTTGGGATGCGGCTCTCTCAAGGCTGAAACCGGAGTTCGATTCCCCCTGGAACGCCAGAACATAGCGGCTCCTTTCTGCGCCCGATGCTCAATTGCCGCCCAACACGCCGGCGCCGGCGCCCTGCGCGGCTCCAGCGGCAATCCGCGCGACGCAATTCAAGGCCGCGATGCCGGCATAGGTCTCAGCGGCGGTCCCCTCACTGCTGCAGACGAGAAGCCCGCCCAGCTGGGTGTAGACGAAGGCATCCATGCTCGTCACGGTCTGCGCGGCCTGGCAGGCAAAGTTCAGCCACAGCGCTTCGAGCGGATCCCTACTGCTGCACGATTCGGAGATCTTGATCGCGACCGTGAGGTTGGCAACGACCGCCGCAGCCGCGGCGAAGGAGTTCAGGAGAAGCGCCAGGCACTCCGCCATGTCGCGCTTGTCTTGGGCCGACTCGAGCGCGTCGCCCGCAGATATCTTTTCCAATATTTTTCCGGCTGTCCCACTGACCGCTGCAATGACAAGCGGGAATACCGAGACCGACAGGTTCAGCCATCCGATGTCCTCGACCAGTTTCGCATCGACGGTGAAGTCCTCGCGGATCAGCCAATTGTACATGTCCGGCTGGAACGAATGCGATTGGAGCACCCCTGCCAGGCCGCCCAGCAGCGCGCCGACCACCAGACCATAATCCCGGTATTTCGACTGCTTGCCCGGATATTTGAACGTCAGGTCGTTGATGCCGGCGAAGATCAGCTGGAACGTGCGGGCCGCGACGATCGTCATCTCGACCTCCGCGGACCACGAAATGGTCTGGTCGACATACTCATAGGCCCGCTCGGGGAGATCGCCGCCGCCCACCGCCATGGCATAGGGCTCGGACATCCGGCGCAGCCCGGTGATCTTGTCCGCAAGCCCATCGGCATCGTCGTTGAAATGGCCGCCGCCGGACATCACCGCATAGCCGATGTTCACCGGTATCGCCAGCATCAGGCAGGTGGCGTCGACCAGCGTCAGCTCGTCGCCGGTGATCCATTCGTACAGCGCGCTGATGAAAGGGATGTCGAACGAAACGTCGAGGTCTTCGGCGCCGATGTTGGGCACGACCGCGTTGACCGCGTCTTTCAGGCCGTCCGTGATTAGGGCCTTGAGATCGCCGCCGAGCGCCTTGAGGACGCCGAGCATCTTGTCCCCGACATCGGACGGCGACGCGCTGACCAGTTCGGGCAGTATCGCCACGATGTTGCTCGCGTCGCTTGCGAACTTTTCGATCTCGGGAGGAATCGTGGGCAGCGCGCCACCGCCGCCCGCGCCGCCACCGGTGCAGAAATCGACGATTTTCGAAAGGATCTTGCTTCCGGCGATGCCGTTGCTGTCGCCATGATCGTTCGACGGCGCCTGGGACACGCGATCGAGCGGATGGATCTGCGCGGCGGCGTTGGTCGCGGCGCCCGCCAGGCTGCTCAATCCGGGGATGTGCTCGAAGGCCTCCCCCACGATGCGCGCCATGTTGGCACCCAGCTTGCCGCCGTCGAGCAGGTAGTCGAAGGCATTGAACATCGAGTGCTTCAGGATGCGATGCGTCTCGATGATCGCCTTCCAGTCGAACAGGAAGAGCAGGAACTCGATGAACTCGACCACCAGAAGAGCGATCTTCTCGAGGAAGGTCGCGACGATCTCCATCGCGTCCGCGATGCTGTTGACGACGACATTCACGACATCGTCGACATATTGGATGGCGACCGTTACCTTGTCGCCGATCTCCACGGCCAGCTTCTGCGCCGCCTCGGCGGCCGCCTTGGCCGCGTCTGCTGCTTGATCCGCAAGGCTCTCGCATTCATCGCAAAGGTCGCTCCCGAACCAGCCCACCGGCGTGCCGGCACTGTTCGGCGTCGTCGCCGGCCGCGTGCGACCCATGTGGTGATCGGCCTCGGCCGCTGTGAAGTGGCCGAATTCCAGCGCTTTTGCGCCGCCGCCGCCGAAGCTCAGATAGAACCCGACATGGTCGCCCCCGCTCGCCTGCCGGATCGAGGCCAGGACCGATTCGGGTGTCACCGGAATGCGCCGCTGGACGTGCCTGAGCGTGCGCAGCGCCTGGCCGCGATCGCCATAGCGCGGCCGGACCGGTTGGCGCATGTCCCGGAAGCGGTTGCTGGCCGTGCCCGCATCGCCGACGGCGGGCGCGACGGCCGGGCTGGGCTGCGTCGCGGACGAGACATGCTGGATCGCCTTGGCGACGTCGTCAGCGTGATCCTTGTAGTCGTCCTTGAGCAACGAACCCTTCTGCGGCCCGCCGGCGCTGTCGGGGCGCCAGTTGGTCATGCGCTGATCGTCTTTCATGGCGTCGCCCTTGACCTGCGACATCGACTGATGGGCGTCCTGGTCGAGTGCGATGGTGACGCGCTCGCCCTGGTGCATGAAGCCGGCCCAAACGGACAGGTCGGCGGTCTTCAGGTCGGTGGCCTCGACGACGATGTCGAGCTGGCCCTTGGCGTCCGCCTGGAAGGTCTGCGCGTTGTGCGGATTGACGTCGTAGCTTTTGTCGCCGACCTCGATCGAGGTGTAGTCGAGGGCCGAGATCTCCAGCCATTCATAAGGACGGGGCGAATGATCGGCGTTCTGCGCGGTGATGATCGCGCGATAGGTGTTGCGGCTGCGCGTGTCGTCGATCTTGTCTCCGGGCGAATAGGCATAGTCCTGGATCAGCTTGGTCTGCACCATCAGCGACGGCGGCGGCGCCTTGGCGAGAAGCTGGCTGTCGATCAGGACGTTCACGTGGAAGCGCTCGTTCGCGGGCATGAAATCGGCCGAAAGGTCGAACGAGGGCCCGGGGCTGCCGGCCGCGACGGCGATCCGGATCACGGCGCGCCCCCTGGGGTCGGTGTATGCGATGAAGCCGGGATTGGCAGTGGTGCCTTCCTGATCGGCGGCGATCGGCGTCAGCGTCTGCGGCGTGACGACCGGCGGCTTGCCCGCAGGATTGGTGCCGCCGGTCGACAGCGTCGCGGCTTGCGCCTGCTGCTCGCCGGAATGCGCCACATGCCAGAGCCGCAGCTGCGCATCGGCCAACGGCGAACGGTCGGCCTTGGTGCAGGTGATCGTCAGCTCGTAGATCGTGTCGGCATATTGATTGTCGTTCGATCCGGATATGGTGGTGTCCTCGCCGATCTGGATGACCTTGGCGGAGGTTGCGACGTCGGGATAATCCGGCTGCGCAAAGGCGAGGTCGCAGAGCCAGAACGTGGCACGGGCGACGTCGTCGGCAGGCACAAGGGCGCCGTCATAGCCGTTGCGCGCCATGTCGTGGACGCCCTGCGTGTCGAAATCCCAGAATGCGACCAGGCTGAATTCGTCGCCGCGCAGCTTGGTGTGCATGCGGGCGCTGATCTGGTCGGCCGGCAGATAGGTCTCCCACAGCCGGACCTCGCCGATCAGGCCGTGGAAGCAGGTGTCGTCGTCGGGCGCCGCCTGGTAGGCGGGCGCGCCGATGCGGATCTCGAACCGGTCGCCCGCGAGATCGGCGGTCGCGAGGTGATCAAAAGCCGGTGCGTCGATCTCCTGCTGCGTGCCGTCGACATAGAGGCGTACGTCGCGTGCGCCGGCGCGGCTGGCGGCGACGTGGTGCCACTGTCCGTCGCGCAGGCTGGTCGGATGGGCCGTCTGGACATGGATCGCGTCCCAGCCGCCGTTTGCATTGGGATTGTGGCCGATGAAATGGACCTTGCCGTCCGCATCGAGGAAGAGGCGCAGCCCGATATTGCTCCTGGCCGCGGGCTGGATCGAGACGATCTCGCCGCCCTTGGCGTCGATCGCCATGTTGGCGTTGACCCAGGCCTCGACGCAGCATTCGCCGTCGTCGCCGACGAAGAGCGGCTCGTTGCGCGGGATGGATGCGTAGCCGGACGCGGCCTGCTTGCCGAGCACATCGACGCCAAGGCGTAATGCGGCCATGTCCCCGAACACGACGCTATGCAAAGCGCCGTCGAGCGGCGACTCGGGCGCCGCCGGCGCACAACCGAAATAGGCCGTGCCGGCCTGCACGCGCGCCGGCGTGATCACCGCCGTCGGCTCGAAGAACAGGCCGAGCGAGCGTCCGCTACTCATGTCGAACGCGGCGACGGTCCCGCTTTGGCTGGTGCAATACACCACGCGGTCGGCGATGGTCGGCGCATGGAGTTTGCCCTGGCCGCCGGCAGCCTTGCCGTCCGGAACGGTCGCGGTCCAGCGCGCCGCCAGCGTCGCCATCGACAACCCCTGAAGTTGTCCCGTACTCGTAGAGACAGCCAGGATATTGCCGTCGCTGTCGGCGGCGAGTCCGGATATCTGCGCCGCGGCGGGGCTGTTCGTGGTCGCACGATAGACTTGGTCGGTCGATGGCTTCGCCGTGTCGATCGCCACGAGCGCGCCGTTTTGGGTGAAGAACACACGGCTGCCGCACACCGTGAAGACGTCCGCATCCACGGCCTCGTTCAGCACGACCTGCTGCTTGGCGGTGTCGTAGACATACAGGCGCCGGGCGGCCGCCGCGCCGGCGACACAGCAAACGAGGCTGCCTTCGAATTGCAGGTCGCCGGGCGAGGTGCCCGTCTGGAAGGACATGTGGCCGGACGCGGCCGCCACTGCCGGGTTGGCGACCCAAATCTCGCCGCTCTGCGCCGCCGCCGCCAGATAGGCGCCGCTCGCTGCGGGCGCGGACACATGCCCCTTGCGATCGGTCGCCATGGGCAGGCCCTGGAAAGCGGCGACCTCGGCGGATGCGCCCGTCGCCGCATCGACGACCATGACGCCACGTTCCGTCGTCTGCACGTAGAACGAGGTGCCGGCGGCGACCGGCGCCGAGTGCCCCTCCAGCACGCAGCCCCATTGCCGCGCGCCGTCCAAACGCCGCACGCCATAGAGATTGTCGCCGGCGCCAAAGCAGACATAGCCATTGTCGCTGAGCGCCGGCGGCGTCGAGAGATCGTGCTCGCCGCGCGCCGTCCATGCGGCGGCATAGGGCCAGGCCAGATCCATCCGATCCAGGAGATAGGGGAAGGCGGACAGGTCGAGTTCGAGATCGGAGATGAGCGCGCGGGGCGAATGGAAGTTCGCCGCGAATTCGTGACCGGCAACGTCGTTCTCGAGCGGGACCGGCCGATCGGTGTCGTAGCTCTCGTCGAGATGCCAATTGCCCAGGAGCTGCGGTTCGTTCGCCTTCTTGGTCGTATCGGCGCCGGCCGGCGCGCCTTTGGGGCCGAGCACCTTGTCCTTGCGGCTCTTGATGGTCGCCGCGTCGAGCGCCTTGCTCCACAACCGCACTTCGCGGATCAGGCCGGTGAAGTGCACCGGCGTGGGCGCCTTCGCCATCTCGCCATAGCGGTCCCAGCCGATATAGAGCTTGTTCTCGCCCGAGATCTCCGCCGCGGCCGGCGGCGGCGGCTGGGTCAGCAGGTCGCGCCGCCGCCGGCCGCGCGAATCGAGCGCAGAGCCGTTGGCGTGCACGGCCTTGCCGGCGCGGATCGCGCGCGTCGCCGGCGACGATGCGACGGCGTCGACGAAGAAGCTGACATCGCCTGCGGTGCGCACGACGGCGATGTGGTGCCACTGCCCGTCGGTCGCGCGCGTCGCCCGGCTCTTGCCGAGATCGCGATTGGCTTCGGCGAGGTCGGAGATCGCGAAGCGGAGCTCGCCGCGTTCGCTGAGATTGAGGCGGAAGCCGGTCCCCGCCGCGTCCGTCGGATAGCCGCACAGGATCTCGCCGCCTTCGCAGGTGCGGACCCAGGCCTCGATGGTGAAATCGCCGGCGCCGAAATCGAACTGGTGGCCGTCCGCGGCGATCTCCACGAAGCCGGTGCGGCCGTCGAAATAAGCGGCGGACTGATCGGCATAAGGCTTGGCGTGGATGGCGCCCTTGGCGTCCTGGAGGAAGATATGGCCGTTGCCGATGGCGGGCGGCACGGCGCTGATGTCGTTGCCGAGCGCATAGACCATGCGGCTGTTGCCGGTCGCGAGATCGAACGACGCGACGATCTTCTGGCCGCTGCCGCAGATGAACACCGTGTCGCCGGCGATCAGCGGCGTGCCGGCATAGCTGGCCTTGCCCTGCCATTTCGCGGTTCCCGAGCCGGTGTCGAGCAGCGACAGGACCTTGCCGTCGCTGAGGACGGCCAGCATCGTGCCGTCACCGGAAAGCGCCGCGGGTGCGGCGCCGGCGAATCTATCGCCGGCGATGGCGTAGGACCAGCGCAATGCGCCGCTGCGGATATCGAAGCCGCGCACTTGGTCGCCCATGCAGATGACGACGCCCGGATCGGCGGACGGCGCCGGCGGGATCGCGACCAGCGGCGCGACCGCCTGGTTGATGTTGAACTTCGCGGCAGCCGTGGCCGCCGGCTTCGGAAAGCGCGTGTCGCCGGAGCCCGTGTTGACGGCGAAGAGATGCTGGCCGGAGGCGAAGAAGATCGCGCCGTCGCCGCAGCCGACCGCGCCGGAGCTGAGTTGCGTCAGGGTGAGCGGACCCCATTTGGCCGTTCCATCCGTAGCGCGGACGGCCGAGGCGATGGTGTTGCCGCTTGCGTCCTGCGCCACCACCACGACGACATCGCCGGCCGTCGCCAGCGACCGCACGGAGTCGAATTTCGGTGCCTGCCAGGCCGCGACGGGAAGCCCGTCGATCAGGCGCAGCGCCTGGAGGATGCCGTTGCCGTCCGCATCGGCGGCGGGGAAGAAGATCGCGCCATGGCTGCTGGCGATCGCCGGCGCCTCGGTCGCGAAGGGATCGCTGCGCACGAGGCTATAGGGAAAGCCCGCGTCGTTCGGCGCGACGACCTCGCGGCCCTGGTAAAGGTCGACCGCATAGAGCGTGTTGTCCTTGAACCCGATCAGCCGGTCGCCGGCGACGAGCAGCGGCGCATTGCCTTCCTGCACGCTGCGGCCGGTGAACACCCAGTCTTCTGCCAGGTCTTGCGGAACGGTGGTGTCGATGGACTGGCTCATGGCATTCTCCTTTGCGTGCAGGACGCGTTCGATGGGCCGTTCAAGCCGGCAGCGTGTATTTGAGGAAGTAGTTCTGCTGTGCCTTGGTGAAGCAGCAGTAGAGGCTGGGCGGATTGGTCTGGTTGCGCACGACGACGCGAAACGACATCGCGAGCGCGACGCCGTCGGCGCGGTTCACCCGGACCGCCGTCGTCAGGCGCCGCACCCAGTCGTTCCAGGCGTCCGTCCCCTTGACGCCCAAGTTGAGGAAGCTGAAATCGGCATCATCAAGGTGCTCGGGCCAGACGAAGATGTCCTCCGAAGTATAGTCCCACGATGTGTCGGCATAGCTGCTCGCGAGATTCGGGAAGTTCGACGCCAGCCAGGGTTGCGTGGGCACATCGGTCGTGAAGTCGATGTCGCGCACCGGAATGGGACCGTAGGGGTTGGGGCGGGTCGACACGGAGCTGATCGTCGCGGGGACGAACGCGTGAGACGCGTCGAGCGGGATGGAGAGGACCTCGGTGGCGGCCTGCGGAAAATTGCGCAGCCGCTCATCCGTATGCTGGTCCCAAGCCATTATCGGCCGCAAATAGGCGTCGTTTCGGCGCAAGCGTATGAAGATGGTGTGCTTGTTGGGGTCGTAGTGCGGGACAAAGTCTCCGGGCGAGTCTTGAGGGTTGCTTACCGCCCAGTTGATGATGCTTGTATCGAACCACGTGTTGCCATTGGTATCCCCTGGTCGGACGACTGCCCACCTCCGGTTCGACGTCCATGTGACCGGGCTGCCGCCGGTCTCAAAGTAGCCGGCTTGGCCGAGATCGAGCGCCATGTCCGGATAGTCGATCCGCGACCCGCTGCTGCCCCGCCGCATGTCGTATCGGCCCAGAAAGGGGCCTTCGGCGACGAACAGAAACGGGCCGACCGTGGTCCAGCCGGTGAATGTGAACCGCGCCGACAGCCGCCAGGCGAGCGCTCCGTCCGTGTCGAAACCGTAGATGCCGTTTCGGTTGGATACGACGAGATAGGTCGACGAGTCGAAGGAGACGGGAACAGGCCCGACGAGCGGCGTGTTGGGTTTGTGGTATTGGTCATTGTAGGGGATGCGCGCCCATCTGTCCTCGTTGGGATTGGTAAAAGTCGCCGGGTCCATCCGTGTCAGACGTGCGGGATAGCGCGCCAGCGTCATGCAGCTCGGCTGCGGGAGATCGAACGCCGCACAGGGAAGCAGGCCGATTGCCGCCCACAAGGGCGATGTGTACGACTTGCTGAACAAGTCGGCCGGCGGCGTCTTCGCATCGATCCACGCCTGTGCCGCATCGTCGACAAGATAAGTGATCATCTCGCCGGCGAGGATCGGCTGGATGATGTCGTAGCTGTTCTTGACCGCCTTCCACCAGCAGGTGACGTAGTTGCTGTCGTCTTTGTCGGCACTCGCGACGGGGATGCCGAATTTGCAAAGCTTGGGCGTGTCGCCGATCCGCGCGATCACATAGGCGGAGCGCGTATCGCCCTCGTTGTGCAGGCGCGGCGCCGTGAGGATTTCGACCGTCGTGCTTGGCCATAAGCCGGCGCGCTCGCATGCGCCGCCGGGCGGAATCGCGGTCGTCAGGCCGGCGGGAAGCGCGCCGTTGGGATGATCGACCAGCGTGCCGGTCGCGGCATCGCGAACCTTGATAACCCCGCTTTGGCCGAGCGCCGGGAAACCTGCCGGCGCGACGACATGGAGCGACCATCGCGTCGTGGCCGGATCGAACAGCGTGACGACGGCCGCCGCGCCCGAGTCCGACGGGACCGTGCCCATGAAGCCGCGCTTGTCGCCTGCGACGCCGAACGCTTTCGCAGGCTGGTCGGTCGTGGCGCGGATACGGTCCCAGCGCCACGCATCGATCCCGCCGCCGGGCGTCTCGCTGAGGCTCGTCTTGGCGTAGAAGACCTTGCCGCCGCTGAGCCAGCAGAGCTGCTGCCCACCGTCCGTCGCCGGCGCCAGATAGAGGGCCAGTTCGTCGGGCGCGAAGTCCGTTGCGGTGATCTCCACGCTCGGCGAGCCCAGGGCGAACCGCGGCGAGAACAGCTTGCCGTCGTTCCTGAGCACATGGATCCTGCCGTCGCAGATCACCGGCGCCGAGCACAGTTGGGCGGTGTCGCCCGGCTGGAACAGCGCGGCGAAGCGTCCGTTCAGATCGGCTTGGTCGTCGTCGAGCTCGAACGACCATCCGACCGGCGGATCGCGGAAAGAAATGGCCGTGTCGGGCAGGAGCACGGCGCCGCCCTGCAGTGCCGAGACGTCGTATTCGCAGAGGACGGCGCCGTCCTGCACATAAAGCGTGTCCTGGTCGACGACAAAGCCGCTGATCCCGGCGCGTGCTGTGATGAACCAGACGCGGGTGCCTGCTGTCAGATGGGCGTAGAGCGTATGGGAATCATGGAACAGCACAAGATCGCCGCCGCTGTTCGGCACCAGGACCGGCCGGCTCAGCGAGCCGGTCGGCTCCGGCACGATTTTTTGCGGCTGGAATTCCGCCGTCAGCTCATTCATCGGTGTCTCCATCGGTGTCGTCGGCGGACGCGGCGGCGCCGACCGCGCCCTGGGAATCGACGATCCAGAAATCGAAGCCGTAGCGGGGATCGCCGAGGAACGCGTAGGGCAGGTAGCAATGGCCGCTGTCGCCCCAATCGGGGCCGAACGAATTGCGCGCGATGAACTGGCGGCGGTCATCGTCATAGCCGACGACGACGACCGCATGGCCGCCGCGCATCGGCTCGTCCGCCGCCGGCATCGCGACGATGCCGTTGCGGCGAACCCCCGGCCCGAGGAAACGTTCGGACATCACGATGCCGGCGGCGAAGGGATGGCCCTGGGCGAGGCACGCTTTGAGATGCCCGACATCGCCGTCGATGCGGCGATAGACATGTCCCCGGTGCCGCGCCGCGATATCGTAGAGTGAGGCCGCCGGCCGCACGTCGAATTGCGTCTCGACATAGGGCCATTGCGCCTCGGCGCAGAAGCCGGTCTCGCGGATCGATGCGATGGCGTCGCCGAGGCGGACGGGCGCCCCACGATGACCGTAGCGTGCTTGGCCGATCTGCCGGCGCAGGTGGCGTTCGTTGTAGTAGAGGAACAGGCGCGACGGCTCGAACGCGTTGGCTGCGTCGCGCTTGCGCATGTCGTGGTAGAGCAGCGCCGCCAGTACCTGGGCGGCGCAGCTGTTCAGCTGGCCCTGCGCGTAGACCGGCGGGAAACCGGCCTCCGTCGCGCGCAGGTCGACGGCGACGGGCAACGCCGGCGATCCCTCCTTCCGGTTGTGGATGTCTGGCGTTCCCGGCACATCGAAGGCTGCCGGCCTCGTCCGCAATGTTGCTTCCACGTTCACAAACCCCTCCGGATCGGCCGCGTATCGCGTGCAAGGACGTTGCGGGAAACCGCAGCGCTGAAAAAGCTGGAGAGAATTGGGTGGAGATTTCTGGTAGGATTTTCCGTCTCGGGGGCGTTGCGTAGCCACTCCGGTTTTTCTGGAGCTTGCGATGGGGGACGGGAGACTGGCGCGCTGGGCGCGGGCGACCGGCAGCGATATCGCTGCCGAAACGGCCATGGCCGAGCTGCGCGCGCATCCGCGCTTTGCCGAGGCCATGCGAAAGGCCGTTGCGGGATCGCTGGCCTTGCTCGACAGCGATCCCATCATGCTGCGCGCCATGAAGAATATGAGCATCCTGGTGAGCGGCTTTTTCGCGCTCTATCTGGATGCATCGGGCGGCCTGACCCTGGCGCGCATCCAGCAGCTTTGCGTTCACCTGGGCATGATGAGTCCGGGGCGGGCCGTCGCGATGCTCGCGCAGCTTCGCCTGCTGCGTTATGTCGAGCCGGCGGCCGAGCAGCCGGACCGCCGCAAGCGGGTCTACGTCCCCACCACGCAAATGCGCGAAGCGGTGCTTCGGCAATTCCACAACGACTTGCTTGCGCTCGCGCTCATCGTGCCCGATGCGCAAGCCGTCGCGGACAATCTCGGTGATCCTACGATCGCACGAAAATTCATCGTTCAGTTCGGAGAATGGCTGATCGCGCTCGTGCGCGGCTATGAGGAGCAGGGCGTCGTGACGGATGTTTTTCTCGAGCGGCAGGCCGGATTGAGCGTCCTGAACGCGCTGATGTTGTCCGGCGGGGCCGACGACGTTTTTCCGCCGGCGGGTCCGGTCCATTTTTCCATCGCGGGACTGGCACGGCGGTTCGGCGTGTCACGGCCACACGTGCGCAAACTCCTGCGCGATGCCGAACGCGGCGGATTGTTGCAGCGCGACGGCGAGGAGGGGACAGCCACGTTCAAGCCGGCGTTGCGCGAAGAGCTGATGCGCTATTACGCCTCGTCCTTGGTCTGCACGGCGGTCTGTGCGCACGCGACGACGTCGACTGCCCGATCGGAGCACCGAATGGATATTTCTCAGGGCCGGCCTGCCGCCACTGAAATCTGATCGCGCCCGCAACCGAGAGTGACATGCCGAACGAAAGCAATCGTATTCGAGCGTCGCGTCTATCACGCGCTGCCCAACCAAGTGTCGGCGCTCGAAGCAAGACTTCGCGACATCACTACGAGCCTTTCGAGGTGCTTTGCTGCCGCCCTCTGCGCAAACGAAGTCTTCCGCTCCGGCATCGTGCGTCGTGCATTGACACAGAGCAATGTTCGACCAGGATGATGCCCTGTACCAGTCCAAATCCGAAAAACTCCGAACCTCCACGCGTCGGCGCCAATGGCGCCGATTATGAGCGATACCTGAGCATCACATCGTGTCGGGCGGGACGTCCTCTGGCTTCAGTGCGTCCCGAACTCGATCACGGAGCCGGCCAGCGAGGCATGGGAATTCATGTTTTGCCAAAGCGGCATCATTTCTTTGGCGTGTTGACCTATTTTCCGGTGGTCTTGGTCGCCGCGCGGCGGCCCGGTCCGGGTGGACGACAGGTAAGCTTCCGCTCCTGTTTCAAGCTTTTCTGAGAACGATCTTCGTGGGATGGCGGCCCATACCGTTCCGCCGTTTTCGAACTCCGACCCACATGCTGGGCAGCGAGAATCGCGCAATTCCCCGAAAAACCACGCCTCAGCCGATCTCGGAGCGGGAAAAATTTCGGGCGCCGAATCGATCAGTCGCTATCGCAAATCTGAAAACCTGCAGTTCGGCCCGGATCGAGGGTTGGAGTTTTCGCTCAACCGAAATTGACATCGAACCTTGCTCGCCACGGATGTCGGTCTTCCGCGATGGGTTCGGCAGGCTGGGTTTTCGGAATAGACAGGCGTGCTTCGCTTTGCTAGCTCGCCGTATCACTTCAAAGCCGACGAGGTGCCATTGCCGCCAGACGCTGCACCGCTAGCGAGCGATGCTGATTTTCATCAGAGCGTGGCCAAAGCGGTCTATCTCTTCAAGCGTATTGTAATGTACCAGCGAAACCCGCACTGCACCGCGGTCCATCGCCAGGCCGAGGCGTGCCATGAGCCGCGGTGCATACATGTGGCCGTCACGGATACCGAGACCCGCTTCCGCCATGCGCTCCACCACCTCTGCGGGGTGCTTGTTGGCGAGATTGAAACAGACGGTCGGCACGCGCTCGGCGACGTACGCCGGATCGCTGACGCCATAAACCACGGCATTGCTACGCGCGAGTACATCCAGAAGACCGCGCGACAGCGACTGCTCATGGACGCGGATCGCCGACATGGCGGTTTCGATGGCGCCGCGCGGTGTGTTAGAGGCGGGGCCAAGGTCGCGGCCGAGCGCTTCGAAATAATCGATCGCCGCGCTCATGCCAGCAACATTCTCGAAGATGAAGGTGCCGGCCTCGATCTTGTAAGGCGGCTCGTTGGGTATGAACTCCTCACGAAACGTCGGCAGCGCCATGAGTTTTTCGCGTTTGCCCCACAAAAAGCCCATATGCGGCGCAAACGCCTTGTAGCCGGAGCAAACCAGATAGTCGCAATCCCAAGTCTGCACGTCGATGGGCGCGTGGGGACCGTAGTGTACGCAGTCGAGAAACATCTCGGCGCCCACGCCGTGCGCCGCGCGCGAGACAGCGGCGACGTCCACGAGCGAGCCGAGCGCGTGGGAGACCGCCGTGCACGCCACCAGCCTTGTCTTGCGCGACAGCAGCGGCAGCAGGTCCTCGACATGGAGCTTGCCGTCGTCGCGCATCTTCCACCAGCGGAATGCTGCGCCCATGCGCCCAAGCGCCAGCCAGGTCGCGACGTTGGCGTCGTGGTCGAGGTCGGTGACGACGATCTCGTTGCAGTCCGGCTCGAGTGTCTGTCCGATGGCAAGGCTGACCAGGCGAATGAATGACGTGGCGTTCATCCCGAAGGCCACTTCCGAGGGATCGGTCGCGTTCAGCCATGTCGCGACCTTCTGGCGGCCCATGGCGATGACCCGGTCGACTTCGCGGCTCTTTTCGTAACGGCCGCCTCGCTGCACGTTGAAGTCCAGAAGGTGACGCGCGACCGCGTCCAGCACGGTCTGCGGCAGTTGCGAGCCCGCCGCATTGTCGAAATAAATGAAGGGTGCGGCGCGTTCGAGCGCGGGAAATTTCGCGCGGATGGCCTGAACGGGGAATTGTGCGGTCATCTGGGCTCTCATCTCGCGCGAACGTTTAAGCTATTCGGCGGGAGCGGGAAACAGCATGGACGAGACGCCCGTCGTCGCACGCGAGGTGGGCTGCTTGGCCGATTGCCCGCAGGCGCGTCACGGGTAGCGCCGTCCGGCCTTGACCTCGAAACAATATCCCTTTGGACGCGCGATGACGGGGCGTGGACATCAGACCGTTTTTCCTTCGCTGTTCGCCCAGGCGGCCATCATTGTGTTGGATGGCAAGGTTTTGTCGACCAGCTTGCGCGCGGTTTCGATACCAGCGACGGGCAGCATGGCCGGATCCAACTTGCCGATCTGCACCAGCACCGAGGCCTGATCCCAGTAGATGTGCTCATTGTATAGCTTGTCGCCCTCGAAGCAGACGATGGCGATCAGCGGCACCTGGACATATTTTCCGGTCGGCGGCACGCCTGGCAGCATCCAGTCGATCTCGCGCGTATGGGTGAAGCAGAACAACATCTCGTCCACCACGCGATCCTTGCCGACCGTTCGCGAGATCGGAACCAGCTTGGTGTCTTCCGGGTTCGCATTCACGAAATGATGCGTGTAGAAGCGCTTCAACTGGTCGTGGCCGACGCCGCCGGTCATGGTCGGGATGTGATTGACATACGGTTCGGCCACCATGGTTTTCATGGTCGCATCCACATCGCGAGCGCCGAACTCGTGCTGGCAGTGCACGTCCCAAAGGGTACTGAGATCAAAGACCTGTTCTTCCGTTTTCAACATTCGCTCCTCGTTAGGTGCCTGTTCGTGCCCTGACGGTCGTTCTCCAGATAATCCCGCACTGCGGGCAATAACAATGAGTTTTTCCGGAGTCTGGCGAGGCCATTCAGAATGGATACGCCATGCGTCGGCTCTTCGCTTTGGCAGTCGAACGCTTGCGCAGGCACGCCACCGATATCACAGCGGTTGGCCGTTCGAAGGCTCTACCGCAGTGCAACACGCTCTGATCTGCAGATGTCCGGCAGAGCAGAGTTGTCCCATATTTGAAGGCTGTACCAGTTCGTTTCCCAACTCCGAACCTCCGCCGCGACCGACGCGGCGGGCCATGTCGCGCTTCGCTTATGACGCGCGGGCCGCACGGTCGGCGTCACCGATCCGCTGTTCAACGAGACGGACTTCGCCTATGACACGGACGGGCGGCGCGTCGCGGTCTCGAACCTTGCGATCCAGTCCGGTCCGCTGTCGCAGACGTCCTCCACCGCCAATGGCCTGACCCATGTCGACGCCGAGAGCCACCTGACGTCCATTTTGAGTGCCGCACCTGCGCCAGCCCCACCACGATCGTCGCGACCTACGCCTCTTCGGATAGCGTCGCGCGTTCAAATCGATAGCTTGGCGTCGCCTTCGACGACGGTTTGCTCCAGAACCGGCCGTTCGCCTTTGGCCCACAGCCTGGCGGAATGCACGACGCGATAGCGCAAGGGGCCGCCGTCTTCGGTTGCGGACCGCTCGATCGGGCGCGGGATGCAAGCGAACTCGGTGTCTATGCGGTCCACGTTTGCGCGCACCACGCCATAGCCATGCCCACCCATGTCGACGAACGACACATGTGGCGCGTTATCGGGATTGCGCAAGCCGCGCGCCTTCGCGATGTCCCCGCTTTTGGCGTATTCCAGCGCCGTGCGAACGCCATGATGCATCGTCAGGTTCACCGTGGTTTCAAATTTGCCGCCCTCGCGATCCGCCAGGTATAGCGGACGCAACGGATCGTCTTTCGGATAATTGTGCTCTTGCGCCTCGGCCATGCCCGGCGCAGAGATGGAGCCGGTGACAAAGGCAATGCCAACCGGCTCGAAGCCGCGCGGCGGCAGCGATTTCGTCGCCACGCCCGCCCAGAAGCTGTGGCGATCGCCCGCGACGGTGACAAAGCCGGTAATGCCTTCGCGCGCGATCGCATCATAGATTTCGTTGCGCTCGACATAGGCGGTGCAAGGTTCGCCGCCGCCAAAGCCGCCGAAGCTCTCGTCCGGCCATTTCTTACCCATGCCGTCCGGCAGATTGTGCGGATCGGCGCGCATATCGAGCGTCGCCTGCGTGTTACCCCAGACCTTCCACGTCGCCTGCGAGGCTTTCAGCTTGTCGATGAACCACGCCTTCTGCGTGGCGCCCAGCACGGTCTGCGGTGGTTGATCTTTCTGGTAGTTGGGAATTTCGACATCGCCGAATTTGATAGTCGCTGGCGGTGCGCCGCCATTCGCTTCGCGGCCGGCATCCAGGACGATCTGAGCGTCCTCCGGGAAAAATCCAAAATCCGTCAGCTTGTCCGTCGCCGGATTGTCCGTTGGCTCCTTCGAGCGGTATGAACGCTGATCGGTCAGGATCAGCTCGACATTCTTTCCGAACCGCAGCGCGCGATAGCCGATGAGACTGTTCACCGCGGCGATATTGTTCGGCTCGGTGCCCAATCCGCTCTCGTCGAACGTCGTAATCGGCGCGTTCGTCACCACGGGTGGATCAAATTTTTCCAGAGAGGGATTTTTCTTCGTCACGCGCGCCGGATGAATCTCGAACCAGGCCTGCATGGCGGCAACCTTGCGCGTTTGCGCCGGAATATCGCCTTTTCCGAAATTCTGCAGCGACTGCCAGCCTTGCCAGGAGAATTCGTGATTGTCCCACATCGTCACGAAGGGGAAATAGGCGCGCGCATCCTGGATGTCGGGATCGTGCAGATAGGCTTTGTAGACGGCGCGGTAGTCCGACACCGTCGTCGGCACATGAAAGTCCGCGTGCTTTTCGCCATGTTCATAACGCACGATGTCGCGGACTTTGCGATCGTAATACATGCCGTTGGCGCGCTCTTCCGGATACCAGACGAGCTCGTAGATGAAATCGCCCAGATGCAGCACGAAGGCGAGCTTGTCTTCCGGGGCGGCGCGTCGATCCTCATAGATCATGCGACGATATGCGTTCTGCGCGCCGTAATTGGCATTCTGGCACGAGACGAAGGCGAAGTTCACGCGGCGCGGATCGTCGTCGGCGGGCGCGGTGATGGTGCGGCCGATGCGGCTGCCGTTTCCTTCGCCGTCGGTGAAGCGATACCAGTATTCCGTTGCCGGATTCAGCCCACCGACGAGAACACGCGCGGTCCAATCGGATTCCTCGGGCGCATTCGCTTTTGTGGTGGCGACGACATGCTCAAACGCCCGATCTTCCGCGACCTCGACGATCAGCCGGGGTGTTTTGTGTCCGGCGGCATAAGGCCGGCGTGTCCACAGAATGACGCTCGTGCTTTCGGGATCGCCGGACGCCACGCCTTCCGGAAAAAACTGCCGCGCTTCGCGCCAGAAGCTGCGCGATGCCGCCGGGGTTTTCGCGAAAGCTGCGGTCGCACCAAGGGCGGCTGCGGTCACCAGCAACGCCCGGCGTGAAATTTTCGTCATTGGATGCCTCGCGCGAAAAATTGGCAAAGGCTACCATGCAAAAACGAGGCGCAAAGCCACGACTTCGTGAATTGTTCCGCTGCGCGCGATCACCCGTCACCGAAGGAGGGCGCGACGCGCGCCAACGCCGGCCACTTCTTCTACAGCTAATGATGGTGATCGCTTGAGCCTGCGGGCGGCCCGTAATCGACGAGTGTCCCGTCAGACCATCTCCGGACAGGAATGAAGAACAGGGTGAAAGGGCTGGATGTAGGATCTCCAAAGACCGGCGAACCTTTTAGGTTGGCCCCCCAGGCGCTGGGGTCCGTGTGCGGCGAAAAAAACATGACATGCGGATACCATTGACCGTCGCCGTCGGACAAATACTGACCTTTTGCCATCATGAAGGACATGGCACCCGCCTCTGGCGTCGTTTTGGCAATGCTCGACGCTCTGGATCGAGCTTCCATCTGATCTTTCGAAAGCCCGCCTAGAGCCCATCGCGCGCGCTCGAGCATTACCGGCAGCACTGTACGCACGGCGGGTTCGTTCATGCAGACAGGGCCTCGCATTTTCGGATTCCAGAATTCCGGATCGCTAAACGCTTTATCCCATGCTCGCTCGACGATGCAGACAAATCCGTTCGTCCCATTTGCAGCCGATTCGAAGCCATGGGCGCCGAGTACCATGACGCTCGCACCATCTGAAATTGACGGCGGGGCTGCGGAGCGGGCGAATGCGATCTCGGCCGCGTGATCCATCAGATAGAGGTCCGGAGACGCCATCGCCGGATAGTCTGTGCTTCGAGCAAACCCCGTAGATGCCATAAGCAGAAAAACGCCGCCTACCGAACTCCACGAAAACCACTTGCGGATCATCGCCCAATTCCTGTTTTACCTCACTTGTTGGTAAAGTATCGCGATTGTGCATGTCAACCGATTGTCGGCGCCCGAAATGCATTCGGCGTTGACACCTTCGTGAAGAATGCGTGCCATTTAGGTGGACATCCGCATCGCAGCCGCAACGACATGGATGCGATGAGTGTCGATTCAGCCTAACCCTCCCTTCCAGCTGGCAAGACGGGCGCTCAGCGACGCGCACCCGTTTTTGTTTGGTCCGTGACGCGCTAAGCTTCAGCGCTCATTTCGGGGAACACCATGATCCGAACCGCAATCCTTGCCGCCGCGCTGGTCTTCGCGCTGAGTCCGGCCCTTGCCACCGACGCCGACGACATCGTCCGAACCGTCAACGCCTACAATGATATGATGAACAAGGCCGATTTCCAGGATGCCGCGGCGTATTACACCGCGTCCCCGGCCATCATCGACGAGTTCTCACCGCATTTCTGGTCCGGCGCCAGTGCGTTCACGCAATGGGGCGCCGACTACGACACGTTTGCCAAGGCGCATGCGATGAGCGAGCCGTCGACATTGCTGGCCAAGCCGCTGCATGTGAGGGTGCAGGACGACAGAGGCTACGCCGAGTTTCCCGCGACGTTCCGCTTCAAGCACAAGGGCAAGCCCTACCACGAGAACGGTGTCTTGACGTTCGCGCTACGGAAAACCGGCGGTGCGTGGAAGATCGCGGGTTGGGCCTGGATGCTCGAATAGCGGTTTGCGGCATCGGACCGGACGGGGCCGGCTTCGCCTCGTTGTCGAACGAACAGCAGCTTTCCGCTTGCCGAAGTAGCCAACGAACCAGATGCCACGGGATAATTCCGCGCGTCCGGTCGGGCGGCAGGCTCTCATGCCGTCGCTCCAGGAACGGGCAACACTCCAGCGGAAGTTCACAACGCCCTGCGCCCCCAGCCGTCGGTCGGCGCGTGCGCCATGAGTATGGTGCGCACTCTCGCCAGATGGGTGTTGAAACCGTGGCGGCGGCCGGTGCTGTCCTGGACGCGTCCGGCGACAAGGCCGGGATGCACGCGCAGCTCCGCCGCGAAGGCGAGCATGTCGTGTGTCGCGACGAACGGCTTGCGGGCGATGAAGTCGTCGAATAGCGCGGGCGGCACACAGAACGCGTCGGCAGCGGCGTTGGCGGCGATCTCGTCCTGTGCGTTCGGGTGCTCGCCGTCCGGCGCGGGCAGGGTGCAGTCCTGCCGCGACAGCACGTGCTCGAGCGCGTGCCGCAGCTGGAACCAGAAGCGGTCGATCCGGTCCTCGCTCAGCGACAGGCCGATCACCGGTGCGGTGTCGTCGAGCCAGGTCGTGGTGGCGACGGCGTCCGCGCCCGGCAGCGATTCGACGAGCACCAAGCGGATGCCGCACGCTCGTAGAACGTCCGGCGCGCGCGCCACGCATTCGGCGGAGCCGAGCAGGGCGTGCAGGCGCGCAATCGCGGCGCGTGCGGCGCGCTGCGCGTAGGGCGGAGCATCGACCGTGCGCGCGATTTGCCGGACGCGGCACTGCCAGGCGTGGCGCGCCAGCCCAGCGGGCGATGCTGCGGGATCGAGCAACGCTGCGATCTCCTTCGTGTGGCGCATGCCGAACAGCCGGCACAGCGCCGCGTCGACCTTCGCCGTGTCGCGGATATCGTCGGCGTCGATCCAGCCGCGCCGGATCATCCGGCTGAGCGGCAGGCCGCCATAGAGGCGCGCGCGCAGGGCGCGGCGCGGGTCGGGGCGGCGCGCGGCGCGGGCGCCGGCCAGGTCGCGATCCGCCTGAAGCCGGAGCAGCTGCGCGGCGGACACGCCGAGCACCTCTTCCAACGCGACGGCGAACGCCGCATCGACCGGCTGCTTGCCGCTGAGGAAGCGCGTGACGCTGGTCTCGCTGATGTCGAGAATGACGGCGAGGGCGCGCTGCGACCAGCCGCGGTCCTCCAGCCGGTGTTGGATGAGGTGCTCCGGCTGCGGCCGCGATTCGCCTTCGGTGTCGTCGCGCGCGTTATTCACGATTTTGCAGCGCCCGCGAAAAACGCAGCCGTGGCCTGCTTGCGACACGTGGACGCAACGGCCCACTGCGGCGCTGGCTGTGCGGCTTTGGCGGAGGGGGAGCGGGATTTGCGATGTTGAACAACCGCGGGACGCCGGTGACTATACTCAAAATGAACCAACGGCCCTTCCGAAGTTTCCCATGAGCCCGCGTCTCGTAAACAGGAAAAGCGCCGGTTCGGGCGCAAAGCGCCGTCCGGACGGCAAGGGTGGTTCGGGCCGGTCGGGCAAGCAGGTGCGCTGGATTGCCGATCCGCGGCAGCTCAAAGCGCTGAGCACGCCGATTCGCCACGACATCGTCGACCGGCTGACGGCGCTGGGGCCGCTTCCAGTCAAGGAACTCGCCGACGTACTGGGGCGCAAGCCGACGGCGATCTACCGCCATCTCATCACGCTGGAGAAACTGGGACTGGTCGCAGCGTCGCGCGTATCGGGGGCGCGGGGCCGTCCCGCGATGATTTATTGCGCGGCGGCGCCACGGATGCGCATCGCGCGGGCGCCGCGGGTCAAGGGCAATCGCGGTCCGATGGCCAAGATCGCAAGCGCGATGGCGCGGCAGGCGGCGCGCAAATACACGGCGGCGTTCAGGTCGAACGATTGGATCGTCGAGGGTGCGAAACGCAATCACGGCTTCGTCGCATTGGTGAGCGCGCCGTCCAACAAGCGGCTGGCGAAGATCAATGCGCTGCTCGACGAGCTGACCCATCTGATCTGGACGCCGGATCCAAAGCCCGGCAAGCGGATTCGGGTGACGTGGTTCATGTCGCCGTCTCACGGCGCGCGCGGGACCGAGACGCGCTGACCGTCGCTGCTCAGCAGCTGTTGGCGTGCGCATATCCGGCGAAATCGAGACCGAGCTGAACCAACTGGCGGATCGCTTCGGAGCGAGAGACGTCGTTGCGGTCCGCCCACTGCTCGACCGTCGCCACCAACTCCGTCGGAAACCGCGCCGTCATGTGCGGATCCTTGCCCGTCGCAGGGCGTCCCAGTTTCCTGGGTCTTAGCTCCACAGACATCAGTCGCACCGCCTTCCAAGCACGCGTCCGAATTCTTCGTCGCTTTCGATAATCGGTTCGCGCATCGCGCGGCAAGAGCCGTGCATCGCGCGCTATACTCAAAGCGGACCAGTTCGACATTCATGTCGCGCCGTGCATCGCGCGCTATACCCAAAGCGGACCAGTTCGATATTCATTTTGAAAAAAGCCGCGAAAAACATGCACAATATGGATCGTCGCATTCGGTGTGTGACACTGCGTTCAGAGTAAGAAAGACGATGTCGCACACAGTTTTGTGTTCGCCCGCTTACGAATTTTCTTGCAGATCGATCTCGCTTTGAAGCTTTTGTGCAACATCTTTTTTTGCGTTATCAGATAGATAATGAAATAAGACGTCGAAGCAGCTAGCGATCGACAGATGGTCGTCGCGACAGAACCAAGGGGGTTTACATCGTGTTTAGAACCAACAGCATCAGCCTGCGCGCAGCCCTTATGCTCGGCGCCGCCACCGCATCGGCGCTTAGTCTCTCGGCGCCCGCACGTGCTGCCGACGCTGACGCGACCGAAACGGTCGTTGTCACCGGCTCGCGCATCCCGCAGGTCGGCATCTACTCCTCCAGCCCCGTGACGGCCCTTGGCGATCACGAAATGAAGCTGGAAGGCACGACCAGCATTTCAGGCGCCCTGCAGACGCTGCCTTCGGTCGTGAACGACGGCGACGGCAACTCCGTGAACAACGGCACCGCCGGCATCGCCACCGTCGACCTGCGCAACCTCGGCACCAAGCGCACGCTGGTCCTGGTGGACGGCAAGC
>Ga0210397_10000608_pt1 | contig 23673 bp, 29 predicted proteins | sample IncBWH2OmetaG_FD_160126 | JGI IMG/M metagenome (GOLD analysis project Ga0210397, IMG submission 160126) | Forest soil microbial communities from Barre Woods Harvard Forest LTER site, Petersham, Massachusetts, United States - Inc-BW-H-2-O ...
AACTGCGCCGGGTGAACTGATTCCGCGGGCGGAAGCGATTGCACAGAAGATCATCGCCAATGCGCCGCTGGCGATTCAGTACGCGATGGAGGCGGTGAACCACGGGCTCGACCTGCCGCTGGCCGAGGGGCTGTATCTGGAGGCGACGCTCTTCGGTGTGTGCTGCGCTACGGAAGATAAGAAGGAAGGGACATCGGCGTTTCTGGAGAAGCGGGCGGCGAGCTTCAAGGGCAAGTAAGAAACATATCACTGCGGAGACCCAGTGATACGGAGAAGGGCTCCGGCTAAAAATTAATTTCTAACACAACGCCGATGAAAAGCAGGTCCTTCGCTGCACTCAGGATGACAATATTTAAGATGACCATGTTCAAGATGACAATCCAGAAAAACCCCTGTGACTCTGTGTCTCTGTGGTGAGAACGAAGTTGAATCATGATTAAGTCGCTACATATCGGCCGGTACGTGACCAAGCCGGAAGATCTGCGGGCGCTGGCAGAATTTCTCGAGGCCATCGGCTTTCGGCAAGTGGCAGGCGGAGATGGGCGTTCGGGAGTGTTTGCGGCGCCGGTGGGGATGTTGAGTGTGAACACTCTGCCATCAGAGTACCCGAAGGAAGTGCTGACGCGGTTGAAGGACATTAACCGGTTGATTGTTCTGGAAGTCAGCAATCCAGATGACGTTTTCGCGATCGCCGAGCGGAAGAAGCTCAAGGTGCTGATGGATACCGCGTCGCCGAAATCAGGGGAGCGCAGTTTTTCGCTGGCGCTGCCGGGCGACATCATTGTGACGGTGCACGGTGTGCCGGAAGAGTTGCCGGCGGGCATTGAAGGGGACCTCAAGGCTGCCGGCAAGCGGTTTGGGATCGTTGTCAGCCGGTTCAATGCGTTTATCACGGAGCGACTCTTGCAGGGCGCGCTCGACGGCTTGCGGCGCATGGGCGCGCGGCAGGGTGACATCGAGATCATGCGCGTGCCGGGCAGCTTTGAGATTCCGCTCGGGGCCCGCTCTCTGGCGGAAAGCGGAAAGTTTGATGCCGTGATTTGCCTGGGGTGCCTCTTGCGAGGCGACACTGCGCACTACGACGTCATCGTGAATGAGTGTGCGCGCGGAATCGGGCAATCGGCCCAGGAAACTGGCGTGCCGCACGCGTTTGGTGTCCTTACTTGCGACACGCTGGAGCAGGCGATCGATCGCGCCGGGTTGAAGATGGGGAATAAGGGATTCGACGCGGCGATGGCGGCGGTGGAAATGTCGGGGGTGAAAGAAGTCGCCAGTCGCCAGTCGTCAGTCTCCTGCAAAAGCAAAGGCCGACGCGAGAAACATCGACCGAAGACGCGCCAGAAAAAGTCTCGCTGAGCCTCGCTGGCTTTACTCTGCAGATCAAGCTATTCATTCTCGTCTTTCCTGTAAACTGATTTTCATTCGTCGCTCCCGGTTGCCGCCGAGCACCTCGGGCTGTCAGCCATCAACTGCGAACGATTGTCACGGCTGAAGACTAGCGACTGGAGACTGACGACTGTCCCATGGGCACCCGACGAAAATCGCGCGAGCTGTGCTTACAGATGTTGTTTCAGGCCGACATGGGGAGGCAGGAACCGGACGCGGTGCGAAAAACGTTCTGGGCAGAGCGCAAGGAAGTGGGCGAGGACGTGCGCGGGTTTGCCGACGACCTGTTTCGCACGGCCATGGACCGCACGGCCGATATCGACAAGCTGATCGAGGGGCATGCGGAACATTGGCGCATGGAGCGGATGGCGGCTGTCGATCGCAATATTCTTCGTGGGGCCGTGGCGGAGTTCCTCGGTTATCCGGAAACGCCGCGGGCGGTGGTGATCAACGAGGCCATCGAGATCGCGCGCAAATTTTCCAGCCCCGAGTCGGTGCAGTTCATCAATGGCGTGCTCGATAGCGTTGGGCGCGATCTGGAAAAAGCGCGAACGTAGGCAGCGCGGCGCCGGACATTTCCCTCCATCTGAAATCCAGGAAACTCACCACTGAGGCACAGAGAACACGGAGGCAAGCGCGGGCTAATATTCTTCCTGCCGCGCGGCGAGAAAGCGCTCTCGCTTCGCGGACTAGTACTTCGGGGTTCAATGCAGACGTCGGAACTACGCCGTGCAAGCATGCACGACGAGCGAGGAAAAGCAGGTCCTTCGCTGCGCTCAGGATGACAAACTTTAAATGAAACAGGTCCTTCGCTTCGCTCAGGATGACAAACCTGGAAAAGGGAGCAGGTATTTCGCTGTGCTCGGCTGGCGCCTCGCATTCGCTCAGAATGACAACAACTATCGGGTTTACGGTTGCACGGCGATCAGATCGGGGTTGCAGGTTTGGGGAATGTTGCTGCAGAGGCTGCTCTTGTTGCTGCTGTTGTTGTTGACGAAGGTGACCTCTTGCAGATCGACGTTGGAGACGGTGCTCAAGACGTGCACCGAACCGTCGGTGCTGCCGACGTACATGGTGACGCCGTCACTGGTCAGGCTGGCGTCGAGAGGAACGGGATTGCCGGTCAGGGGGATGGCGGTGACGGTATTCACGCCGAGATCGAACGCGAATACGCTGCCCAGGTTACTGGCGAGGATGTAGACGCGGCTGTTGTCGGGCGCAACCAGCATCTTGAGGGGAGTGAACGTACCCTGTCCGATGTTGACGAAGCTGGAAGTGGCCGAGGTGACTGGAAAGGGACACGTAACCAATTGTGTCTGGGGGCTGGTTAAGGTTGCGACGGGCGGAGCGCCAACCGCAACCGAGAAAACATCAATGCCCGGCGACTCGACGCCAACGGCGTGAACTCCGTCGGAAAGCCCCTGGAACAGCACGGGATTTCGGCCAGGGAACGATGCCACTTGCGCGTACGTGGTATCGCAAGTATTGCGCATGGTGACAGCGCCCGCCGCTCCGCCGTTCAGAAAGGCCAAGGCACTGTTGGGATAAAAGGATGCGGCAGTCGCGGGGGCGGATAGCGGAATCTGCTTGAGGGCCAGCACCGTGGAATAGACATACAGGGTCGGCGGGACCGTTGGGTTGCTGGGCGTCGGATTGCTAATAATGAACGCCTTCAGTCCGTCGGGGGAAAATGCCCCGGCGGTGGCGTTCTTGATCAGCAGTGGAGTGGAGTTCGGAGAACCCGTGCCTGCAAGTCCAGACACGACGTACACCTGGTTCGGCACCGAGAGGGTGTCGGAGAGGATGATGGTGTTGCCGTCGAGGGCAACGGCCAGCACTTTACCAGGGAGGCTGGGATATTGCGTGATCGCACTGGTGCTACCGCTAGCGGTTGGGTTGAAAATCATAAGGCCAGCTGAGCTGCCCAGGAAGGCCTTAGTGCTGTTGGGCGAGAAAACAAAGGAGTTTGGTGAACTCGGTAGCGTAACGCTGTTCCCGGCTGCGTTGGTCTTGACGGCGATAGGAAAGAGCAACGGCTGACATCCGTTAATCGGGGCGCCTGCGGCGGTATCGCATTGGGTCGTGGTGACGTAGACGTTCTTGCTGGTAACGGGCGATCCGGTGATCAGGCCGGTGATAGGGGTGCCGACGTAATCGCCATTGGCCGGGGTGGTGGTCGAGTAGACGGGCTGAGGCGGATCCACGCCAACGTTGCAGGTGGGCGGGGCGCAGACGGCACTGATGCTCACCGCGCCGGGTGCACTGGTCTTGACGCTCGCGGTTCCTGCGGTCGAGCCGGTCCCGGTGGTGGCGTTGGGCGGTGAGGAACTGAAAAAGCTGACTACAGGGACGGGGTTATCCAGCGTGTTGCCGAGACGGTCGATAATCGTTGGCATGATATTGACGCCCCCTGAGACGTTGCTGGTCACCGCGAAGGAGGTGTTCGTGGCAGCGTTGCCCACTTGCAGGTTGACGGATTGCACCAGGCACGTTTCGTAGTAAGGGTGCAGATGGCCCTTGCTGTCGGGAACTTCGGCGGGCAGGCTGGTGACACCTGCGGCACTCGCGAAAATCTGGGTCAGGCCGGGGACGGCAGCCGTGAAGCGGGCACGGAGAATCTGATTGCCATTGTTGTTGTTGAGCGACGGGTCCGTGGTGCTGATCTTGGCGACCGTGGAATTGGTCTGGGAGAAGGTGAACGATCCGACGGTGTTGGTGACTTCCATCCCGTTGCTGAAAGCCTGAGCTTGAAAATCGAGAAAGTTCTGGATGCCGGGAGCCTGGGCGAGGGTAATGCAATCGGGCTGCGGAATGGGCGGATTGTAGAGGCTAAGCGTGATGGTATCGATGTGCTGGTGCACGTAAACATTGACCGGCGCGCTGGTGACGCCGTTGGCGGAGGCGGTTACCTGGGCGAAGCCGGCGCCGGTAGGAGTGCAAATCTGGCCCAGGGTATCCCAACGACCGGCGCACGCAAAGCCGCCAGCGCTAGGGACGAACGAGAGGACGGATGGGTTGCTCGAGGTGTAGACGAAGGGAACGTTAACCGCGCCGGCGCCATTCCTGGCACTGGCCGTGAACTGCAAGGTCGAACCCAGGTCGACGCTGCTGTCGGCAGGGGACAAAGTAACCGTGGTTGGGGTTCCAATTGGAGAAGTGCTGGTGGCGCTGCTGCCGCAGCTCGTTAGACCGCCAATTGCCAGGAATACAGTCACGACTGCGCAAACCCGGGCGAACAAACGACGCATGCATCCTCCCCGCCTGGGCACGCAACTTGCGTTCCCGGCGAGTCATATGTATCTACTGGAAAACGTTCAGTGTAGAGGCCCGGGGTGCTTTTGAGCAAGGGGTGCCCGGGACTGCTTCGCCTGCACTGAGATGCTTGAACAATGGTTGACGATGTGCGGAAGCAATTGTTATATTTAAAAGGTTCCGCGAGTTAATTCTGGCTTGCCTGGAAGCGGTGGATTCAATCGCCGCGCGTTTTTGTGTGCGCGGTGTCCCCGAAATTGGCTGAGCTTTAGAAACACAGTGCTCCCGCAGTGATCGAGCGGGAGCTTCCTCGCTGAAATGCTCTGCGCTCACCCCGGCAAGGGGCTATGCGGAGCAGGGCTGACGAAACGGAGCACCTCCGAAATCGGGCTTGGTGCCACCGTCGTCGGCGTTAGTCTGGTCGGGAAACCAAGAATCTTCTCTCCGGTGAATTTGGTCTCCGGCAGGGAAAATATGCCTGGCGATGGTGTGCCAGTCAGCCCGGAGACGGGAAAAGCAGAAGCAGCGCCGGTGTGCGTGTGCGCCAGAAGACGCGCGAATCGCGAAAGGCGCTGAAGGAGCAGCAAAGAGTGCCTACGTTCAATCAATTGGTGCGTTCCGGCCGCAAGAAGCCACGGTACAAGACGGCGAGTCCGGCCCTGCAGTCCTGTCCGCAGAAGCGCGGCGTCTGCACTCGCGTGTATACCCAGACGCCCAAGAAGCCGAACTCGGCGTTGCGCAAGGTCGCGCGCGTACGGCTTACAAACGGAATTGAAGTGACGACCTACATCCCCGGCATCGGCCACAACCTGCAGGAGCACTCGATCGTGCTCATTCGCGGGGGCCGCGTGAAGGATCTGCCCGGTGTGCGCTATCACGTGGTGCGGGGAACGCTGGACGCGGTGGGCGTCGCGAACCGCAACCAGGGGCGCTCGAAGTACGGAGCCAAGCGGCCGAAGAAGGCGTAAGGGGCAGGTTTCAAAGTTTCACGGTTTCAAGGTTTCAAAGTCTGAGGACGAGCAGGAAAGTGTGGTCCCGCACGGCTCAGCTGAGAGCTAGTAGCTAAGAGCCAGGAGCTGATTTTCAGATGCCTCGTAAAGGACATATCGCAAAGCGTGGAGTGGCGCCGGATCCGGTGTATCAGTCGGATCTGGTGACGAAGTTTGTGAACTCGATGATGTGGCAGGGGAAGAAGTCGACGGCTCAGGGCATCTTCTATGAAGCCCTCACGCAGCTGCAGGCCAAGGGCGGCGATGAAGCCTTGAAACTGTTCAAGAAGGCAGTCGAGAACGCCAAGCCTCTTCTGGAAGTGAAGACTCGCCGCGTCGGCGGCGCCAACTACCAGGTGCCCGTCGAAGTGAATGCCGACCGGCGCACGTCGCTCGCGATCCGCTGGCTGATTACGTACGCGCGCGGCCGTGGCGAAAAGGGCATGACCGAGAAATTGACGAACGAGTTGCTCGATGCTGCCAACAATCGCGGCGCGGCAATCAAGAAGAAGGAAGACGTCCACCGCATGGCGGAAGCGAACAAGGCGTTCGCGCATTATCGGTGGTAGAAAAGCAGCCATTAGCTGATAGCCGTTAGCTCTTAGCTTGGTTCCTAAGATGCAACGGATTCGGCTAAAGGCTAAGAGCCAAAAGCTTGTAGCTGATTTTTTGAGCCCCAGAAAGAAGAGTTGAAAAGACCGTGGCACGTACCGTCCCATTAGAGCGTTGCAGGAACATCGGCATCATGGCGCACATCGATGCCGGCAAGACCACGACGACGGAGCGCATCCTGTTCTATACGGGCAGGACGCACCGCATCGGAGAGGTCCATGAAGGCACGGCCACGATGGACTGGATGGAGCAGGAGCAGGAGCGGGGCATCACCATTACGTCCGCAGCGACCACCTGCACGTGGCGCGATATTCGCATCAACATCATTGATACCCCCGGCCACGTCGATTTCACGGCGGAGGTCGAGCGTTCGCTGCGCGTGCTCGATGGCGCAGTTGCGGTATTTGACGCCGTTCACGGCGTACAGCCGCAGTCGGAAAAGGTATGGCGGCAAGCCGATAAATACGGCGTTCCGCGAATTTGTTTCATTAACAAGATCGACAAGATGGGTGCTGATTTTGAGCATGCCGTCGATACCATCCGCAAGCGCCTTAACGCCAAGCCTGTAGCGATCCAGATTCCAATCGGCCAGGAAGACAAGTTCAAGGGCGTCATTGACCTGATCAATATGAAGGCGATCGTCTGGACCGACGAGACCATGGGCGCGGAGTACGTTACCGAGCCGATCCCGGCTGAGTTGCAGAAGAAAGCGGAAGCGTTTCACACCCAGCTGGTCGAGACCGTCGCTGAGAACGACGACGAGATTCTGCATAAGTTTCTGGAAGGCGAAGAAATCAGCGCAGACGCGTTGCGCGCTTCGCTGCGCAAGTCGACCATCGCGTTGAAGCTGTTCCCGGTTGTCGTCGGTACCGCTTTCAAGAACAAAGGCGTGCAGCCATTGCTGGATGCAGTGGTCGATTTCCTGCCTTCCCCGCTGGACACGCCGGAAACCAAGGGCATTGATCCCGACACCGGGAAAGAGATTACCCGCAAGGCCGATGACAAGCAGCCGTTCTCGGCGCTGGCGTTCAAGATCATGGCTGACCCGTTCGTCGGTCAACTGACCTTCATCCGCGTTTACTCGGGACAACTGAAGTCAGGCGAGTCTGTGTTGAACTCGCGCACCCAGAAGACTGAGCGCATCGGTCGTCTCCTGAAGATGCACGCCAACAAACGCGAGGACATTCAGGAAATTCTGGCGGGCGACATCTGCGCGGTGGTGGGACTGAAGAACGTCGGCACAGGCGACACGATTTGCGACGAGAAGCATCCCATCACGCTCGAGTCGATCACATTTGCGGTGCCTGTCATATCAGTCGCGGTCGAACCTAAGACCAAGGCCGATCAGGAAAAAATGGGCATGGCTCTGGCGCGGCTGGCGCAAGAGGATCCCACCTTTAAAGTTCACACCGATCCTGACAGCGGGCAGACCATCATCAGTGGGATGGGCGAGCTGCATCTCGAGATCATCGTCGACCGCATGATGCGCGAGTACAAGGTTGAGGCCAATGTCGGCAAGCCGCAGGTGGCGTATCGCGAGACGATCCGCAGGCACGCCGAGGCAGAAGGCAAGTACATCCGCCAGACCGGCGGTCGCGGACAGTACGGGCACGCGAAGATTCGTCTCGATCCCAACGAGCCGGGTAAGGGTTATGAGTTCGTCAACGAAATCGTGGGCGGCACTGTGCCCAAGGAATACATCAAGCCGATCGATCAGGGCATTCAGGAAGCCATGGAAGGCGGCGTACTCGCCGGCTATCCCATGGTGGACGTGAAGGCGACGCTGTACGACGGCAGCTATCACGACGTCGACTCCAACGAAATGGCGTTCAAGATCGCCGGGTCGATGGCGTTCAAGGAAGCTGCGCGGAAGGCGAGCCCCGTGATTCTCGAGCCGGTGATGTCGGTGGAAGTCGTCACGCCGGAGGATTTCGCGGGAACGATCATGGGCGACCTGAGTTCGCGACGCGGGCGAATTGAAGGCATGGAGCACCGCGCGGGTTCGCAGGTGATCAAGTCGATCGTGCCGCTTTCGGAGATGTTCGGTTACGCGACCCACATGCGTTCTTCGACCCAGGGCCGCGCCGAGTATTCGATGCACTTCGCGCGCTACGAAGAGGCGCCGCGCTCGGTAGCGGAAGAGATCATCGCCAAGGTGCAAGGGACGGCGAAGTGACTCGGTGGTCCGCGGTTCGTAGTTGACCGTAGATTTTGGATCGGCTACGGACGGCAAGCGGATTTCGAATCGGTTTTCCGTGAGGGCGGCCTGTGGGCGACGTTGCTAGGCCGAGCGGGTGGTTACTTGGGAACCGAGGTTTGGTGCGAGGCTTCAGAACTTCGGCAGTATCGTGTAAGAGATTTGTGGGGCTGGCATAGAGATTTCGAGGTCTTTCGCGCTCGGTTTCAGGCAGAGTACGAGCGTTTCGGAAACTGGATTCTTTCTGAAGGGCTGGTTGAGAAAGAACAATTTCTCGGCGCTTATTACGAGAAATTCGACGACGGAAGCGACGAAGATTTGGTTTTGAGCTAAGAGCTAGGAGCTAGAGGCTGGAATATGGCGAAGGAAAAATTTGAGCGCAATAAGCCGCACTGCAACGTAGGCACGATTGGTCACATTGACCATGGCAAGACGACGTTGACGGCGGCCATCACGAAGGTGTTGCAGAAGCACAACCCGAAGATTGTGTTCCGCTCGTTCGATTCGATCGACAATGCGCCGGAAGAGAAGGCGCGCGGCATCACGATTGCCACGGCGCACGTCGAGTACGAGACCGCGAACCGGCACTACGCGCACGTCGACTGCCCCGGGCACGCCGACTACATCAAGAACATGATCACGGGCGCGGCCCAGATGGATGGCGCGATTCTGGTGGTGGCGGCGACCGACGGTCCGATGCCACAGACGCGCGAGCACGTACTGTTGGCTCGTCAGGTGGGTGTGCCCTACATCGTGGTGGCGCTGAACAAGTGCGATGCGGTGGATGATCCCGAGCTGCTCGACCTGGTAGAGCTCGAAGTTCGCGAGCTTCTGAAGTCGTACCAGTTCCCGGGCGATGACGTTCCGGTAATTCGTCTTTCCGCTCTGGGTGCTTTGAACGGCGAAGAGAAGTGGGAGAAGCAGATTGACGCGCTGATGGAGGCGGTGGATAAGAGCGTGCCGCAGCCGGCGCGCGAGCTGGATAAGCCCTTCCTGATGCCGATCGAAGACATCTTCTCGATCTCGGGCCGCGGCACGGTGGTGACGGGTCGAATCGAGCGCGGCAAGGTGAAGGTGGGCGAGGAAGTGGAGATTGTGGGCTTCCGCGAGACGCGCAAGACGGTGGTCACGGGCGTCGAGATGTTCAAGAAGCAGCTGGATGAAGGCATGGCGGGCGACAACGCGGGCCTGTTGCTGCGCGGCATTGGCAAGGACGATGTGGAGCGCGGCATGGTGCTGGCGAAGCCAGGCTCGATCACGCCGCACACCAAGTTCAAAGCCGAGGTCTACATCCTGACGAAGGAAGAGGGCGGGCGGCATACGCCGTTCTTCAAGGGATATCGTCCGCAGTTTTATCTGCGCACGACCGACGTCACTGGAGTGGCGGAGTTGCCATCCGGAACAGAAATGGTAATGCCGGGCGACAACGTGAGCCTGGTGATTGAGCTGATCACGCCGGTGGCGATGGAGAAGGGCTTGCGGTTTGCGATTCGTGAAGGCGGCCACACGGTGGGCGCGGGCACGATTGCGGAGATTGTGCAGTAACACGTGGGGGCAGACGCCCTCGTCTGCCCAGCGGAGCGCAGCTCCGCAGAAGTCTTGCAGCGCAACACGGGCGAGGGCGGCCGCGCCACAAGCGATATTGCCGGCGAGACGCCGGCGCTACAACAACGCGGCCTGCAGCTTGCCGCCAGTTCTTTCCTTCCGGATGAGCCGGAAGGGGCGAGAGAGTGAAACGTGATTGGAAAAGAAAGAATTCGCATCCGGCTGAAAGCCTACGACTATCGCATCCTGGATCAGTCCACGGGTGAAATTGTCGAAACCGCGCGGCGCACCGGCGCGCAGATCGCAGGGCCGATTCCGTTGCCCACGATGAAGAACAAGTACTGCGTGCTGCGGTCGCCGCACGTGGACAAGAAGTCCCGCGAGGCTTTCGAGATCCGGACGCACAAGCGCCTGCTCGATATCCTCGAGCCCACGCAGCAGACAGTGGATGCATTGATGAAGCTCGATCTGCCCGCGGGCGTGGATGTGGAGATCAAGGCGTTCGGGAAGGAACATAAGTAGGCTCTGGGCTCTAGGCTCTAGCCCTCACGCTTTGATCTGAGGCCACAATAGAAAGCGAGTCCAGTAGGGACGACACAAAGAGCGAGGACTTGAGTCCGAAGCTCTCCAGCCAATAGCCGCGAGCCACGCTGGGAACGGAGAAGGAAATGGCAAAGGTAGCGGGAATTCTGGGGAAAAAAGTCGGAATGACGCAGTTGTTCGACTCGAAGGGCGAGGTCCGTCCGGCGACGGTGTTGCAAGCCGGTCCCTGCGTGATTACGCAGCACAAGACTGCGACCCGCGATGGCTACGAGTCGGCGCAGATCGGACTGGTGGAGTTCGTGAAAGAAAAGCGACTCACGCAGCCGATGCGCGGTCACTTTGCCAAGAACAATCTCCCGCCGATGAAGTTCCTCCGTGAAGTTCCCATCGATGTTGAAGAAGCTCCCGCAGAGAGTGCTGAGACGAACGGTCTCAAGGTCGGCCAGCGCGTGCTGGTAGACATTTTCGAGGGCGACCGCTTTGTCGACATCGTGGGCGTTAGCAAGGGACGCGGGTTCGCGGGCGTCGTAAAGCGTCATCATTTCGGCGGTGGCCCGAAATCGCACGGCTCCATGTTTCAGATCACCGGCTCGATCGGTTCTTCGGCGTTTCCGTCGCGCGTGTTCAAAGGTATGCGCATGTCGGGACACATGGGGGACGAGCGCGTGACGGTCCGCAATCTGCGCATCCTGGGCGTCGACAAAGATGAGAACCTGCTGGTGGTCGAAGGCAGCGTTCCCGGCGCGAATGGCGGATATGTCGTGATTACGCGCGCGAAGAAGCCACCGCGAGAGCGGCGCGGATTTGCGGGCGCGGCGACAGTCGATCCATTGAAGGCAGCCAAGCGCGCGGCGAAGAAAGGCTAGTACCGAGTACCGAGAATTAGAGATCGCTAGGAGCTACTAGCCGGAAGCCAGTAGCTGCAGTTGAGAGACAAAAATGGCAACTATTGATATCTACAACCTGAACGGCGCCAAGGTCGGCACGATGGATCTGGCCGATGAGGTTTTTGGCGCGGTGAACGAAGATCTGCTGTGGGAAGCGGTGAAGCACTACCGCGCCGGAGAGCGGGCGGGAACACACGCGACCAAAAATCGTTGGCGTGTTTCCGGTTCCGGCAAGAAGTTGTGGAAGCAGAAGGGTACGGGCCGCGCGCGCATCGGTTCGATCCGTTCGCCCCTGTGGCGGCACGGTGGAACGGTTCACGGACCGCAACCGCGCTCTTACGACTACACCTTTCCGCGAAAGAAGTTGCTGGGTGCGTTGCGCTCGGCGCTCGCTTCGAAGTTTGCCGATGGCAAGCTCACGGTCGTGAATGCGTTCGACGTGAAAGAAGTGAAGACCAAGACGTTCCGCGAGGCGCTCGACAAGTTGAAGATCGAAAAGACGGCGTTGCTGGTGGAAGTCCCGAAGCACGGAAACCGCAACCTGGAGTTGAGCTCGCGCAATATTGCTGGGACGGAACTGGTTGAGAGCAACGTGGTTCATCCGTATCACCTGCTGCGCTATGACCATGTAATCTTCACGCAGCCGGCAATAGAGAAGTTGCAGGTTTCGCTGACCAAGTCGGCAAAGCGGCGCGAGCACAAGCCGGAGGCGGGCGAAGGCGAGAAAAAGACGGCACGCGCGCCTCGGCGGCGGACGCGTCATGAAAAAGCGGCGGAGGTGGCGTAATGAAATCGGCTTACGAAATTCTTCGCCGTCCGGTGATTACCGAGAAGGGCCTGGCCATCAAGGAGAACGAGAACACACTCGTGTTCCAGGTGGCAAAGCAGGCGACCAAGACCGAAATCAAGGAGGCGGTGCAGTCGATTTTCAAAGTGAAAGTCGACTCGGTGCGCACCGCGAATTATCCGGGGAAAGAGCGGCGTCGCGGACGTTTCGCGGGATACCGTCCGGACTGGAAGAAAGCGTACGTGCGGTTGAAGACCGGCGAGAAGATGCCGGAGTACGCGCAAAATCTTTAGTCGTTAGTCGTTGGTCGTTGGTCGTTGACAACACGACGAGCGATCGAGCTAACAGCTAAGAGCTAGAAGCTACGAGCTGACTTATGGCAATCAAGACATACAGGCCGACGACGCAGACGTTGCGGTACCAGACGACGCTGGTCAATGACGACATCACGACCAACAAGCCCTTCAAGCCGCTGGTCGAGCCCAAGCAGAAGACGGGCGGGCGGCGGAATTCGGGCGATATTACCAGCCGGTTCCGAGGCGGCGGGAACAAACGCAAGCTGCGCCTGATCGATTTCAAGCGCGACAAGACCGGCATCCCGGCCACGGTGATTTCGATCGAGTACGATCCCAACCGCTCGGCACGCATTGCGCTGTTGAGCTATGCGGACGGTGAGAAGCGCTACATCATTCAGCCGGACGGGCTGAAGATGGGACAAAAGATCGTCAGCGGCCCGGATGCGGACATCCTGGTAGGGAATGCTTTGCCGCTACGGAATATTCCGCCGGGCACGACCGTGCACAACGTCGAGTTGCGGCCGGGCAAGGGCGCGCAGATGGTGCGTTCGGCGGGCGGCTCGGCACAGCTGGTCGCCAAGGAAGGCGACTACGCTCTGATCAAGCTGCCTTCGGGTGAGACTCGCAAGGTCCTGCAGGAATGCATGGCGACTATCGGGCAGGTTGGCAACACCGATCATGAGAACATCACCATCGGCAAGGCTGGACGAGTGCGCTGGGCAGGACGGCGTCCGCATAATCGCGGCGTCTCCATGAACCCGGTGGATCATCCGCATGGCGGCGGCGAAGGCAAGACTTCGGGCGGCCGTCATCCGGTGACCCCGTGGGGCCAGCCGACACGTGGCTTCAAGACGCGTAATAACAAGCGCACCGACGCATTCATTGTCGGGCGCCGGAAGAAATCGTAGTTCGCCCCGAGGGCGAGCGGAACGCTCAAGCCTGGTTCGCTGAAGGCGGAGAGCTGAAAGCTGAGAGCTGATTTATGGCACGTTCAACCAAGAAAGGGCCGTTCATCGACAGCCACCTGCAGGTCAAGGTGGAGGGGATGAATGCGCGCAACGAAAAGAAGGTGTTGCGCACCTGGTCGCGTCGCTCAACCATCATTCCAGAAATGGTGGGACACACGATCGCGGTGCATAACGGCAAGAAATTTATCCCGGTGTATATCACCGAGAACATGGTGGGCCACAAGCTCGGCGAGTTCAGTTTCACGCGCAGCTTCAAGGGACACTCGATGAAGGCGGCAACGGAAGCAGCCGCGCGTCCGGCGGGCGTGCCCGGTGGTCCGGGAGCGCCGGTTCCGGCAGCAGGCAGCGCGCCGGCCGCGACCCCGGCACCGAAGGCATAAAGGAGACACGCGAACATGGAATTTCGAGCAGAAGCCCGTTACATGCGCGTCTCGCCCCAGAAAGCGCGCCTCGTTCTGGACCTGATCAAGGGCCAGAAGGTGGAAGAGGCGCGAAACACGCTCTTGTTTACGAAGAAGCGCGTGGCGTCGACAGTCGGGAAGCTGTTGCAGTCGGCAATCGATAACGCCAACTTCCTGAGCACCGAGAAGGGAGTGGACGTCGATCTCGACCAGTTGTACGTGAAAAGTGCGGTGGCGAATGACGGTCCACGCATGAAGCGCATCCGCCCGGCGCCAATGGGACGGGCGTTCCGGTATGTGCGGCGCATCGCGCATCTGGAAATCGTGCTGGCGGAAAAGAACAAGAATGGCCAGTCGCTGGCAACGGTTGTGGGCGAGGAACAAGAGAAGGCGGGAGCGCCGAAGGCTCCGGCCAAGAAGAGAACGGTCGGGAAGAAGTCGGGCGCCGGCAAGAAGAAGGCGGTTGCAAAGAAGTAAAAGTCGTTGGTCGGTAGTCGTTGGTCGTTGGCAACGACGATTTAGGTAACGGGGAATGCCAACAACTAAGGACCAACGACCAACGACGGGTTTGAGCTTTTAAGGAGATACGATGGGTCAAAAAGTCCATCCTTACGGATTCCGGCTGGGTTACACCAAGCCGTGGAAGTCGCGCTGGTTTGTCGAGCGGGATTACGACAAACTGCTGCTCGAAGACGTGAAGCTGAAGGCCGAACTGAAGGACAAGCTGAAGTCGGCGGGCATCAGTGCAGTCGAGATTGAGCGTCCGGGCAACAAGATCCGGATCATCATCAAGACGGCGCGTCCCGGCATCATCATCGGACGCAAAGGCGCGGAAATCGACAAGCTGAAGCAGGAACTGCAGAAGCGCACCTCGCGCGAAGTGTTCATCGATATCCAGGAAGTGCACAAGCCGGAACTGGATGCGCAACTGGTGTCGGAGTCGATCGCTCTGCAGTTAGAAAAGCGCGTAGGCTTCCGCCGCGCCATGCGGAAGTCGGTAGATTCGGCGCTGCGCTTCGGCTGCAAGGGGATCAAGGTTCGCGTCAGCGGCCGCCTGAACGGAAACGAAATCGCGCGATCGGAGTGGTACCTGCAGGGCCGGTTGCCACTGCACACGCTGCGCGCCGATATCGAGTACGGCTTTTCAGAAGCGCGCACTACCTACGGCGTGATTGGCGTGAAGTGTTGGATCTACAAAGGCGAAATTCTTTTGGCGAAGAAGCGTGAGTCGCAGAACGCGGCACCCACGGGCGCATTTTAAAAAGTGGGCTGCGAGCCGCGAGCTTCGAGCTAAGAGCCAAGAGCTGAGAGCTAATTTATGTTGATGCCAAAGAAAGTGAAGTACCGCAAGCAGCAGCGCGGCCGCATGACCGGGAAAGCCTGGCGCGGCAGCCAGCTGGCTTTCGGAGATTACGGTTTGAAAGTGCTGGAGCCGGGCTGGATCACCGATCGGCAGATCGAAGCGAGCCGCGTGGCCATGACGCGTTTCGTGAAGCGCGGCGGCAAGATCTGGATCCGGCTGTTTCCGGACAAGCCGGTAACAAAGAAGCCGGCTGAAACCCGTATGGGTAAAGGCAAGGGAGCTCCGGATCACTGGGTCGCGGTGGTGCGTCCGGGCAAGATCCTGTTCGAGATGGAAGGCGTCACGGCGACGGATGCGGCTGAGGCCATGCGACTGGCATCGCACAAACTTCCCTTGCGCACCGCGCTGGTCAAGCGCGAAGGGGCGCACTAAGAAACGAGAAGCGATTATGAAAGTGGACAAGATTCGTAACCAGACCGATGCGGAGTTGCAGGATCAGGAGCGGCAGCTCGCAGACCAGCTGTTCAAGCTGAAGTTCCAGCTCAACATGGGCCAGACCGAAAGCCTGAAGAAGATTCGCGGACTGCGCAAGGACATTGCCCGAGTGAAGACGATTATCGGAGAGCGGGCACGCGGGGCGCAGGCAGCAACGGAGAAGAAGTAATGGCGGAAACAAAACAGAAGGTGGCGGGACGGCGGAAGGAAGTCGTGGGTGAAGTCGTCTCCAACAAGATGCACAAGACGATCGTGGTGGCGGTGACGCGCAAGAAGTCGCACCCGCTGTATGCCCGCGTCATCTCGACTGACAAGAAGTTCTATGCGCACGACGAAAAGAACGAAGCCCACGTGGGCGACGTGGTGCGGCTGGAGGAAACGCGGCCTCTCTCCAAGCTGAAACGGTGGCGCCTGAAGGAAATCATTCGCAAGACGGCGCTGGTGCCGGAAGTAGCGAGCGTCGAAGTCGCGCAGTAACAGCGCGAGCATAAGGGGGACAGAACTATGGCAGTGATGATGAGGACGATGCTCGAGGTGGCCGATAACTCCGGCGCTCGCAAGCTGCAGATGATCCTGCCGCTGGGCGGTTCGACGGGTTTGCGGGCCGGGCTCGGCGATGTGATCACCGCCAGCGTGAAGGAAGCGGCGCCCGACGGGCAGGTGCAGAAGGGTAAGGTGGTGAAGGCCGTGATCGTCCGCACCCGCAAGGAGCATCGGCGCCGGGACGGAACGTACATCCGCTTCGACCAGAACGCCGCGGTGCTGATCAACGAAACCGGCGAGCCGGTAGGAACGCGCGTGTTCGGGCCCGTGGCTCGCGAATTGCGCGAAAAGAGATTTTTGAAGATTGTGTCGCTGGCCCCAGAGGTTTTGTAGAAGAACGTTTCGAAGTTTCAAGGTTTCGACGTCGGCTTGGAGTCGAGAACCTTGAAGCATTGCAACTTTGAAACGTTGAAACCTGGATCAGCGAGTACAGATAAAGGTTCATAGATATGCCAAAAGTAGCGAGTACCGCACATATTCGAGTTGATATCCGGCGCAACGATACCGTGAAGGTCATCACGGGCCGGGACAAAGGGAAGCAGGGTCGCGTTTTGCGCGTGTTTCCGGCAGATGCCAAGGTATTGGTCGAGCACGTGATGATGGTGAAGAAGCACGTGCGGCCGAACCCACAGCGCAATATCCAGGGCGGCATTGCCGAACAGGAAAGCCGCATTTCGATTTCGAACGTGCAGTTGGTTTGTCCGACTTGCGGTCCGGTTCGCATCGGACACGAGGTTCGCGGCGATCGCAAGGTGCGGGTGTGCAAGAAGTGTGGAACGACGCTGGATAAATAGCTACGAGCTGCGAGCTCCGAGCTGCGAGCTTTGGAGCAGACAGCAATGGCATGATTCTTAAGAATTGAGAGAGTGCTCACGAACCGGAAAGATTGCTCGAGGCTCGAAGCTCGGAGCTCCCCGAAACCGTGAGAGAAGGTAACTGAGATGGCTAAGGAAAAAGAGAGAAAAGGTAAGGGACCCGAGAAGCAGGAGTCGCGGGTCGCGGCAGTTGCGCGGCATAGCGCGAAGGAGCGTCCGCGCCTGCGTTCGAGGTTTGAGAAGGAAATTGCTCCAGCCTTGATGAAGGAACTGGACCTGAAGAATTCTATGGCGGTTCCCCGGCTGCACAAGATTGTCGTGAACATGGGTGTGGGCGAAGCGACCCAGAACGCGAAGATTCTCGATCCGGCGGTAAACGAACTGGGCCAGATCACGGGACAGAAGCCGGTGGTGACGCGCGCGAAGAAGTCGATCGCGGCGTTTAAAGTTCGCGAAGGCATGCCGATCGGCGCGATGGTCACGCTCCGCGGAGACCGCATGTACGAGTTTATGGATCGGTTGGTTACCGTGGTGCTTCCCCGTGTTCGCGACTTCCGTGGTGTTTCGACAAAGTCGTTTGATGGACGCGGCAACTACACGCTCGGGCTGCACGACCAGTTGATCTTCCCGGAGATTGACTACGCGAAGGTCGACAAGCTGAAGGGCATGAACGTGACCATCGTGACCACCGCCGGATCGGATGATCAGGCGCGGTCGCTGCTGAAGCATCTGGGAATGCCGTTTAGAGCATAGAAAGTTTCGAGAAAAGGATTGCATGGCTACTACCGCAAAACGAGTAAAGGACGCAAAGAAGCCCAAGTTCTCTTCGCGCAAGCACAACCGCTGCAAGATTTGCGGACGTCCGCGCGCTTTCCTGCGCAAGTTCGGCATCTGCCGGCTTTGCTTCCGCGGGCTGGCGTTGCGGGGAGAGATTCCTGGAGTTTCGAAGTCGTCCTGGTAAGGCAGTCGTCGGTCGTCAGTCTTAGGTCGTCAGCCAGAACGGATGAGGTGAGGGCCAACGACTAAGGACCAACAACCAACGACAGATGGAAATACGCCGCTGCAGGTTCTCCGTTAGGACGCGGAGCGAACGGGTGGCAAGAGGAGAAGCAGACGATGAGGTTGACCGATCCGGTCGCAGACATGTTGGCGCGCATTCGCAATGCGATCAGTGCGCGGCACCAGAAGGTGGATATCCCGGCCTCCAAGCTGAAGGTGGAGATTGCCCGTATTCTGAAAGAAGAAGGCTACATCTCCAACTACAAGGCTACCGAAGAGGAAGGTCATAAGATCATCCGGGTGTACTTGAAGTACGGGACGAACAACGAGGCGGCGATCTCGAATGTCGAGCGCGTTTCGCGGCCAGGCTGTCGCGTGTATGTGCGCCGCACTGAGATTCCGCGCGTGTTGGGCGGACTTGGAATCAACATTATTACGACTCCCAAGGGCGTGATGACGGGTCGCCAGGCTCGCAAGCAGGGTTTGGGCGGCGAAGTTCTCTGCCAGGTTTGGTAGCACGCTTCTAGCTACCGCTGCTGGCCACTAGCGATATGCGATTTGAAGTTGCGGGCTGAGTTGTCCGCTTGAGCAATCAATGAAGAGTTGGGTTCTAGCCAGAAGCTAGAAGCCAGAAGCTAAGAGCAGATCTTATGTCACGAATTGGAAAAAAGCCGATCGTTGTTCCCAAGGGTGTGACGGTCAAGTTTGAAGGCAACACGGTTGCCGTTCAGGGGCCCAAGGGCAAATTGGAAACGCCGCTTCCCGAGGGCATCAAGATGGAGCAGAAGGACGGTCATCTGCTCGCCATCCGCGAGAATGATTCCCAAGCCGCGGTGCACGGATTGGCGCGCGCGCTCGTGAATAACGCGGTTGAAGGTGTCACCAAAGGTTGGACGAGGGAATTGGAAATCGTCGGCATTGGGTATCGCGCCGAGATGAAGGGCAAGGGCACGGTGGTGTTCACGCTGGGCTATTCCCATCCCATCGAATACCCCTTGCCTTCTGGGATCGAAGTGGCGGTCGATCCAAAACAGACGAAGCTGACGGTCAGCGGCATCGACCGGCAAAAGGTCGGGCAGGTGTCGGCGGAGATGCGTTCCCTGCGCCCGCCGGATCCCTACAAGAACAAAGGTGTGCGCTACGCGGGCGAGCGGTTGAAGAAGAAGGTTGGAAAGACGGGAGCGAAATAGCGGTCGGTAGTCTTTGGTCGTTGGCAAAATCCTTCGACCGGTCGAACCGCAACACGACTTCGGAGTTTTGCCAGTAGCGTTCGCGTAGGTGGTTGGCTAACGACCAACGACCAGCAGCCAACGACTGGTCCCCGGCATAGAACCCCGGGATGAGGAAAAAGGATATGTTAAGCAGACCAGGCAAGAATGCAACCCGGCAGCGCGTGCATGACCGGATCCGTAAGAAGCTGCAAGGCACGGCGGAGCGTCCACGGTTGAACGTGTATCGCTCGCTGAACCATATTTATGTCCAGGTGGTGGACGATCTGAATGGCAAGACGCTGGTTTCGGCCAGCACTGCCGAAGGCGAAGGCAAGAAGAGCGGCGGGAACGTGGCGGCCGCGAAGGAAATCGGCAAGGCCATCGCCGAGCGCGCCAAGGCTAAGGGAATTACCAAGGTCGTGTTCGATCGCGGCGGCTACATCTACCATGGGCGCGTGAAGGCGCTGGCGGATGCCGCGCGTGAAGGTGGACTGCAATTTTAGAAATTCAGAAATCGGAAAAATTTCAATAGGATTGCGTAATCGAGAAATTAAGTAATTGGGAAATTGAAAATCGAGTCGGATTAGGTTTCAAATTACTCAATTACCAAATTACCCGATTACTAAATTGATTGGGGATTGGATGCCAATAGTTACCAAGAAGCTTGATGCAGGACGTTTTCAGCTGAAGGATCAGGTGGTCGCGATCAACCGAGTGACCAAGGTCGTCAAGGGCGGCAAGAACCTGTCCTTCGCGGCGCTGGTGGTCGTGGGTGATCCCAGCGCGGCAGTGGTCGGTTATGGCTCCGGCAAGGCGAAGGAAGTGCCCCAAGCCATTCGCAAGGGCATTGAGTCGGCGAAAAAGAATCTGGTGAAAGTGAACCTGACCCAGACGTCGATCCCACACCTTGTGCTCGGCCGTTTTGGTTCGGGACATGTGCTCCTGAAGCCAGCTCCGGAAGGCACGGGCGTGATCGCGGGTGGCGCGGTGCGAGCGGTGATGACCTCAGTGGGAATTCAGAACGTGCTGACGAAGTCCATCGGCACGACGAATCCCCACAACGTGATCAAGGCAACCTTCGACGCATTGAAGAAGTTGAAGAACAAGGAAGCCGTGGCGGCTCTGCGCGGGAAGAACGCGGAAGAGCTATAGTTCTGGGCTGGCGGCCGGGACGCCCGCCGGACAGCCGGCGAGACGCCGGCGCTACACAGGCGGCGTGAAGAGGATTGGGATGGCAGCGAAAACGACATCGAAAGCAGGATCGGGGAAGGTGCACATCAAGTGGGTGCGCTCGGCGATTTGCTCCCCGGTAAAACATAAATTGGTCGTCAAAGGGCTGGGTTTTACGCGGCTCAACCAGGTTATTGAGCGGCCGGATACGCCGGCCATTCGCGGCATGGTGAAAAAGGTGCCGCATTTGGTGGAGATAGTAGAAGGTTAAAGTTTCAAAGGTTTCAAGTTTTTAAAAGGCAACATGGGCAACGTCAGGGGCTCGGGTTTTAATCCTTGAAACTCTGAAACCTTGAAACCTACGCATCACAGCGAGTAGAACTCATGAACTTATCCAATATACGAGCACCGAAAAAGTCGTCGGAGAAGCGCAAGCGGGTGGGCCGCGGCATGGGCTCCGGCATGGGCAAGACCTCGACGCGCGGCCACAAAGGACAGCGTTCCCGCAGTGGATCGCGCATGATTCGTGGTTTTGAAGGCGGCCAGATGCCTTTGCACCGCCGCATGCCCAAGCGAGGATTCACCAATATTTTCCGCAAGGAATTCTCGATTGTGAACCTGGAATCGCTGGCAGCGCTGGGCGAGACGACCATCACTCCCGACGTGCTGCGCAAGGCGGGAGTTATCAAAACCAAGCATCCCGTAAAAATTCTCGGGGATGGTGAGTTGAAGACGGCGCTCACTGTGCATGCCCACAAGTTCTCCAAGTCGGCGCAGGAGAAGATCACCAAAGCCGGCGGCAAGTTCGAGGTCTTGCAGTAATGTTTGAGAAACTGGCCAACGTCTTTCGCATCCCTGATCTGCGCAAGCGCATTTTGTTTACGCTGGCCATGCTGGCGGTGTACCGGTTGGGCGGTCACATCCCGACTCCCGGCATCAATGCCGACAAGCTATCGCAATTCTTCGAGCAGAACCGGGGATCGTTCCTCGGATTTGTCGATCTGTTCTCCGGTGGCCAGTTGCGGCGCCTGACGATCTTCGCCCTGGGCATCATGCCTTACATCACGGCGTCGATCATCCTGCAATTGCTGACGGTGGTTTATGAGCCACTGGCGAAGCTGCAGAAGGAAGGCGAGCTGGGGCGCAAAAAGATTACGCAGTGGACGCGTTACCTGACCGTGATTCTGAGCGCGCTGCAGTCGTTCGGAATCGCCTTCAGTCTGACCAAGGGAAACCAGGATTTCGTGCTGACGCCCGGGCCGGGGTTCATCCTGATGACGATGCTGACGCTCACCACGGGCAGTGCGTTCATCATGTGGCTGGGCGAGCAGATTACCGAGCGCGGCGTCGGCAATGGCATGTCGCTGCTGATTTTCGCGGGCATCGTGGTAGGCCTGCCACGCGGCGTAGCGGATCTATATGACAAGGTTCGCACCAACGCCTGGGGCGCATTCACGCCGGTTGCGATTGCGATGCTGCTGGCCGTCATGATCGTGATTGTCGCCTTCATTGTCTATGTCGAGCGCAGTGAACGGCGAATACCCGTGCAGTACGCGAAGCGGGTGGTTGGCCGGAAAGTGATGGGCGGGCAGTCCACGCATCTTCCGCTGCGCGTAAACGCTGGGGGCGTGATGCCGGTTATCTTCGCTTCGTCGATTTTGACGCTCCCGCAGACGGTCGGATATGGACTGCGCGACAACCGCTACTTCGGCAAGATGATTCACGCGCTGGGCTGGGGAGAACCGCTGTACACGTGCCTGTATGCGATCGGCATTATCTTTTTCGCGTACTTTTACGTGTCGATTGTGTTCAATCCGAGTGAAGTTGCCGACAACATGCGGAAATATGGCGGGTTCATCCCCGGCATTCGTCCAGGCAAGCGGACATCCGATTTCATCAACGAAGTACTGACCCGAATTACATTAGTGGGAGCGCTCTACCTGATCATCATTTCGTTCATTCCGGAATGGATGATCACGGGCATTCACTTGAATCACCTGCCCTGGTGGCTAGGGGGAAGCGTCTTTGAGAAGCTTCCTACCTGGGTCACGAACGGTCTAGGCGTGAGTTTCTACTTTGGAGGAACTTCGCTGCTGATCGTGGTGGGCGTTGCCATGGATACCGTGACCCAGATCGAGGCGCAATTGATCATGCGCCACTATGATGGGTTCACACCGCGCAGCGGACGCCTCAGGGGCCGCCGCTGGTAGTACTCGCTGCGCTTCAGGAATCACTGGCTTGAGAACTTCGCGAACGCAGGGCCTGGGCGGAAGGCGTCCGGGTAAACAGAAATCGAGGGAGGTGGCCACCTCGATGGCCCAGGAAACCTCGCGTAGCATTGGACCTGTGATTCTGCTAGGGCCGCCGGGAGCCGGCAAGGGCACCCAAGCCAAGCGGATCGAACAGCACTACCACATTCCGCAGATTTCCACTGGAGATATTCTGCGGCAGAACGTGAAAACCGGGACCAAACTGGGCCGCGCCGCCAAGGCCGTAATGGAGCGAGGGCAGTTGGTGCCGGACGAGCTGGTTTGCCCGATGGTGGCGGAGCGGCTTCGGGACGTGGATTGCGAACGGGGCTTCATTCTGGATGGGTTTCCGCGAACGGCGGCGCAGGCAGGCTGGCTGGATGCCTTCCTGGAGAACGAGTTCTTTGACAAGTCAATTGGCTGCAACAGGTTGCCGATTGTGGTCCGGCTGGATGTAGACTATAATGAGTTGTTGCGCCGACTTACCGGACGTCGTTCTTGTCCCACCTGTGGCCGCACCTATAACGTTCACCTGCAACCTCCCAAAGTAGACGAGCTTTGCGACGTTGATGGAACGAAGCTGATCGTGCGCGAGGATGACCGCGAAGAAGTCATTCGGGAACGGCTGAACGAATTTGATCAGCAGACTCGGCCGGTGGCTGACTATTACCAGGCCAAGGGACGGCTGATGACGGTGAACGGCGATTTGCCGATGGACCAGGTGACGGCGCAGATTTTTTGCATTATCGATAACCAGGTCTAGGATGGCGATCGTCTGCAAATCTCCGGCGGAGATCGAGAAGATGCGGCAGAGCGGCCGCGTGGTGCGACAGGTGCTCGATCATCTGCGGACACTGGTGGCGCCGGGCGTGACCACGATGGACCTGGAGCGCGCGGCCGAGCAAAAGATGAAGGACTTGGGCGCAAAGCCGGCCTTCAAGGGATATTTTGATTATCCCTGCGTGCTGTGTACGTCGGTGAACGAAGAGATTGTGCACGGTATTCCGTCGGACAAGCGCACCCTC
>Ga0210397_10000609_pt1 | contig 23651 bp, 23 predicted proteins | sample IncBWH2OmetaG_FD_160126 | JGI IMG/M metagenome (GOLD analysis project Ga0210397, IMG submission 160126) | Forest soil microbial communities from Barre Woods Harvard Forest LTER site, Petersham, Massachusetts, United States - Inc-BW-H-2-O ...
ATGGGTCACCAAGCGGCCTGTTACATGGCCATTCCGGGTTCCGGCCACAGCCGAGCGCCACAACAAGAAGGGGTAAAAAATAAATGACAAGACCCACGGAGAAAGAGATCGGCGCGATCGCCAGCGTTGCCGGCGTGCCGGTCGATATGGAAGTCGCCGCCCGCATTACCAATTCCATCGGGCCCGCGTTCGATGGCTTTGCGGCCATTGCCGGCACGCTGCCCTTCGACCTCGAGCCTTCGACGTTTGTGCTGGTTCAAACCGCAAAGGCCGCCCGATGAGCAGCGAACCGGCCTTGATGTCGCTCACAGCGGTTGCAAGCGCAATTGCCGACAAGCGCGTGTCGTCCCGTGAGGCGACGCAATCCTGTCTCGACCGGATCGCGAAATGGCAGCCGCATCTGAACGCCTTCATGGCGATCGAGGCCGAGGAGGCTTTGAAGGTAGCCGACGCCGCTGATGCGGCGCTCGCCAAAGGTAGCCGCCGCGGGCCGTTACACGGCGTGCCACTGGCGCACAAGGATATGTATTACGAGGCCGGCAAGGTCGTGACTTGCGGCTCGCGCATTCGCCGCGACTTTGTCGCCACGACGACATCGACCGCGTTGCAGCGCCTCAAGGACGCCGGCACCGTTCGCCTTGGCTCGTTGCAAATGGCCGAGTTCGCCTATGGCCCGACCGGCCACAACGCTCACTTCGGCCCGGTACATAATCCCTTCAAGTTGGGCCATGTCACCGGCGGTTCGTCGTCGGGATCGGGCTCGGCGGTCGCCGCACGATTGACGTTTGCGGCGCTCGGCTCGGATACCGGCGGTTCGATCCGGATGCCGGCGCATTTCTGCGGCGTGACGGGTTTGAAGACCACCGTGGGCCGCGTCAGCCGCGCCGGTGCGATGCCGTTGTCGCAATCTCTCGACACCGTCGGGCCGCTGGCGCGCACGGCCGAAGATTGCGCCGTGCTTCTGGGTTTGATGGCGGGTGCCGACCCCGCCGACCCCACCGCGCTTCCCGAACCGCTGCCAGACTATGCCGCAGCCACGGCGCAATCCGTGAAGGGCCTGACGATCGGCGTTCCCAACACCTTCTACGTCGACGACCTCGATCCGGAAGTCGCAAGCGTGCTCGATGCGACGATTGCCGTATTCAAGCGCGAAGGCGCCAACATCGTTCAGGTCGATTTGCCCGACCAGCGCCAACTCGCCAGTGCCTCGCAACTTGTGCTCGCGGTGGAGGCTGCCGCCTTCCACAAGCGCTGGCTGATCGAACGTCCACAGGATTATGGACCGCAGGTGTTGATGCGCTTGCAGAACGGGCTTGCGATCTCCGGCGTTACCTATCTGGAAGCCTTGCGCTGGCGTGGTCCGGCGCTGGCTGCTCATATGGCGGCCACGGCAAACGTCGACGCCGTTATCGCGCCGGTGTCCCCGATCCCGGCGCCGACCATCGCCGAAAGCGACGTTGGCAACGCGCCTAACGCCGAAGCCGTGATCCAGCGGCTGACGCGCTTCACCCGTCCGATCAACTATCTCGGCCTGCCGTCGCTGTCGATTCCGTCGGGCTTCACCAAGAACGGCCTTCCTGTGGGACTGCAACTGGTCGGTCGCTCGTTCGATGAGGCGACGATCTTGCGGATTGGCGCAGCCTTCCAGCGTGCGACTGACTTTCACGAAAAGGTGCCGCTTCTGCCATGACCGCGCTCGTCGACGTCTCTAACCTCAACATCCGCTTTTCGGGCGAGCGCACGGTGCATGCCGTCAACAATCTCTCGTTCTCCGTAAGCGAGGGAGAGGTGCTCGGCCTGTTGGGCGAGTCCGGTTCCGGCAAGAGCGTCACCTTGCGCGCCTTGATGCGGCTGTTGCCGAGGAAGCGGACCGCGATTGGCGGCAGCATTCGCGTTGCCGGCCGCGACGTGCTGGCGCTTGATGATGAAGAATTGTCGGCCTTTCGCGGCCAGACCGTTGCGATGATTTTCCAGGAGCCGGCGCTAGCGCTCGATCCCGTCTATACGATCGGTCAGCAGATCGCCGAGACCGTGATGCGTCACGAAGGCAAGAGCCAGAGCGAGGCGAGGGCACGCGCGTTGGAGATGCTGGAAGTGGTACGCATTCCCTCAGCCAAGCGCCGGCTCGATACCTACCCGCACGAGATGTCGGGCGGCATGCGCCAGCGCGCGATGATTGCGCTGGCGCTTGCCTGCCGGCCGAAGGTTCTGCTCGCGGACGAGCCGACGACGGCACTCGATGCCACCGTGCAGATCCAGATATTGCTGTTGTTACGAGAGTTACAGCGCGAGTTCGGCATGTCGGTGATTTTCGTGACCCACGACATTGGGGTTGCTGTCGAAATCTGCGACCGCGTGGCGGTGATGTATGCTGGCGAAATCGTGGAGCAGGGCACGCTCAGCCAGATCGTGCGCTCGCCGATTCATCCCTATGCGAATGGGCTATTGGCCTCCACCGTCCATGGCGCCAAACGCGGCGAGCGGCTTGAGACGATCCCGGGAACGCCGCCGACGCTCGACAAGGCGCCTGTCAATTGCTCGTTTGCGCCACGGTGCGGTTTTGCCGAACCGAGATGTCTCGACGCGCTTCCGCCCAACGTGCACATGGCCGGCGAACGAATCGCAAGGTGTATCCTGGCGGAACGTGTCGCGGTTGCCGCAACAGCCTAGATCAGGCGAGCCTCGGCCCTGCCGATATCGCCCCCGTCCGACCCCTCCGGGTTCAAATTGGCGTGGTCAGATCAGCCAATAATGGATAGGTTTCCGACCAGCGCGGGAGGAACGCCGCGCGGCAACCGGGGGATTGTTCAATGTACATATCGGGTGAGAGTCTGATCGTTATTCTGTTCGTCGGCCTCGTCGCGGGCTGGCTGGCTGGCAAGATTGTGCGCGGCACCGGCTTTGGCATCATCGGCGATATCGTCGTCGGTATTGCCGGCGCTTTCGTCGCCAGCTGGCTTTTCCCGAGGCTTGGCTTTCACCTCGGCAGCGGCCTCTTGGGGGAGATTATCTATTCGGCGATCGGCGCCATTATCCTGCTCCTGATCGTAAGACTGATCCGGACCGGCGGTCGTTTTTGATCCCTATAATTTGAAGCCGGGCCGGCCGAGCCTTGCCGGCCGGCCTTGAACTTCTGGTGTCGTTGACGTGACCTAACAAAGCGGGCTGGTTTCGCCCGCCGGCGGACGAAAAAGCCGTTTATCTGGAGGCATTTAGGTTAACGTGACTTCGTTCGACGCCGGCGCCTAGAATCGGTAATAATAGGTCGCGGACCCGTGACGAGCAGGGTGCGCGAATCCCAGGTGAAGAGATCAGGATAGATGGCAGCCGCCCCCGGTGTCCGGCGTTCCGAACTCGGTGAAGCGTTGCGCGCCTGCCGCAACGCCTTTATCGGCGTCGGCGTCATGAGTTGCATGATCAACCTGCTCTATCTGACCGGGTCGTTGTTCATGCTTGAGGTCTATGACCGGGTGCTGCCGAGCCGCAGCGTTCCGACCCTGGTCGGCCTGATCATCCTGGCAGGCTTTCTTTATGCCGCCCAAGGCATTCTCGACCTGATCCGGGGTCGAATCCTCGGCCGCATCGGAACCTCGCTCGACGAGACGCTCAATGCGCGGGTGTTCGATATCGTGGTGCGCTTGCCGCTGACCGCCGGAGGTCGCAGTGAGGGCCTTCAGCCGTTGCGCGACCTCGACAATGTGCGCGGCTTTCTCGGCGGCATGGGACCGGGCGCGTTCTTCGACCTGCCGTGGCTGCCGTTTTACCTGGCGATCTGTTTTGCGTTCCACGTGCTGATCGGCGTCACCGCGCTCGTTGGTGCAGTCATTCTGGTGACACTCACCGTCATGACCGAGTTTCTGTCGCGTGCGCCGGCGCGTCAGGCGCTAGGACTGGCGGCGCGGCGCAACGATCTGGCCGCGGCCAGCCGCCGCAATGCCGAAGTGCTGGTCGCGATGGGAATGTCCGGTCGCCTGACCCGGCGCTGGGTCGAAGCCAATCAGAACTATCTGGACGGCAACCAGCGCGCCAGCGACGTTTCCGGCGGCCTTGGCGCCACCGCCAAGGTAATGCGAATGATGCTGCAATCCGCGGTGCTCGCGGTCGGCGCTTATTTGGTGATTCATCAGGAGGCGACCGCCGGCATCATCATCGCCGGCTCGATCCTGAGCGCGCGAGCGCTCGCGCCGGTCGATCTCGCGATTGCGCATTGGAAGAGTTTTATCGCCGCGCGCCAGAGTTGGCACCGCCTCACCCGCTTGCTGGAATCGATGCCGCCCCGCGCGACGCCTACCTTGTTGCAGACGCCGTCGAGCCGCCTCTCGGTCGAGGCCGTCGGTATCGTGCCGCCCGGCGATCAGCGGCTCATTGTTCAGGACGTGACCTTCGCGCTCACGGCCGGAAACGGCCTCGGCGTCATCGGGCCAAGCGGATCCGGCAAGTCCTCGCTGGTGCGAGCGCTGGTCGGGGTGTGGCAGCCGGTACGTGGAAAAGTGCGGATCGACGGCGCAGCACTCGACCAGTGGTCCTCGGACGTGCTCGGCCGTTATATCGGCTATCTGCCGCAGGACGTCGAATTGTTTTCCGGTTCGGTCGCCCAGAATATCTGTCGTTTCGATCCCGAAGCCACTTCCGACGGCATCATCTCGGCCGCCAAGGAAGCCGGCGTCCACGAGATGATCATCAAGATGCGCGAGGGCTACGACACCCAGGTCGGCGAGCAGGGTACGGCTCTTTCGGCAGGGCAAGCGCAGCGCGTGGCGCTGGCGCGGGCGCTCTATGGCGACCCTTTCCTTATTGTTCTGGATGAGCCGAATTCCAATCTCGATACCGAAGGCGATGAAGCCCTGACGCGCGCGATACGCGGAGCGCGGGAACGCGGCGCCATCGTCGTGGTGGTCGCGCACCGGCCAATCGGGATCGAGGCGGTCGACCAGTTGCTCGTGCTCAAGGATGGTCGGGTGCAGGCCTTCGGGCCGAAGGAAACCGTGTTGTCACAGGTGCTGCAACCGCGCGTCGCCGCGCCGTCGCCGATCAAGATCGTCTCTGACGGAGGCGTTTCCAAGCCATGATCGATTTGCAAAAAGTCATGATCGATCTTGGGCAGAAGGGCACGCGCTTTTCGATAAAACGGCATTTGCTGGTGGGATTATCGGTGGTCATCTTGCTCGCCGGCGGGCTCGGCGGCTGGGCTTCGACCGCGCAGATCTCCGGTGCGCTGATCGCGCCGGGATCGATCGTCGTGGAATCCAACGTCAAGAAGGTGCAGCACCCGACCGGCGGCGTGGTCGGCGAGGTGCGTGCCCATGACGGCGATCTCGTCAAGGCCGGCGATATCGTGGTGCGGCTCGACGACACCGTCACCAAGGCAAGCCTTGCGATCGTTACCAAGAACCTCGACGGCCTGTGGGCGCGCGCGGCACGGCTGGAGGCCGAGCAGCGTGGTCTCGACAAGATTACATTCCCACCGATGCTGACCGATCGCGCCAGTGATCCCGAAGTCAAGGCGGTCATGGCGAGCGAAGCCAAGCTGTTCGAAGTGCGCGTCAACGGCAGGACCGGCCAGAAGGCGCAGTTGCGCGAACGCATCGTTCAGCTGAACGAGGAAATCGCCGGTCTCGCCGCGCAGGAAAGGGCAAAGGATCAGGAAATCGAGCTGGTGCAGAAGGAACTCACCGGCGTGAGCGATCTTTATGACAAGCATCTGGTGCAGATGAGCCGGCTCACCACGCTACAGCGAGATGCGGCGCGACTGTCTGGCGAGCGAGCGCAATATATCGCCTCGCGCGCCCAGGCCAAGGGCAAGATCACCGAGACCGAGTTGCAGATCATCCAGGTCGACAAGGACGTGGTCAGCGACGTGTCCAAGGACCTGCGTGAAACCAATGACAAGATCGGCGAATTCGTCGAGCGCAAGGTGACGGCCGAAGACCAGTTGCGGCGGGTTGACATCCGCGCGCCGCAGGACGGCATGGTGCTGCAATCCTCCGTGCATACGGTCGGCGGCGTCATCACCGCCGGAGACGCCATCATGCTGATCGTGCCGCAGGCCGACGACCTTCAGGTCGAAGCCAAGGTCAATCCGCAGGATATCGATAAATTGCAGGTCGGCCAGAAAACCCTGCTGCGCCTGTCGGCCTTCAATCAGCGCACCACGCCCGAATTGAACGGGGTCGTGACCCGCGTCTCGCCCGACACCACTACCGATCAGCGCACCGGACAGTCTTACTATACGATCCGCGTTTCGATGCCTCAGGCGGAGATCGCGCGCCTGGGCGATGTCAAATTGATACCGGGCATGCCGGTCGAGGCTTTCGTGCAGACCGGCGAGCGCACGTTGCTGTCCTATCTGATCAAGCCGCTGAACGATCAGTTGATGCGCGCGTTCCGGGAGAAGTGAGCTAGCCTCCTCATCCCACTCGGTCATTGCAAGGAGCGTAGGCGACGAAGCAATCCAGAGTCTTATCGTCGCTAAACTGGATTGCTTCGCTAACGCTCGCAATGACGTCAACAACATCCGTCGGTGGCTATGGGTCCCGGCTCGCGCTTCCGGTTGGCCGGGACGACAGCAACTACCGAGATAAATTCTCCAGCAGCAAATCCAGCGCGCGCGAGGCAAAGGCGTGCATGTTGCGTTGCCGATCGGCGCTGCCGGTTTCAAGCGTGATGACCTGGGACGCGCGCCCCGCAACCGCCATGCAGCTATGGCCGGCGGCATCGCCGTAACGGTTGCCGGCAGGGCCGGTGGCGCCGGTCTCCGACAATCCCCAATGCGTCGAAAAGCGCTCGCGGATCTGGTTGGCCAGCAATTGAGCATAAGGCTCAGACGCCGAGCGGATCCCCTTCATCGCCTCGTCGGGAATATCGGCCAGAAGCCGCCGCGCGTCGCGCGTGTAGACCACCGCTCCGCCAAGGAAATAGGCGGACGCTCCGGGCACGGTGAGAAGGCTCGCGGAAATCAACCCGCCGGTCGAGGACTCCGCAACGGCAATCGTCTCCTTCCGCGCGACCAGTTTGGCGGCGACCTGCTCGGCGATTGCAATGAGGTCTCTCATGAGTGTTGCTCCCGGATCGGCAGGATCAAATATGGCCCGTCATGCGCCGCTCACGCGCGTAACGCACCAGCGCGGCATAGCGATAGAGGCCATGCACGAATTTTCCATAAGGCAGCGTGATGAACAACGCGAACACCACGCCAAGGTGCACGGCCAGCAACGGGCCCATCGCCGGCGTCTCGCGCCATAACAGCAGCGCAAGCCCGGTAACGCCGGTCAGAAACAGCATCAACGTGAACGCGGTGTCCATGCCGAAGCTGTTGGCGTCAACCAGGGCGGGATCGCGCTTGAATTTTTCCACGAGTAATCCGATCGGCCCGATCACGAGCCCGATGCCGCCGAGCGTACCCAGCACTACCGGCAGGTCCCACCAGGCATAGGGTGCCTCGCGCGCCAGCAAATAATGATAGAGCGTAGCGGCCGAGGTCGACGCGAAACAGAGCAGGAAGCCGTAGAACGTCAAATGGTGATAGATCCGCCGGTGATCGGTCGGGCGCTCGTCTTCGTTGAAGCAGCCGACGCCGCCGCCATCGAGATAGCGCAACTGTCCGGCGTCCTTCATCGCCTGCCACAGCGACGGCGGATCAACAAGCGTGCCGGCCGGCTCGCCGATGTCGCGCCAGAAAGCGCGCAGCCCCATCGTGAGTGCGATAATCGCATAGAGAAATGCCACCCCGAACAAGGCGGCCATCGTGTTGTGCGGCATCAGGGCATAGAACGCGCCCGGGCCGGTGTGGACGCCGACCAGCACCTGACGATCGGTCAAGGCAGTAAATCCGAAAATGAAGACAGCGACGCTCACCGCCGCAACGAGGCTGATGGCGAGGCCGTTACGAACAAACAGGCCGGAGAAAGCCCGCGGCCAGGCGTAAGCCGACCAGGATTCCGCGCGCGCGGCGGCCAGTGTCTTCGGCACATTGACGTCGAATTCGTGCGGTGGCGAGAACTGGCAGTCGGTGTAGCAGGCGCCGCAAGCGTGGCAGAGATTGGCAAAGTAGTTGAGGTCGCCGTCTGAGAAGGCGCGGCGCATCTCCATCGCCGGAAACACCGCGCACAGGCCCTCGCAGTAACGGCAGGAATTGCAGACCGTCATCAGGCGATCGGCTTCGTTCAGGACCTGGGTGCCGTGCACGCCGGACGGCTTTGTCGATATGTTCACTTGGTCAGACCCTTGCGTTCGAGCCAGCCTTCGATCAGGCCCGCGACCTCGGCATTGTTCTTGTCCATCATGATCATGTGCGAATTGCCCTTGATGCCGGCCTGCGGCAGGTCGATGACGTCGACACTGCCGCCCGCGGCCTTGATGCCGTCGGCGAAGGTGATGCCGGCTGCGCGCATCTTCGGCCAGCGCGAATCGCGATCGATGTAGTCGCCATAGATGATCAGGGTCGGAATGTTCTTCAGGGCGTCGATCTTCGCGGGATCGCCGACCGCCGCCGGCTCGACCGCGATCAACGCCTTGACCTTGTCGGGCCGCGCCTGCGCCACCTTGAAGCCGAAGCTGCCGCTCTGGCTGTGCACCATGATGATGCAGGGGCAGACGCGATCGACTTCGGCGATATAGGCTGCAACGGTCGCATCATCGGTGGTGGTCCAGCGCGGTACGCCCTGTTTGACGAAGTTGTCGTAGCCTTCGGCGGGAAACTGGCTGCCCGGCATAAATTTGCGTTTCGCCGGGTCTTGATTATACGCGTTCGGTCCGTCGCCGATACGAAAGCGTTCAAATGGGTTCGCGGTGGTCAAGAACACCGGCTCGCTCTTGAAGATGTCTGGGTATTGCGCCCAGCCGGCGCGGCCGCGCTCGACCGCGTCCGAATTGTAGACGCTCCAGCCCTTGCGCAGAAAATAATTCAGCCAGCCTTCGCGCCCGTCGGGCGTGGTCTCCCAGGTGACGCCGGTCAGTCCGCCGCCATGCCACATCAGCAGCGGAAACGCGCCATGTTCGTTCGCAGGCAGGAAGTACTGCACATACATCTGCTCGACCTGGTAGACGCCGTTCGGATCGACCTTCGCCGGCACGCCGCCGGGCGCGAACGTCACTTCCTTGATCGGCTTGCCGCTGATCTCGACCAGACGGCCGCCAACATGGAACGATCCCATGTCGCGCAGCGCGATGGGATCGGCGGCTTGTGCCGCGATGGTCGTCATCAAAACCGCGGCTGCGGCGGCCAGCATGTAACGTAACATGACGTTGTCCCTTTGCTTCACCGCGAAGTCAGTTTCGCGCATTCCTTGCCGCTTCCCGGCCGGCGATGCGGCCGAATACGCTGCCGATGGTCATGCCCATGCCGGCGGCGTAACCTTTGCCGAGCACGTTACCGGACATGATTTCGCCGGCAGCGAACATATTGGCTGACGGCTTGCCGTCCTTCATCAGCATCCGCGCCTGCTTGTTCACGCGCGTGCCGAGATAGGTGAAGGTAATGCCGGGCCGCACCGGATAGGCATAAAAGGGCGGCGTCTCGATCCGCCGCGCCCAGTGCGTCTTCGGCGGTGTCAGACCTTCGGTGCGGCAATCGTCCAGGATCGTGTGATCGAAGGTGCCCGGCCGAACCGCGGCGTTGAATCCGGCAACGGTCTTTTCCAGTGCCGCGGGATCGAGTGTCAGCTTTTCGGCGAGACCCGCGATGGTCAGGGATTCAATCGGCGGAAACAGCGTCGGCATGAAACTGTTGCGCGAGCTCGCATCGAACAGGATGTAGGCGATCTGGTCGGGTTGCGCGGCAACGAGGCGTCCCCAGATCGCATAACGCTTCGGCCAGATGTCTTCGCCTTCGTCGTAAAAGCGCTGCGCATCTCGGTTGACGACGATGCCGAACACCACGGAATCGTGCCGGGTGATGATGCCGCCGTCGAATTTCGGCGCGCGGGCATCGATCGCAACCGCATGGCATTGGGTGGGATCGCCGATCTCCTGCACGCCTTTGTCGAGCAGCACCTTCAGGACCACACCGCGGTTATAGGGCGTGCCGCGGATCAGGAAATTGTCGGCGACCTCGCCCCAATATTGCTTGAGCCATTCGATGTTGGCCTCGAAACCGCCGGCGGCCGCAACCAGCGCCGAGGCTGAGACGGTCGCGCTGCCGTCGCCGTGCTTGAACGTGGCGGAAAGGAACATGCCGTCGGCAATGTCGAGATCGATAACTTCGGCGTCATAGAGGATATCGATGCCGAGTCGTTCGGCGGTGAGGTAGAGCGCGTTCAGCATGGCCCGGCCGCCGCCGAGGAAGAACGAGTTCGTGCGCCCCAGGCTGAGCGTGCCGCCGAGCGAGGGTTGCCAACGCACGCCCTGTTGGACGATCCAATGCAGGATGTCCTTGGACTCGGCGATCATGTGCCGCGCCAGCTCTTCATCGGTCTGTCCGCCGGTGACGCGAAGCAGATCCTCCCAGAACTCGTCTTCCGTATAAGGTCCGGTGAGGATGTCGGTCGCCGCATCGTGGGCGCAGCGCATATTGCGGGTGTGCCGGGTATTGCCGCCGCGATAGAATTTCGGCGCCGCCTCCAGCACCAGCACCGAGGCGCCGTCGCGCCGTGCGCTGATCGCGGCACAAAGCGCGGCATTGCCGCCGCCGATCACCAGCACATCGTATTTACGGGTCAGGTCAACCATGCGATTTTCTTATCTTCTTTGCATGGAAATCAGAATGGTTGGGCGAGCAGGGCACCCAACCAAACTTGGATGTCAGGCCGCGGTGATGGCTTCGCGTGTCTCAATAGTCTGGCCGCCACGGTAGACGGTGAGCGCGGCAATAATGCCGAGCGCCGCGCCGAACATCAGCCAGTACGCCGGCGAGGCCTTGTCCTGACCGGTCATGTCAATCAGCTTGGTAGATACGAAGGGGGTCGAAGTGCCGAATATGCCTGCGGCGAGCGCAAACGCTATCGAGAAACAGGTGGTACGGACATGTGCCGGCACGATCTCGACCAGGCACCCCAGCATCGTGCCGCTGTAGACGCCGAAGTAGAATGAGAACATCATCTGAACGGCGAGCAGCTTTCCGAGCGTGGGCTCTGCCGCGAGCCAGGAAAGCGCAGGGTAGGCAGTCACGAACGCCAGGCTCGCAATCGTTACCAGCACGGGTTTGCGGCCGATCCGGTCGGAAACTGCGCCGCCGACCGGATTCCAGATGAAGTTCGTGACCGCGACGAGAAGGGTCACAAGCAATGTCCCGGTCGGCGACAGGTTGAGCTGCTTGCCGAAGCCGGGCGCATACACCGTGATGAAGTAAAACGTCGTCGTGGTCAGAACGGCGATCATCATGCCGAGGATGACAATGCGCCAGTTTGCGATCGCCGAGGTAAACACCTCGCTCGCGGTCGGATGTTTCTTCATAGCCAGGAAAGCCGGCGTTTCCTCAAGCGATCGCCGCAACATGAAAATGACCGGGATAATGATGCAGCCGATAAAGAACGGGATGCGCCATTTGGCGATTCCACCGATGGAATCCAGGAAGGTGTCCGCGGGCATGCTTTCTCGCAGGATAAAGCCGATGACCGCCGCGACGAAGATCGCGACCTGTTGGCTGGAAGACTGGAACGAGGTGTAAAAGCCGCGATTGCCCGGCGTTGCTATCTCGGAAAGATATACCGACACGCCGCCGAGTTCGACGCCAGCCGAGAACCCCTGTATCAGCCGGCCGATCAGCACGATGACCGTTGCGGCGATGCCGATGGATGCGTAGGACGGGCAGAAGGCGATCACCACGGTGCCAAGTGCCATCAGCGCGAGCGTAACGATCAGCCCCTGGCGGCGGCCGATACGGTCGATATAGGCACCCAATACGATCGCGCCGACCGGGCGCATCAGAGCGCCGAGCCAAAACACACCATAGGCATTGAGCAAGGCCGCGGTATCGTCCGCGGCGGGGAAAAACGCCTTCGCGATATCCTGCGCGTAAAAGCCGAACAGGAAGAAGTCGAACTGTTCGAGGAAATTGCCGCTGGTCGCCCGAAGAATAGCGCCGACCCGCGATTTGAGTTGGGGCGGCGGCGAACTGGACGCTTGCGACATATCAACTTCTCCCTGGGTCTCCGTATCCCTGCGCCGGATCGGCGCCGTCTTCGGAGACGTTCGTTTATTTTGTCCGGCCAATCTGCCACGCCAGTGGTACGATTCCAACATTCGCTTGCCTTCGCGGAGGGCACTTTTTGCGAATGTTGGAATCAAAGGACCACTAGCAAAGATAGGTTCTAGTGGAGTTTGGGATTTGACATTCGCTTTCCGGGGGGCGCGGCTGGGTGGGGAGCGAATGTCAAATCCACTCCACTAGCGCCACCTGACCAACCGTAAATCAGGCGATTTTCAAACCGCCCTGGACTGAGGTGAGGAGCCATTGCCGAAACGCCGACAGTTTGGGCGATTCGGCGCGCGCCTGCGGCGAAACCAGATAGAAGCCGGCATCGGCCGGCAGCGCCATCTTGAACGGCACCACCAGCCGGCCCTTGGCGATATCGCCTTCGACATAGGTGGTCCGGCCGAGCGCAACGCCGAGCCCGTCGATGGCGGCCTGTACGGTCATCAGGATCAGGTCGAAGCTCAAGCCCCGCTGTCTCGAGATATCCGATGGCAACCCGGCGGCCGTCAGCCACAGCCGCCAGTCGTCGTCATAGCCGCCGCTGGTGTGCAGCAAGGTGTGATTGGCAAGGTCCTTCGGCGATTGCAGCGCCTTGTCGCCTTTCAAGAGCGCGGGGCTGCAGACCGGAAACAATTCGTCGGCCGTCAGCCAGTCGGCGCGCAGGCCAACCCAGTGTCCCCGGCCGTAGCGGATCGCGGCATCGACGTCATCGCGGCGGAAATCGACCAGGCTGGTCGAGGAGGTGATGCGGACATCGATCTCGGGATAGGCCTGCTGGAAGGAGGACAGCCGCGGCAAAAGCCACTTCGCCGCAAAAGACGCCAGCGTGGAAACCGTCAGCACGCGGTCCCCGTCTTTGCGCAACAGCCGGTCGGTGGCGAGCCGCAGATCGTTAAAGGCGGCGCGAATGCCCGGCAGGTATTCCCTGGCTTCCGGCGTCAGGGTCAAACTGCGGTTCTGCCGGACAAACAGCCTGATCCCAAGCTCGGCCTCCAGCCGGCGGATCTGATGGCTGATCGCGGTCTGGGTGACGTTCAGCTCAGTTGCGGCCGCTGTGAAACTCAAATGCCGGGCGGCGGCCTCGAAGGCGCGTAGTCCGTTGAGCGAAGGGAGGCGGGCGACCATGGCACCACAAAGCATGAGTTTATATCATGATTTATGGCCCAAAGTGTCGTTTGTGGCAATGCCAAAAACCATCGATTATGCCGTGAAATCGTTGGGTTTAGGAGGGCGAAATGTCCCTGTGTTTATCCGAGACGGTGAGAAATAATCATGAGTCTGGCTTTTTTGCCCGGCTGGGTCACCAATTCCATGTCTGGGCCGACCGCTGGCAACAGCGCCACGAACTGACCCACTGGTCCGATCGGGACCTCCACGACGTCGGAGTCTCCTGGAGCGAGGTCGTCCGCGAGGCCGAGAAACCATTCTGGCGGGCTTGAACGCAGCCAAGGCCGGCGCCGCCTTTCGTAAGAGGGGCGCCGGCCAAATCCCTCAAATCCGGTGGGAGGCCGTCATGGCCGCAATCAATCTCTCCGATCACCGACGTCATACCGACCGCCTGAGGCTGCGCGACGGCAAGAGTTTGACCGTTCGTTTTGTCGACGCCGATGAGGGCGAGGCCCTGCAACAGTACTTCCGTCAGCTTTCGATGCAATCGCGTCACAGCCGCTTTCTGGGCGCGATGAGCGAACTGTCGGCCAGCGAGCTCGGTCACTTCGTCCACGTCGGCGAAGATGACCGCTTCAGCGTGGTTGCGGTAATGATGATCGAGGGCCGAGAGACCATCGTTGGCGAAGCCCGCTATGGATTCGATTCCGCGGCTGCGAGTTTCGAGTTCGGCATTTCGATCGACGATCGCTGGCAGCGCCAGGGTATCGCCTCGGCGCTGCTAGGCAATCTGGAGTGCCGGGCGGCCGCGCTGGGTGCACGCCGTATGTTCGGGGACACCCTGCGTTCCAACGAGGCGATGATCATGCTGGCCCGCAAGTCGGGCTTTGCCTTCACCCGTCACCCCGATGACTGGAAGCTGGCGCGCTTCGAGAAGCCGATCGATCCGATCCATCAGGATATTCCCTGCGCGAGCTGGAAGCTTGCGGCCGAACAGCGCGTCGCGGAGATGGTGGCGTAACGTCCGGCATCGTGTCATTGCGAGGAGCAAAGCGACGAAGCGATACAGCTCGTTTCTCTGATCTGGATCGCTTCGCTGCCGCTCGCGATGACGGTGATTAGCGGACTTCAGAACTTCTCCACCCACGGCCGCAATTCCAATTCCCAGGTCCAGGCGCTCCGCGGCTGCTGCAGCACATTCCAGTAACTCAAGGCGATCGCGTCGGGATCGAGCATCGAATCCGGCCGGTCGGCGGGTTCAACGCGCGTCTCGCTGCGAATGCCGCCGTCGATCACGAAATGCGCGACATGAATGCCCTGTGGCGATAATTCGCGCGCCATGCTTTGGGCGAGCCCACGCAGCGCGAATTTCCCCATCGCGAATGGCGCGGATTGCGCATAGCCCTTGACGCTGGCGGATGCGCCCGTGAACAGGATGGCGCCATGCTTGTTCGGCAACATGCGCTTGGCCGCCTCTTGGGCCACCAGAAAGCCGCCGAAGGCGCTCACCGCAATCGCCTGCGCCACATCCGCCGGCACCAGATCGACAAAAGCCCCGCGCGCCCGTCCGCTGGCATTATAGACCACCACATCCGGCGTCCCGCTTTCGCGCTCGACCAGACCAAACAGGCGCTCGACCTCGTCGGGATCTGTCGCATTGCAGGCATAGGCGCGCGCGCCGGTTTCCGAACACAGCGCGCCGAGCTTTTCGACGCTGCGGGCCGCCAGCGAGACGCCAATGCCTTCGCGCGCGAACAGCCGCGCCAGCGAGGCGCTCAAGCCCGCGCCGGCGCCGACGATCAGGGCCTTCTTGTATTTGGGGGTCTCCATCGGATGTTTCCTTGTTTTATCGGGCACAAGATATGCGATAGTCCGCTTCAACAGATGAGGAAGCGACCCAGGGAATTCAATGCAGGAGCGTTCGCAAAATCGTATTGCGAATTCCGATCGGCCGGGCTTGCTGGCGCCGGACACCTCCGGCATGAATTTCTACCGCGCGGATCCGGCTTTGGCGGACCTGTTGCGCATCCATCTGCCGGATGCTCTTTTTCGCCATATCGAGCCGCATCTTGATCGCTTAGGCCACCTCGCGGGCAGTCACCTCGACGAATGCGCGCGGCTCGCCGACCGGCATGTGCCGGTGTTGCATCAGCGCGACCGTTTCGGCCGCGACGTGCAATGGATCGAATATCATCCCGCCTATCGTGAACTCGAGCGCGCCGCCTTCGGCGAGTTCGGCATTCATGCGATGTCGCTTCGCAGGGGCATCCTGGGCTGGCCTGAAAGATATCCTGTGGTGGCCAAGCATGCCTTTACATTTCTGTTCAATCAGGCCGAGTTCGGCCTCGGTTGTCCGATCAATGTCACCGACGGCTGCGCCAAGCTGCTGGCAAATTTTGGCAGCGAGGCGCTGAAGGAAAAATATCTCGATGGCCTGATACAGACCGACATGGACCAACTGACCCAGGGCGGTCAGTTCATGACCGAAAAGGAAGGCGGCTCCGACGTCGGCACGCTAACCACGGCCGCGGTCGCCGAAGGCGACCACTGGCGGCTCACTGGCGAGAAATGGTTTTGCTCGAACGCGGACGCCAAGATCGTGATGCTGCTGGCGCGGCCGGAAGGCGCGGGACCGGGCACGCGCGGCGTCGGTCTGTTTTTGATGCCGCGAACGCTCGATGACGGCTCGCCCAATCATTATCGAATCGTGCGGCTGAAGGACAAGCTCGGCACCCGTTCGATGGCCTCGGGCGAGATCAAGCTCGAAGGCGCGATCGCGTACGCGGTCGGCAATCTCGACCGCGGCTTTGTGCAGATGGCCGAGATGGTGAATTCGTCGCGGCTCTCCAACGGCGTGAAGTCGACCGCCTTGATGCGCCGCGCCTGGCACGATGCGATGACGGTCGCCAGAAATCGCGTGGTGTTCGGCAGCCGCATCATCGATCTGCCGTTGGCGCGGCGGCAGCTGATGAAGATTACGCTCGCGACCGAGCAGGCGCTGTCGATGAGTTTCCTCACCGCCGATGCGCTCGATCGCGCCGAGGCCGGCAGTCAGGACGCCGCCCTCCTGCTGCGGATTCTGACGCCGACGCTGAAGTTTCGCGCCACGCGCGACGCCCGCAAGGTTTGCGGCGATGCGATGGAGATGCGCGGCGGCATCGGCTACATCGAGGAATTCGCCACCGCCAGGTTGTTGCGCGATGCGCATCTTGGTTCGATCTGGGAAGGCACCGGCAACATCGTCGCCATCGATGCGCTGACGCGGGCGATCGGTCGCCATGGCGCAGATAGCGCGCTTGCGGCCGATCTGCAGGCAAGGCTCAATGACAGCGCCAGCGTTGCCGCCGTCTTTCGTGACCGATTGCGGGGGCTCATCGATTCCGCCATCGGCTTTGCGCGCAAGATTGCCGGCCACAGCGAGAATGAAGCCGAGGCGCGCCGCGCCACCAGCCTGCTTTATCATGTCGCAAGCGCGGTCGCGCTGGCGTGGGAGTCGCACCGTATCCACGAGATGCGTGGCGATGCGCGCCGGCTATTGCTGTCGCGGCTTGTGATCGATCACCGGCTTGCTTCGTGTGACCCGTTCCGGCTTTCTGACGCCGGCGTACAGCACGCGATCGCCGACGCCCTGCTCGGCGAACGCGCGGTCAGCATGGCTGAGGCAAGCGAGCTCGCCGCAGCATAGAAATCAATCGTCGAAGGCCGAGGGGCGGCTCGGCGAAAATGACGGCCGCTAGACCGCGGTTGGTGTCGCCTGCTTTTTCTAGGCCGCGCCGATCAGGATGCCGACGCCGAGCACGATGGCGCCGCCCAACACAATCTGGAACACGGCCTGGAGGAACGGCGTGTCCATGTAGCGCGCGCGGATATAGGCAATGACCCAAAGCTCGAAGAAGACCACAACGCCGGCGATGGCGGTCGCGATCCAGAAGGCATTGGCCCAGCGGTCGGGCACCAGATAAGGCATGGTGTGGCCGAGACCGCCGAGCGCCGTCATCACACCGCTTGCCGCGCCGCGCAGCCACGGCGAGCCGCGGCCGGTGAGCGAGCCGTCATCGGACAAGGCTTCCGCAAAGCCCATGCTGATGCCGGCGCCGATCGAGGCCGCGAGGCCGACCAGAAAGGTCTGCCAGTTCTGATGGGTTGCGAATGCCGCGGCAAATAGCGGCGCTAGCGTCGAGACCGAACCGTCCATAAGTCCGGCAAGGCCTGGCTGCACATATTGCAGCACGAACATGCGCCGGCGCGTCTTGTCTTCTTCCGCACGCACATTGGGGGTGAGGATTTCGTCGGTCAGCTTGGCGGCGACGTGCTCGTGGCCTTGTTCGGCTTCCGCGAGGTCGGCGAGGAGCCGGCGGACGCCGACATCCTGGGTCTGCTCGGCGGCCTTGATGTAAAACCGCTCGGCCTCGAACTCCATCGTCGAGACCTCCTTGCGGATCGCGTCGAGCGACAGGTTCTTCGTCAGCCAGATCGGGCGGCGGCGTAAAAAGCCTTTGACATTGTCGCGGCGGATCGGCGGCAGATTTGCACCAAAACGCTGCTCATACATTTCGAGCAGCCTATGGCGATGGCCTTTTTCTTCCTCCGCCATCTGCTCGAACAGTTTTGCTGATTCCGGATAACGCTCCGCGAGGTCTTCCGCGAAACTCATATAGATGCGGCTATCCTCCTCTTCGGAGGCAATCGCCACTGCCAGCACTTCCCGCTCGGTCAAATCGGCAAACTTCTTCACGGCACGGCCTTTGATCTAAATTTAGAATGATTCTAAATTGATATAACCGGAGGCCGCGTGGACGTCAAATCACCGGTTTGCCGGTTTTCGGTTCCAAGGGGAACCGATGCGGTTTCCTTTCGTTCGCGTTTGCCGTTGGGGCATCGCAGGGAGCAGTGATGCAAAAGGTCAAATATCGATTGAACGATCCGCGGCTGGCGCCGCGCCGGACCAAACTTGAGATTCCCGGATGGGCGGGGAAGCGCGAGCCGCGGGCCAATGGTTCGCGCGAACAGGTATGGCACTGCGTTCCGTTTTCGGAAGGTGCGCAATACGGGATCGAATTATTTTATCCCTATGACAACGAGCTTCATGTCAGCACACGGAACGGCGGCCTGGTTTTGGAGAGCGACTGGGGCGATCCGCCCGACGGTAGCGTGCAGTGGCCGCCTTTCCGGAATTTCGGCGACACCTTCTACACCTATCAGATCCTGCTTGATCTCAAGGTCGAGCAGGGCATGGCGATCCGCACCGAGCCGCACCCGCGCTTCTACGCCGACTCCAGCGATACCGTTCCGATCGCAGTTCCGGCCCTGATCCGAAACTGGTGGCCAATGATGTTCTTCTGCGTGTTCAAGGCGCCGGCCGAAGGGCGTACCCACATCTTCAGGCCGAACGAGCCATTCGCGCAGATCATCGTGATTCCCGAAGAGGCCAATTTCGAGCTCGAAGCCATGAGCACGGAAGAGTACTCCGAACGCGAACTCCAGGCGCGCCGCATCTATAATAACCGGCCGACGCTATCGGCCGGGACCGAGTGGACGTCGTCGACGGATACCGTATTCGACGGCACCTACCGGCACCTTCATCGCGCGGCGAAAGAGAAGTTGCGTCAGCCTTGATCCGGGCCGGTGCGACAAAAACAGGACCCGAAAGGGTCCTGTTGGTCGCCGGCGCTGCAATCGGGTTTAGTTGTGATGGTGGTGATGATGATGATGATGATGGTGATGCCGCCGCGCATGGTGGTGATGGTGATGATGGTGGTGGTGATGCTGGGCGAGCTGAATATTTCCCGTCGACCGGGTTGAGGGCTGCTCATCCACGGCCTTCAGAAGCGCGGTCGCGTTCGGTATCGGTTCCAGCAATTCCGCAAAGGAATTCACCTTCAAGACTTCGTTCGGGTCCGGCGCGGGTGCGGCCTGGGCAACGCCCAGGGTTCCGAGCGCAGCCACCGCTCCCAAGAGACCGGCGATCTTCTTCTGCATATTTCCTCCTTGGATGTCAGATAGCGGGCAGCATGACCCGGTAGGCGGCAACGTCGGCTTTTTCGGATTGTTCCCGTGAAACATTGTGTTCGACTGAAGACGGAACCGTGATTTGCCTAAACGGCGGTCGTTTTCAAGAACTGTCGCAGCAGCCGGCTGACCTCGCCGGGCTGTTCCTGTTGCACCCAGTGCCCGGCGCCTTCGATGAGGTAAGCACCCAGCATTCGTGTGCAGGCCGTTGTTTGCATCGTCTCGAAAACGCCGGGGCGCTGATGGGTACCCCAGTCCTGTTTGCCCGAGATGAAGCAGGAGGGCACGTCGATGCTTTTGCCCGACCATGTCTCAAGTTCGGTGGTGAAGGCACTCGACGTTCCGCAGCGATACCATTGCAGGCCGCCCTGGAATCCGGTCCGCTGATATTCGGCGCTGTAGACGGAAAGCTCGTGATCGGGAAGCCACGCATTGGCGGCGATCGCTTCTTTCGGCGGCATTTCTTCCGCGACCGTCTCGGCCATCGTTTTCGCGAGGTCCATCACATAATAGGTCGGCAGCTTGGCGAGTTCGCCCGCCGACCAGGATGTGAGCGGATAAGGCTGGTTGTCTTTCCAGTCCGCGCTCTTGTGATGGTAATAAGCGCGCAGGAAATCATGCACGCCCTGTGGCGCGTGCCACATGTCGGCATTCGCCTCGCGTGTCGAATAGTACCAGTGATAATGCTTGCGCGGCCGCGGCAGTGCGGCCAGTTCGCGGTGCACGGGGTCTTCGCGCCTGGGCGGCAACGGCGTGTCGGCTGTATTCAGCGCGATCTTCGGCGGTCCGGCGAACGGCGCGCTCATCAGGACGACTGATCGAAACACGTCGGGCCGGATTACCCCGCACCATGCCGCGACCGAACTGCCGAAATCATGCCCGACGACGGCCGCGACCGATCGATGCCCGAACGCCGATACGACCCCGAGCGCGTCGCGCACCAGGTTCGTCAGCCGGAACGGCGCGAGGTCGCCGTCGAAGCTCGCATCCCACCCAGTGGTGCGGCCATAACCGCGCTGGTCCGGAGCCAGCACATGATAGCCAGCGTCCGCCAGCGCCGGCATCACCTTGCGCCAGCTGAAGGCAAGCTCCGGGAAGCCGTGGAGCAACAATACGCAAGGCCGGCCCTGGCTCTCAAAGCCTGATTCCAACACATGGATAGAGAGCCCGTTGATGTCCTCGATGGTGCGCGAGCGGATCGAAGAGGGAAGTGGGATGGCTGGCAGATTCATGTTCATGCGGTCTCCGCGTCACGATCGGGCTTTGCCATCAAGGGGACGGCGTCGCCCCCGCTTGCCTGTACCGGCCATCCACGTCTAGCGTGAGCGCAAGGCCGAAAAAAGAAGGATGTCACATGCGACCGGAGCACGAGAAACGGATCGGTGTGCTGGAAGAGCTGCTCGGGGAGCGCTTTTCCTGCCGCGCTTTCAAGCCTGATCCCGTCCCGCGCCCGCTCATCGAGCGAATCCTGACGGCGGCGCAACGCACCGCGTCCTGGTGCAACAGCCAGCCATGGCAGGTCGTCATCGCGAGCGGCGAGGCGCGCGAGAAATTCCGCAAGGAGATCTATGCGGCGGCGATTTCCGGCACGGACGACGGCGACTTCCCCTTCCCGCGGGAATATCGCGGCGTCTATCTGGAGCGGCGGCGTGAAAGCGGTTTCCAGCTCTACAACACGCTTGGTATTCCGCGCGGCGACAGGGCGGCCTACGCCAGGCAGTCGCTGGAGAATTTCAACTTCTTCGGCGCGCCCCATGTCGCCATCATCCACACCGATGAGGCGCTTGGCGTCTACGGCGCGATCGACTGCGGCGCCTATGTCAGCAATTTCATGCTGGCGGCCCAGGCACTCGGCCTCGGCACGATCCCGCAAGCCGCATTAGCGCATCAGTCAGGTCTGATCCGGCGCCATTTCAAGCTTGGCGACGACCGGCGGGTGGTGTGTGGAATATCGTTCGGTTACGCAGACCGCGATCACCGCATCAATAGCTATCGTACCTCGCGGGCGAGCGTGGCGGAGGCCGTGGCGTTTGTGGACAGCTAGACCTGACGTAGCGATCCAGGACGGTACGAATTCGAAAGGGGCATCTCGATAGACGCCCCTTTCAGTTGTTCTGGCGGATCAAGTCGCTCTAGGCCTGATCGAAGCGCCGGCGCGGACCAATGCCTTCGCCCATCGTGGCGACGGCCGTTGCGCGATGGCGGCCTACCACTGCCAGTTCCCATCGTAAGGGTGGCAATCATAGGAGTTAGGAAGCTGACAGTGGTAGCTACCCCAGGGGCTCTTCGCATAGCCGGTCCAACCTGAGCCTGTACCCGTATAAGCATAAGAATCCGCATAAGACGGTTCGCTATAGTATGCCGCAGGAGCGTAAGCTCCGCTACGATAGTAACCCGAACCATAGTAACCCGGGTTGGTGGCTGCTATCGCCGCGGTGCCGATCGCGGCCGCGGCCACGCCGGCGCCCACCACACCGGCGCCATAGCCGTACGCGGACCGCCGGTAGTTTCGACGCGCGACACCCGCAACGCTCACGGGGGTCAACGGGCGACCGACACGCGCCTGTGCGCTCTCGATCGATAGCGAGGCGCCGCGCTGCTCGGACCAATTGAAGGAGAACAGTGTTGCGCAGGTGAGGGTAGTGGTAGCTATCGCAATTTTCCTGAAACTCATATTCATCGCTTTCCTCCAATGCTATCTGCCCCTTGTAACAAGCGGAGCGGCTTGGGGGCGTGCGAGCATTGCGCTATGTCAAGCGTCTCAGGATTGCCCGCAAAAGTAGGACAAGTTTACTGTCCAACTGCCGAGGCCGCGTTTTGGGATGATCGTTTCGAGCCGTTGGATTGAGTTGCGTGAAGGCCTATCGGGCCCAGCGAGAAGATCGTCCGCCGATTGTTCAAAATTTCGGCGGGCGCTTCTCGGCGAAGGCCTTGATGCCTTCCTTGATCTCCTCGCCGCGCATGCTGTCGCGGTGCCGGCGGTCGGCCGCCGCCTCATCAAGCTTGCCGCGCGCGATTTCGTGGATGGTGCGCTTCATGCCGCGCATCGCGACCGGCGCGTTACCGGCCAGGATGGCGACGAGCCTGTCGACCTCCTCGTCCAGCGCTTCGACTGGCACCATCGAGGTGAGATAGCCGATCCGCAGCATTTCCGTCGCGCCGATTTTCTCGGCGGTCAGAAACAACCGCTTGGCGTTGTCGAGCCCGAGCCGTGCCACGTAACGCGCAATGCCGCTCTTGTAATAGTGCAGGCCGAGCCGGGCGGCCGGCATGAACATTTCGCAAGCGTCGACGCCGATGCGGAAATCGCAGGCGAGTGCGAGGTCGGTCGAGCCGCCATAGACCCCGCCATTGAGCCGGCAGATCGTCGGAACGCCGATGTCTTCGAGCCGGTTGACGACCGCCTCAAAGGCTGAGCCTGCGCTTTTCTGTTCGACGTCGCTAGTGGCCCGCTCGGCCACGGAATTAAGGTCATAGCCGGCGCTGAAAGCGCGGCCGGTGCCGGTGAGTACCAGAACGCGGATCGCGGAATCGGCTTCGATCTCCGCGAACAGCTTCAACAGCACGTCGAGGTCGTCGGCCTGCAATCGATTGAGATGCCTCGGCCGGTTCAGGCGAATGGTGGCGCGTGCGCCCTGGCGTTCCAGCACCGGCGGGCTTGCGTCGATTTCCGGCATTTTTTTCTCCGTTATTTTTCTTTATGCTCTGAGCATAATCTCTGCGCAAACGCTTTTGCGTTTATCGCGAGGGAAAACCGGTTCCCACTTTTCCGGATTATGCTCTACTCGTTTTCGAGTACGCGCCGCTTCGCTTCGGCGTCAATGGTCTCGGCGATATCGGGGTGGCGCGCCATCAGCAGCCGAAAGTCGACAAGATCGAGCACCAGAAGCTGCGACACTCGCGTCGTGGTGATGCTGGCCGAGCGCATATTATTACCGAGCAGCGCCATTTCGCCGAAGAAGGCGCCTTCGCCAAGTGCCACTTTCTTGCCCGGCAAATCGACCTCGACCTCGCCACTGGCGATGAAATACATGCAGTCGCCGGCCTGGCCTTTGCGAATGATGGTGGTGCGCGCCGGAAGGTCGATGGTCCGCAACATCTGCGTGACGTCGGCGATCGCAGCGGGGCCAAGCGAGGCGAAGAACGGCACCTTGCTGACGGACTCCCAAGTTCGTAAAAAATTATCGCGGCGGGTTTCGGCGGCAAAGCCGGTGGCGAGGATACCGGTCCACAGGCCGAACACGCCAAGGCCGCAGATCATGACGAGGGCGGCGATGATGCGGCCAAGCGGGGTGATCGGCACCACGTCGCCATAGCCGGTCGTGGTCAGCGTCGCCACCGCCCACCACAAGGCGGCCGGCACGCTGCCAAAGGCCTGCGGCTGGACATCGTGCTCCAGGAAGAA
>Ga0210397_10000611_pt1 | contig 23623 bp, 24 predicted proteins | sample IncBWH2OmetaG_FD_160126 | JGI IMG/M metagenome (GOLD analysis project Ga0210397, IMG submission 160126) | Forest soil microbial communities from Barre Woods Harvard Forest LTER site, Petersham, Massachusetts, United States - Inc-BW-H-2-O ...
CGCATCCGCTGCCTGATAGGCCAGCACCCGCGTCAGGCCACCGCCGGCTTCCGCATACCGGATCGCTGCGTCCGACGAATTGGTCGACAAACGCGGTGAATAGTCCACGCGGATCTCGTTCCCGCCGTCGACGAACCGCCATTCATCCGAGCCTGCCGCGCCGCCGAACCGAATGGTATCGTGGGCGACAATGTCCTGAGGCCTCTTGGGCTCGCCGCGGGACTTCAAATATCCGGGCGCAGCCACCGTGATCCGCCGCATCTCGCCGACATGGCGCGCCACCAGCGAAGAGTCGGCCAGATGACCGATCCGAACTGCGAGATCGATGCCCTCCTCGACCAGATTGATCATACGATCTTCCAGCCTCAATTCAGCGGACACCTCGCGATAGCGCTTGAGATAGGTCGTCAGCACGGGGCTGACGTGAAGACGCCCGAAGCCGACCGGCGCGGAGATCACGAGCCGCCCACTCGGGCGGGCGCGTTCGCTTTCGACGGCAATCTCGGCTTCCTCGACATCGGCGAGAATACGCCTGGCACGTTCGAGATAGCGCGCGCCCGCATCCGTGAGCGTCACCGACCGCGTGGTCCGCTGCAACAGGCGCGCACTGAGATGATTCTCCAGCCCCGAGATCAGCCGCGTCACACCGGAGGGCGACAGGCCGAGCTTGCGTGCGGCCGGCGCGAATCCCTTGAGATCCGCGACCGTCACAAAGGCCTGCATGGCGTCGAGCCGGTCCATGGGATTATTTCATATATTGCAATGATCTGCTGTCAACTGCGGTGATTGTTTTAGGCCCGGACGGGGTCCACTCTATGTGCAAGCGGCGATAGCTGTATCCGGAGATTTTCCGATGTCAGAGACTCAGGTTTATTCCAGCGATGTCGGGTTCACGCCCGCCGTGAAAGCGATCCAGGCGCGCAAGGGATCGCGCGAAGCCTACGCTCATGTCGAGGAACGCGGCGGCTGGCGCACCGAGATCGATGAAAACCTGGCTGCATTTCTGGCGGAAGCCAATAGCTTCTATCTCGCAACCGCCTCTGCCGATGGCCAGCCCTATATCCAGCATCGCGGCGGCCCGAAGGGATTCATCCGGATTCTCGACAAGAACACGCTTGCCTTTGCTGATTACAAAGGAAACCAGCAATTCATTACCCAGGGAAATTTATCCGAGAACCCGAAGGCCTATATTTTCGTGATGGATTATGCCCATCGCCGCCGGGTGAAGCTCTGGGGCGAAGCGCGGATCATCGAAGACGACCCTGCACTTTTGCAATCGTTGATGCCTGGGGGTTATCGGGCGCGCCCGGAGCAGGCGATCCTGTTTACGATCTCGGCCTGGGACACCAACTGCCCGCAGCATATTCCGCAGAAATTCGATGCCGCTGACGTGGCCGCCGCAATCGCCTCGCGCGATGCGCGCATTGCGGAACTCGAGGCCGAACTCGCCGCGCTCAAAGGAGAGCATGGCAAGGCCGAGTAAGGCCAAATCTCAGGCTAAGCCTCACGCCGCTTCTTCGAGCGGTGTCCAGGAAAACTCCGGATAATACTGTCCCATCATCCGGTCGACATAAGCGATCAGATTGCCGAATTGCTGGGCTCGCTCGCGCAAGGGCGAAGCGAAGAACGGGGTGAGAATCCCGGCCATGATGCCGAATGCCGTCGCGTCCGCGCCGCACGGCGTTTCGCCCATCAGATAGCACTTGTCGCCGAGTTGAACCGACAGCGCGAGCAGCGAGCGGAGCGCAAGATCGACATCCTCATCCGGCGCGTGACGGCCGAGACCACTGATAAGATAATTCTCGGCAACACGGAATTGCGCGTCCTCGCGGAGCTTCTCACGCATATGCGCCGGTGCGCCATCGAAGAAATGCGCTGGGCCCTTGGCGAAATTTTCCGGACAGGTCCAGCGCGCGCCGATCAGCGCCCAATACATGTGGTGCTCGATCATCCGCTCGAACGCCCAGGCTTGCGCGCGCTGCTGCAAATTCAGTGGCGCATCGAAGTCGAAACCGTATTTGCCCTCGATATGCGCACGGATGAACGTCGAATCGGCGATCGCCTCGGCATCGTCCACGATGTAGGGTAACTGCCCCTTCGGCGATGCTGTCGGCATTGCCTTTTCCTTGCCATAGGCGAGGCCCGCCATCTTGAGCTGGACCTCGGTCTTGGTCACGAACGGGCTCTTTTCGGGCAGGCCAAAGCCAGGGCCAAAGCCATAAAGCGTAATCAAAGGAGGACTCCCATTCTCCTGAAAAACCGCTTCAGACTAGTCATGGCCTGCTGCCACCGTGGTGTCAGCAGTGGCACCAGTATCGCCCAGAGATCCAGGCCGTAGAGTATGATCATGGGACAAACCCTCTCGATTTGAATGTTGCCACCGATATACTTGCCAGCTGCTGCCAACATGGTGTCAGCATCCAACGACACTGTCGGAAAAAGATACGAGACCTCCCATGCGACGTGCCGATCGTCTGTTCCAGATCATCCAGGTGCTCCGGCGCACCCGCAAGCCGCTGACCGCGGATGCGATCGCCGCCGAACTGGAAACTTCCAAGCGCACGATCTACCGCGATATCACGACCCTGATGGAGCAGCGCGTGCCGATCCGGGGCGAGGCCGGTGTGGGCTATATCCTGGAAAAGGGTTTCGACCTGCCACCGTTGATGCTGACGCCCGACGAGATCGAGGCCGCGGTGCTTGGCGCGCAATGGGTCGCCAGCCATGCCGACGAAGCCCTATCGCGCGCCGCCGCCGATCTGATCGCAAAAATCGCCGAGACCGTGCCCGAGCGTCTGCGGCCCTTCGTACTCGAACCGACGAGCCACGCCCGTCCGAGCTGGCGCAAGGAGCCCGACCGCATCGACATGGGGCGAACGCGGACGCAAATTCACGAGGGACGGAAGATCGCGCTGCGCTACCGGGACGAGCACGGCCGCGACAGCGAACGCACGATCTGGCCGATCGCCATCGGCTATCTGGAAGCGGTGCGACTACTCGCCGCATGGTGCGAATTGCGCCGGGATTTTCGCAGTTTCCGCACCGACCGCGTCATCGATGCGGTCTATCTCGAGGAGAAATACCCCGAACGGCGCGACCTGCTCCGGGCGAAATGGCGGCGCAGTCTGGTCTGGGAAGCCCCGAGCGATATGTGATGATGGAAACGAGCAAGCCGTCAGCGAACTCCGAAAGCCCGTGCCAGTCCTGCGGCGCCTGCTGCGCCTATTCGCAGAACTGGCCGCGTTTTTCGACCGAAGACGATGCGGCGCTCGACCTCATTCCGGCAAAGTTCGTCAATGAGAGACAGTCCGGCATGCGCTGCGACGGCGAGCGTTGTTCGGCGCTGTCGGGGCGGATCGGGGTCGAAACCTCCTGCGTCGTCTATGCGGTACGGCCCGAAGTGTGCCGCACCTGCATGCCGGGCGACGCCGAATGCTCGCTGGCGCGCAGCAAATGGGGACTGCCGGCCCTTACGTGATTATTTGTTTGTCGGGTCCCGGCTCGCGCTGACGCTTGGCCGGGACGAGTGAGGTAAAGAATTTTATGCCGTAACAGCCTTGGCGAACTCGGCAAAATCCTCGTCGTCGGGCTCATCCTCGATCGGCGCCACCGCCGAGAGCGGCTTGGTGGAAAGCGTGATCGGCTTGCGGCCGCCGACAGACACCGACGGCGTCCGCGCTGCCGGTTCGCGGGACAGTCCATAAAGCGTCGAGCCGACGCGACCGCCGACCTGGACCAGTTCCTGCTCGCTGCAGCTTGCCGCGATCGCCAGCGCCAGCGAATAAAGATGGCTCCGGCGATAGCAGAACAGCGCCAGCATGGCGCGCACATCCGGCGAAACGCTTGCCACCAGCTTCGGCAGGCCGTGTTCGCTTGCACGATACATTTCGCCGAGCAGGTCGTCCTGGACCGGGCAAAAGTCGTTCTCGAAGGCATCGCGGCTTGAAAACATTTGCATATCCCCTGACGTAGAGGATGCAATGCGACTCTCTAACGAAAGGTTAACCACCGCCCCCAGTAGTGCCACGGGGAACTTGATCGAAAGGCATTATCGGAAAACGCATCGACCGAATCAGTTGGCGGCCATGAAGATCGACAGGCCGAAGTCGGTCAGATGGTGCAGCGCCTGGTCCACGCCGATCAACGTCCAGAACCACGGGTGCTGGTTTTCCTGCGTCACGCCGCACCTCGATGCGATGATGCCCTTGCAGCGATCGATCGTGATGTGAATGGCAAAATCGATCACGGCCACGAACCAGAATCGCGGCGCAACGATCAGGATGAATGTCATCGCGACCGCGAAATGCACGCCGCAATGGGCCAGCAGCGGAAAAAACCAGCCGGTTCTCTGATCTTTTCCGATCGCCATCCAGGATGTTTGCAGCACGAAATCGGCGATGACGTGCTTGACGGTCAGCAGCACCATCCATCCGATCAGCGCGCCTAGAGGTACCGACGCGGACATAGGGGGAAACGACAATCTGAAGCCCTCGGGCGTGAATGACTGAGTAAAACTTGCGGAGCTTCAGCGCGACTTCTTCTTGAACCCCGACAAATCCGGTCACGGTTCCCTTTTTTATGACATCTCCCAGTCCGGAATGCACCACCACCATCCTGGAAAAACACAGGGTGTGACCGAACAGCACATTCTTGGAATGGCCCGAGCGTAAACCGGGATGACGGCGGGAGCCTGGACCGGCCAGGAGTAAGGTTACTGGACGCGGCTGGTTTGCAATCCGGCGGCATGCGGATATCATGGGAGCTTATAAAATTATCGTTCTTTTTTAGGTATTTAGGATCGTTGGCGCGGTTTCGGCGCCCTTTGAGTTGCGGATATGGGCCATGAGTGCTGAAGTCCCAACGCCATCATCCGATACGCGACGCTCGCGTCCGCCGCTTCTCAACAGCAACCGCAAACAGGTGGTCCTGTTTGCGGCCCTGACATTGCTCTTGACGGTTGCAACCGTGTGGGGCGGCCGCATCTGGCTGAGGAATTCCGAAACGTTGACCTTCGCCGTGGGTGAGACCAACGGCCTTGAGGCCCGTTTCGCCGCCAAGCTTGCCGCCATGCTCAAGGCGACCGCCTCGCGGCTGGAGATCAAGATCATTCGCAACGCCGACAATGCCAGGGCGCTTGCGCAGTTCGACCGAAAACTGGCCGACCTCGCCGTGCTGCGAACCGATGCGAAAATCCCGCCCCGCGCCCGCTCGATCGCGATCCTCGAACACGACGTGTTCATGCTGATCAGCCCTGGCGACAAGAAAATCAAATCGCTGGCGGAGCTGAAGAAAAAGAAGATCGCACTGCTGACGAGCTCCAGCAATAACCTCGCTTTCGTTCGCAAAGTTCTCGACATTCCCGAAGGATCGGATGCCAATTCGCGGCTGCAACTGGCCCCCGTTAACTCGACACTCGACAAGCTGTTTACGTCCGGCGGCTATGGCGCCGTCATCGCGGTCGACCATGCCTCTACCATCGTCAAGGACAAGAGCTTCGAACAATCTGCCAGACGCGCACCGTTCACGGTGAATGCCATTGACGAATCGACGGCGTTGACGCGGCGCTATCCCGGCATTTCAGAGGAAACACTGGCCACGGGCCTGCTGTCCTCGACGCCGCAGATTCCCGATGACGATCTGGACACGGTGGGACTGCACTGGCTGCTGGTGGGTCAGGCCGCGATACCAGCGAACACCGCCGGCGAGTTGGCACGTACGATCTATGAGAACAAGGCCGAGCTGGCGCTCGACGACGGCTTCGCCTCCAAGATCGAACCGGCCGACGTCGACAAGAGCGCCTTTGTCGCGGCGCATCAGGGCGTCGCCGAATATATCAATGACACGTCCAAGTCGTTCCTGGAACGCTATAGCGACCTGGGCTATTTCGGTGCGGCCGTGCTCAGCATCATCGGCTCGCTCTTTGTCGCGCTCTATACCAAGGTGACGCGGGTGGCGCCGGAGAAGGCCAGCGAACTGGCGACCGCCATCCTCGATATCGGTGAACGCATCGCGCACGCCCAGACGATGGAGGCGCTCGACAGCCTTCAAGATGAGCTTGAAAGTGTGCTGCGCGGTGCGGTAATCGGACTGCGCGACGGCACCATTTCCAGCGATGGACTGGACACATTCAAGCTCGGATATGAATTCGTGCGCGACGAAATCGGCATGCGGCGCGAGAGCCTGAAGCGGCAGGGCGGCCACGACGACAATGTGGTGGTCGTCAAGACCGCGCAAAGCGCCTGAGGACACATCGGCGCCCCATGTCCAGATCGTCTTTTTCCTCAAGCCTGGAGCAGTTTGTAACTGCAACGACCGGCCGCAACATGACCAAGGCGGCCTATGTCGCCGTCACCTGCGGCGTCGCAATGATGGTGCTGCTGACGGTCGAGCCGGCCTACACGGCCCTGCACTCTTTCGTCGACGCGCTGTTGTGGGCGTGCCTTGCCTATTTTGTATTCGAATGGGTGATCCGGCTGCGCCATGCCGCCCGTACCGGCCGCCGGTCGGCCTATTTGTTTTCCTTCCGGGGAATCGTCGATGCAGCCTCCGCCCTCGCGGTACCGATCGCGCTGGCAACAGGGAGCACTCCCAAATCGGCCTGGCTGCTCGGCATGTTCTGGGTGCTGAAGGTCGTGCCCGGCATTCGCGGCCTGCGGCAATTGCGCCGGGTTCTGGTGCAGGAATCTGGACCGCTGTTGAGCGTGCTCGTGATCTTCCTGGTCGTCCTCTTCATGGCATCGATTGCGGAGTTCTATCTCGAGCACGACGTCCAGCCGGCGGCATTCGGCAGCGTCCCCGCCGCCTTGTGGTGGGCAGTCGCTACCCTCACCACGACCGGATATGGCGACGTGGTGCCGATCACCCCCCTCGGCCGCATCATCGCCGCCGGCGTCATGATCTGCGGCCTTGGCGTGTTCGGCCTGTGGACCGGTATTCTCGCCACCGGCTTTGCCGCCGAAACCCGCCGCGATAATTTCCTGCGAACCTGGGAATATGTCAGCAAGGTGCCGTTCTTTGCCTCGCTTGGCTCTGCTGCGATCGCCGACGTTACACAGATGCTGCGGACCATCGACCTTCCGGCACGCACCACCATCATTCGCAAGGGCCAGTCCGGCGACTGCATGTATTTCATCGCCAGCGGCGAAGTCGAGGTCGATTTGCCAGGCAAGAAAGTGGCCCTTGGCGAAGGCGCTTTCTTTGGCGAAATGGCGCTGCTCGGCAATAATCTGCGCTCAGCCAACATCACCACGACGCGGGTGTCGCAGCTTCTGGTGCTCGATCTGGTCGACTTTCGGCTCCTGATGGCGCGCCACCCCGATATCGCCGAGACCATCGACGCCGAAGCCCAGCGGCGCGCGCTCGAAAACAAGTAGAGCATGATCCGGAAAAGTGGGAAAACGCGAAAACGTTTGCGCGGAGATCATGCTCGGCACACAAAGAAAATAGCGGAGATAAAAAATGTCGGAAACCGACGCAAGCCCGCCGCTGCTGGAACGCCAGGGCGCACGCGCCACCATTCGCCTGAACCGGCCGAGGCATCTCAATCGATTGCAGGCCGACGATCTCGACGTGCTGTTGAAGCTGTTTGCGGAGATCGAAGCCGATTCCGCGATTCGCGTTCTGGTGCTCACCGGCACCGGCCGCGCTTTCAGCGCCGGCTACGACCTCAATTCCGTGGCCGAGCGCGCCACCAGCGACGTCGAACAGAAAAGCGCGGGCTCTGCCTTCGAGGCGGTCGTCAACCGGCTCGAAGACATCGGCGTTCCCACCATCTGCCGGCTCAATGGCGGGGTCTATGGCGGCTCGACCGATCTGGCGCTGGCCTGCGATTTCCGCATCGGCGTCGACACCTGCGAAATGTTCATGCCGGCCGCCCGACTCGGCTTGCACTATTATAAAAGCGGCATCGCGCGTTACGTGGCGCGGCTCGGGCTCGACAACGCCAAGCGATTATTTCTCACCGCCGAGAAAATCGGCGCCACGGAAATGCTGCGGATCGGCTATCTCACGTCAGTCGTGCCCGTCGAAGCGCTGGACGAAGAGGTCGACAGGCTGGCCGCTATTCTCGCGGGTAACGCACCGGTCGCGATGCGCGGCATGAAACGTACCATCCACGAGATCGCACGCGGCAAGCTCGATGAAGAAGCGGCCGACCGCCGGCACCGCGACAGCATGCGGGGTGAGGAGATCAAGGAAGGCATCAAGGCGTTTGCCGAGAAACGTCCGCCGAAATTTTGAACGACGATCTTCTCGCCGGACCGGTAGGCCTTAACGCAACTCAATCCAGCGGCTCGAAACAACCATCCCAAAACGCAGCCCGGGCAGTTGGACAGTAAACTTGCCCTATTTTGGCAATCCCTGAGACGCTTGACATAGCGCAATGCTCGCACGCCCCCAAGCCGCTCCGCTTGTTACGAGGGGCAGATAACATTGGAGAAAAGCGATGAATATGAGTTTCAGGAAAATTGCGATAGCGACCACAACCCTCACCTGCGCAACACTGTTCTCCTTCAATTGGTCCGAGCAGCGCGGCGCCTCGCTATCGATCGAGAGCGCACAGGCGCGTGTCGGTCGCCCGTTGACCCCTGTGAGCGTTGCGGGTGTCGCGCGTCGAAACTACCGGCGGTCTGCGTATGGCTATGGCGCCGGTGCGGTGGGCGCGGGCGTGGCTGCCGCCGCGATCGGCACCGCGGCGATAGCAGCCACCAACCCGGGTTACTATGGTTCGGGATACTATAATTCGGGTTACTATCGTAGCGGAGCTTATGCTCCTGCGGCTTACTATAGCGAACCGTCTTATGCAGGTTCTTATGCTTATACGGGCACAGGCTCAGGTTGGACCGGCTATGCGAAGAGCCCCTGGGGTAGCTACCACTGTCAGCTTCCCCACTCCTCTGATTGCCAGCCTTACGATGGGAACTGGCAGTGGTAGGCCGCCATCGCGCAACGGCCGTCGCCACGATGGGCGAAGGCATTGGTCCGCGCCGGCGCTTCGATCAGGCTTAGAACGACTTGATCCACCAGAACAACTGAAAGGGGCGTCTATCGAGACGCCCCTTTCGAGTCCGTACCGCCCTGGATCGATACGTCACGTCTAGCTGTCCATGAACGTCACCGCCTCCGCCACGCGCGCTCGCGAGGTGCGATAGCTGTTGATGCGATGATCGCGGTCTGCGTATCCGAACGATATTCCGCATACCACGCGCCGATCGCCGCCGAGTCTAAAATGACGCCGGATCAGACCGGACTGATGCGCCAGTGCGGCTTGCGGGATCGTGCTGAGGCCGAGCGCCTGGGCCGCCAGCATGAAGTTGCTGACATAGGCGCCACAGTCGATCGCACCATAGACGCCCAGCGCCTCATCGGTATGGATGATGGCGACATGCGGCGCGCCGAAGAAATTGAAATTCTCCAGCGACTGCCTGGCATAGGCCGCGCGATCGCCGCGGGGAATACCGAGCGTATTGTATAACTGAAAGCCGCTTTCCCGCCGCCGATCGAGGTAGACGCCGCGATATTCCCGCGGGAAGGGAAAGTCGCCGTCGTCAACGCCGGAAACCGCGGCCGCGTAGATCTCTTTGCGAAATTTCTCCTTCGCCTCACCGCTCGCGATCACGACCTGCCAGGGCTGGCTGTTGCACCAGGACGCGGTGCGCTGCGCCGCGGTCAGGATTCGCTCGATGATCGGTCGCGGCACCGGATCTGGCCTGAAGGCGCGGCAGGAAAAGCGCTCGTCGAGCAGCTCTTCCAGCACGCCGATCCGCTTCTCGTCTTCCAGTCGCATGTGGCATCCTTCTTTTTTCGGCCTTGCGCTCACGCTAGACGTGGATGGCCGGCACAGGCAAGCCGGAGCGACGCCGTACCCTGGGCGGCAAGGCCCGATCGCAACGCGGAGACCGCATGGACATGAATCTTCGACCCATTCCACTACCGTCCTCCATTCGCTCCCGCACCGTCGAGGGCATTAACGGCCTCAATGTGCATGTGCTCGAAGCCGGCTTCGAGAGTGAGGGCCGCCCTTGCGTATTATTGCTGCATGGCTTTCCGGAACTCGCCTTCAGCTGGCGCAAGGTCATGCCGGCGCTGGCGGAAGCCGGCTATCACGTGCTGGCGCCGGACCAGCGCGGTTATGGCCGCACCACCGGATGGGACGCGAGCTTCGACGACGACCTCGCGCCCTTCCGGCTGACAAACCTGGTGCGCGACGCGCTCGGCGTCGTCACGGCGTTCGGTCATCGGTCGGTCGCAGCTGTGGTCGGGCACGATTTTGGAAGTTCGGTCGCGGCCTGGTGCGGCGTGATCCGGCCCGACGTGTTCCGATCGGCCGTGTTGATGAGCGCGCCATTCGCAGGCCCGCCGCAAATCGCACTGAATACGGCCAACACGCCGTTGCCGCCGAAGCGCGAAGACCCCGTGCACCGCGAACTGGCCGCGCTACCGCGGCCACGCAAGCATTATCTTTGGTATTATTCGACACGCGAGGCCAACGCCGACATGTGGGATGCGCCGCAGGGCGTGCATGATTTCCTGCGCGCCTATTACCACCACAAAAGCGCGGACTGGAAAGACAACCAGCCTTATCCGCTCAAGTCGTGGTCGGCGGGCGAACTCGCGAAGCTGCCGACCTATTATGTGATGGATCTCGCCAAGACCATGCCCGCAACGGTCGCGGAAGAAATGCCGTCCAAAGAAGCGATCGCCGCCAATACGTGGCTTCCCGATCATGAGCTTGCGGTCTACAGCGCCGAATATCAGCGGACCGGATTCCAGGGCGGCCTGCAATGGTATCGCTGCGGCACCTCGGGGGCGTTCACCGCCGAGCTCGAAACCTGGTCAGGCAAAAGCATCGACGTGCCCTCCTGTTTCATCTCGGGCAAACAGGACTGGGGCACCTATCAGCGCGCCGGCGTTTTCGAGACAATGCAAAGGACGTCCTGCGCGCGAATGCTGGGCGCTCACCTCGTCGAGGGCGCCGGGCACTGGGTGCAGCAGGAACAGCCCGGCGAGGTCAGCCGCCTGCTGCTGCAATTCCTCAGCGCGGCTGGCCTTTAGGCGCTTTAGCCGATCATTTTAGTCCCAGAGCCAGCGCTGCTCCCCGGAACCATTCCAAAATGCCGGCGTTGCCGCCCGACGGGCTTTGCAACCCGACGCAGGAAGTCAAAGGAGGAATTATGCATAAAACGATCACCGGACTATTGGGCGCAGTGGCGACGCTCGGCGTGGCCCAGGCTGCCCCGACGCCGGACCCTAACGATGCTCTGAAGGCGAATTCTTTTGCCGAACTGCTGGAACCAATTCCCAACGCGACGGCGCTCCTGAACGCGATGGACGAAAAGCCCGCTACGGAAAATAACGTTCAGCTTGCTTACCATCATCACCACCACCATCACCACTGGCGGCGGCGACATCACCATCATCACCATCACCACCATTGGCGGTGAACGGATCGGCCGATAAACAGGACCTCTCGAGGTCCTGTTTTTTTGCGTCTCCCCTGGCTACGTCTGACGGGTTTTCTCCTTCGCCGCCCGGTGCAGGTGCCGGTAAGTCCCGTCAAATACGGTATCGGTCGAAGAGGTCCATTCAGTCCCGGCCGAAAGATTCGGTCGATTATTGTAGATGCGGCGCGCCTGAAGTTCGCGCTCGGCAAATTCCTCCGAACTCATGGGCTCGAGTTCGAAATCGGCCTCTTCGGGAATCACGATGATCTGCGCAAAAGGCTCTTTCGGCCTGAAGATATGCGTACGTCCCTCGGCCGGCGCCTTGAACACGCAGAAAAACATCATCGGCCACCAGTTCCGCACCAGCGCCGGGACCGCAATCGGTACGGTATCGCTGGCGTCGGTGTAGAAGCGCGGATGCGGTTCGGTCCTGATCGCCATGCCCTTCTCGACCTTCAGGTCGAGCAGGATCTGGTAGGTATAGAACGTGTCGCCAAAATTCCGGAACGGCGGCCATTGCAGACCGCTGTCCGGCGGATCGCCCCAATCGCTCTCCAGAACCAGGTGCCCATTCCTGGTGCTGACATGCAGTTCGTTGTCGTAGGGATAGAAGAGTTCGATCCCGTATTGGGCACCTTCGGAAAATGGCACGCAGTGCCACACCTGTTCGCGTGAACCATCTGCGCGGGGCTCGCGCTTCCCGGCCCACCCGGGGATCTCGAGCTTGGTCCGGCGCGGCGCAAGCCGTGGATCGTTGAGTCGATATGTGACCTTTCTCATGATGCTCCCTTGCAACGTGTCGGAAAGTCGAACGGGCGGCCAGCGGAAGGGTTCCCATGGGCATGAAGCAACAGGGAACGGCTGATTTGACCTTGGCGGAGGCGGCCGCTATATAGTTTAGAATTATTCTAAACTAGCTAAAAAGGCCGCGCCGTGAAGAAATTTTCCGATTTGACCGAACGCGAAGTTCTGGCGGTGGCGATCGCCTCGGAAGAGGAAGACAGCCGTATCTACATGAGCTTCGCGGAAGACCTCATGGAGCGTTATCCGGAATCGGCCAAGCTGTTCGAACAGATGGCTGAGGAGGAAAAAGGCCACCGCCATATGCTGCTGGAAATGTACGAGCAGCGCTTCGGCCAAAATCTGCCGCCGATCCGTCGCGACAACGTCAAAGGCTTCTTACGCCGCCGCCCGATCTGGTTGACCAAGAACCTATCACTCGACGCCATCCGCAAGGAGGTCTCGACGATGGAGTTCGAGGCCGAGCGATTCTATATCAAGGCCGCCGAGCAGACCCAGGATGTCGGCGTCCGCCGGCTGCTCGCCGACCTCGCGGAAGCCGAAAAAGGCCACGAGCATGTCGCCGCCAAGCTGACCGACGAAATCCTCACCCCGGACGTGCGTGCTGAAGAAGACAAGACACGCCGTCGCGTTTTCGTGCTGCAATATGTGCAGCCGGGCCTTGCCGGACTGATGGACGGATCGGTATCGACGCTGGCGCCGCTATTTGCCGCGGCGTTCGCCACGCACCAGAACTGGCCGACCTTTCTGGTCGGCCTCGCCGCCTCGATCGGCGCTGGCATTAGCATGGGTTTTGCGGAAGCCTTGTCCGATGACGGCTCGCTCACCGGCCGCGGCTCGCCGTGGCTGCGCGGCGCGGCGAGCGGCGTGATGACGGCACTCGGAGGCCTTGGTCACTCCATGCCTTATCTGGTACCCGACCGCTGGGCCAATGCCTTCTGGATCGCGACCGCCATCGCGGGCGTCGTGGTCTTCTTCGAGCTCTGGGCCATTGCCTATATCCGCGCGCGCTACATGGACACGCCGTTCCTCCAGGCGGTGTTCCAGATCGTGCTCGGCGGCGTCATCGTGCTTGCCGTCGGCATTCTAATCGGGGCGGCCTAGAAAAAGCTGGCGACCGCGACGCCGGTCATTGTGACAGTTCAGAAGTCCGCATTATTGCTGCGGCGAGTTCTTCATGCGGACTTCTGAACCAAAGCCACATTAGATCATTAAGTTTGCTGGTGTCCTTTCTGTCCCTTCGATTCCAACGTTCGTAAATGCGGGGCCGCAAGATGAGACGAACTTCGGAATCGGGGCACTAGCAACCGTCACCTTCGCCAAGCGTTATTGCGGTCCAGGCAACGAAGACCGGAGAACGGCGTGACCAGATCGCCATGGAGTTTTGCGACCGCAACAGAGCTGTCGGACGCCCTCGCACGAAAAAAGGTCTCTGCCGTCGAGTTGGCGGAGCACGCGATCGCGCGCATCGAGCGCCACGACGGTAAAATCAACGCGATCTGCGTCCGCGATTTCGACCGCGCGCTCGATGCCGCCCGCGCAGCCGACGCAGCACTCGCCCGCGGCGAGAGCCGGCCGTTGCTTGGCATTCCCTTGACGGTGAAGGAATCCTTCAACGTTGCCGGATTACCGACGACCTGGGGAATTCCGGCTCACAAGGATTATCGTCCCAAGGAAGACGCGCTCGCGATCACGCGCATCAAGGACGCCGGTGGCGTCATTCTCGGCAAGACCAACGTGCCGCTCGGGCTCGGCGACTGGCAGAGCTATAACGATATCTACGGCACCACCGATAATCCCTACGACCTCAGCCGCACGCCCGGCGGCTCTTCGGGCGGATCGAGTGCGGCGCTCGCGGCCGGTTACGGGGCGCTCTCGCTGGGTACGGACCTCGCTGGATCACTGCGTGTGCCAGCCTTTCACTGCGGCATCTTCGCCCACAAACCGACGCAGGGGCTTGTGCCTTTCCGTGGCCACACACCGCCGCCATTCCCACCCTCGCCACACGATCGCGATATGGGCGGGATCGGGCCCATGGCGCGAAGCGCTGCTGACCTTTCGCTTCTGCTCGACGTCATCGCGGGGCCAGATCCGCTGGAGGCCGGCAAGGCTTACAAGTTGTCGCTGCCGGCGGCGCGACATGATGCGCTGAAGAACTTCCGTGTGCTGGTGATCGATAGCGATCCGGTGATGCCGACGGGGGCGTTAATGCGGTCGGCGATCGAGAACCTGGCCGTCGGCCTCGAGAAGGCCGGCGCGACGATCGCGCGTGAAAGCCCGTTATGGCCAAACTTGACCGCTACCTCCCGCCTTTTTTTGCGGATGCTACTGTCGTTCCTCTCGGTCACCTTCCCGCCGGAGGTCTATGCCGCCGCGGTGGCCGCAGCCGCCAACCTGCCCGCCGAGGCGACCAGCCTGCAAGCCGAGCGTTTGCGCGGCATCGCGCTCAGCCATCGCGATTGGGTGATAGCCGACGGCGCACGGTCGCAGTTGCGGGCGCAATGGCGCGCTCTGTTCGAAAGCTTCGATGCGGTGATCTGCCCGATCATGCCGACGCCGGCCTTTCCGCATGACCACTCGGCGGAGCAAGAGAAGCGCCGCATCAAGATCGACGGCCGGGACTTTCCTTATCCCGATCAGATGGCGTGGTCCGGCATCGCCAATCTGACTGGCTTGCCCGCAACCCAGCTACGCTCGGCCTTTCGCCCGAGGGGCTGCCGGTCGGTGTTCAGATCATCGGTCCGTGGCTGGAAGACCGGACACTGTTAAAGTTCGCTGAGCTGATCGAGCGCGAGTTCGGCGGCTTCGTACCGCCGCCGGCGTTTGACGATTGATCTCTATGAAGCCGCTTGATCTCTATGAAGCCAGCTCACCGGCCTCCGCCATGTCGATCGCGCGTTCGCCGAGCAAGGCGTCCGCGATCGCTCGCTGTTTGCCGTCTTCCGCCAACCGGAATGGGTCCCCTGAAGCCAGCCGGTGATCGATCACGAGCCGCGACAACAACAGCCTGCGCGCGTCGCCGCGCATCTCGTGGATGCGGTGCGCCTCCCACGCCAGCGCGACCGCGCTCGCCGCGTGATATAGCAGGCTGGTGGCGCGCCGCGCCTCGGCTTCGTTCTCGCTGTGGCCGGCAACCTTGCGCGCAAAGCCGATGGCCGAATCGATGAGCCCCCGCAAACGGTCGCGAAAAGCGACGGGAACGCCGGCGCTGTCGTCGAGCCTGGCATGCAGATCGGCCCCAAGCGCGCTATCTGCACCATGGCGGCCGATCGCCCGCGTGAGCGCATCGATGGCGACGATGTTGCCGGTCCCTTCCCAGATCGAACCGAGATGCGCATCGCGCAACAATCTGGCGGTGGCGAATTCCTCGATATATCCGATGCCGCCGCGCATCTCCATGGCATCGCCGCAGACCTTGCGGGCGTCGCGCGTGGCGCGAAACTTCAGCGTCGGCGTCAGAATCCGCAGCAGGAGAGGGGCGTCCTGACTGCCGGCCTCGGCGCGATCGAGCGCATCCGCTGTTAAAAAGCTCATCGACAGCGCCTGCTCGGTCGCAAGCATGATCTTCATCAGCTGCCGGCGCGCCAGAGGCAGATCGATGATGCGGCTGCCGAACACCACGCGATTTCTGGCGACCGTCATTGCGTCGTGCCAGGCGCGGCGCATCAAGGCCGTCGACTTCACGCCATTGGAGAGCCGCGAGGAGTTGACCATCTCGGCCATCTGAACAAAGCCGCGGTCGAGCTTGCCGACCGCGTACGCAATCGCGCCCTCAAGCTTGATCTCGCCCGAGGCCATCGAACGGGTGCCGAGCTTGTCCTTCAGCCGCACAATTCGATAATTATTTGGCGAGCCGTCATCGAGCGTTCGCGGCATCAGGAACAGACCGACGCCGCGTGTGCCTGGTCCCGCGCCTTCCGGCCGCGCCAGCAGCATCACGATTTTGGCGTCCGCGTTCGAGCAGAACCATTTTTCGCCAGTGAGCCGCCAATGATCGCCTTCGGCGACTGCGGCCGTAGTCAGCGTGCCGACGTCGGAGCCGCCTTCCTTTTCGGTCATGAATTGACCGCCCTGGGTCAGCCGCTCCATATCGGTTGCCAGGAGGCCATCGAGATATTTCGCCTTCAGCGCCTCGCTGCCGAAATTCGAAAGTAACTTGGCGCAGCCGTCAGTGACATTGATCGGACAACCGAGGCCGAACTCGGCCTGATTGAACAGAAACGTAAAGGCATGCTTGGCCGCGACCGGGTATTTGTCGGGCCAGCCCAGGATGCCCTTGCGCAGCGACATCGCATGAATACCGAACTCGCCGAAGGCGACGCGCTCGAGTTCGCGATAGGCCGGGTGATACTCGATCCATTGCACATCGCGGCCGAAACGATCGCGCTGATGCAGCACCGGCACATGCCGGTCGGCGAGCCGCGCGCATTCATCGAGATGACCGCCGGCAAGGTGACCCAAGCGATCAAGATGCGGCTCGATATGGCGAAACAGGGCTTCCGGCAGGTGGATGCGTAACAGGTCCGCCAAGGCCGGATCCGCGCGGTAGAAATTCATGCCCGTGGTGTCCGGCGCCAGCAGGCTAGTGCCGCCCAGATCGGAATTCGCAATGCGATTTTGCGAATGCTCCTGCATTGAATTCCCTGGCTCGCTTCCTCATCTGTTGAGGCGGACTATCGCATATCCCGCGCTGGAAAAAAGTAAGGAACATCCGATGGAGACCCCAAAATACAAGAATGCCCTGATCGTCGGTGTCGGTGCGGGCCTGAGCGCCTCGCTGGCGCGGCTGTTCGCGCGCGAGGGGATTGGCGTTTCGCTCGCGGCCCGCAGCATCGAAAAGCTCGGCGCGCTGTGTTCGGAAACCGGCGCGCGCGCCTATGCCTGCAATGCGACCGATCCCGACGAGGTCGAACGTCTGTTTGGCCTGGTCGAGCGCGAGAGCGCGACGCCGGATGTGGTGGTCTATAATGCAAGCGGCCGGGCGCGCGGCCCGTTTGTCGATCTGGTGCCGGCGGAGGTGGCGCAGGCGATTGCGGTGAGCGCCTTCGGCGGCTTTCTGGTGGCCCAACAGGCAGCCAAGCGCATGCTACCGAACAAGCACGGCGCCATCCTGTTCACCGGCGCCTCCGCCAGCGTGAAGGGCTATGCGCAATCCGCGTCATTTGCGATGGGAAAGTTTGCGCTGCGCGGGCTTGCTCAAAGCATGGCGCGCGAACTATCGCCGCAGGGCATTCATGTCGCGCATTTCGTGATCGATGGCGGCATTCGCAGCGCCGCCCGCGTTGAGCCGGCCGACCGGCCGGATTCCATGCTTGATCCCGACGCGATCGCCTTGAGTTACTGGAACGTGCTGCAACAGCCGAGAAGCGCATGGACCTGGGAATTGGAATTGCGGCCCTGGGTGGAGAAGTTTTGAAGTCTACGGATCACCGTCATCGCGAGCGGCGGCGAAGCGATCCAGATTAGAGAAACGAGCTGGACTGCTTCGTCGCTTTGCTCCTTGCAGTGACGTCGATGCAGGATGCTACGCCATCATCGCCGCCACGCGCTGCTCAGCCGCAAGCTTCCAGCTTGCGCAAGGGATGTCCTGGCGCATCGGGTCCACCGGCTTCTCGAAGCGCGCCAGCTTCCAGTCATCGGGGTGCCGCGTGAAAGCAAAGCCGGACTTACGAGCCAGCGTGATCATCGCCTCGTTGGAACGCAGAGTGTCGCCGAACATGCGGCGTGCACCCAACGCGGCCGCCCGGCACTCTAGATTGCCGAGCAGAGCCGAGGCGATACCCTGGCGCTGCCAGCGATCATCGATGGAAATGCCGAACTCGAAACTGGCGTTGGCAGGATCGAATCCATAACGGGCCTCGCCCACGATGGTCTCGCGGCCCTCGATCATCATGACCGCGACCACGCTGAATCGATCGTCTTCACCGACGTGAATGAAATGCCCGAGTTCGCTGCCCGACAGTTCGCTCATAGCACCCAGAAAGCGGCTGTGGCGCGACCGCGTTGAAAGCTGACGGAAGTAGTGTTGCAGCGCCTCGCCTTCGTCGGCGCCGACGAAACGAACGGTCAGCGTCCTGCCGTCGCGCAGCCTCAGACGATCGGTATGGCGTGGGAGTTCAGAGAGAGTGACGGCTGTCATGGCGGCCTCCCGCCGGATTTCAAGGATTTGGCCGGCGCCCTCTTGAAGAAGCGGCGCCGGCCTTGGCTGCGTTCAAGCCCGCCAGAATGGTTTCTCGGCTTCGCGGACAACTTCGCTCCACGACAGTCCAACATCATGTAGGTCCCGGTCGGACCAATGGGTCAGTTCGTGGCGCTGTTGCCAGCGGTCGGCCCATACGTGAAACTGGTGACCCAGCCGGGCCAGGAAGCCAGATTCATGATTATTTGTCACCGTCTCGGATAAACATAGGGACATTTCGCCCTCCTAAATCCAACGATTTCACTGTATAATGGGCAGGTTTCGGCATTGCCACAAACGACACTTTGGGTCATAATTCATGATATAAACTCATGAATTGATGCCATGGTCGCCCGCCTCCCCTCGCTCAACGGATTACGCGCCTTCGAGGCCGCTGCCCGGCATTTGAGTTTCACAGCAGCCGCAACTGAACTGAACGTTACCCAGACCGCGATCAGCCATCAGATCCGGCGGCTGGAGGCCGAGCTTGGGATCAGGCTGTTTGTCCGGCAGAATCGTAGTTTGACGCTGACGCCGGAGGCCAGGGAATATCTGCCGGGCATTCGCGCCGCCTTTAACGATCTGCGGCTCGCCACTGACCGGCTGTTGCGCAAAGACGGGGACCGGGTGCTGACGGTTTCGACGCTGGCGTCCTTTGCCGCGAAATGGTTGCTGCCCCGGCTGTCGTCCTTCCAGCGGGCCCATCCCGAGATCGATGTCCGCATCACCTCCTCGACCAGCCTGGTCGATTTCCGCCGCGACGATGTCGATGCCGCGATCCGCTACGGCCGGGGACATTGGGTTGGCCTGCGCGCCGACTGGCTGACAGCCGACGAATTGTTTCCGGTGTGCAGTCCGGCTCTGTTGAAGGGCGACAAGCCGCTGCAATCCCCGAAGGACCTTGCCCATCACACGTTGCTGCACACCAGCGGCGGCTATGACGACGACTGGCGGCTGTGGCTCACCGCCGCCGGCCAGCCATCGGATATCTCGAAACAGCGCGGCTTGAGCTTCGACCTGATCCTGATGACCGTGCAGGCCGCCATCGACGGGCTCGGCGTTGCGCTCGGCCGGACCACCTATGTGGAAGGCGATATCGCCAAGGGCCGGCTCGTGGTGCCGTTCAAGATGGCGCTGCCGGCCGACGCCGGCTTCTATCTAGTTTCGCCGCAGGCGCGCGCCGAATCGCCCAAACTGTCCGCGTTTCGGCAGTGGCTTCTGGCCTCGGTCCAGGGCGGCTTGAAAATCGCCTGATTTACGGTTGGTCAGGTGACTGCAACGTGGCAGATTGTCCCGACAAAATAAACGAACGTCTCCGAAGATGGCGCCAATCCGGCGCAGGGATACGGAGACCCAGGGAGAGGTTGATATGTCGCAAGCGTCCAGTTCGCCGCCGCCCCAACTCAAATCGCGGGTCGGCGCTATTCTCCGGGCGACCAGCGGCAATTTCCTCGAACAGTTCGACTTCTTCCTGTTCGGCTTTTACGCGCAGGATATCGCGAAAGCGTTTTTCCCCGCCGCGGACGATACCGCGGCCTTGCTCAATGCATATGGTGTGTTCTGGCTCGGCGCCCTGATGCGCCCGGTCGGCGCGATCGTATTGGGTGCCTATATCGACCGTATCGGCCGCCGCCAGGGGCTGATCGTTACGCTCGCGCTGATGGCGCTTGGCACCGTGGTGATCGCCTTCTGCCCGTCCTACGCATCCATCGGCATCGCCGCAACGGTCATTGTGCTGATCGGCCGGCTGATACAGGGGTTCTCCGCCGGCGTCGAACTCGGCGGTGTGTCGGTATATCTTTCCGAGATAGCAACGCCGGGCAACCGCGGTTTCTACACCTCGTTCCAGTCTTCCAGCCAACAGGTCGCGATCTTCGTCGCGGCGGTCATCGGCTTTATCCTGCGAGAAAGCATTCCCGCCGACACCTTCCTGGATTCCATCGGTGGAATCGCCAAATGGCGCATCCCGTTCTTTATCGGCTGCATCATCATCCCCGTCATTTTCATGTTGCGGCGATCGCTTGAGGAAACGCCGGAATTCCTCGCCATGAAGAAACATCCGACCGCGAACGAGGTGTTCGCCTCGGCGATCGCGAACTGGCGCATTGTCATTCTCGGCATGATGATTGCCGTGCTGACCACGACGACGTTTTATTTCATCACGGTGTATGCACCCGGTTTCGGCAAGCAGCTCAACCTCTCACCGACCGGGACATTGCTTGTGACTCTTTTGGTCGCGGTCACGAACTTCATCTGGAATCCGGTCGGCGGCGCGCTGTCGGACAGGATCGGCCGCAAGCCCGTGCTGGTGACGATTGCAGGCCTGGCGTTCGTGACGGCCTACCCTGCGCTCTCCTGGCTCGCGGCAGGGCCCACGCTCGGAAAGCTGCTGGCCGTCCAGATGATGTTCTCCTTCTACTTCGGCGTCTACAGCGGCACGATGCTGGGGTGCCTGGTCGAGATCGTGCCGGCACATGTCCGTACCACCTGTTTCTCGATAGCGTTTGCGCTCGCGGCAGGCATATTCGGTACATCCACCCCCTTCGTATCTACCAAACTGATCGACATGACGGGCCAGGACAAGGCCTCGCCTGCGTACTGGCTGATGTTCGGCGCGGCGCTCGGCATTATTGCCGCACTCACCGTCTACCGTGGCGGCCAGACTATTGAGACACGCGAAGCCGTCACCGCGGCCTGACATCCAAGTTTGGTTGGGTGCCCTGCTCGCCCAACCGTTCTGATTTCCATGCAAAGAAGATAAAGAACCGCATGGCGGATTTGACCCGTAAATACGACGTGCTGGTGATCGGCGGCGGCAACGCCGCGCTTTGCGCGGCGATCAGCGCGCGGCGCGACGGCGCTTCGGTGCTGGTGCTGGAAAGTGCCCCGAAATTCTATCGCGGCGGCAATACCCGGCACACCCGCAATATGCGCTGCGCCCACGACGCGGCGACCGACATCCTCACCGGGCCCTACACGGAAGACGAGTTCTGGGAGGATCTGCTTCGCGTCACCGGCGGCCAGACCGACGAAGAGCTGGCGCGGCACATGATCCACGAGTCCAAGGATATCCTGCATTGGATCGTGAAGCAGGGCGTGCGCTGGCAACCCTCGCTCGGCGGCACACTCAGCCTGGGGCGAACCAATTCGTTCTTCCTCGGCGGCGGCCGGGCGATGCTGAACGCGCTCTATCTCACCGCCGAACAACTCGGCATCGATATTCTCTATGATGCCGAAGTCATCGATCTCGACATCGCTGACGGCATGTTTCTTTCCGCCACGTTCAAGCGCGGTGACGGCAGCACGACCGTCTCGGCTTCGGCGCTGGTTGCGGCTGCCGGCGGTTTCGAGGCCAACATCGAATGGCTCAAGCAATATTGGGGCGAGGTCGCCGACAATTTCCTGATCCGCGGCACGCCCTATAACCGCGGCGCAGTTCTGAAGGTGCTGCTCGACAAGGGCGTGCAGGAGATCGGCGATCCGACGCAATGCCACGCCGTTGCAATCGACGCCCGCGCGCCGAAATTCGACGGCGGCATCATCACCCGGCATGATTCCGTGGTGTTCGGCATCGTCGTCAACCGGGATGCCCAGCGTTTCTACGACGAAGGCGAGGACATCTGGCCGAAGCGTTATGCGATCTGGGGACGCCTCGTCGCCGCCCAGCCTGATCAGATCGCCTACATCATTTTCGATGCGAGTTCGCGCAACAGCTTCATGCCGACGCTGTTTCCGCCGATTGAATCCCTGACCATCGCGGGGCTCGCCGAAAAGCTGACGCTCGATCCAGCGGCGCTGGAAAAGACCGTTGCCGGTTTCAACGCCGCAGTTCGTCCCGGCACCTTCGATCACACCATTCTCGATGATTGCCGCACCGAAGGTCTGACGCCGCCGAAAACCCACTGGGCGCGGCGGATCGAGACGCCGCCCTTTTATGCCTATCCGGTGCGGCCCGGCATCACCTTCACCTATCTCGGCACCCGCGTGAACAAGCAGGCGCGGATGCTGATGAAGGACGGCAAGCCGTCCGCTAACATGTTCGCTGCCGGCGAAATCATGTCCGGCAATGTGCTCGGTAAAGGTTACGCCGCAGGAATGGGCATGACCATCGGCAGCGTGTTCGGCCGCATCGCCGGCCGGGAAGCGGCGAGGAATGCAAGAAACTGACTTCGTAGGGAAGCAAAGGGACACCTTCATGTCACGTTACGTGCTGGCCGCGGCTGCCGCTGTTTTGATGATGACCGCGGCGGCGCAAGCCGCAGATCCGATCGCGCTGCGCGACATGGGCTCGTTCCATGTCGGCGGCCGTCTGGTCGAGATCAGCGGCAAGCCGACCAAGGAAGTGACGTTCACGCCGGGCGGCGTGCCGGCCAAGGTCGATCCGAACGGCGTCTATCAGGTCGAGCAGATGTACGTGCAATACTTCCTGCCTGCGAACGAACGTGGTGCGTTTCCGCTGCTGATGTGGCATGGCGGCGGACTGACCGGCGTCACCTGGGAGACGACGCCGGACGGACGCGAGGGCTGGCTGAACTATTTCCTGCGCAAGGGCTGGAGCGTCTACAATTCCGATGCAGTCGAACGCGGCCGCGCCGGCTGGGCGCAATACCCCGACATCTTCAAGAGCGATCCGGTATTTCTGACCACGGCCAATCCGTTCGAGCGCTTTCGCATCGGCGACGGACCGAATTCCTACGATCCGGACCCCGCAAAACGCAAGCTGATGCCGGGCAGTCAGTTTCCCGCCGAAGGTTATGATAATTTCGTCAAGCAGGGCGTGCCGCGCTGGACCACCAACGATGACGCGACGATTGCCGCCTACATCGCCGAGGTCGATCGCGTCGGTCCCTGCATCATCATGGTGCATAGCCAGGGCGACAGCTTCGGCTTCAAGGTGGCGCAAGCGCGGCCCGACAAGGTCAAGGCGCTGATCGCGGTCGAGCCGGCGGCGGTCGGCGATCCCGCCAAGATCGATGCGCTGAAGAACATCCCGACCCTAATCATCTACGGCGACTATATCGATCGTGATTCGCGCTGGCCGAAGATGCGCGCGGCCGGCATAGCCTTCGCCGACGGTATCAAGGCCGCCGGCGGCAGCGTCGATGTCATCGACCTTCCGCAGGTCGGCATCAAGGGCAATTCGCACATGATCATGATGGACAAGAACAATGCCGAGGTCGCGGGCCTGATCGAGGGCTGGCTC
>Ga0210397_10000617_pt1 | contig 23487 bp, 20 predicted proteins | sample IncBWH2OmetaG_FD_160126 | JGI IMG/M metagenome (GOLD analysis project Ga0210397, IMG submission 160126) | Forest soil microbial communities from Barre Woods Harvard Forest LTER site, Petersham, Massachusetts, United States - Inc-BW-H-2-O ...
CACGCCGGTTGGATCGGGCTTGGGATAGAGGGGTGGGAATTGACGCAAGAAAGGCCCCTCCGCGTTGAGGGGCTTTTTATTCGAATTCCGGCGGAGAAGGTGGAGGCGGTGGATTCTTTGGCTGCTTCATACGCACTTCATGGGGGCGCGACTGATTCAGATGAGCTCTCGGAGCGCGGTCGCGGAATAGCTGGGGGCGCATGTGCGCGCTGGCGACCTTCGGTTTCGCGTGCGCGAATCCAGGCGTCAAAGCAAGCAACAACGAGATTGCGATGCGCAATTTCATGAAGCAAAAACCTTTCTGTGACCTTCCTCTATACGACGCGCGAAACCCTGAAGCGGATTCAAATATTGAAGCAACCAGCTCGCCAAAAACGGCTGCTTCTCCTACAACTTTCGGGGATGGCTGCAGTATCGCGGAGAATAGCCTCGCTGTCACCTAAAATTCTTGGGATTTCCAGCTCCCGAACACAGATTCAAACGGCTTAAAGATTCTTTCCGTCGTTGCCCAGTGTCATACGCAATTCGCGGGCCATAAAGGCGAACTGGTCGACGGTGGCTTCGATGCGTTTGCTGAGTGGCATGCCCGCTCCATGGCCGGCGCGGGTTTCCACGCGGATCAGGATCGGGTTCGTTCCCGTTTGAGCGGCTTGCAGGGCCGCCGCGTACTTGAAGCTATGAGCCGGGAAGACGCGGTCGTCGTGGTCGCCGGTGGTGATCAGGGTAGACGGGTAACCCTTGCCATGCCTGATGTTATGGAGTGGGGAGTAGTCGAGGATTGCAGCAAATTCCTCCTCGTTTTCTGAGGGAGAACCGTACTCTTCCTTCCAGGCCCAGCCGATGGTGAACTGGTCGAAACGGAGCATGTCCATGACGCCGACCTGTGCCACGACGGCTCCGTACAGATCGGGGCGCTGGAGCTCGCAGGCGGCTACGAGGAGGCCCCCGTTGCTTCCTCCGGCGATGGCAAGCTTATCTGGGGATGTGTATTTGTTTGCAACCAGCCACTCGGCGAGGGAAATAAAGTCGTCAAATACGTTTTGTTTTCTCACGCGAGTGCCCGCGTTGTGCCAGGCCTCGCCGTACTCGCCCCCGCCACGGAGGCTGGCCTGGGCGTAGATGCCACCCCGCTCCATCCACATGACGTTGGCAGGGGAGAACTCGGGCATGAGCGAGATGTTGAAGCCACCGTAGGCATAGAGAAGAGTCGGCGCGGTGCCGTCGAGAGCGAGTCCCTTTCTGTGGGTTATGAACATGGGGACGCGGGTACCGTCTTTGCTGGTAGCGAAGATCTGTTTCGTCTCGAAGAGCGTTGGGTCGAAGAGAAGTTTGGGCTGGCGATAGAGGGTTGACTTGCGGGTCTTCATGTCCAGCCGGTAGGTGACGCCGGGCGTGGTGAAGTTTGTGAACTGGTAGAAGGTCTCGGTGTCTTCGCGGAGCCCTCCGAAGCCTACCGCCGTGCCGATGGCGGGAAGTTCGAGGCGCTCGATGAAGGTGCCGTCGAGGCGATGGAGTTGGACAAGGCTCTGCGCGTCGGCGAGATAGTTCACGATGAAGGTGTTGTCGATGATCGAGATGTCACTGAGTTTGTTCGTGCTCTCGGGGATGACGGTCTTCCAGTTTTCGCGCCCGGGATGGTCCAGGTCGATGGCGATGATCTTGCCGTTGGGCGCGTCGAGCGTGGTGAGCAGCCAGAAGAGCGTACCGTCGTTGTCGATGGGAGCGTAGGTTGCATCGGCGGAGTCGATCAGGCGCAAGATCGGTTTTTCGGGATGATGCAGGTCCTGCACGGCAAGCTCGTTATTGGGGCTGGTGCCTTTGCTCTGATGGATGACGAGGTAGTGGCCGTCGTCGGTGACCTGTGCGCCTACGTTAAGCTCGCCGTCGTCGGGGCGATGGAAGATGAGTTTGTCTTCGGACTGCAGTGTGCCGAGTTTGTGGAAGTAGATCTTGTGAAAGTAGTTTGCCGCTTTGAGAACATCGGCGTCGGATCCATTGGCTGAGGGCTGATCGTAGCGGGCGTAGAAGAAGCCGCTTGAGTCTTTCATCCAGGAGGCACTGCTGAATTTGGACCACTTGAGGAGGTCTGGAAGGTCTTCGCCTGTGGTGATATTGCGTACGTGCCAATTGACCCAATCGCTGCCTGCGTCGGCGATGGAGTAGGCAGCGAGTGCGCCGTCGTCGGTAACGCTGACTCCGCTAATTGCGACGGTTCCGTCCGCGGAAAAGGTGTTGGGGTCGAGCAATATGTTGGGTGTGCCGTCGAGACCTTCCTGCCAGAAGAGAACGTTCTGGTTTTGAAGTCCCGTGTTGTGAGAATAGAAATAGCGGGTGCCTCGACGGCCAGGCGGAGTGTAGCGCTCGAAGTTTATAAGCTCCATCAGCCGCGCGTGCATGGTCTGGCGAAGAGGGATCTCTGAGAGATACTTCTGTGTCAGCTCGTTCTCGTCTTCGATCCAGGCTTTGACCTCAGCGGAGTCGACGTCTTCCATCCAGCGGTAGGGATCGCTGACTTTGGTGCCGAAGTAATCGTCGACGTGGTCGACTTTGCGGGCGGCGGGATAGGCGAGCTTGAGGGCGGTTTCGGGCGCAGTCGGATTCATAAAAGACGTCTTTCGGGGATTTAGCAGGGAATGTATCCGCTCTTCGGAGGATAACGCAGTCCGGTTAGACTTGGAGGATGCGGGCTCTCGTTGTTGTGCTGCTTCTTAGCGCCGTCGTCTCGGCTCAAACGGCTCCTGCGACTCCTCCTGTAACGCCTCCGACCGATCAGGATCAAAGCTACACGCTGCGGACGCAGTCGAATATTGTTCTGGTGCCGACGACGATCCAGATGAAAAACGGGGACGTTTTGTACGGATTGAAGCAGGACCAGTTTGTGGTTGAAGACAATGGCGTTCCGCAGACAGCGCACCTTGATGAAGATACGGATTCGCTGGGGCTATCGCTTGTGGTAGTGATTCAGTGCAGCAGATCGGCGGGGTGGGAGTTTCCGAAGCTCAACGGGATCATTGCCATGATCGATGAGATTGCCGGCGATGCTCCTCGGGAGATTGCAGTGGTTACGTATGCGTCCGCTCCGTTGCTGCTGGGAAAATTTTCGAACAAGATGGAATCGACAGCTCATGCGCTGGGGCAGCTTCAGCCCTGCGATGACGATCCGGATGCGGCGACGCTCGATGCGGTGGACTATGCAGCGAGGCTGCTCGATGCACGGAAGAATCATTATCGCCATGCAGTTCTACTGATCAGCGAAACACGCGATCACGGCAGCTTGAAGAAACCTGCTGCGGTGGTTGCTGCGCTGGGGCGGACGAATACAGTGGTCGACTCGGTTGCGTTTGGACCGGGAAAGACGGAGGTTCTGAACGATCTGAAGTATGGCGGGGGCAGTGGACCGATTGGATTACTGGTGATGGCGGTTCAAGCGCTAAGGAAGAATACGGCGAAGGAGCTAGCGGCGCTCTCGGGTGGTGAGTACATCAACTTTACAACGCAGAAGGGATTTGATGGGGGGCTTCATCAGCTTTCGAATCACGTGCACAACTATTATTTGTTGAGTTTTACGCCGCATGCGGAGACGAATGGCGAGCCCTCGCCCGGGATGCATCGGATTCGCGTGAGGGTTCCGGAGTATCCGGATGCACGGATTCGTTTTCGCGAGAGTTATTTTGCGGGAGAGTTGGATTCGGCCTCGGCGGATGCAGCCTCGAAGGCTAACTGATTATCTCGTTCGTTTCTTTGCTCCCTTTGTTTTCTTTGTGATGGGTTTTTTTGCTGCGGATTTGATTTTAGTAGCAGCCCGGGTGGCCAGAAATTTCTTTCGCTCGTCGATGCCACGTCTTTGTTCGACGGTGGGACGGGCGAGGAAGGCTCGGGTGATCCGTGGAAGCTTGTTGAAAGTAATCTCGTGCGCGGCCTGGAGTTCTTTCTCCCACTCTACGGTGCGGAAGACGTTCCATCGCTCGACGGCTACCCAGAAGATACGCGCGACGTAGGGTGCGGGAAAGATGCCGTCGATTTCGAGGAGGTCGTTGAATCGTTCGGGGCCTGCGATGTAGGAGAGGACGCGAGGCTTGTTGTCGGTCTGTTCGAGCTTGATCCATGCGAACATCTTGCCGCCGATGGCTTTGTCTCCGACCCAGAAGACGAGGCCGCCGAACTGCTCGGTTTCGACGACGTGCGGAAGAGTGAGGAGATAGGTTCGAATGCGGTCGATGTCCATGGGTTCTCCGCGTAGGATTTTAGCGGAGGCGCAAGCGGATTGGGCCCTTTGCCGTGGCCGGGTCGACCGGGCGACCGTGTTGGGTGATAATAATTTTGTTTTGACTGACGAGACGGCGCGCCGCTCCTCGCGCGGGTTCCATGAGGGCTTCCCAGTCGCGGCGAGATCCGTGCGATTTGTTGCGCGGGTCGCCAGCGACGAGTTTCGCAGCTTCGGAGGGACAGATGGTCGTTCCGGGTTTGCGCTCCGCTAAAAGTTGGAGGACGGCGGCTTCGAGTGCGGCGTCTTTTTCACCTGAACGGTAACCGCTGCAGGCGTCAGAGCAGAATTTGAGAATGTCCCAGTCGCGGGAGTTTTGTTTCGTCCAGTGGATGGGATGCTTGCAGATTTTGCAGAGTTTTTCCTTCCGTGGTGTAGGACGGTCGGGTCTGGGTTTACGGTCTGGCACTGATTATGCCTTTGCGTAGTCGCAGATGAGGATGGTTAGGTCGTCGTTTTGAGCGTGAGACCAGTTTTGCAGGGTGGAGACAATTTCATCGACGGCTTGGTCGGCCGTAAGAAATGCGCTGTTCTGGAGTAAGCGGGTGAGGCGCTCTGAGCCGAACTCTTCACCGGCACGGTTCGCAGCTTCGAGGAGACCGTCAGTGTAGAGAAGGAAGCGGTCGCCGGATTCGATGGGGTAAGTAATGGTTTCGTAGGTAGAGAAAGAAAAGGCGGCGAGCATAAGGCCGTTCTTTTCGACGGGGATGACCGCTCCGGCGCGCAGAAGCAGCATGGGCGGATGCGCGGCGGCAGAGTAGCTGAGGGTGGAAGTGGCGGCGTCGAGGTAGACGTACGCGGCGGTGACGAACTGGCTCTGCGTATTGCCGTGGAGAACAGAGTTCATTCCGATGAGAAGTGCCGCGGGATTAGAGGCGTTGGCTCGCTGGGAGGTGGCCGCGAGTTTGACCATGGAGGCGATGAGCGCGGCCGGGATCCCGTGGCCGGAGACGTCAGCGATGAGAAGACCGGCCTGCTGTTGGCCGGTGATCAGGAAGTCGTAGAAGTCTCCTGCGACAGCAGTCATGGGAACATAACGCGCGGCGACTTTGAAGTGATCGGAACTGGGAAAGGAAGGTGGAAGGATATCGGTCTGGATGCGGCGGGCGATCTCCAGTTCTTTCTGGAGTTCGCCGAATTGCTGGTCGCGGTGGATGCTGCGTGTGGCGGCAACATAGCCAAGGGTGGCGAGGAAGAAGGCAAAGCCGATTGGTTCGATATAGATGAAGTGGCCGAGGGCCTGGAGAATATTGTCGAAGAGGGCGAAGGCGACGAAGACTGCGATTCCACGTCGGATGATGATGAAATCGCGGTCGGGGCTCTTCTGTCGGATGGATTGAATGATGAGTGCGAGGAGCGTAGCAATGACGAGGAGGTGATTGGTCAGGACGAACTCGTGGCGTGGGCCGAAGAAAAAGGTAGCGATGAAGAGACCGAGGAACGGGATGGCCAAGAGGGTAGCGATTTTGCGGCCGGAGCGTCCAAGGAATCCTGCGGCTTCGAAATAAAAGAAAGCCGGGATGGGGACGAGATAGTTGGCGGATTCGCGCAGACTGGAGAAGAAGAAAGAGGGTGGAACCAGCAGGCCGAGGAGTCCGGACTGGAGCCAGAGACGCTGGCCGTAGAGGATAGCGAAGAGGGCGAGCCAGAAGAGCATGGCGTCGAATTTGCGGCTGAGGAAGGCGAACGCCATCGCGACGAGTCCGAGGGCGGTGAAGGATGCGCCAAGGAAGAGATAGAACTCGTCGTGATGGAAGATTCGAAGGACCTGACTGGCCGTTAGTTCCGGATCGGCGAGGTACATACGAGCGAATGATACATGGCGGTTACGGATTGCTCGCGCCGATCGGAGAAAACCAACTGTTTCATGAAAATTCGGCCTCCAGAATGAGAGTAAGTTCTTCGATATGGCGATGCTCGCGATTCCCGGAGGTCAGGAAAGGACTGTGGAGGAATACGTTTTGTTGTTGGCAAAGGAAGGTTTTCGGTGAGAGCAACTGGTGCCTACGGATTGCTCAGTGAGTGTGGTGGAGGCGGTTGTCGCTTGAGGTTGAGAAGTCTTTGAGGGAGGCTGTCGGCACGTGCCCCAAATATTAAGGCTTCCGGTCTTTATACTTGAGACATGCCGGTTCCATTGTCCGAGACCATGTCCAAATTTCCATCGTTGGAAGCGCAACTTGATTTGATTACCAAAGGTGCCGCGGAGATTGTTCCGCTCGAGGCCCTGAAAGAGCGCATCAGCAAGTCGATGGCTTCGGGGGTGCCGATGCGGATCAAAGCAGGGTTTGATCCGACCGCACCCGACCTGCATCTCGGACATACGGTGTTGCTGCGGAAGCTGAAGCACTTTCAGGATCTGGGGCATACTGTGATCTTTTTGATAGGGGATTCGACCGCGTTGATCGGCGATCCGACCGGAAGGAATGTGACTCGGAAGCCGCTGACTCCGGCGGAGATTGCTGCGAATGCGGAGACTTATAAGGAACAGGTCTTTAAGATCCTCGACCGTGAGAAGACCGAGGTAAGGTACAACTCCGAGTGGCTGGACAAGCTGAGCTACTACGACATGGTGAAGCTGATGGCACAGTTCACGGTGTCGCAGATGCTGGAGCGCGAGGATTTTCATAAGCGATTCAATGAGGAGCAGCCGATCGCTCTCCATGAGTTGATCTATCCGATTGCGCAGGGATACGACTCCGTCGCGCTCGAGTGCGATGTGGAGCTTGGCGGAACGGATCAGAAGTTCAACCTCATGCGTGGACGCGATCTGCAGAGGCATTTTGGGCAGCCGCAACAGATTGTGTTGATGATGCCGATCATTGAGGGGCTCGATGGCGTGCAGAAGATGTCGAAGTCGCTTGGGAATGCGATTGGTGTGCACGAGCCAGCGGCGGAGATGTATGGGAAGCTGATGTCGGTGTCGGACGAACTGATGTGGCGGTACTGGACGCTGCTCACGGATCTGCGCGCTTCGGAGATCGCGGGGATGCAGGTGGAGGTACGCGACGGCAAGCTGCACCCAATGCAGGCGAAGAAGAATCTGGCTTGGACGATTACGAAGGGGTTCCACTCAGAGGCGGAGGCGAACGCTGCCGCTGAAGGGTGGGCGAAGATGTTTCAACAGCGTGGCGTGAGCGAGGATGTTCCGGTGGTGAAGGTTTCGCTCGACGAAGAGGGGCTGATGCAGGGCGATGAAGTGCGCGTGCCAAAGCTGCTGGTGCTGGCGAGGCTGGCTGGATCGGCGGGTGAGGCAACCCGGAAGCTTGGGGAGAATGCGGTGAGTTTGAATGGAGAGAAGATTACTGCGCGGACGATGGCGAAAGATGTGCTCGGCGATTCTCCAGTTCTGCGCCTGGGTAAGAAAAGTATTCGTGTGGAATGGGTTAAGTGATGATCTAGAAGTAGACTTCGACTGCGAAATCTGCATCTTACGGGAGACGGATTGTTATGGCTCGGAAGATTGCATCTTTGGCTTTGTTCGGGTTCTCTCTGGTGATGGTGTATGGGCCGGCTCGTGCGCAGGAGAATGGTGGAGATCCGAAGTCTATCGTTCAGGCCGCGGTGAAGGCTGAGTTAGCTGCTGATGATACCGATCACACGAGATGGCGATATCGCGATCTGCGCAGGGAGACCAATAACAGCGTCTTCATTGTTGTAGAGACCGACCATGGATCGGTGAAGCGGCTGGTGAGCCAAGGCGGCTATGCGTTGGGTGGTGCCCAGGCCCAGGCAGAGGACGAACGGATTCAGAGCTTTGTTCACGACCATGAAAAACTGGCGAAGCAGCGCAAGGATGCGGCTCAAGATGACAAGAATGCGCGTGAGCTGATGACGATGTTGCCGAACGCTTTCAAGTGGAAGATTGAGAGCGAAGATCCTGAGAAGTGGACCCTTCAGTTTGAGCCGAATCCTGACTTCAGTCCGCCGGATATTCAATCGCGGGTACTGGGGGCGATGGCAGGGAAGCTGGTGGTAGACAAGAAGCAGCATAGGATCATAACGATGAGCGGAAAGCTGATGGACGATGTGACGATCGGCTGGGGTCTGCTGGGTCGTCTGCACGAAGGAGGAACGTTCCGGGTGGAACGGCGCGAGGTGGCTCCGGGGCTATGGCAGATTACGGAGACCCATGTACACATCGAGGGCAAGGCGCTGTTCTTTAAGAACATCGGCCAGCAACAGGACGAGGTACAGTCAGAGTTTACGCAGGTGCCGGCGGGGACGACGCTGGAACAGGCGGTAGCGATGACGAAGCTTGATAGTGCGCCGGCCAATGGAACGGCGAACGCGTCGGTGAAGTAGGGCTGTATGCTCGGATGATGGCACGAAGTTCTTATGCACGGAGTGATCGCGAGCTGTTGCGATTGATTGAGCGCTCTGCTGGACACAGGGCTGGGTATAAGCAGTTGATTCGCGAGCTTGGGCTGGGTGGAGGGCGCGAGCGGCGGGTGCTGCTGGAACAGCTTGCACGAATGACAGCTCGTGGGGAACTGGTGAAGACAGAGACGGAGCAGTGGGCTCTCCCGTCGGCTGTGCTGGGAAAGACAAAGCGAGTAAAGAGCGATGGTGCGGGGATGCCGGTGACGCGTGATCGTCTGGTAGCAGGACGGCTGGATCTGCATCGTGACGGATATGGATTTGTTCGTCCGAACGGAAGTACGAATCGTGACGATGATCTTTTTATTCCGCCGAATGATTTGAATGGTGCAATGCAGGGCGATGAGGTTTTGGTGGACGAGGCTCCGCCCGGAAGAGATGGTCGCCGCTCGGGGCGTGTTGCGCGGGTACTGACACGGAGAAATTCTACGGTAGTCGGAATCTTTCACTATGCGAGGACGCATCGGCGAAGTGCGTGGGATAACACTCCGCTCGTGAACGGAAATTACATCGCGCCCCTGGATGAGCGGATGACGCAGGCGATTCTGATTCCTGAAGGCGCGGAAGTAGCGGCGATTCCGAAGGAGACTCCACATCGCGTATTAGGTGAGGAGGCGCAGGCGCAGACAGCTCATTGGTCTGAGGATCTGGATCCGCATCAGCCGCTCGAAGGATTAGCGGTGGATGTTGAGATTACGGATTTCCCGACTCCGGGAAGACCAGCGCGGGGACGAGTGATCGAGGTGCTTGGTCCGCCTGACGCCTTTGGTGTGGATGTAGAGATTGTGATTCGCAAGCATCATCTGCCCCATGTCTTTCCGACGAATGTACTGGCAGAGGCTGCCGCTTCGGCGGAGCAGACGGTTGAGAGATTGACGCCGCAAGAGGCTGAGAGACGCCGGGACTTTCGCGGACTGCCGATTGTGACGATTGACGGCGAGACGGCAAGGGACTTCGATGATGCAGTGCTGGTGCGGCCTCTCGCAAATGGGAATTGGGAGCTGCAGGTTCACATTGCGGATGTGAGCCACTACGTGCGACCGGGAACCTCGCTCGACCTTGAGGCAAGATTGCGCGGGACTTCGGTATATTTTCCTGACCGTGCGATCCCGATGCTGCCGCCGCAGCTTTCAAGCGGAATGTGCAGTCTGCGGCCGGATGAGGACAGGCTCGTGCAGAGCTGTGTGATGGAGATCGATGGCCGCGGTGAGGTGTTGGGCTACGAAGTGTGCGAGGGAATTATTCGCAGTGTGAAGCGGATGACGTATACGCAGGTTCAGGCGATTCTCGATGGTGATGCCGCGACACGAGAGCAGTTTCTGGAACTCGTGCCTGAGTTCGAAAGGATGTACGAGCTGGCGCTGAAGCTGAATGCAAAACGTAAGCGACGTGGATCGATTGACTTCGATCTGCCGGAACCCGTGATCCAGTTCGACCCCGAGGGCAACATGGAAACGATTGTACGATCGGAGCGGGGATGGTCGCATCGACTCATTGAGGAGTTTATGCTGAGCGCAAATGAATGCGTTGCGACGTGGATCGAATCGCAGCGAGTGCCAGGCATTTATCGGATTCACGAGATTCCCGATCCAAAACGAATTGTCGAGTTCGAGGAGACCGCGAGCCAGTTTGGGTATTCGCTTGGCTTCAGTAATTTGCCGGTAAAGCGGATTCAGACGAAGGGCGACCGGCGCGATGCGCGTGGGACAAATCGACAGCCAAAGGTGCATGAGATCGCGGAGGCGATTTCGGTGACGCCGCAGATGTATCAGCGGCTGACCGCAAAGATCGCAGGCAAGCCGGAGGAACGTATCCTGTCGTACCTGATGCTGCGCTCGCTGAAGCAGGCACGGTACAGCGAGCAGAATGTAGGCCACTTCGCACTCGCTTCTCCAAGTTACACACACTTCACTTCGCCGATTCGTAGGTATCCCGATTTGATTGTTCACCGATTGTTGCGCGATCTGCTTCAAGTTGGCGCGGATCCGCGTGGAGGAGCGATTCTGTCGAGCGCTCCGCAACCATGGCAGGAGGCGACTGTTGGCAAAGGCCGCCCAGCGCATGAAGCGCCGGTTTCGGAAGGATTCATTCCTGCAGCCGAGTTAAACGCAATCGCGACGGAGTCGAGCCAGTCGGAGCGTCGGGCCGATGATGCAGAGCGCGAATTGATTGAGTGGAAGAAGATCAGGTTTATGCAGGACCGCGTCGGCGAAGATTTTCACGGCATCATTCTGTCGTGTACGAAGTACGGATTCTTTGTCGAGTTGAACGATCTTTTTATTGAAGGAATGGTGCCGTTGAGTTCGCTGCAGGACGATCGATATTTCTTTCGCGATACAGATCGCCAGATTGTGGGTGCTCGAAGTGGAAGGGTGTTTAAGATCGGGCAACCGGTGCATGTCCTGTTGGACCGGATTGACCGTCAGCAGAAGAGATTGCAGTTTGCGCTACTGCCATCGAAAGAAACTGCTATTGTTCCGCGATCATTGCGCAAGCCAAAAACAGCCTCGGCTGCCGAGGAGCGCACGCATTCGAGCCCGAATCGTTCCGGCAGAAAAGGAAAGACGAAATCCCGCACGCGGGAACGGAATAAGAAGTCGAAGGGAAAACGCCGTTAGACTGTCGGGACTGCGGCATCGCCGAGAAACAGGCCAGCAAGCAAAAGGACCAGCGCGGCGATCAAGACTTCCACTCTGACCTTATGGAGGTGATCCCAACGAATTCGATCCTCCCGCCAGCAATCGTAGGGCTGTTGCGTGTCCATCTTCGCAATACGATTGTTAATGGGAACGAGGATTGTAATAGTGAAGACGATCGTGGTGATCCAGAGTATTGCGGATGCGAGAATCAGTCCCAGGCTGTGAGATTCGGCGCGATGCTGGTATGCCGCTCCGAGAATAAGTGCCAGGGATGCGCCATACCAGAAGGGCATCCACTTACCTAACGAGGTTGCCAGGGGAGCGGCGGCCTGCGCGTGCGGCCCGTCCGCCAGCTTCTGAAGCTGCGGATGAACAAAGGCTGCAACAGCGAACTCATTGCCGACCATAATTGCTGCGATGGCTGCCGTCGCGATGTCATAAGCAATCATGAATATTGGATGCGCGAGATTCTGCGAAGCATCGTAAAATAGAGGTTTCAAGGAGCCCGCACGCATATGGCACATATGGTTTTCGATACGAGATTCAAGGCCGAGATGGAAGGGCTCGACGAGCCTCCGTTCGACTCGGACTTTGGGCAGAAGATTTTTAAGAATGTTTCGAAGAAGTCATGGGCGGAATGGGTGGAGCGGCAGAAGATGCTGTTAAATGAGTATCGTTTGCAGCCTTGGACGCGGGAGGCTCAGGAATTTCTCGTAGAGCAAATGAACGAATTTTTCTTCGGTGAAGGCGGCCAGTTGCCGAAGGAGTACGTCGCTCCCACGAAGTAGGAAAGACCGCAAACCACATGGTTCGTGTACACTTAACCTTGCAGCATACCCCGCCGTTGACCGCCCGGTCGACGCGCAAATAAAGAGTCGGGACGTGGCTCAGCCTGGTAGAGCGCACCCTTGGGGTGGGTGAGGTCGCTAGTTCGAATCTAGTCGTCCCGACCATTTACTTTCAATCAGTTAACTTTCCCGCATAGAGCAAATGGGAACAAGTTCGGGAGCAGAAAGGAACATTACTGTTTCCCCGTCTATGTCGTCGCTGCACTCTGTAGGGAGTTCCCGACGAACAAGGCGGCGATAGAGTCTTGAGCTTTGCGTTTGTCCGCAGTGACTGCTTTCGCGTAGACACCCATCGTGATTCCCGGTGAAGCATGACGCAGAAGTTCCTGCGTCGTCTTTACCGATGCGCCCGAAGACTGCAACAGAGTGGCAAGTGTTCGGCGGAAACTGTGCCAGCCAATCCGCTTCGCGATTCCTGCCCTCTCCGCTGCTGGAAAGACGTGCCGCTTGAGAACGGCGTCCGGCCAATAAGGCTTTGCCCCTAGTGCCAGAGGGCTTGCAAACACCCAGTCGTCATCTTTGGAGTAGCTGGTTTGCGTTCTCCAGTTCGCCAGTACGGAAGATAGCTCCGCAGACATCGGGATAGGCCGTCTTGACGCCAACGTCTTCGGTGGCCCTTCGATTTGATCGACCACAGAGCGTACTACGCTAATCTCTGCCTCTGCGAAGTCAATGTCATCCCATTTCAACCCGAACAGTTCTCCCCTTCTTAGCCCAGTGACGGACGCAAGCAAGATGAGTGTGCGGAACGGATCATGCAACTCTGACAAAAGCGCGGATACCTCAACGGGAAGAAGAACAATCTCCTCCCTACTTGGTATCGCACTCTGCCTTACGAGTCGAATGGGATTTACCGTCGCCCATTCATATCTCATGGCATGCTGGAACAGAATGCTCATGACACCCTTCGTCTTGTACCGCGTACCCGGAGCAACTGGCATCTCATTTAGCCACTTTTCCACCGCAATGGGTTTTACTTCGGATAAACGATACGATCCCCATTTTGGTGAAATGACTTTGTCGAATTGATGACGATAGACTTCCTTGGTTCGCGTCGTCTTGCTGTTAGAATCGGCAAGCTCAATGTCTTTGTAGTGCGCGATTACCTCATCTACTGTCACAGACGAAGTGTTGACGGCTTCGACATTGATGTCTAACCGTAGACCTTCGACAGCTTTTAGGGCTGTTGTCTTCGTCGGGTACTCTTGTTTCGTCCCAACGATCTTCTTTCGTTGGACAGTGGCCCCGTCGTGGCATTGTTCCCGCCAGCGATAAACCCAAATCTTCTGTCCGTTGCTTCTCTTCTCAATTGTCAAAGAGCCTAGCTGATAGCGTTTGCGGGTATGTTTCATGCCTGCCTCACTTTCACAGTTGGGCGGCACGAACGGCGCTATCAGTGTACCCCGACGACAACCAAGCATTGAGTTCGGAGGCTCTGAACATGACCTTACGGCCAAGCCGATGATGAGGAATTTCTTTGAACTTGGCTCTGGCCCAGCGGAGTAGGGTGCCCGAATGAACCTGCAATAGCGACGCTGCGTATTCGGAGTCGATTAGGGGTTCAAAAATGTGCTGTGTATCGGTGTTCGCGTCCATGACCTCAAATCCTGCCCTATGTTTTCGTCCCCGCAGAATCATTTTCTGACTACCTGCGCTGACGATGAGTTGTTCTTGTCTACTGGATTAGACCCCTGCCAGAGGAGTTGAAGAACAGAATTTCAAACTTTATTTTCAAGTACTTGCACAGAGACGCAAGGAGATGCAAAACAGAGTTGCCCAAGGGCTTAGCCTCTTCAAAGATTTGCCCAATCCAATCCACGACGGAGGGCCGAAAGCGCCTGTAAAGGCTGCAGTCTCCCCCGTTTCGGTTTGAGCGTCCCACAAAATTCCCCCACAGTCCTTGTCCCACGGATCGTCTATCTTCTGCTGGGGAATCATTCGACCTTTACAAATTTGGCGTCTTCTCCGCATACGGAACAGTGGCCAAAAGGCCGCCCGGCAGTAAATTTACGCTTCTCCGCCTGTCGCCCTGTGTGGAAACACGCGGAACAGTTATACCAGCCGTCCTTTGGACAGCTGTCTTCAAAGTCATAACCAAATTGTGTTCCAAAGTGCTCTGCCAACTGCATCTGAAGTTGCATGGTTCCCGATGGCGACAGACGAACGACAAGCTGACCTCTGACATTGTTGTCGTCGAGGAAAGTCCGGTGAATGGAAGTGGCCATTAAGATATCGGCAAAAGATTCATTCATATCGCGAATTGCCGGTAGATAAAAATTGTGAGGAATATCTCCGTCTCGAAGACCCGCTAATTTCGCTGAACTGCGTGCCTCTTCAGGCAGTTCGGCAATCGCAATGACCGGGGCGATAATGATGTGTTTGCGTTTAGGGTTGTCGAGAGAGCAACTCTTAGAAAGCACCATGACATTACGTATTCGGCAAGATGCCATGATGTACTCGACACGATCAAGGTTTGAAAAAGCATCTGGCACGTCACGTTGTGCCCGGCCTTCCAAATGATTTGGCAAAACCTTGAGGGATGATTGCGACGATATCTTATTGCTTCGAAGAGGTCGTAGAATCGCCCATTTTTCGTCATGGTTGGCGCTCTGGAATGTCGGCCATGTAGGAAAGGGGATTCCGCGAAGAACATCCCCTTGTGAGAACTCCGTGAGGTCAGGCCCGTTTTCGTACCAACCGACTTCTAGAGACATTTAGCTTATGCGAGTGAGTGCGCCTTCCTACGATCATTGTCAGTCGAAAAGTCGTGCTCGTAAGGAGCATTCAACAAGGACATAAACTCTCTATAACCCTCATCGCCCGGCATGGTGGTTTCGGGAACTGAAAGTGCATCTATGCGGACGCAAATCAACTCCAAGTCGGCTGTCTGCGACTGAAGAATCTGCAGCGAATCTTGCCACCAGAACTGAACATGTTTCGGACTATCAAACGCACTGATAAGAAGCATCTTCTCATCTTGAAGCAGCTCATCAAGTAATTGCGACATCTTAGCGCAATCAGCCAGTGACCATTTTTCAGGCTGAGCCACACGGAAACTGGCAAGGAGTTTTCCTTGCCTAACGACCAGACGACGGAAGCCACCGCGTAGTCTCCACACTGAGGCAAACGTGGCAAACCCGCTCATCAGCTCGTCTAAAGGCGCTGGTCGCGCGACGGGGAGCACGGAGGCCACGTCCCTGGCGTCACAGGCCGTTGCATTAGCGAGCTTCCACAAGTCATCCGAATGATAAGCGAAATTAGTTATGATCGCTGCGGCCATGCCGAACCTTCCTTCCTCTACTTGCGCCCAGATTCGGCGCATACATACGATAGATAATTTCAATGCCGCACTAGTTGCGGGCTTCGTTTGATTGACTGAGTTCACTGCGTGGATGCGTCACTCTGGATGATGATGCCAGTCTCACACAACCTCGCCCCTTAACCATCGAACAAGGAGGAAACATTGGCACGTTTTCAGCCATCCAAGCCTCACATTTTGTTAGACGTACCTAGCCCTAGCAGGTTGTACATGGTCGGTGTGCAGTTGCGTAATCTTGTACATCATCGCCTCTACGAGAGGCAAGACCTATCGCACAAAGGTGCCAGTTTAGCGGTCTTTACCATTACGGTAACATCGCCGAGGCCGGAAGACACGGGGATTTGACCACTGTCGGCGGCCACCTTTTCGGCCCGACCGGTTATCAATCCCCTATTGGTACGCGGGAACCAGCAATTCCGCACCACCCTGATTCCTGGTCTCGGCTCTGGCATTTATTGTGCTGTAGCCTTTGAACGCCTCAAGAGACTTGGCGAAGAATGGAATCAATCCCCAACGCATGAGGACGAGTTCGCGTTCTCCGGTCTCTTTGTCATTACGTAATGACGGGCTGGAAGGTTGAGGGAGCGATGTTGTAATCGGCATCGGACAACACGAAGCCATCAGGCAGCTTGCCGAGATGAAAGGCTTCTGTGATGCGCTGTTTGTCCGAGCGTCGGTAGTAGCGGCCACACATACGGAACTATTGACCCAACTCTCTCTTGATCTTTCCCACCGCAATCTTCCAAACGTATATCGGCGATCAGACAGGCACCAAGGTAAATCATGTTCCGGTTGAGTCGGGGCAGGTGAGCGTCTGGATCGAACAAAATGATAATAGGCGAAAATAAGGCGAAATTATAGTGGCTGGTTGTGGATAAGTTTTCTCCCCAAGGAATATGCCAAGCAATTATTGGGTACAGTTTCTGCATGAACGTATTCCTGAGTTGGTCTGGTTCAAAGAGCGAAGCTATAGCGGAGATCCTAAAGAAGTATTTGCCGAGCATCATCAATCAAGTGAAGCCATGGCTGTCCAGTCGACAAATAGACGCTGGTGCTAGATGGAGCGCCGAAATTGCCAAGAGTCTTGAGCAATCCAATGTCGGCATTTTATGCGTCACTGCAGACAACCAGACCGCACCCTGGATTCTATTCGAGGCAGGCGCTATATCGAAGGTAACCAACGTTGGCTTAGCTATCGTAGTTCGTATTGATTTGAAGGCGTCAGAAGTACTCCCTCCCTTGAGTCAGTTCCAAAGCATCAGTCTGGAACGAGAGGACATCTGGAAAATGATCACAACCATCAACAATGCAGGATCGACCTTGGTACCCGAAACGACCTTACAAACGACATTCGACGCCTTATGGAGTCGGATTAGTGCAGAAATAGAAGGAGCACTTAGCGCACACGCTACCAAAGCGCCTGCAAGACGAGCGGACCACGAAATGATTGAAGAATTGTTGGAGTTGGTGCGTCGTCAAGATGTTGCCAATCAACTCCTTGTGTCACGCACAGCGCTAATCGACCTGCGCCTCGAACAGAAAGAGCAACGAGATGCTCTGGGAATAACGTCCGCAAGTGCCTACAGTGGTCTTTACGGGCAAGCGGCGAGTAACTCGTTGGATGCGTATTCGAGGCTGAATATGTTAAGCTCTCTGAGCCCCAAGAACACTATCTACACCGATGACACAAATATGACGCTTCTTTCCACTGCACCTCTAACGACACCCATTGCTGCCCCTCGGGATGTCGAACACGACACGGACCACAAAGACGAGTAAACGCTTCCAGAGATGCACAGACCCGCCAGCTATAGGTGCGTTACCCCTTCTGCATCTCGCGTGAGAGGTCCGCATCCATCCGCACCTGTTGTGCATGAGCTATGCGCTCGTGAGCATCGTGAACTATATCAAAGTCTTCGTGCAGGCATTCAATATGGCGAAGAATCGCTGTCAACGTCGGCGCGATCTTCCATATTCCTAATGCAATGACTACAAGAATGACACCTGTGTAGTCATTGAACACCATCAGAAATTTCATCAGGGCAGCATAGCACATGGTTGTTTTTTGGTGTCAGTTGCGTTTATTTGGTGCAGCATGATGCGATGCGACAGACTGCCTCATATTTTTGTCACCCAAGTTGTGCCATTACAGAATGTCGCATGACCGTCTTGGCTCAAAACCCAACTGACGACGGAGCACGAACCGGAAGGAGCTGTTGCTGGTCCTATATAGCTTCCCGATTTGATGAGTGCCGTACTGTCTCCCACAGTGCCATTACCAAAAGCCCATGTATTGGCGGCAGGAGAACTTATTCCGGCATTGAGTAAGAAGGAGGAAGTCTGGTCCGAAGCCGCACCGAAGATTCCACCCGGAGCAACAATGTGTCGATAGGCTCCTACATCACTCGACCAGTTTTGAGTGTTTTGCGTTCCCGGTGTGGTGACACTCCCATCGTCTACAACCGTTCCGCCGAGGGTGCAGGTTCCGAGGTCTCGTGTCCCACCACCCGTATTATCGGCAGTTATCAGCTTATAGATCGTCCCGCCCGGATAGCCGAATTGCAAAGCGGTGGGACAGGTGTTGGTTACGAAATGAGTTCCGTCTAGCACAGCCGAGGTGATGTTGTGAGCGTTGAGTGCGCTCATCGCCGTTACAGCCCCATTGGGTAAAACTGCTTCAAGGATGTACGAGCGGTCGTGTGGCGTTCCGCCCGTTGACCCAGTAAATACGGGATTCGAAGAGTAGAGCGGTGGAGCGTATCCGGCTGCTAGACTCGGGGAACTGAAAGCTGTTGTGGCAGTTGCCGAACCGAAATAGAGGATGCCATCAGCCGCAGGTCCAATGGCAGTTCCGGTCAGGTCCGTGGTGTTATGACAATTTCCAAAGGTGAGCGAGAAGTCCCAAGGAGCGACACCCGTGAATAGATTGCACTCCCCGAGGATTCGCTGCGCGCTTTGAGCGCTCCAAAAAATACGGCTAATGTTGAAGTTCGTCGAGGTAAGGGTGGTGTTGCCGGTCAAATTGAGCGCGCCACCGCCAAGGATATTGCTGAAAAACCCAGCGCCACCAGACCAGTTCAGCAATCCGTTGTGAGTGTCCAGTGATAGCGCAGATTGGGTTCCTGCAAAATTCTGGAGAACCGTGTAAATACCGTTTTGCCCATGCAGACAAGGATGGTCAACATTGGCGAGGGTTCCGGCTGAGCAGTTTACGGTAAGGAGCGCACCGCCGATCGAGGGCGCTGTTGCATCAGACCCTACAACCTGTCCATACCCGCTGACCGGCGGCAGGTTGAAGACAAGCCCGTTGCCGACCCCCTGATATAACTTGAACGGATTCGCCACCATTCTCACCTGATCTGGTGTCAAGCCTGTCCAGTTACCCGCGAAGGTTCCTATAAAAGCCGAGGAGGGTGTGCCGTTGACGAGATTTTCTAAGGGCTGTCCACTCTGTACCCACGAGATCGTCTTGATTTGTGGCGGTCCGAAGCGGGGGGAGTTTGAGATTATCGGATCGCCCGCGTACGACTCGTTGTTCCCCATATACCTGCCTGGGAGCATTGTCTCCTGAACCTCATCGCTGGTCGACCAAAGGGAAGCATTGAGGGCTTGAAGTTGGATATTGCCATCTGGCACAACGTTTGGATTGGTGGGAGTTGGCAGGTTCGCCGGATCGACGACTTTGTTGATGATCGCCACGGGCACGGAGTACGCCCGATTCTGGGTCTGCAGAAGATTGATCGCGAGGTCTGAGGGGCAACCGCTTCCGCCAGAAACAATGCTCGGCTGATAGCCATGCACGTTTGCGATATTGACGTGTTGAAATTTGATTACCGGATTCAGAGAGCAGGTTCCGTTCAGGCTGGTCACCAAGAACGAGGACCAATCAATAATCGTCCCGTTCTGGAAGCCGATGCCAGCTTTGGTTGCCGTTGTATTGGCGGTAGTTCCCGAGAGGGTGGCGTAAGGCGTGATGGCAGTGACCGTAGTCCCATTTAGGACGAGGGTGTAATCGCCGGTAACTCCCAAACCGGGGCCAGTCGAAGCAAGTACCGTGACGACGCCTGCAACCACGTCAGACAGAACGGTTGGAAAGGTGTTCGATCCGATTTGCAGCAGAACATAGTTATTCTGGTCGGTGTAACGAGCAACGATGTTATTGAAGGAGGAACCAGCAGCGTTGGATGTGATTGTGTTGAGGTGCGCCTGAATATTTTCGTTGGCATGACCCGTGTTAATTACATCGAATGTGGAAAGAACTCCCGGATTCGCCTGTGTGCTCGTCGCACCGCCGCCGTATTGATAGGTGAAGTCGTGGCCTCCGGTCAGTGTCCACGTTCCAGAGCATCCACTTTGGCAGACTGCAGGAGTAGTGCCACCTAACAGTTGTCCAGTACCAGATTCGTTGAAATTCGTTTGAACATAGGTTGTGGCAGAGCTAGAAATGAGCGTTAGTTGCGGAGGCGGAAGAAACGCATTGCCCGAGACGCTTGAGATCGATCCGAGCGAGTAGTTTCCGGGAGTGCTGGGGCTGATCGAAGTCAGCGCACCTCCAGCAATGGTCGGCGTCAACGTGAGCGGAGTCGTAGGAAGATAACCGTTGTAATCGAGCGTTATCCATGCATTGGAAGTTGCTTCTGCAATCGGGTAGACGGTGATGTGGGTCGAGTCCTCAACACTGACAATCGGATTCACGAGACGCAGAGTAGTGAACTGACCATTTTGGTTTGTCTCGGAATAGTGCGGAGGACGCTCGTCCGAGTTGGCACCGAGCGCCTGCCCGATCGCCGCGCCCCATGCGACCGTCTCGCCAGCAGCGTGATTGTGGTGCGTGAAGGCTCTAAAGTGTGTGCTGTCGACAACCGTTGCGATCGAGAACTCCGCAGTGAAGGCTCCTCCCGCGATGAATACGAGAGTCCCAGAGGTGAGAGCAGGTCCACCTCCGGGATTGGTTGAAGATACGGTGTAGCAGTAGCCCAGCAGCGCACCAGAACTCGGGTCATAGTTTCCGTTAACGCCCTTGACTCCAGTCCCGTCAGGCCGCGTTACCCATGCATCCTTGCTCCCTACACCGAGGTCCCCATAGGGAGCCGAGGCAACGAGAGGGTAGAACTGCCCCGTATCCGTGCTTGGACATCCACTGTAGACATCACCGTTGACCGTAGCAGTGATGGAGGTATGGCTCGTAACTGCATAGGAGGTTGCCGTATCTAGTTGGATTTCAGGAAATACGTGCCCTGTGTCCCATCCGGCAAAACCTACGCCTTTGAAGTTTCCTAGTTGCGCCCGCTTAGTGACGTCAACCAGATAGTTCTCTTCGCCGAGATTCTGTACGTTGTACCCACCAAAGGGTGTAATGGTGATGTTGCGATGCCCTTCGGGGGTTGCGGAGGAAAGAGTCGATAGCGTGCCGCCAGAGTTGGGATTGATGAAGGATTCAAAGAACCTGCGAACTTCGCACCCTTCATCCTGTCCACGATTTGAGGCCCAGCACTGATGAAGGCCGCCATCCCATACCGAGTCGCCCGCAGCGTTCTGCTCGACATTGACCTGATGGGTGCCTCCTCCCTGGCCGGGAGTGAACTGATTGAAGAGAAGCAGAGACGGGGTGAACTCGGTAAAGATTCCGTTGTTGCCGTCGATGTTGTTGTTCGTTCCGCCTGAGAGCGCGGTGTAGATGATGTTGTGTGCCCCGTACTGCCCATTCTGTCCGAACAGTCCGGGAGCGCGTTGCGTGTATGTATTGCCCCAGAAATAGGATTCCATTTGGGGGCCGCAACTCGTTCCTGAACTGGAGCATGTTGTGAAATTGACCGTGCCCAAATTTGCGTTGCCTGAGACGTTGAGCCGTGCGTTCGGAAGCCCTGTTTGCGGTCCTGTCGTGGCGAGAGGGCTATTCAGGGTCGGGGCATACAGCGTGTGGATGCTCGAATTGTAGGTGTAGACCCCATGGTCAACGCCGAAGGAACCACCAATGTTGATTTGGTTATCGAGATTCGACCCTCCGGGGGTGGCGGTCGAACCTGCGCAACTTCCATCTCCCTTTAGAAACAGGGTTCCGCAGGTGCCACCATTGAAAAGAGACGTAACGTTCGCTGCGGTAGCGGCCTGAGTTGCGCTGGAGCTGGTGGCAAATTGGATTGCATTGGGTGTAAGGTTAGCGCCAGCTCCATTCGAAGAACAGACATTAGAGAGTTGAATCTGTCCCGCGCCGGGGGCTGAGATTTGTTCGTCAACGCAAGCGGGTGCGAGGTAGTAATCGTAGTTACCGCTTCCATCTGCGGTCAGGGGTTGCCGGAGTTGTTGGGTGAGGCCGGAATCCGAATAGACCGTTGCTAGGGTCGCGCAACCCGTGTTAGTAACGCAGACTTTGATGCTGGCATACGGAGAGACGTTCGCGGCAATGTTATTGCCCTTGACCAAAACCTGACCGATACGATGGGCGGCTTGGCCGAAACAGCGAGTTACTAAAAGCAGTGTCCAGAAAATGGACAGAGAGAGGATCTGAATTTTGGAAGGCATTTGGAAATCGAATGGAGGGATTTAGAGGGGTGCTGATTCAAGATCCGAGCCAAAGCTCCGAATCGTCTTGTGAGGGTTTAGCGAACTTTTGCCCGCCTATATTCCTTTACGGCTGCGATACGGAGTTCTTCGAGATCCGCGTCCGACAATTTCTCAAGCTCGGCGCGTGTGAGTTCCTTCGGCTGTTCAGGTTGATGCTGTTCCCTCTGACCCGACCCAAACATCACCCGATGACGATGAGCCTGCCGCCAAGCTGGAAGGGCATTTTGAAGAAACTGCACCGTAGGGAGAGGATGTCGCGCCATGTCGCGTTTGAAGTCAGCTAACTCCTCTGCGTTGAGTTCGGCAGCCATCAAGTGGGAAAAGACGAACCACACCGCCTTCGACGTGAGAGCTGGATGCGCCGAAATAAAATCGCGAGGACTCTGGTACTCGCGGGGAGCCTCTCCACCGAAGGAGTATGAAATGAAGTTAATCACTGCAGCTTCGGGATCGCCGTCTCGGATGTCCGCAATGATGGAAAGCTTCTCATCTTTGGAGAGTTCTTTAACTTCACCGGAGGCCATTTCCATTCTTCCTGCTTTGGAGAGCTGTTCGAAGGCATATGCCAGAGTCTCTAGGGTCCACGCCCCAGCCTGATATAGCTGCTTAACCGCGTCTTCCGAATCGAGGTCCGCCTCATTGAGATAAGTTTTCGTCAAATACTTTACGATGCGTTCATAATTTCTATCGGTCTTAAGGTACCTCGGAGTTCTTCGCACAAATTCCAATGAGGTTTCGTCGATGTTATGGTCGGCCAGCTTTTCTCTAAATGACGGGTCTCTTCGCGCCAATTCCTCAAGTATTTCGGGGTCGTCGGCAAAGTCTTGCGCGGTCATTCCCTGCTTGGATTTATCGACGCCGCCAAAGTTATCATCGGCAAACGGATCTACATTGTTCTTCGGTTCACGATAGTGTCCGGCAGCCCTTTGCGCGGCTTCGCTCATGTGTCGGGTGTCGGTCATCTCATCTATCCACATTAAAGCGGTGTCATTCGCCATCTTGTTCAGTTCTTCTTGCGTTGGCATAATCTTCCTTTAGGTTTGGGACACTCGGGAGCGTCAGTCTTTGTTTTTGGCTATCTGCGGCAGCAACGTTTCCATGCGTGGGCAAGAGCTTCGTCTTCGGTGCGCCCGAAAAATCTGAGGCAGCAACTGTGTCTGCAAACAATCACTTCGAACAGGCCGTCAGGCAGTTGCCGAATCTCGACGTTTCGTCTGCGCAGGTCCGGTAGGTTTTTAAGTTGAAGGTGAGACAGGTCCATCACCATCCGTACCCTAAAATCGGGTCGCCATCAGTTGGCTGTTCGCGTTCACGGTTTTCGTTGAAGTCCAACCCATTCTGAAAAGCCTCCAGAGTCGGGTGTAGTGGCGCTCCGGGAGCGACTGTCTTTGGCGACCGTTTAGCGGCAATCTGTCGTGTGGCTTGCGTCAAGTACGAAGGGGATTCGGGAGGATTAGGCATGTTTGTTTCTTTCGG
>Ga0210397_10000618_pt1 | contig 23482 bp, 21 predicted proteins | sample IncBWH2OmetaG_FD_160126 | JGI IMG/M metagenome (GOLD analysis project Ga0210397, IMG submission 160126) | Forest soil microbial communities from Barre Woods Harvard Forest LTER site, Petersham, Massachusetts, United States - Inc-BW-H-2-O ...
ATGAACGCTCCTGCTCCTGAACTCCGTGACGGATCGGTTCGCCACGACTGGACGCGCGCGCAGATCGCCGCGCTGTTCGCAGCGCCCTTCGCCGACCTGATCTTCCGTGCCCAAAGCGTGCACCGGCAGAATTTTCGCGCCAACGAGGTGCAGATCTCGACGCTGCTGTCGATCAAGACCGGCGGCTGCCCCGAGGATTGCGGCTATTGCTCGCAAAGCGCCAGCCACGAGACCGGCCTTAAGGCCTCCAAGCTGATGGATATCGCCGCGGTGCTCGCAGACGCCAAGGCCGCGAAGGATGCCGGCGCGACACGCTTCTGCATGGGCGCCGCCTGGCGCTCGCCCAAGGACAAGGACCTCGACGCGGTATGCGCCATGGTCGAGGGCGTCAAGGCGCTCGGCATGGAGACCTGCGTCACGCTCGGCATGCTGACGGGGCCGCAGGCCGAGCGGCTGAAAGGCGCCGGCCTCGACTATTACAACCACAACATCGACACCTCGCCGGAGTACTACAAAGAGATCATCACGACACGGAGCTATGAAGACCGGCTCGACACGCTGGCACATGTCCGCGAGGCGGGCATCGCCGTGTGCTGCGGCGGCATCGTCGGCATGGGCGAGGCGGAACAGGACCGCGTCGGCATGATCCATGCCCTCGCCACGCTGCCCGAGCATCCGCAGAGCGTGCCGATCAACGCACTGGTGCAGGTCAAAGGCACGCGGCTCGGCGACAGCACGCCGATCGACGCCATCGACTTCGTGCGCACCATCGCGGTGGCGCGCATCGCGATGCCCAAATCCATGGTCCGCCTCTCCGCCGGCCGCGACGCGATGAGCGACGAGACCCAGGCGCTGTGTTTCCTCGCCGGCGCCAACTCGATCTTTTACGGCACCAGGCTGCTGACGACGCCCAACCCTGAGGAAAGCCACGACCACAGACTGTTCGAAAAGCTGGGCGTGACGGCGATGCCTCTCGCACCGTGAGTAGCGATCCCGCCTGGTACACCACCGGCCTGCCGCATATCTGGCTGCCCTACACCCAGATGAAGACCGCGAACCCGCCGCTGGCGGTCGAGCGCACAAGCGGCACGCGCATCGTGCTGGCGGACGGGCGCGAGCTGGTCGACGGTATCGCCAGCTGGTGGACCGCCGTGCACGGCTACAACCACCCGCACATCGTCGGCGCCATGAGGGCGCAGGCCGCCCGGATGCCCCATGTCATGCTGGGCGGGCTGGTGCATGAGCAAGCCCTCACTTTGGCGGCGCGGCTCTGCGCGCTGGCGCCCGGCGACCTCGACCGCGTCTTCTTCTCGGATTCCGGCTCGGTCGCCGTCGAGGTCGCGATGAAGATGGCGACGCAATACTGGCTCAACAAGAATATCCGCGGACGGACGAAGTTCCTCGCCTTCCGCGGCGGCTATCATGGCGACACGCTCGGCACCATGGCGGTGTGCGATCCCGAGGAGGGCATGCACGCCCTGTTCGCCGGCCTGCTGCCGATGCAGCATGTCATCGCCCTGCCGCGCGACGAGACCTCCATCGCCGCCTTCGACGCACTCCTTGAGGCGCATGCTCACGAACTCGCCGGCATCCTCATCGAGCCGCTGGTCCAGGGCGCCGGCGGCATGCTGTTCCACGACGAGAACGTGCTCGGCCGCCTGCGCGCGGCCGCCGACAAATACGAGCTGCTGCTGATCTGCGACGAGATCTTCACCGGCTTCGGCCGCACCGGCGCGCTGTTCGCCTGCCAGGCCGGCGGCATCGCGCCCGACATCCTGACGCTGGGCAAGGCGCTGACCGGCGGTGCCATCCCGCTTGCCGCGACGCTGGCGAGCGCCAGGGTATTCGATGCGTTCTGGTCCGACGATCCCGGCCATGCCCTGATGCATGGCCCGACCTTCATGGGCAACGCGCTCGCCTGTACTGCCGCCAATGCCTCGCTCGACCTGTTCGAGCGCGAAGATCGCCTCCTCGCCGCCAACGAGATCGGCGCCGCGCTGGCGCACGGCCTCGGCCCCTGCCTCGGCCTCGCCGGCGTCAAGGACGTGCGCGTCCGCGGCGCCATCGGCGTCGTCGAGCTGGAGCGCATCGCCGACCTGAACCGCCTCAAGGCGCGCCTCGCCGCCGAAGGCGTCTGGATTCGGCCGTTCCGCAATATCGTGTATCTTACGCCGGCGCTGACCATCGACGCGCAGGACTTGAAGACGCTGACCGATGCCGTGGTGAAGGTCGTCGCCGAGGGAGTTTGAGGTGCGCTGGCTGGTTTATCTCACGATCATTCTGGTGGGCGCGCTGATGTTCAGCCAGGTCATTGCCATGGTCGGGCTCGACCCCCTGCCCGGCGACATCCTGTACGACAAGGAAAACTGGCATATCCACATCCCCGTGCTCTATTCGCTGGGGGCTGTGGCAATTGCGGGCCTTATCTTCTGGGCGATCCGGCGGTAAGACCTCCCGCAACCCGCAAAGCCCCCGAGTCGTGCCATGACGCATCGCCCCATCCGCCGCGCGCTGCTCTCCGTCTATGACAAGACCGGCCTCGTCGCCTTCGCCCGCGGCCTCGACCGCCACGGCGTGGCGCTGATCTCGACCGGCGGCTCGGCCAAGGCGCTGCGCGACGCGGGCCTCACGGTCGCCGACATCTCCGATCTCACCGGCTTTCCCGAGATGATGGACGGCCGCGTCAAGACGCTGCATCCCAAGGTGCATGGCGGCCTCCTGGCGCTGCGCGACAAGCACGACCACGCCGCGGCCATGACGGCGCACGGCATCGCGGGCATCGACCTCTTGGTCTCCAATCTCTATCCGTTCGAGGACACGGTGGCGAAGGGCGCAAGCTTCGCGGACACCATCGAGCAGATCGACATCGGCGGCCCGGCGATGACGCGCTCGGCGGCCAAGAACCACGAATGGGTCGCGGTCGTGGTCGATCCGCAGGATTACGATTTCGTGCTCGGCGAGATGGACGCCAATAACGGCGCGGTGTCGGGTGCGCTGCGCCGGCGCCTGGCCCAGATCGCCTTCGCGCGCACCGCGGCCTATGACGCCGCAGTCTCGGGCTGGTTCGCCGGCGAACTCGCCCGCGAAGGCGACACGTCGCCGCCGCGCCGCCGCAGTTTCGCCGGCACGCTGCGCCAGCCGCTGCGCTATGGCGAGAACCCGCACCAGGCGGCCGCCTTCTACGTCACCGGCGAGCGGCGCTTCGGCGTCGCCACGGTGCAGCAGCTCCAGGGCAAGGAGCTGTCCTACAACAACATCAACGACACCGACGCGGCCTATGAACTGGTCGCCGAGTTCGCGCCCACAGCGTCCGCCGCCTGCGCCATCATCAAGCATGCCAATCCCTGCGGCGTCGCGCTCGGCGCCTCGCTGGTCGACGCCTACCGGAACGCGCTCGCCTGCGATCCGGTCAGCGCCTTCGGCGGCGTCATCGCCTTCAACCGCACGCTCGACGGCGCCACGGCCGAGGAGATCGCGAAGATCTTCACCGAAGTCATCATCGCGCCCGATGCCGACGCCGACGCGCGCCGCATCCTGGCGGCGAAAAAGAATTTGCGCCTGCTGGTCGCCGGCGGCCTGCCCGATCCGGACGGCGCCGGGCTGACCTATCGCAGCGTGTCGGGCGGCTTCCTGGTGCAGAGCCGCGACAATGGCCGCGTCACGCGGCAGATGCTGAACGTCGTCACCAGGCGCCAGCCGACCGAGCAGGAAATCGTCGACATGCTGCTCGCCATCACCATCGCCAAGCACGTCAAGTCGAACGCCGTCGTCTATGTGAAGGACAACGCCACCGCCGCGATCGGCGCCGGTCAGATGAGCCGCGTCGACTCGGCCCGCATCGCCGCGCTCAAGGCCGTGGACGCCGCCAGGGCCGCAGGCTGGCCCGAGCCCAAGACGCGCGGCTCGTCCGCCGCCTCCGAAGCCTTTTTCCCGTTCCCCGACGGGCTGCTCGCGGTCGCCGAGGCCGGCGCCACCGCCGTGATCCAGCCCGGCGGCTCCATCGGCGACAAGGACGTCATCGCGGCGGCCGACGACGCCGGTCTCGCCATGGTGTTCACCGGCATGCGCCATTTCCGCCATTAAGCGCGCGCCGTTAACCGTAAGTTGTTCACAGGAACGCCGGCGCGGCCGGCAATGGAGTCGCACCTCGGCCCATAGTCTGTTAACGTTAAGTCTTCCCTGCGTTCTCGAACGCGCGGAACACAGTCGTTGGCTTTGACGGTCGGGGGATTTGGCCGTGCGTGCTCCAGGCGTCCATCGCGTCTTACGACGCGCCACGTTGGCGGGGTGGCTGGTCGCGGCCGCCGCGCTGGTGCCGACGGGGTATGCCGCCGACTATGCCGACGGCAATTACGCCGCCAATCACATCAGCCTCGAGACCGCGGTGACGATCTGGCGACAGGCCGCGTGGCAGAACGACGACTTCCTCGCCCAGGTCAAGCTCGGCGACATCTATTCCAATTCCACCGACGGCCGCTTCTACGATCCGGTCGAGGCTTATGTCTGGTTCTACCTCGCGGGCCGCAACCGCACCGGGCGCGGCCGCTTCTGGGACGACGAGGCCGCCGACGTCATCCGCGCGCGCCACGATCATGCGATGGACAAGCAGGGCGAGATCCTGCTCGAGCTGTCGAGCCAGGAGCGCGTCGAGGCGCATGACCGCATCACCTACATTCTCTCGTGCAACGGCGCCGACGGCTTTCTCGAGCTCGGCCGCATCAGCGCCAGCAATCGCCACGACGATGACGACGACTGGCATGGCGGGCGCGGCCGCGGCGGCGGCGCGCCGTCGGTGATGATGCCGAACGATTCCGAGGCGCTGACGTATTTCCACATCGCTGACGCCATGGGCAACCCCTTGGGCCGGCCCTATCTCAACACGCTGGAAGCAAACCTGCGCGGCTCCTATTTCGGCGCCCATCTGGTCGACAAGCAGGCCAAGGCCTTCCATTACTGGACGCCGCCGTTCGAGTTCTATCCGACGGGCAGCGCCCCCGGCGGCGTGCCCCTCAGCGACGAATGCGTCGTCGGCATGGAGCGCCAGCGCGCCCTCGCCCTCGCCGCCGCCATCCCGCCCGAAGCGGTGCGCCATGCGCTGTTCTTCCTGGGCTGGAAGGGCCCGCAGGCCGTCCTCCAATACCAGGCCTCGCTGCCGGCCGAGGCCACCGGGCGCCTCACCGGCATGCAGTTGGTGCGCGCCATCCAGACCGCGGCCTTCAACGGCGACGCGGATTCGCAGAACACGCTCGGCGTCATGTACGCCAAGGGCCTCGGCGTGGTGACCAATTACGTGCGCGCCGAATACTGGTTCGCCAGGGCCGCCGACCAGCGCTATCCCGCCGCGCTCTATCACCTGGGCGTGCTCTACAAGGTCGGGCCGCCCGGCATCGACCAGGACCTGCACAAATCGAACGACTTCATGACCAGTTCCGCCATCGCCGGCTTCCGCCCGACGATGAACCAGCTGGGCAGCCTGCTCAACAACGCCGCCAACGAGCCGCCCCATCCGGGGCAGAACTGAAGGTGCTCCGATGACGAGTTTCACGATGCGCATCGCCAGGAGGTTGATGGTTCTCGCCGCCCTCGCCGCGGCCGCGCTGCTGCTGCCGGCGAACGCCTCGGCCGGCGTGGCCACCGCCGGCGCGGTGCTGCTCGATCCCTTCGATCCGGTGCCCGAGATCCAGTTCCAGCATTTCGGCGGCTATGGCTGCTCCTACGAATGCGGCGGCGGCGGCTATGACCGTTGCGGCGACGGCTGCGGCGATCACCGGCGCTGCCACGAAGGCTGCTACCACCGCACGCGCTGCGGTGACGGCTGCGAGCGGCGCGAACGCTGCGACGACGGCTGCCGGGCGAACTGCGATGACAATTGCCGGCCGCGTTGCGACGGCGATTGCCGCCGCGCCGATTGCCGCGACGACTGCCGCCCGTCCTGCGGCGACACCTGCCGTCCCACCGATTGCCATGACGGTTGCCGGCCGCCCTGCAATGACGGCTGCACCGGCGCCGCCGTGCCCTGCACCGAGCGCTGCTCCGACACCGAGCATTGGGAACACGACTGGCGCACCGGCGATCACGTCGGCCAGGAATGGTATTACCGCGGCCGCCGCGAGCGCGACATCGCGCCTGCCGGCACCGCGCCGCACTGGTACGGCCACGGCCCCGAGATGCACGACGAGGACGATGAAGATGCCCCGCCGCCCGCTGCCGCCGCGACCCCGCCCGCCGACGATCATCACGATCACGACCATCACGATCATTAGAGCGCGTTAGCGTCAGCTTCGCCGCGCTGCGGAGGTGTCTCCCGCGCCGCGCGAGGGAACAAAAGATCGGTAATTTGCCGCCCCGCGCCGGCGCCGCTAGGTTGGCCGCGTCCACTCCCCGCGAGGTCGTCCATGCGTATCCGCCGCGTTCCCCTGATCGCCGCCCTGTGGCTCGCCACGACCGGCGCGGCCCTGGCCTGGGGCCAGGAAGGCCACTCCATCGTCGCCGAACTGGCGCAGCGCCGGCTGAGCCCGGCGGCGGCGGCGCAGGTCGAGGCCATTCTCGGCCAGGGCCATTCGCTGGCTTCGATCGCGAGCTGGGCCGACGACGTCCGTGCCAGCCATCCGGAAACCTTCGCCTGGCATTTCATCGACATCCCGCTGGCCGACACGACCTACGACCCGGCGACCGAGTGCAAGCCCGATCCCAAGGGCGACTGCGCCATCGCCGCGCTCGACCGCCTCAAGCAACAGCTGCGCTGCAGCGCCGACGCGGCCGCTAGGCTCGACGCGCTGCGCTTCGCCGTCCATCTCGTCGGCGACATCCACCAGCCGCTGCACACCGTCGCCGAGGCCCGCGGCGGCAACGACATCCTCGTCAAGGTCACCTTCAAGGGCAACACCTGCAAGCAGAACTGCGACCTGCCGACGAACTTCCACGCGGTATGGGATTCGACGCTGATCACGCGCACCTATTACGACTGGGGCGCCTATGTCGACCGGCTGGAAGCGGGCTGGCTGACGACCCTCGAGGCCAAGGACCCCGCCGCCACCGCCGGCACGCCGACCGACTGGGTGCTGCAGACCCACGCCGTCGCCGTGACGGTGTGGAACCTCAAGCCCGCCAGCAACGAGCTCGACGACGCCTATTACACCGCGGTGATGCCGCTGGTGGACAAGCAGCTCGGCCTCGGCGGTCTGCGCCTCGCCGCGTATCTCAACGACGCCTTCGCGTCCAACGTCTGCACGCCCGACAGCGGCGCGCAAAAATAATTTTCGGCGCAAGGAAATTGCGTTCGCTGCGGCGCGGGTGCCGACTTATCGACGCGCCGGCGCGAAAATTTCCGCGCTCTGCGCGGCTCCGCGCGAGTCTCCTGTTCGATAAGTCTTGCGCGAATTTATTTTCGCGCACCCCTTGAACCGAGTCGGTCCAGACCACACTTCCGCTATATCCCAACAACTGCATCCACGCCGCAGCGCCGGTTTTCCGGCGCGGGAGGATAGCCATGCCTGCAGCACCGAAAAACCTCGCTTCGCGTCGCGCCCCGATTGCGTCCGCGCTACACCGCGGCGGCGCGTTGTTCCTTCACGAACAGCATCAGCACCAGGCCGAGCGCCAGGAAGCCCAGAATCGCCATCATTCCGCCGCGCTGGCTCAGCGTCCAGGTCGTGACGAAGGTCACGGCCATGTTGGCGAGGAACGTCGTCGAGGTGCCCGACAGCGACATCAGGCCGAAGAACTCGGTCATCTTCTCCGGCGGCGCCAGCCGCGCCATCATGGTGCGGGCATTGGCGTAGCCCGCGGTGATGAACACCGCGACGCCGTTGACGATGGCGAGATAGATCACCTCCGGCCAGGTGTTGAAGAAGGGCAGCGAATTTATGTGCGGCGCCGCCACGTCGTAAGGGATGAACCAGAAGATGCGGTCCGGCGCCATGGTCAGTCCCGCCGCGAAGAACAGCAGCGTGCCGCCGATGCTGACGAAGATGGCGCGCTTGGAGCCCAGATTGTTGTCGAGCCAGCCGCCGAAGAAGCCGCCCAGCACCGCGAAGACGCTGAGCTCCAGCCCGTAGATGATCATGGTCAGCGCGCCCCAATGGAACGTGCCGGCCGCATAGATGCCGCCGAACAGCAGCACCGCGCTCATGCCGTCGTTGAAGAAGATGCGCGCCACCAGATACATCGCGACGTTGCGGTAGTGGCGCAGGCTCTTGACTGTGTTCCACACCGCGCCGACGCCGAGCCGCATCTGGCGCAGCAGCGGCACGCCGTTGCTCGGCTTGTCGGGCGTGAACAGGAACAGCGGCAGGCTGAAGACCAGCAGCCACAGGCCCGAGATCGGCCCCGACAGGCGCTCCGGGTCGTGCGCCGCCTGGCTGACGCCGAACAGGGGATGCGCCGGCACGAACAGCCAGTCGACATGGCCGGGCAGCGAGAACGCCAGCATCATGAAGACGAGCAGGACGATGCCCGCGAGGTTTCCGAGCGACAGGCCGAGGCCCGACAGCGGCCCGACGCGCGCATGCGGCGCGATGGTCGGCAGCATGGCGTTGTGGAAGACGGTGGAGAACTCGTAGGCGAAATTCGCCGCGATGATGGCCAGCGAGATCACCAGCAGCTGCAGGCCCGTGGCGTGCGGCACGCCGTACCACATCGCCAGCATGGCGACGACCATGACCGCCGTATAGACGCCGATCCACGGCTTGCGCCGGCCGCCGATGTCAGCGATGGCGCCCAGGAACGGCGCGCACACCGCGGTGATCAGTCCGCCCTTCCACGAGATCGCCGACCACAGAATCTGGCCCTGCACCGGATCGCCGACGATGGTGGTCGTGAAATAGGGCGCGAAAATATAGATCGTGACGAGGAGCACATAGGGAATGCGCGCGCATTCGAACATCGCCCACGATAGCTGGCCGAGCCGGCTGGCGATCGGTCCGCCCGTCGCCGAGGTACCCGCCGGGCGGTGCAACCAGGCCGCGAGTCCGGTTGCCGCAAGTCCCGCCGCGGCGGCGGGATCGGTGGGCTCGCCCGCGGTCGCCGCCTCGCCGTCCGCCAAACGCCGCGCGGGCGCCGAGCCCGCGTCATTGGAAGACTTCACCCGCGTCCACTCCCCAGATGTTTCTCTTGTCGACCCAGCCGTCGGTGCCGGAGGCTTCCACCTCGCAGAGCCGAGGCTCGCACGCCTTGAGCCATGCCACAACGCCGGGCTGCGCATACGCGACGATCTTGGCGTCCGGCGCGTCGCTGCTGCGCAGCGCCGACTTGGTGAAGCCGATGAACAGCACGCTGCGCCGGTCGCTCAATTGCGTGTGATGCATCCAGCCGACGGTGCCGTCGACGTCCTTGACCCGGCGCCAGGCGTCGAAGCTCGCCACGATCCGCACGGGATAGTCCTTGTGCTGATAGATCCACAGAATGCGGTGGGCATAGGACGGCCCCTCGCGCAGATAGGCTTCGGCCTTGCGAATGCTGGCATAGTGCGGCGCCTCGGGCAGCAGCGCCGCGCCGCACGCCGTCAGCAGGACGAAGGCCAGCGCCGCGGCGCGCGCCAGGGTGAGGGAATCGGATGTCATGCCGGATGCATGATACGGGCGGGCCGCGGTTTTTCGAGTGCCGATGCGCCGCAATTGACGGCGCGTCCTGAACGGACATAGGGTCCGCTCACGCGCTTGGTTTTGGGAACGCGGTTTGAACCCGCGGCTGCCCCCGCAACTGTAACCGGCGAGCGAACCGTTCAACTGCCACTGGCGCGCAAGCGCTGGGAAGGCGAACGGCGAGCCCCGACCCGGAAGCCAGGAGACCTGCCTTGCGACGTCGTCCTGTTTCCGGCCGGGTGGGCTGGGGACTGCGGGGGAAACCGTCGCGGCGACACTGTTGGAGTCGTCGCCGTGGGGACCTGGAAGAGACCGCACATCTGAAAACTCTCGCCGCGTAACCGCGTGCCGGCTCCTGAACCCTCGGGAGAACGCCATGCAAAGATCGTTTCTGCTTTCCACCGCGGCGCTGGCCGCCTGCCTGCTCGCGCGGACCGCGAGCGCCGACACCATGGAAACCGTCGTCGTCAGCGCGACGCGAACCGAGCAGCCGCAGGACAGGACCGGCGCCTCGCTCACCGTGCTGGACGCCAGCGCGCTTCAGACGCAGCAGACCGTCGTGCTGACCGATATCCTGAAGGAAGTCCCGTCGCTGGTGGTCAACCGCACCGGCGGTATCGGCCAGACCACGACGGTCTCCCTGCGCGGCGCCGAACAGGGCCAGACCGTGACCCTGATCGACGGCGTCCGCATCAACGATCCCTCCGACGTGTCCGAGGGCGCAGTCTATGGCGACGTGTTGGCCAACAACATCTCGCGGGTCGAGATCCTGCGCGGCCCGCAATCGACGCTCTACGGCAGCGACGCCATCGGCGGCGTGGTCGATATCATCACCAGGCGCGGCGGCGATTCGCCGTTCGCCCTGGACGCGAGCGCCGAAGGCGGCTCGTTCGGCACATTCCATGCCAATGTCGCGGCCAACGGCACCGACGGCAGCGTCGAATACGGCACCGGCGTGAACTACTTCACCAACACAGGCATCTCGATGGCGGACCGGCGCAACGGCAACACGGAAAACGACGGCTACACCAATTACGGTGCCACCGCCAATGTCCGCGTCCATATCAGCGACACGGTCAGCGCCGACCTGCGCGGCTACTACACCCATGGTCACGCCGATTTCGACGACAATTTCGGCGGCCCGCCACTGTTCGCCGTCGCCGATTCGGGCGCCAACAACAGCGACGAACTGAAGGCCGGCTATCTCGGCCTCAACGCCGATTTCTTCGGCGGCAAATTCCAGAGCCGCATCGCGATCATCGCCACTTCGAGCGGGCGGCAGTACTTCGACTCCGCGTTCGACACGATCCACCTGAACTTCGACGACTATGGCGACGCCGTACGCTTCGAATATCAGGGCATCGTCGACCTCGATCCCGACACGCAGGTCACGTTCGGCGCGGAAACCCAAGAAAGCTCGTTCCGCGGCGACTCGTTCAGTTCCTTCGCGCCGCCCGACGTCACCGTCGGCCAAGACCGCATCTCCGGCTACTACCTGCAGGGCCAGGCGACGCTGTTCGCGCAGCTGACGCTGACCGGCGGCGTGCGTCTCGACGATGACGACGAATTCGGCACGCACACGTCCTACAAGCTCAACGCGGCGTGGAACATTCCGGGCTGGGATGCCACCCTGCGCGGCAATATCGGCAACGGCTTCAAGGCGCCGAGCCTGTTCCAGCTGTTCTCGGCCAATTCGAATCCGATCGCCAGGCTCAAGCCAGAGACCGCCACCGGCTGGGAAATCGGTTTCGACAAGCAGTTCTGGGACGATCGCCTCAAGGCCTCGCTGACCTATTTCCAGCGCCACACGTCGAACCAGATCGACTTCCAGAACTGCTTCGCGCCCGGCGACGCACCCGGCTGCCCGCAACGCCTGGCGGCGTTCGGCTACTACGTCAACCTCGACCGCACCCGCGCCACAGGCGTCGAGGCCGAACTGGCCGCAAAACTCAGCGAGACGCTGAACCTCTCGCTGAACTATACCAACATGTCGGCGACCAATGTGGTGACGCATCTCGACCTCGCCCGCCGGCCGCAGAATCTGGCGAGCGCCGTCGTCACCTGGACGCCGTGGAGCGGCACGTCGCTGGGGCTCTCGGCCACCTACGAGGGCAAGCGCTTCAACGACAATGCCAACCTCACGCCGCTCACCAGCAACACGCAGGTCAACCTGTTCGGCGCCTACGACCTCACCGAGCGCTGGCAGCTTTTCGGCCGCATCGACAACGTCTTCAACGACCGCACCGAAGAAGTCACCGGTTACGGGGTGCCGGGGATCGGCACCTTCGCCGGGATCAGGGCGACTTTGTAAGCCCCGGCCGCGCATGGCAGAGTCCGGGGGACCGCTATCCCCCGGACCAACGCCATGACCTTCAACAGTATCCTGATCGCCAATCGCGGCGAGATCGCGGTGCGCATCGCGCGCGCCGCCGCCGACCTCGGCATCCGCACCGTCGCCGTCTATTCCGGCGACGACGCCGCCTCGTTGCACGTCAGGTCCGCGGATTCGGCGCAGGCGCTCGGCGCCGACGGGCCGGCCGCCTATCTCGACATCGCCCGCGTCATCGCGGCGGCCAAGTCGTCGCATTGCGAGGCGGTGCATCCGGGCTACGGCTTCCTCAGCGAGAACGCGCTGTTCGCCGAAGCCTGCGAGAAGGTCGGGCTCACCTTCATCGGGCCGTCGCCCAAGGTCCTGGCGATCTTCGGCGACAAGGCGAGGGCGCGCGACCTCGCCGGCAAGTTCGGCGTGCCGGTGCTGGCGGGCACGCCCGGCCCGGCGACGTTGGAGCAGACCCGTGCCTTCTTCCGCAAGACCGGCGGCGCCATCATCATCAAGGCCATCGCCGGCGGCGGCGGCCGCGGCATGCGCATCGTGACCAGTGAGGACGAGATCGAAAGCGCCTATGCCCGCTGCCAGTCCGAGGCGCTGGCCGGTTTCGGCAATGCCGCGGTCTACGCCGAGGCGCTGATGCCGGGGGCGCGCCATGTCGAGGTGCAGGTCGCCGGCGACGGCAAGTCCGCCAGCCATGTCTGGGAACGCGACTGCACGCTGCAGCGCCGCCACCAGAAGATCGTCGAGATCGCGCCGGCGCCAGGCCTTGATCCGGACCTCGGCAAGCAATTGCGCGACGCCGCGGTGTGGCTCGCGGACGACGTCAATCTCAAGGGCCTTGCGACCTTCGAATTCCTGGTGGACCCCAATCCGCCGCGCCACGGCTCGGCCTTCGCCTTCATCGAGGCCAACCCGCGCCTGCAGGTCGAGCACACCGTGACCGAGGAGGTCACCGGCATCGATCTCGTCGGCGTGCAGATCGAGTTGGCGCGCGGCAGGAGCCTGCGCGAGATCGGCCTGCACCAGGACGAAGTTCCGCCGCCCCGCGGCACCGCCGTGCAGCTGCGCATCAATATGGAGAAGATCGCGGCCGACGGCACGATCAAGCCGTCCGGCGGCACGCTCACCCGCTTCGTGCCGCCGTCGGGCCCCGGTGTGCGCGTCGATACGTTCGGCTATGAAGGCTACAAGACCAATCCGGCATTCGATCCCCTGCTCGCCAAGCTGATCGTGCATGGACCCGACTATGGCGCCGCCCTGGCGCGCGCCCGGCGGGCCTTGAGTGAATTCGTCATCGAGGGCGTCGCGACCAACATCGCCTTTTTGCATGAACTGATCTCGCGCGAAGACGTCGCCGCCGGCCACACCCACACGCGCTATGTCGAGGAACACACGGCGGACCTCGTCGCGGCGGCCGCCAACTGGAGACCGGCGGCGCCGATGGCATCGACGGCCGCCGCGCCGGTCGCGGCCGCCGCCGCCGCGCCAGCGGGCACCGTCGCCGTCGCGGCCCCGATGCAGGGCAAGATCGTCAGCATCGACGTCGCGCCCGGCGACGCGGTGCGCCGGGGCGCCGCCATCGCCGTGCTGGAGTCGATGAAGATGGAGCATCTGGTCGCCGCCGCCGTCTCGGGCCGTGTCCATTCGCTGGCGCACGCGCCGGGCACGGTGCTGTTCGAAGGCGATGCGCTGCTGTTCCTGACGCCCGAAGAGGTCGGCGGCGCCGAGGAAGCCGCCGCGGTCGCGCGCGATCCCGATGTTATCCGGCCCGATCTCGCCGAGTCCAACGCGCGTCATGCTTTCAGCCTGGACGAGAACCGCCCGGACGCCGTCGCCCGCCGCCGCAAGACCGGCCAGCGCACCGCGCGCGAGAACCTGGCGCAGCTGTGCGACAAGGACAGCTTCATCGAATACGGCGCGCTCGCCTTCGCGGCCCAGCGCCGCCGCCGTTCGCTGGACGACCTGATCAAGAACACGCCGGGCGACGGCATCATCACCGGCATCGGCACCGTCAACGCCGCCGAGTTCGGCGAGGCCAAAGCCCGCTGCGCCATCATGGCCTATGACTACACGGTGCTTGCCGGCACCCAAGGTTCGATGAACCACCAGAAGAAGGACCGTCTGCTCAAAGTCGCCGAGGAATGGAAACTGCCGATCATCTGCTTCGCCGAGGGCGGCGGCGGACGGCCAGGCGACACCGATTATCCCGGCGTCGCCGGCCTCGACACGCCGACCTTCCGGCACTACGCCAAGCTCTCCGGACTGATGCCGCGCATCGGCATCAATTCGGGACGCTGCTTCGCCGGCAACGCGGCTCTGCTCGGCACCAGCGACGTCATCATCGCGACGGCGAATTCGAACATCGGTATGGGCGGCCCGGCGATGATCGAAGGCGGCGGCCTCGGCGTCTACAGGCCCGAGGATGTCGGCCCGATGTCGGTCCAGGTGCCCAATGGCGTCGTCGACATCGCGGTCGCGGACGAGATCGAGGCCATCGCGGTCGCCAAGAAATATCTCGCCTATTTCCAGGGGCCGCTCACGAACTGGGATGCCGCCAACCAGAAGGAACTGCGCCACCTGATCCCGGAGAACCGGCTGCGCGTTTACGAGAGCCGCAAGGTGATCGCGGCGCTGGCCGACACCGGTTCGGTGCTCGAACTGCGCCCCGACTTCGCGCCCGGCATGCTGACGGCGCTGATCCGCATCGAAGGCGCGCCGTTCGGCCTGATCGCCAACAACCCGATGCACCTCGCCGGTGCCATCGACGGGCCCTGCGCCGACAAGGCGGCGCGTTTCCTGCAGCTGTGCGACGCCTTCGGACTGCCGATCGTCTCGCTGTGCGACACGCCGGGCTTCATGGTCGGCCCCGAGCATGAGAAGACCGCGCTGGTGCGCCATGTCAGCCGCATGTTCGTGGTCGGCGGGAGTTTGAGCGTGCCGATCTTCACGGTGGTGCTGCGCAAGGGCTACGGCCTCGGCGCCCAGGCCATGGCCGGCGGCAGTTTCCACGCGCCGTTCTTCATCGTTTCCTGGCCGACCGGCGAATTCGGCGGCATGGGCCTCGAAGGCGCGGCGCGTCTGGGCTACCGCAAGGAACTCGAAGCGGAGCCGACGCCGGAAGCAAAGGAGGAATTGTTCAAGAAGCTCGTCGCGCAAAGCTACGCCCGCGGCAAGGCGATCAACATGGCCGCTTATCTCGAGATCGACGACGTCATCGACCCCGCCGACACAAGGCGCTGGATCCTGCGCGGATATCGCAGCCTGCCGCCGCACGATGCGAGCAAGCGAAGGGCGTTTCTGGATACGTGGTGAGGGTGGTTCAGCAGCCTCATGGGGCCGACGTTTTGAAAATGGACGAAGCAATATGAGCGAACTGATCATCTGGACCTACGACTGGGTGCCCGAGGGTCCCCGCGGTTTTGTACGCGATCTAAGGCTAAGGTGGGCGTGCGAGGAAGGTGGACTTGCCTATTCAGTGCGAACAGTCCCGTTTGACGGACGGGAGACCAATCACCTGTCGCGCCAGCCCTTCGGCCAGATTCCATTTCTGAATGATGGCGAACTAGAAATATTCGAGAGCGGTGCCGGGCTCCTCCATCTGGCTCGGAAAAGCGAAAAGCTGATGCCAAATGATCCGGTTGGAGAAGCGGAAACGGTTCAGTGGACGATCGCCGCGCTTAACAGCATCGAGATGGTTACGGTTCCCTGGTGGTTCCTCGAAGTAACCGGCGAAAAGCACAATGGTCTTACCGACTGGATGGGAAATCGCCTCGACCGGCTCGAGAAAGCCCTAAGCGAGAGAGAATGGCTGGCGGCTGATCGTTTCACCGTGGCGGACCTGCTGATGGCAGATGTCCTCCGCGTCTCGAAAGTCCGCGCCTTCGGCGATCGACCTGCGACGGATGCTTATTTGATTCGCGTACTCGACCGCCCGACATTCAAGAAGGCTTGCGCTGACCAATTCGCGCATTTCGCGGCTGCCGATATGAGCAGATCGGCTGCGAGCCCGTAATCGACGGGAAATTTCTGGAATGCGAGTTCAAGCGAACTCCAGGCGCGCCGCGCCAAACAGCATTCCGTTTATCACTATGTCGATTGGCTTGCCCGGCTCTGCGGCACGGGAGTCACGTTTGGGTGTGGCAGCAGCAGCCGCTTATCCCGCCTTCACCAGTCGCGTCGCCGCGGCCTTGCCCTTGACGAAGATGCTCGGCGCATCCTCGACGGCCACGAAGACGCTGGAGAGGCCGCGCACCGTCTCGGCATGTCCGAGCATGAGGGCGCCGTCGGGCGCCAGCATCTCGGAGATCTTCTCCACCACCGCCGCCTTGGTCTTGCGGTCGAAATAGATCAGCACGTTGCGGCAGAACACGACGTCGAGATCGTCGAGCCAGCCATAGGAATCCAACAGGTTGAACTGGCGGAACGTCACCATGCGGCGCAGGTTCTCGTGGATGCGCCAGCTGCCGCCGTCCTGGTTGAAATGGGCGACCAGCCGGCGGATGGCGAGGCCGCGCTGCACCTCGAAATGCGAATAGACGCCCTCTTCCGCGCGCGCGATCATCTCGGCGCTGAGATCGGTGGCGATCAGGTCGACGCTCCAGCCCTTGGCGAGCAGCCTCTGGTCGTCCAGCAGCATGGCGACCGAGTAAGGCTCCTGCCCAGCGGCGCAGGCGGCGCACCAGATGCGCAGGCGCTTTGTCGCGGCGCGGTCTTCCAGCAGGCGCGGCAGCACCAGGTCGCGGAACTGCTCGAAGGCGCCGCGGTCGCGGAAGAACGAGGATTCGTTGGTCGTCATCGCCTCGGTGACCGCGCGCGCCAGCGTATCGCGGCCGTGGCGCAATTCGGCGATCAGCGCGTCGGTGCTGCGAAAGCCGAAGCGGCGCATCACCGGGGCGAGTTGGCCTTCGATGAATTGCGGCTTGTGCGGCGGCAGGTTGATGCCGGAGCGCCTTCGCACCAGCTGTGCCAGGAATGTGATGTCCGTCGGCGTCATGGCGGGGATTACATCAGGCCCACTTCGGCGAGCTTGGCCTCGATGATGCCGCGGTCGAACGGCTTCATGATGTACTCGTTGGCGCCGGCGCCAAGCGCCTCGGTGATATGGGCGACGTCGTTCTCGGTGGTGCAGAAGACCACGATCGGATGCGCGCCGCCCTGCTCGCGGCGCAGGGTCTTGAGGAATTCGATGCCGTTCATGTTCGGCATGTTCCAGTCGAGCAGGATCAGCTCGGGCATCCGGGTACGGCAGGAGACCAGCGCCGTCAGCCCGTCTTCGGCCTCGTCGGTGGCGAATTTGAGGTCCTGCAAGATTCGGCAGGCGACCTTACGGATCACGCGGCTGTCGTCGACGACGAGGCAATTTCTCATGGCGCGCGGAGTCCCTTGCGGGCGCAAAGACACTGCGCCCCACTTTGATTCCCGCGCCAGTCTAGACGCAAGACGGTAAAGAGGGGGTTTAGCCGGCGACCAGTTCGACCGCGCCCTCGCGGGCCGTCAGCGTCAGGCCGGCATTGAGGTCGCGCGACAACTTGTGGGCAAGGTAGGGCTGGATGCCGCGCGCGTCCAGATGGGCTTCCTCGCCGCGCACCGCGTTGGCGACCTCGTCCTGCAGGCGGGCATAGGGGCTGGTCGCCACGATCCTGAACGACGGCGCCGCCGGATCGGCGCTGACTTCGACCACGAGCTGGCCGCCGCGCGGCAGGCAATCGGCGCCCAGAAGGGTGGCATTCATCAGCAGCTTGGCCCAGTTCTTCGGCCAGTTGACCTGCTGCGCCTGCCAGGTGAGCTGCACCTTGCCGCCTTCGAGCAGGCCGGCCACCAGGCGGCCGACCTCGCCGACGTCGAGTTCGGCGCCGGCCGAGCCGGCCGCGCCGAACGCGATGCGCAGGAATTGCAGTCGCGCCAGCGCCTGCAGCGCGCTGGAGGTGACGATTTTGAGGGCGTCGGCGCGCATCGCCGCGTCGCGCTCGTCCTCCATGACTTCCAGGCCGTTGACCACGGCGCCCAGGGGGCCGACGAGGTCGTGACAGACGCGGCTGACCAGGAAGGCGGCGAATTCGATGTCATCCATGGAGCGAAAATCTCCGTGTGCGCGGTATGGTTTTCAATTGGTAACCATGATCGACGCCTCTTAAGGAATGCTTAAGACACACGCAACTGCGCAAAGGCTGGTGGGCGGCCGGCCTCAGTTGGCGGCGCCGAGCTTGGCGCGCAGCTCGTCGAGATGGGCGATCAGGCTCGCAATGCTGCCGCCGTTCTGGCCGAGGAAGGCGACGAACTGGTCGCGCTCCTCCAGCGCCAGCCAGACGCCGGCGACATTGAAGTCGACGATCACCGGCGTGCCGGTGTCGGAGCGGACGCGGAAATCGACCTCCAGCGGCCGGCCGCCTTCATTGGGATCGACCAGCGTCGTCGTGACGACGTCGTCGCCGGGCGCATATTGCTTTGAGCCCGTCACCTTCAGCGTCTGACCGGCATATTTGCCGAGATAGGATTGATACACCGCCACCGCGTAGCGCTGGAACGCCGCCGCGAAGGCATCGCGGTCAGCCTGCGAGGCGCCGGCGCCATACTGCCCCAGGGTGAACGCCGCGATACGCTTCATATCGGTGATGCCGAGCAGGAAAGTCTCAAACTGGGCGCCGCGCTGGGCCTGTGTCAGCTGGCTGTTGTTCAGTATCTCGAGACCCTTGTGGATGTTGTCCGAGACCAGCGCTTCGGCCGGCGTCGCCGCCGCGGCCGGGCTCGCTGCGGCGATCAGGGGGAACGCCAGCGCCAACAGGACGACGGCGCGGCGCGCGAGGGCGGCGGGCTTGAAGGACATGGCGTTGCGGTCTCCGGCGAATGCCCGCGGCCTTTGATCCGTCATGATGGCAGCAATGCGGCCGACCGCAACGATCGGCACGCACTGCGCGAAGTTCCCGAGTGTCGCATTGCCGCATGAGAGTGTGCTAGGGAAATTGCGCTTTCGTAACGTGTCCTAGTTTGAGGATTTCCCCCGATGGTGTCATCGCCTTCGCCGCAACTCGTCGCGCTTGCCGTGCTTGCGCATGCGGCCGGCACGATCGTCATGCGGCACTACGAGGCCGGCACGCAGGCGCGGCGCAAGACCGACCACTCACCCGTGACCGACGCCGACGAGGAAGCCGAAGCGCATATCCTGGCCGGCTTGCACGTCCTTGCGCCCGGCGTGCCCGTGGTCGCCGAGGAAGAAGTCGCGGCGGGGCGGCTGCCGCAGGTGGGACACCGGTTTTTCCTCGTCGATCCGCTCGACGGCACCAAGGAGTTCATCAGCCACAATGGCGAGTTCACCGTGAACATCGCCGAGATCGAAAACGGCATCGCCGTGCGCGGTGTCGTCTATGCGCCGGCCAAGCAGCGGCTGTTCCTGGGCGAAACGCCGGGTGGCGCCTGGGAGATCGAAAGCGACGTCGCCGCGCTGCCCGATTTCGGGCTCGCCCGCGCCATCGCCGTGCGCCAGGCACCCACGGCCGGCCTGACCGCCGTCGCAAGCCGCTCGCACCGCGACCAGAAGACGGAGGAATATCTCGCGCATTATCCGGTGAAGGATTTCATCACCGCAGGATCGTCGCTCAAATTCTGCCTGGTGGCGGCAGGCGAGGCCGACATCTATCCGCGTCACGGCACGACGATGGAATGGGATACCGCCGCCGGTCATGCCGTGCTGTCGGCCGCCGGCGGCAGCGTCACCAATCTTGACGGTTCGCCGTTCCTCTATGGACGCGTCGCGGACAAGTTCACCAATCCGCACTTCGTGGCGCGTGGAAGGACCTAGCGATCGTAGTGATTGCGGTCGGAATAGAACATCAGCGCCATCAATCCGCCGCCGACGCCGATGGTGATCAGGGAGCCCGCGATCAGCGCGAACCAGCCGAAGGCGCTCATATGCGCCGGCCCGATCGCGCCCCAAGTGTAGACCGCGTACCAGATCGAGACGGCGAGGAACCCGATCAGGATCGCCAGCGCCAACCAGCCGCCGCGGCTGAGATGGGCATGGTCGTCCTGCTCTTTGTCGTTCATGACGCTGGTGCTCATGCGGTGATAACGCAGAGGATGGCGTGTCGTTCATTTGCCGGACGGCCCGTCGCGATGCGGCGGCGAATTAAGGCCTCATTAAGTCGCCGCTGCACCCAGCATCAGGGAACCGGGGGCGAGTTGCACCTTCAGTTCCGTGCCGTCGGCGCCGGAAATCTGCAGCATGTCGCCCTTGGCCGGCGCGGAACCGTCGACGACGCTGGCGTTCCAGCGCGTGTCGTCGACGCGCACGGCGCCGCGGCCGTTGACGAAATCATCTTCCGCCTTCACGACGCGGCCGACATATTGCGCGCTGCGCTGGTTGAGATTGCTGTGCGTCGTGCGGTCGGCGCGGCCCCAGGATGAGCGCTTCCACACCACGGTCGCGACCACCGCGATCACCGCGAAGAGGAACACGGCGAGGCGGCCGTCGAGCGCCGGATCCAGCGCCTTCAAACCGCCGACGAACAGCGCGGCGATGCCGGGCCATAAGAGGTATTGCGTCGTGCTGGCGATCTCGAGCGCCAGCAGAACCGCGCCCAGCGCCAGCCAGTGCCAGGCCGGCTGGGCATTCAGAAATACGGCGATGGCTTGCATGAAGGCCTCCTCAGGTTCCGGCCGGGCGTCCGGGCGGCGGCGCGTTCGGCGTCGTGCCGGCCGGACGGCCCGGCGCGACGCTGGGGACGGTGCCGGCGGCGGGGCGCACCGCGCGCGGCACCGCGGCGACCTGCTCGGTGATCGCCTCGCGCGTCATCTCGGCGATTCCGGCGATGGAACCGAGCAGCCCCGCCGATTCCATCGGCAGGATGACGAATTTCTGGTTGGGGCCGCTGGCGAGTTGTGCGAAGGCATCGATGTATTTCTGGCCGAGAAAATAGTTGAGCGCATTGACGTTGCCGGCCTCGATCGAGTCCGACACCATCTGCGTCGCCTTGGCTTCGGCCTGGGCCGAGCGCTCGCGCGCTTCGGCGTCGCGGAACGCCGCCTCCTTGCGGCCCTCGGCCTGCAGGATCGCCGATTGCTTGGCGCCCTCGGCGCGCAGGATGGCACCCTGCTTCTCGCCGTCGGCCTGGGTGACCTCGGCGCGGCGGAAGCGCTCGGCCTTCATCTGGCGCGCCATCGCCTCGGTGATGTCGGTCGGCGGCGAGAGGTCCTTGATCTCGATGCGCGTGACCTTGACGCCCCACGGGCTCGTCGCCTGGTCGACCACGGCGAGCAGGCGCTGGTTTATCTCGTCGCGCTTGGAGAGAACTTCGTCGAGGTCCATCGCGCCGATCACGGTACGCGCATTGGTCAGGCACAGATTGGTGATGCCGGCCTGCAGATTGGCGACCTCGTACGCCGCCTTGGCGGAGTCGACGACCTGGTAGAAGGCGATGGCGTCGGCGGTGACGGTGGCGTTGTCGCGCGTGATCACCACCTGGCTCGGGATCGTCAGCACCTCTTCCATCATCGACAGCTTGCGCCCGATGCGGTCGACATAGGGCACGATGATGTTGAGGCCGGGCCGGAGGATTTTGGTGAAGCGCCCGAAGCGCTCCACCGTCCATTCGCGGCCCTGGGGCACGCTTTTGACGCCCGCGAAGATCGTGAACAGCGCGAGAAACAGGACCGCCAGAACGAAGATGGTGGCGCCTTCCATGCGTATTTTCTCCCCTGAGCGGCTTGTGTCGCCAGACTAGCGCGCCTCTACATAATCACGCCATGGGCCATCAAAAGGCCTTGAAGCCGGACAATTTTGCCCTAGCGCGGTTTGTCGTGCCCGCCCGGTCCGGGTCAGGATGCGCACGCGGGGATTTGGTGATTCGTCAGGAGACAGACATGAAACCGCTTCGGATCGTAAGTGCCATATTCGCCGGCCTTGCCGCGCTGGCGCTCAGCATGACGCCGACCGCCGCCGACAACGTGCCCACCAACAACGACACGTTCTCGCCCAACGAGATCGTGCAGGCCGGCTCGGACTTCTTCGGCGTCACGACCGAGGTCATGGCCAAGGCGGTGCAGCGCGTCACCGAGGATCTCGGCCTACCGGACGGCTACATCAAGGGCGACGAGGGCTCGGGTGCATTCGTCGTCGGCCTGCGCTACGGCTCGGGCTGGCTGATCCGCAAGGGCGTCGAGCCGAAGAAGGTCTACTGGCGCGGCCCGTCGGTTGGCTTCGACTTCGGCGGCAACGGCTCGAAGGTCTTCACCCTGGTCTACAATCTGAAAGAAGAGCGCCGCCTCTATCAGCGCTTCCCCGGCGTCGAGGGCAGCATCTATTTCGTCGCCGGCATCGGCGTGAACTACATGCGCTCGGGCGGCGTCACGCTGGCGCCGATGCGCACCGGGGTCGGCCTGCGCGCCGGCGTCAACGCGCACTACCAGGTTTACAGCGACCGCCGCGACTGGTTCCCACTCTAAGGCCGCGTCGTCTCTAGGCGGGCACTTCGGCCACGCCGCCGCCGGCGTCGATGCTGCCGGCGGGCGCCGGCAGATAGAGCAGCAGGGCTGCCGCGACGTAGATCGACGAGAACGTGCCGACCACGATGCCGAACAGGATGGCGGCGGAGAAGTCGAACAGCGACGGCCCGCCATAGATCAGCAGCGGCACCAGCGACACCGCCGTCGCCACGCTGGTCAGGATGGTTCGCGTCAGCATCTGGTTGGTCGACAGGTTGATGAGATCGCCGAGGCCCATGCGCTTGAACTTGCGCCGGTTCTCCCGGATCCGGTCGAACACCACGACGGTGTCGTTGATCGAATAGCCGGCCAGCGTCAGCAGCGCCGCGATGCTGGTCAGTGTGAAGTCGAGATGCAGGATGGAGAACAACCCGGCCGTCACCAGCACGTCGTGGCCGGTGGCGAGCGCGGCGCTGATGCCGTACTGCCACTCGAATCGCACCGCCACCCAGATGCCGATCGCCAGCACCGCCAGCAGCGTCGCCAGCACGCCGGCATGGAACAACTCGCCGCTGACCTTGGGGCCGACCGTGTTGTTGGCGCGGACGGTATAGGAACTGCCGAGCTTGGCGATGATGTTCTTGGCCGAGGCGTCGTTGGCCGCGTCCGATTGCGGCTGGACGCGAATCAGAGCGCAGGATTCCGCCGGCGTGTCGCATTGGCCGCCGCTGACATACTGAATCTCAGGGTCCTTGAAGCCGAGGCCCGAAATCTGCGACCGCAACTGGCCGACGTCGATGTGCTGCGCCGACTTCATCTCCAGCGACACGCCGCCGGTGAAGTCGATGCCGAGGTTGAAGCCGTGCAGGGCGATGGAGACGATCGAGGCCAGGAGCAGCAGGCCGTCGATGGCGAACGCGATGTAGCGGACGCCGACGAAATTGATCTTGGTGGCTTCGGGCAGGAATCGTAAGAGGGGCATGGGACGGTCCAAAAAGGCCCGGCAGACATATAGGCTGGCGCGCCTACGGACAAGATAACCGGGCGATTTGCATAATTCCCTGTATTTGCGACACTTTCGCCGGAAGTCCAAAGGATCGACCATGGCCGCCGCGCTGCACGGCCTGCCCGAAACGCCCAAGGTGACGCCCAG
>Ga0210397_10000620_pt1 | contig 23481 bp, 21 predicted proteins | sample IncBWH2OmetaG_FD_160126 | JGI IMG/M metagenome (GOLD analysis project Ga0210397, IMG submission 160126) | Forest soil microbial communities from Barre Woods Harvard Forest LTER site, Petersham, Massachusetts, United States - Inc-BW-H-2-O ...
CTTTTCAGTTTGTGACCATTCTTAACGTCAGACGTACACGAGATGATACCAACATAGTCGTAGCAGTATTGAGTTGCTTCAACGTTGCCGAGATTGTTCGTCGTTACCAGCTTGGTAACCTGCCCATCCTTTTCAAGACCGAGTTTGTTTTCACCGACATTATACGCCCATTGTTCAAAGCACGTATCGCCTTTGCAATGATGCGGGTCATGAATTGTTGGTTTTGTTTTATTCTTCTCTGCCATGTCCACGGTGGCAGCAGCAGCAGAAGCCCAAAACCCCATTTTTTTTAAAACTTCGACTGTCAAATCCGTCTTCGTGAACTGCTTGAACTGGTTGGCAAACTCCTGAACATTCTGCGACTGAAGCGAATTGAATGCGAGGTCCTCTGGCGTAACATGTTCAGCATTTGCGCCACAAACGCCTCCGGTAAGAGCGGCGAGGAGAACGAGGCTCGTGAGGGTCTTACGCATGGTTCCTTTCCGTGGGGAATATCCAGCCTCGTCGGTCTCGCGCCATGCCCTGCCGAGACGGCCGAAGTCGTCAAGCACGAGATAGACGTCGCGGTGCGTGTTGTCTTCGGGTAAGGTACAGAATCGCCATCGCCGGTGAGCACCTATTTTTTTAATTTCAACCTGCCAATAAAATCGCGTTTTCCAAGGGGCGCGGCCTTGTAACGTAAGATGTCGTATGCGGTTGTCGCGTGGAAAAAGAAATTGGGCAGCGAGAAGGACATCAGGAAGCCCTCGGCCGTAAATGAAAGCGTACGGTCGCCGAGCTTGAAAGTCACATCGCGACCCACGAGCGCGTTGACTGCTTCCGGCGTTAGGATTGAAAGCTCATTGCTTGCTTCCTTCACGAGAGTCTGAAGGGCGGCATAGTCGAGATCCGGCTTCATCGACGGCGGAGTAAACGTTCCGTTCTTTGCCGCCTCCATCGCACCGCGTGAATGATGGGCGACCGAGACAATCTGGAACCGAAACGGCAGCATGTCATGGGTAAGGCGGGCCTCCACGACCTCGCTTGGATCGATGCCCTTTTCTCGGAAGTGTGTGAGGCTCTTTTCGAGGAAACCGCTGACTGCTCCGGGAATTTGAAGGTAGTTTGCTACAGTTGCGTCGTAGAGCGAAAAGGCCATGGCGTCAGCTTCCCGATTACTTCGTGTTGGGTTTTTGTACAGTCCCCGGAAACTGCCCAAATTGCAATCGGCAGGACGAGCCGGATCCGTGGCTCGGCGGACGCTGCAGGGTCTCGCTTTTACTATGAGTGAACGTAGATAATCATTGCTACTCAATATGCAGCGGTCAAGAATCGAAAGCTGAAAGAGCCATTTGGTCCTGAGGACGTCAAGCGTGCCTGTCCGGGCTGGGCGCCGCGCACCTACACCAATTTTCTGTCCAAGCATGCAGTCGGAATTCCAAGCAAAACAACCGAGTTATTTCAATTTCAAAGGATCGGGCCAGGCCGATACCGCACTCTTCCCAGCCTCTTTGACTCAAAACTCGGAGCAGGTTCGCGGCTAGAGGAAAGAAGGGGGATTCTAAAAATGGATTCCTTTACTGTTGCACCCGAGCTGAGGGGTACGAAAGGCGATATCCTCGCTGCCAGAATCGAAGTGCCATTCTTGCTGCAATGATCTACGGTATTGTCGAATTCATCCGATTGGGTTGGTCCCTGGATCACTACTTTTACACTTACGCACCCGTTCTAGGCGGCGTCGCTGCCTCAGTAGGTCTTTTTACTTATTTTTTTATTGTATCGGTGAGGCAGAAAAGGAGCTGGAAAAATCTCTTAGTTCTGCTCGGATTTCTTCCATATCTCTATTCGCTGTACATCATTGGTGTTCTTGGGCTGTACACTATATTTGAAGGCATCGTCGGAGTGTTTTCTTTTTGGTCAATGATCGGTGGGCTCTTTTGGGTTTTTGTGGGATTTCATCTGATCTATCGGTTCTATCTGATGACGGAGATCGTCAGGCAACACGATAAAAAAACGGCGCTGGCTTCGTCAAAAAGTGACATGAGCTGAAAATGGTGTGGATGCGTCTCGCGTCATCACCGATGTGGCAACACTGCTCGGCAGCGCGGACTTGGTGATCGAGTGACTCCGGCGCGCGCGCCACAGGAGGAAGTAATGAAAGCATCTCTCAAGGCTGCATGGCTTTTAATTGCTCTCGTCGGTTTTGCTCTTTGGTGCGCGACGCCCGCCACTGCCCAGAACGAACAAGTTCAATTCTACAACTCACCGGCTGCCACCGCTGCAAAGCTACCATTCAGCCAAGCGGTACGAGTCGGAGACGTGCTGTACATGTCGGGTGCCATCGGCCTCTTGCCGGGAACAAGGGAATTGGTTCCGGGCGGAATTGAACCTGAGACAAAGCAGGTGATGGACAACATCGAGGAGGTCTTGGAGGCAAATGGTTTAAATTTCGACGACGTTTTCAAATGCACAGTTATGCTTGCACACATGTTCAATTGGGGTGCATTCAACAAAATTTATGTGACGTATTTCAAGCCGGAGCGTTTGCCAGCGCGATCCGCGTTTGGCGCTAACGGATTGGCTCTGGATGCCGAAGTCGAGTTGGAATGCTGGGCCTTTGCCCGCAAATGATGGATATGGCTCCAGTGCCCGCCCGGCTCCGCGCCGAGCAGATTTAAGTCCTCGTCGATCTCAGCAAATAGACGTTCGATCTGCGCTCGCTCTTTCGGATCGGGGATTTCATCCAGTCGTTCGATGAGCTTTTGCTTTTGCGCGAGGAGCTGGACGATGGTCGTCATCTTGTGCCTAAGTCCCCAGCACGCCCCAAAGCAGTAAGCCGCAATAGATCAGCACCGCGAATACGATGTTGATCGCTAGGACAACTGCGAGATCGACCGGAAAATGCGGTCCTCGATCCATCGCCCACCCTAAAGCGACTGCGGCAATAATTTCCGCAGATCTTCCTATAGGGTAAGCAGATGCACGACGATAGCTCGTGAAGGCTTCACAGTTGCAAAAAAACCTGAACTGTTGCCGTGTGGCCTCATGAACGCTCGTGCGAAACAGTGCTGTCGGGCGGTCCGAAATCATCTTCCGCTGACGCGTTCCGAGCGCCAACAGCACAGTTGACAGTTCGACTCTAACCCATCTGACATGCAGCTGCTGCTACGGTAGTGCGCGGCCCACCGACCTGCACCTTGCCGTCACGATCCCTTTCGTCGACGGCGAGGTCGTCCAGTGGCTGACGCGGCGGGAGCGGCCGAAAGGGTCAAGAGCAAACCCAGATAATCACCACGGCCATCGGGAGGCCGATCCCTACGGCACCGCCAAGCATCATAATGAAATCTCGAAGCAGACCTGTTCCGACTCGAGCTGACATACCCTCACTCCGTCCGGCCCCCGCCAGCAGGGCTTCAGCTTGGTCGGGCGATGTTGTCGTGATTGCGTCGCCTTCACAGCGCAAAGGAAGTAGTCCTGAATGCGCGCGAGCCTCTTCCGACTTGACTGTGGCTAAAACTCACCACTCACGACAAACTCGTTCCCTTTCCCAGATTTACTGCGCGGCCTAATTGCGGCGGCGGCCTCGGCCTTTCTAACCCGCTCGCGTAGGTCATGTAGTTTGCGATATTCTTTAGCAAGCGAGCCGCGTAACCGACTCAGCGCTCTTATTCGGTCATTCGTGGTGGATAGGTCCATCGGATTTCCTCCCGCTGGCTTTCGGCGAGAGGCCTAAACGGACATTTCTGTCGAGAGTTCCTATATTTTATTTCACCCGCCCAAGGCTAAGAGAGAGACGCGGCTAACGATTGATTGGGATCCTGTTGCTGTAGATTGCTTATTACGCCGTCACCGAACTCACGGGTGTTCGCAGGGTATATTATCACCCCATGCGATCGGCGCGCCCGGACAGATACCTGCTAGTCTGAACAGTTCATCAGCAGATATGGGCTTCATCTCGTCACGTAAACGCCTCCATCACCCGCTCCATCGCCGGATGCTTCCGGTTCTTCACCTTGATTCCAATGCTTCAACCGGCCAGCCTGATAGGGCCGGTCCCGGCGCTTCGAGACCAAACCCTACTAATCCCAAGCGACAGGCGGGGCGCAAGAACGTCACCCATTCCTGATGCTTCCCAGTCAGACCGCAGCTCTAGGTCAGCGCCGACTACTTTAAGACCTGCTTATCTCTTGATGAAATTATTCATCGCATAGGGGATTATATCGAAATTCTCTGACGTCGAACCAGTATTGCAAAAGCCCTGCCACCAGCCATCAAAGTCATCCTCTCCGGTCACATGCAGTCTGCCGCTGTATGACAGGGCCTGCCCCGGAACGATGGCATTAAAAGAATTTGTCGCCCGAAACCAATAGCAAAAGACCCCGCCCTCGGTTCGGATCGTCCGTTCTAACCGGAAACTAGCGGGATTTTTCATGCTTTCACGCAGCATGATAGCGATGCTGAGGCCAGTCTGAAACCTCGCTTCTCTGATGCGCTTGATCTCGTCATCTTTGGCCCGCTGTTCAGCTAGCGCAATGCTCTGCACGCGATCGTGCTCGGCGCGCTCAGCAGCTGCCGCCGCGTATCTCTCATACCAACGGGCCGCCGCGGGCGCGATGGCGAAGATCACTGCGACGCCGGCGAGGAAAATAAGCACGAATAGCAACGCAGATTTCATTGCTTTGCCCCCTCATATGCGAGTGTTTCGCAATCAAAGCGGGAGCGCAAGGGCCATCAGCGTCGATCTCTAGAAGCGAAACGCCCGCCGGTTTTCCCGGCGGGGCCACTTTCATGAGAATGCATCCCTGACCCTATTCATTGCGGGATGGGTACGGTTCTTCACCTTGACCCAATGCGGCGACCCGCCGCCGCGATAGGGGCGATCCCGGCGCTTCGAAACCAGACCTTCGAGCCCCATATTGCAGGCGGCACGAAACAGGTCCGGGCCGATCTCTCCCTGCTCAAACGGGGCGGCGAAGATGCCGTCGCTGCGACGTGCAAGTAGCCGGGCTGAGTTGGTCTTGCGCATCGAGAGCGGCAGCTTGCGCAGGTCGTCACCGCCCTCGACGAGAATGTCGAAGGCGCAGAACTGGACCTCATCATCATGCTTGCGGGAGTGCAGGGCGTTGAAGTCCGAGATGCCGTCGACGCCGAGCACGACGGCCTCACCATCGAGGACGAACTGCCGCTGCCGGATCTTCCCCGCCGCCTCGACGATCCATGGATATCGGTCGGTCCAGTTGTAACCGCCTCTTGTGATCATGCGCACGCGATCACCATCGCGCTCCAGGCTGGGTGTCAGGTTGCGATGGAACCGGAAATCGAGCCGGCAGTCGCAAGGAGAAGCCGACGGTGTCACGCCCGCCGGCTTTTTCTCTGTCCGGATGCGGCCCAAATTATTTAAGCCATCCGGCGCATCCTTCTTTCCCAATAACCTGCCGTTGTTCCTATTGAGGAAATGCAGGCGGTGCAGGGGCAGATGACTCGAATTCCTTTTTCTCGTAACCGGATTGTTGCCATCGTTGATTCTAGCCGTGCATCATCACTTCACCAACGCACTGGCTAGGCTCGGTACGGCCGCTTCCGTGGCGTAAACCCCCCGCAGCACTTCCTCGAAGTGGTTCTTGACGTTTTCATTACAAAGGCAGGCCCGCTTCTGTAACGCCTCGCGATCGCGGACAAGGATCGAGCCGCGGCGGGTCTCGAGCACGCCCTCGGTCTTGAAAATCTGAATGACCCGGCTGGCATAGCTGCGGCCGACACCCAACAGGGTGGCGAGCTGTTCGTGGGTCAGCGTTACGACATTATCGCCGTTGGCGCGTTCCATGGCCGAGATGATCCACTTGGCCGTACGCTGCTCGATCGAATGGACGGCATTGCAGGCGGTCGCTTGAAACATCTGGGCCAGCAGGCAGTCGGCATATCGGGCAAACACATTGCGCAGCGAAGGGGAGGCGGTTTTCGCATCGTCGAGTTTCGCGATCGGTAGGCGCACAAACGGGCCACCAAATTTGACCGTCATGCGCGTATAGGCCGGCAAGTAGCCAAGACTGACGATTCCACCGACGGCGCCCTCGCGGCCGACCAGCATCGTCTCGACGTCGCGGCCGTCTTCGTTGGCCACCAGATAAGACACGAGGCTAGACCCGCAGGGAAAGTGGACGGTGTCAACGTTGTCGCCGGGATTGTAAAGCGGCGTGTTGGCCTCTGCCTCTTCGGGCGTTAGATATGGCGCGACCAGCCCAAAGTCGCTCGCGCTGAGCCGGCGCAACAGGTTGTTGTGCGGCCGATCGCCGTGTGCGGTGACATGTTCGAGTTCCCTTCGCTCGCGGCAATTCACAATACGCGCTCACCTTCGGAGGTTCCCTCTACTAGTGCACAGACAGAACGTTCGAGATGATAAGATGGTTTCAAATAGGAACCCGAGAATGCCCCGGCCGAAAAATCCGACGGATTTCTTTCATGCGTTGGCTTGGAACTTTTACCTGATGGAGTCGTGAGCGAACGCCTGCCGGATGACGTCCTGATCGTCGAAGACGACCCGATCATCGCACTTGGTTTTGAAGATACGATCAGCGGCTTCCGCCAATCCGGCGGCATGCGCTCGCCGCGATCGAACCGGCGATACTTCTCCGCCGTCCAGGCTTCTTGATCGCGGCATGCCTGCAAGTCTGCGTCGGTGCGGTTTGAAAAAAAGACTTTCCATGCCGCTTCGAAGTCGGCGCGGGCTTGATCGAAAGTCTTTGCCGTGCCGCTCGTGCATTCGCCCGGACGCGCTCCGGGATAGAAGCCACACTGCCATTCCCATGGCTCAGTTTCGTATGGATTGCCTGTTCGCTCCAGAGATCGTCCCGGCGTGGATATCGCCGCAATAAATCAGCCAGCATTGCTCGTGCGGGTGGTCGTTCGATCGGCGGCAGTGAGGGCGAACATGTCCGCATGATTTCGCCAATCGGGCGAGAAGGGAAGCCGCTAGATTTAGCGTTCGAGAGAAGTGCAACTTAGCTAGCACTAGGAGTGCGTTAATCTCGCAAGCGATTTCTCCAATCTGGAAAATCGTTTATCGAAGCCAGGATTTGACTACAGGGATTGCTGCAATAACAGCCGCTACAGCAGCCACCAATCCAATAAGAATCCCAGCCCAGAACCTTCGATTCTCGGCTTTCTTTCGAGCTTTCGCTTTTTTAACAAGCCAGTTTCTAACGAACTCATAAGGCGGATTGTTCTCGGGTTTGTCGCCGATCGGCATCCGATTTGCCAATCGATACTGCACTACTTCTTCGCCCAGGGTTTCGAGATACTGACTATATTCGTCCTTCGCCATAGCTGCCGGTTTATTTCTTCGCCTTCAGGCCGCCAGCGGGCGGCTTATTTTCTGTTCGGCCGGTCGCGTCGTACGTTCTGAAATTCTTCCGGCCCTCTGATGAGCCGACGCTTACGGCCGGCTTGATCCTCCGGGGTGGCTGTTGTGTCGGTCATCTCGTCTAGCGTGTCGCCCGCCAATTCGCGAGCGCGTCCTTTCGTGTCTTTGCGCGGCTTCTCGTCTTCCTTCACTGGGCTCCACTTGGCCTTTGCGGTCAGCCCAAGCTCGACCAGGCGGCGGATGGCAACCGCGAGTGCGGGATGATCCGGCTGCTTTTTAGCCCAATTCTTGATCTCACTCTGAAATTCTTCGGTCATGCGGACGCCCACGAGTGGTGCCGTGCCAGTAGCTGGCCTGCCGCGCCTTTTACGATTATCGTTTATTGACTTCTTCATGATTTTCCGATTATCATAAAAGCAAGCCGAGGGGAAGGTGGAGACTTCCGCCCCGGCTCTAACCCTAACCATGAGGCAATCATGACTAGAGCTGATTCAAATCATACCACAAAAGCCGGCGTCGATTCATCGCGTCGGCGGTTCGTTTCCCAATGCGCTGGCGCGGCCGCTGGCGGCGCTTTACTCGGCGTGAGCATTCCGCTGCCTGTCCCCGCAGGGCCGCTCCAGCGAGTCCCTGATCCAATCCTCGCGGCCATCGAACGTCACAAACACGCGGAACACGGAGCGGCCAGCCACGAGGACGGTGCGCGTTGGGATCTTGCGATGACCGAGCCCACGACGCTGGCGGGGCTATGCGCGCTGCTGGCGTACATCCAGGAAGGGACGGACGAGATTTTCGCGGACGACGAGCTGGCCAATATCATAACGAGCACCCGAGCTTGTCTCGCTCGACATCTTGGATGACCAAAGTGTGAATACAAATTAGTTGTAGTTGCCTCATTAAGCCAAATCATCGTTGAACGTACCGAACCATTCAAATCCCCGCTTTCCAAGGCGGACCGTCGAAAACACCCAATTCCCTGTCCGGGCGGTTTTCGCGAAAGAACTTGCGAACCACGAACGTCGGGTGGCCTTGGAAAGGCCGTCCGGCAGGGAAGTCCTTAAAATGTCCCGCGGCGCTCACAACTTTAAACAAGGCGATGTCACCAAGGCCATCAAGGGCGCGGTGAACGCTGGCTTGGCTGTGAAGCGTGTCGAGATTGATCGCGACGGGAAGATCATAGTTTTTGCTGGCCGGTCGGATAATCAGACGACGACGAACGAATGGGATGATGTGCAGTGAGGCACAAGTACCCCAAATACACTCACGGCTTTATCGACCACGACGGCACTCCTCGCTTTTATTTACGTTTGCCTGGTCGCAAGCGCGTTCCGTTGCCGGGTCTTCCATGGTCCCCGGAGTTCATGGAGGCCCGCGAGAAGGCGTTAAAGGGCGATTGGACGGCGCCGGAGCTGGGATCCAGCCGCACGAAGGCGGGAACCGTAAATGCCGCTCTTGTCTCATACTATCAGTCGAGCGCCTTCACGGATGGCCTGGCTTCAAGTTCGCAGCGAATGCGACGGGCAATCCTGGAGCGGTTCCGCGAAGAGCACGGTGAGAAGCGGATTGCATTGCTGCACAAGAAAGCGCTGCAGGCGATCTTAAGTAAGAAATCGCCGGCTGCAGCTGCAAACTGGCGCAAAGCGCTGCGCGGCTTAATCGATCATTGCTTGTCACTCGATACGCTGACGACCGATCCGCTTGTTGGTGTGAAACTTGTTTCGGTCAAGTCTAACGGTCACCACCCTTGGGGGCCAGAAGAGTGCAGCCAGTTCGAGGCCCATCATGCCATCGGGACTCGGGCACGCCTTGCCTATGAATTGCTGCTGCAGGTCGGGCAGGCGCGCTGCGATGTCGTGAGAATGGGGCGCCAACACGTTCGCAATGGCGTCCTGTCACTGCAGCGACAAAAAACGAAGGTGCCCTTCGATGTTCCGGTGATGCCGGCGCTACAAGAAGCAATCGATGCGATGCCGTCAAGCAATCACCTGACCTTCCTTGTGACTGCGAGGGGCGAACCGTTCACCGCTGCCGGTTTCGGAAACTGGTTTCGCCAGGTCTGCAATGAAGCTGGATTGCCCAGGCGCTGCACGACGCACGGCTTGCGCAAGGCCGCAGCTACACGACTTGCCGATCGTGGCGGGACCACAACAGAACTCATGGCCTGGTTTGGATGGAAGACGGCCAGCGAGGCAGAGCGTTACACCCGGAGCGCCGACCGAAAACATGCGGCAGCGAATGCCGGCAAGAAGCTCATTTCGGGAACAGGAATTGGCAAATCCGAAATCCAGTTTGCCAAAATTGACAATAAGTAATTGAAAACACAGGAGACGGAATCTTGAGTGGCGATCCCAGCAGGATTCGAACCTGCAACCCACGGAGTAGAAATCCGTTACTCTATCCAGTTGAGCTATGGGACCGCTTTTCGGCCTTATACCATTGCCAATATGAAAAATCCGCTTTCCCGCCAAGACTGATCCGAACCGTTTTCCGCAAGGGCGCGACAAAGCCTCAAGATCGCAGCCCCGTCGCTTCGGCTTGCCGGCAATGCCCGGCGCCGCCGGTGTCGGCTGCGGTCAGGCAAAGGTTAAGGCTTTCGGCAGGTGGTTTGGCTTTGCGACTCTTTCATATCCTTGTTCGGCTGCCATCAGTCCGTCACCTTTCGGCACAAATTTCGTTTAGCTAGCGGCCTTGTCGCCGCCCAGGGAGTTCCATCATGATCGGTTTCGTTCGCGCGGCAGCATTTTGCGCCGCGCTGGTGTTTGGCCTGGTGACGGCGCAGGCGGCGGATAAGGCCTTCAAACGTGACGATCTCGCCGATTCGGCGATCAAGCTGGAAGCCCAGATCAAGAGCGAAGCCGGGCCTGTGGCCAAAACCAATGCGTCCCTGAAAACCGACGCCGACACCGCCCTCCGCCGCAACGATTTCCGCACCGGCCTGCAGATCCTCGGGCAAATCGCCGCCACCGCGCCCGACGACAGCTCCAACTGGCTGCGCCTGGCCCGTACCATCTTCCAGATTCGGCCCGCCAATTTGAGCGAGCAGACCTTCCTGCTCGAGCGGGCCTCCACCGCGGCCTACATTGCCTATCAGCGCGCCGCGAACGCGCAAGAGGAAGCCGAGGCGCTGGCCGTGCTCGGCCGCGCGCTGTCGGAGCGCAAGCTGTGGCGGCCGGCGCTCGACAGCATGCGGCTTTCGCTCGACCTGCGGGAGGTCGCCGACGTGCGCGGCCAGTATGAGAAGATGCGCGACGAGCACGGTTTCCGGCTGCTCGACTACACCATCGATTCGGATTCGGCCTCGCCGCGCGCCTGCTTCCAGTTCTCCGAGGACCTTGCCAAGCGCACCGATTTTGCGCCGTTCCTGGCACTGGGGGGCAACGACAAGCCGGCATTGACGACGGAAGGAAGGCAGCTTTGCGTCGATGGTCTCAAGCATGGCGAACGCTACAATATCAATCTGCGCGCCGGCCTGCCCTCGGCGGTGAAGGAAAGCCTGGCGAAATCGGCGGAATTCAACGTCTATGTGCGCGACCGCAAGCCGTTCGTGCGCTTCACGGGCCGCGCCTACGTGTTGCCGCGCACCGGACAACGCGGCATCCCGCTCGTCAGCGTCAACACACCGGCGGTGTCGGTGAATGTATTTCGGATCGGCGATCGCAACCTGATCAACACCGTCATCGACAACGACTTCCAGCGCGCCTTGAGCCGGTACGAACTGTCAAGCCTCGGCGACGAACGCGGCGTCAAGGTCTGGTCCGGTGAACTCGCAACCGCCTTGACGCTCAACCAGGATGTCACCACCGCGTTTCCGGTCGACGAGGCGCTGGGCACCCTGCAACCGGGCGTTTATGTCATGACCGCGGCGCCAAAGGGCCCCGGCAGCGACGACGACGGATCGCTGGCGACCCAATGGTTCATTGCTTCCGACCTCGGTCTTGCCGCCTTCTCGGGCAATGATGGCATCCACGTTTTCGTCAATTCGCTCGCATCGACCGAAGCGGTCGCAAAGGCCGAGGTGCGGCTGGTCGCCCGCAACAACGAAATCCTCGCCACCCGTAAGACCGACGATTCCGGTCACGTCCTCTTCGAGGCGGGATTGGCGCGCGGAGAGGGCGGGCTTTCACCGGCCATGCTCACCGTCGTCATGAGCGACAAGGCCGACTATGCCTTCCTCAGTCTCAAGACCAATGCTTTCGATCTTTCCGACCGCGGCGTGTCCGGACGGGCCGTGCCCGCGGGCGCCGATGCGTTCGTTTATGCCGAACGCGGTGTCTATCGCTCCAACGAGACGGTCTATCTGACGGCGCTTCTGCGCGACGGTCAGGGCAATGCCATCACCGGCGGGCCGCTGACGCTCGTGATCGAGCGGCCTGATGGCGTCGAGTTCCGCCGTGCGGTGTTGGCGGATCAAGGCGCCGGCGGCCGGTCGCTGTCGGTGCCGCTCAATTCGGCGGTCCCGACGGGCACATGGCGGGCGCGTGCCTTCACCGATCCGAAGGGCCCTTCGGTCGGCGAGACCACCTTCATGGTCGAGGACTACGTCCCGGAACGACTCGAATTTGAGCTTTCGGCCAGGGAAAAGCAGATCAAGGCTGATCTTCCGGTAGAACTGAAGGTAGACGGGCATTTCCTCTACGGCGCTCCGGCCTCCGGCCTGCAGCTCGAGGGCGACATCCTGGTGGCGCCCGCGGCCGATCGTCCCGGTTTTGCGGGGTACCAGTTCGGCGTTGCAGACGAGGAGACCACCAGCAACGAGCGCACACCGATCGAAAACCTCCCGGAGACGGACGCCAAGGGGGTTGCGACCTTCCCGGTCGGCCTCGCCAAGCCGCCTTCGTCGAGTAGGCCGCAGCAAGCGCAGATTTTCATCCGAATGGCGGAAGCCGGCGGCCGCGCGGTCGAGCGCAAGCTCGTGCTGCCGGTGGCACCGAGCACCGCCATGATCGGCGTCAAGCCGCTGTTTTTGGGCAGGAGCATCGCCGAGGGCGATAAGGCCGGGTTCGACGTCTTGTTCGTGGCGCCCGACGGCAAGACGCTGGCGCGCGACGGCTTGCGATATGAGCTATTGAAGGTGGAATCCCACTATCAATGGTATCGCCAGAATTCATCCTGGGAATATGAGCCGGTCAAATCGACCAAGCGCGTCGCCGACGGCGATCTGGTCATCGCCGCCGACAAACCGACGCGCATCGTGCTGTCGCCACAGCCCGGCCGCTATCGCCTTGATGTCAAATCGACCGACGCCGACGGGCCGCTGACCTCGGTACAATTCGACGTCGGCTGGTATTCGGACGGCAGCGCCGATACGCCTGACCTCCTGGAGACCTCGATCGACAAGCCGGATTATCAGTCCGGCGACACCATGGTGGTTGCGGTCAACGCGCGCTCCGCCGGCAAGCTGACCGTCAACGTGGTCGGCGACCGCTTGCTGAAGACGCAGACGATCGACGTCAAGGAGGGTACAGCCCAGCTCAAGATCCCCGTCGGCAGGGATTGGGGCACTGGCGCCTACGTGGTGGCAACGCTTCGCCGGCCGCTCGATGCGGCGGCTTTGCGCATGCCGGGCCGCGCCATCGGTCTGAGGTGGTTCGACATCGACAAGAAAACACGAACGCTTCAGGTGAGTTTGTCGCCGCCGGTGCTGGTACGCCCGAACACCACGCTGAAGCTGCCGGTCAAACTCGGCGGGCTTAATCCCGGCGAGGACGCCAAGGTCGTCGTCGCCGCCGTCGATGTCGGAATCCTCAACCTCACCAATTACTCGTCGCCGGCACCGGACGATTACTATCTCGGCCAGCGTCGCCTTGCGGCCGAAATCCGCGACCTCTATGGGCAGTTGATCGACGGCATGCAGGGCACGCGCGGCCAGCTCAAGACCGGCGGTGACGGCGCCGGTGCGGAGCTGCAGGGCAGCCCGCCGACGCAGAAGCCGCTCGCGCTCTATTCCGGTATCGTTACTGTCGCAGCCGATGGCACGGCGCAAATCAGCTTTGACATCCCCGAGTTTGCCGGCACCGCGCGTGTAATGGCGGTCGCCTGGACCGCGACGAAATTGGGTCGCGCCTCGACCGACGTCACGGTGCGCGATCCCGTGGTGCTGACGGCTACGCTGCCGCGGTTCCTGCTCAATGGTGACCGCGGCACCATGAGCTTCGATCTCGACAATGTCGAAGGGGCTCCGGGAGATTACACCATTCACGTCACTGGTTCGGGGCCCGTCAAAGTCTCCGGCAATCCCGCCGCGACCGTGAGGCTTGCGGCGAAGCAGCGCAGCTCCATGTCGCTCTCGCTCGATGCCGCCGGCACCGGAACCGCCAACCTTGATGTCGATATCAAGGGCCCGAACGGGCTGACGCTGGCGCGGCATTATGCGCTCGACGTCAAGGCCGCGACGCAAATCCTTGCGCGCCGCACGATCCGCACCCTTGCCAAGGGCGAGAGCCTGACGCTGACGAGCGACATGTTCTCCGATCTGGTAGCGGGCACCGGCAGCGTCTCGCTCTCCGTCGGCCTGTCCACGGCGCTCGATGCGGCGACCATCCTGAAGGCGCTTGACCGCTATCCCTTTGGTTGCTCCGAGCAGATCACCAGCCGCGCCTTGCCGCTGCTCTATGTCAATGAACTGGCGGCCGGCGCGCATCTGGCGATGGACACCGAAGTCGATCAGCGCATCAAAGACGCCATCGAACGTCTGCTGGCGCGGCAGGGCTCGAACGGATCGTTCGGTCTGTGGTCGGCGGGCGGCGACGATGCGTGGCTCGATGCCTATGTCACGGATTTCCTGACCCGGGCGCGCGAGAAGGGCTTTGTCGTGCCGGATGTGCTGTTCAAGAGTGCGCTGGAGCGCATCCGCAACACCGTCGTCAATGCCAACGAACCCGAAAAGGACGGCGGGCGAGACCTCGCTTACGGTCTCTACGTGCTCGCCCGCAACGGCGCCGCGCCGATCGGGGACTTGCGCTATCTCGCCGACACCAAACTGAACAATCTGGCGACCCCGATCGCGAAAGCCCAGCTTGCGGCCGCGCTGGCGCTGGTCGGTGACAAGGGCAGGGCGGAACGGGTTTATGCCGCGGCCGTCGACAGTTTGGCGCCGAAGCCTGTGCTCGAGTTCGGCCGGGTCGATTACGGCAGCGCTTTGCGCGATGCAGCGGCACTGGTTTCGCTCGCAAGCGAAGGCAATGCGCCGCGTGCGACGCTGACCCAGGCAGTGGCGCGGGTGGAAGCGGCGCGCGGGCTCACGCCCTACACTTCGACCCAGGAGAATGCCTGGCTGGTGCTGGCCTCGCGGGCGCTTTCGAAAGAAACCATGGCACTCGAAATCGACGGCGCGCCGATCAAGGCCGCCCTCTATCGCAGCTACAAGGGGGCCGACGTGATGGGCAAGCCGATCAAGATCACCAACACCGGCGAAGCGCCGGTGCAGGCGGTGGTCTCGGTTTCGGGTTCGCCGATCACGCCTGAGCCGGCCGCTTCGAACGGCTTCAGGATCGAGCGCAATTTTTTCACCCTCGACGGAAAGCCGGCAGACGTGTCGAAGGCCAGGCAGAACGACCGCTTCGCGGTGGTGTTGAAGATCACCGAACCCAAGCCGGAGTTCGGCCATATCATGGTCTCCGATTATCTCCCGGCGGGGTTCGAGATCGACAATCCGAACCTGGTCTCCTCCGGTGACAGCGGAACGCTCGACTGGATCGAGGGCGGCGAGGAACCGGAGAACGCTGAATTCCGTGACGACCGCTTCACGGCCGCTATCGACCGCGCCAGTGACGACAATTCGGTGTTCACGGTGGCCTATGTCGTGCGCGCGGTGTCGCCAGGCAAATACGTGCTGCCGCAGGCCTATGTCGAGGACATGTACAACCCCTCGCGCTATGGCCGAACCGGCACCGGTTCGGTCGAGGTGAGACCGGCCAGATGAGTGAGCCAAGCCAGGAAATTTCCTCGCCATGCCCGGGCTTGTCCCGAGCATCCACGCCCTTGATCTCCGCCGGAGAAGACATGGATGGCCGGGCAGAGGCGAGCGGAAGCGACGCCGTTCTTCGAACGGCTATGCCCGGCCATGACAGAACCAGAGGACAAAGCTCTGCGCGCAAGGTCATCCCTGCATTCGCCATCCTTTGCGTCCTCGTCACTGCAACCTTTGCGGCATGGTTGGTCTCACTCGGCCCATTGCCACTGGAAAAGGCGCGGGAAATTTCGACCACCATCGTCGATCGCAACGGCAAGCTGCTGCGTGCCTACGCCATGGCGGACGGCCGCTGGCGGCTCGGCGTCGATGCCAGGACGGGCGTCGATCCGACCTATCTGAAGCTGCTGCTGGCCTACGAAGACCGACGCTTTCGCAGCCACGCCGGCGTCGATCCGCTGGCTTTGGGGCGTGCCGCGATCCAGGTCCTCATTCGCGGGCACATCGTATCGGGCGGCTCGACCATCACCATGCAGCTGGCGCGGCTGCTCGAGCCGCGTCGCGAGCGGACCCTTTACGCCAAACTGCGGCAGATCGTCCGCGCGATTCTGATCGAGCGGCAGATGGATAAGGACGAGATCCTGAATCTCTATCTGGCGATCGCGCCGTTTGGTGGCAACCTCGAAGGCGTTCGTGCCGCATCGATCGCTTATCTTGGCAAGGAGCCGAAGCGATTGTCGCTGGCTGAATCCGCGCTGCTTGTGGCGTTGCCACAGTCTCCGGAGACCCGCAGGATCGATCGCTATCCCGACGCGGCACGCGCGGCACGCGACCGCGTACTCGACCGAATGGTCGAGGAGGGTGTCATAGCCGAGGACGATGCCATCAGTGCGAAAGTGAGTGCGGTGCCGCGCCTGCGCAGGCCAATGCCGATGCTGGCGCCGCATTCCGCGGATCAGGCGATTGTCTCAGTGAAAGCAAAGCCCGTTATCGCGCTGACGCTGGACCTGGCCTTGCAAAAATCGCTCGAGGCGCTGGCGCGCGACCGCGCGATCGCGCTCGGTCCCAATATTTCGGTTGCCATTCTCGCCGTCGACAATGCGAGCGGCGACGTGCTGGCGCGGGTCGGCTCGCCCGACTATTTCGATGAGCGCCGCGCAGGTCAGGTCGACATGACGCGCGCGCTGCGCTCGCCCGGATCGACCCTCAAGCCATTCATCTATGGTCTGGCGTTCGAAGACGGCTTTGTTCATCCGGAAAGTCTGATCGATGACAGGCCGATCCGCTTCGGCTCCTACGCGCCGGAGAATTTCGACATGACCTTTCAGGGCACAGTGCCGGTGCGCAAGGCGCTGCAAATGTCGCTCAATGTGCCAGCTGTTGCCTTGCTCGACCGCGTCGGCGCGAGCCGTTTGTCGTCACGGCTGAAGCAGGCGGGTACCGATCTGGTGCTGCCCAAAGACGAGGCGCCCGGGCTTGCCATGGGCCTGGGCGGTGTCGGCATCACGCTGCAGGATCTCGTGCAGCTCTATTGCGGGCTGGCGCGCCTCGGCAATACCCGGCCATTGCGCGAGATCGCGAGCCTGCTTGATGACGGCCGTGACTCGCTGCGTTTGCTGGATCAGGTCGCCGCCTGGCAGGTCGGAAATATACTTTTAGGTACGCCGCCACCGGAGAACGGCGTGCGTAATCGCATCGCGTTCAAGACCGGCACCAGCTACGGCTACCGCGATGCCTGGTCAATCGGCTTTGACGGCCGCATCACCATCGGTGTTTGGGTCGGTCGTCCAGACGGCGCACCGGCGCCGGGAATTGTCGGCCGCACCGCTGCCGCACCGATTCTGTTTGACGCCTTCGCGCGAACCGGAAAATTGCCGGCGCCGTTGCCAAAGGCTCCCAAGGGAACGCTGGTTGCGAGCAATGCCAAGCTTCCACTGCCGCTGCGGCGATATCGGTCGGTCGGCGAACTGGTCCGAACCGACGGAGAGCAGCCGCCGCGCATCCAGTTTCCGCTCAACGGGTCGCGGATCGACGCGACGGGTGCAGATGGCGCGTCATTTTCCGCGATGCCGGTCAAGGTCGCCGGCGGCGTGCTTCCGATCACGATGCTGGTCAACGGCGTGTCGGTGGGCGAACTCGACGGCCGCCGTCAGCGCCTGATCGAGCCGCCCGGCCCGGGCTTTGCCAGATTGACGGTAATGGACGCCAAAGGCGCCGCGGACACAGTTGTCGTCAGAATTCAATAGAGGTTTCCTAAGCGGTTGTCGCGACGATGGTTTCGGCGTATGCGGAACCGATGGAAGAGACCTATTCCCGCCCCCGATTTGGACAACCGCGCGAGCCCAGGAACCGGGTGGATCCGGGCAGCCTGCTTGCTGGCGTGCTTGATTTCGTGACCGGCAGCCATCTTCGCGCGGCGACCTTCCTGATGCTCTGCGGGCTCCTGTTGTTTCTGCCCGGATTTTTCAACATCCCGCCGATCGATCGCGACGAGCCGCGGTTCGCGCAGGCCACCAAGCAGATGGTCGAGAGCGGTGATTTCGTCGACATCCGTTTCCAGGACGACGTGCGATACAAGAAGCCGGTCGGCATTTACTGGATGCAGGCGGCGGCGGTCGAAACCGCCTCAGTGCTTGGTCTGCCGCGGGCGCAGGCGCGCATCTGGCTCTATCGCGTTCCGTCGCTGATCGGCGCGCTTGGCGCCGTGCTTTTGACCTACTGGACGGCTCTGACCTTTGCCACGCGGCGAGGGGCCGTTCTCGCCGCAATGATCATGGCAAGCACGGTCCTGCTCGGTGTCGAAGCGCGGCTCGCCAAGACCGATGCCATGTTGCTGTTTGCAACCGTTACGGCGATGGGGGCGCTGGCGCGGATATATTTATCGTGGCAGCGGGGCGAGGATCCCGTGCACCCGCCCTGGACGTGGCCCGCGATCTTCTGGACCGCGCTCGCCGGCGGCATCCTGCTCAAGGGCCCGCTGATCCTGATGTTTGTTGGCCTGACCATCGCCGCGCTTGCCGTTCTCGACCGCTCCGCGACCTGGCTTTGGCGGCTGCGTCCTGCCTGGGGCGTGAGCTGGCTTTTTGTTCTGGTGCTGCCCTGGTTTGTCGCCATCTTCTTGCGCGCAGGCGAAGCATTCTTTGCCGATTCCATTGGCGGCGACATGCTGAGCAAGCTGTCGGCACAGGAATCTCACGGCGCTCCGCCCGGTCTCTATCTCCTGCTTGCCTGGGTGACGTTCTGGCCGGGCGCACCGATGGCGCTGATGGCGGCGCCTGCGGTGTGGCGCGCGAGGCGGGAGCCGGGAGCACAATTTCTGCTGGCCTGGCTCGTGCCCTCCTGGATCGTCTTCGAGCTGGTGCTGACCAAACTGCCGCACTACGTGCTGCCGCTCTACCCGGCGATCGCAATCCTCACCGTCGGCGCGCTCGAGCGGCGGGAGCTGTCGCGATCCTGGTGGATGAGAGGCGCAGCCTGGTGGTTCGTGATTCCCGCACTCGCTTCCGCGATGGCCGTCGTCGGAGCGGTCGGCCTGACGCGCCAGCCGGTGTTTCTGGCCTGGCCATTCGTGGCTGCGGCCCTCATCTTCGGATTGTTCGCGTGGTGGCTTTACGATGACGCCCGGGCCGAGCGTTCCCTGCTGAACGCCATCGTCGCCGCGGCCTTTCTGGCCTTCGCGATTTATGGCGTCATTTTACCGGCAGTGAGCCCCCTGTTTCCGAGCGCCGAAATAGCGCGCGCGCTGCGCAAGGTCGCCTGCGCCGGGCCGAAAGCCGCTGCGGCGGGCTTTCACGAGCCGAGCCTGGTTTTCATGACGGGCACGTCGACCTTCCTGACGGACGGATCGGGGGCGGCCGATTTCCTGAGCCAGGGCAGTTGCCGTTTCGCGATCGTGGAACAGCGATCGGAGCGCGCATTCGCGCAACGGGCCGAAGCCATCGGTCTGCGCTATGACGTGGCGACCCGCATCGAGGGCTACAATATTTCGCAAGGCCGCGCGATTTCGATTACGATCTTCCGCTCCGAAGGCTCGGAGTGAAGATGCCCGTTCCGATCACCATCGACGAGCACTCAACTACCTCGCGCGCCCCTTCGCCATAGTGCGGTTGTTTGCTGCGGTGCATGAGTCCGGTACTGGCCGATTGTGTTGCAAAACTCTTTTCGCGGGATGGGTCTCAAATTCTCCGAGCCGTAGGTGCGACGATTGAATAATGATGTGGGGACCACGCCGTCATGCGTCAAACTCACAGGCGATTCTAGTAGCGGGTTTGACGCCCTATTAATCGGCGATTGTCGCTTGTTTCGTTCTTTGGCGGGAAATTAGCCGCTGCGCCTTTTCGGACTTTTGCAACACAATCAGGGGTAGAGCGGACTAAGGCTTGGCTGGCCCGCGAGGTCAATTCAAGACCCTAAGCGGATATTCGGCATCACTCATCATGAGAAATCTTGTCTCAAGGTGGCACCAATTCTCTCCAGGGCCCAATCAACTTGATCGTTGGTGATCACAAGTGGCGGGGCAATGCGGATCGTGTGTCCATGTGTGTCCTTGGCAAGGATGCCTCTGCCCTGCAGGGCCTCACAGTAACGACGTGCAGCGCCTGCTTCTGGGTAAAGTTCGACTGCCAACATTAGCCCGCGTCCGCGCACCTCGCGGATTGTGTTGGCGCGGATGCTCCTGAGGCCATCGAGAAACCGCGCGCCCTGGACGGCGGCGTTCTCAATCATTTCTTCCTCGACAAGCACGCGTAAAGCTGCCCGCGCCACCGCGCAGGCGAGCGGGTTGCCGCCAAAGGTTGAGCCATGCTGACCGGGTTTGAGGGTGCCCAGCACTTCGTTATTCGAAAGGACAGCCGACACTGGATAAAAGCCCCCGGACAATGCTTTGCCGAGTAGCGTAACATCCGCCTCGATGCCATCGTGTTGCTCAGCGAGCAACTTGCCGGTACGGCCGAGTCCAGTTTGGATCTCATCGAGGATCAGCATCACGTCGTGCGCGGTGCAGAGCTCGCGTACCTTTTTGAAATAGCCGGGCGACGGCAGGATGACGCCAGCTTCTCCCTGGATTGGCTCGACGAGGAAGCTGACCGTATTCGGCGTTATCGCCTCCTCCAACGCCTCGGCGTCGCCGAAGGGTATGATCTTGAAGCCCGGCGCAAATGGTCCGAAATGCTCACGTGCGGCCGTGTCGGTGCTAAAGCCGATGATGCCGAGGGTGCGTCCGTGGAAGTTGTCAGCGCAGACGATGATCTCGGCTTGCCCATCCGGCACGCCCTTCACTTCGTATCCCCATTTGCGCACGGCCTTGATCGCGCTCTCCACCGCCTCGGCACCGCTATTCATGGGCAGTATCTTGTGGGAACCGGTGAGCTCTGCGATCTGCTCGTAGAAGGAGGCCAGTTGGTCGTTGTGGAATGCGCGGGAAGTCAAAGTCAGCTTGGCCGCCTGTTCCACCATTGCGGCCAGAATCTTCGGATGGCAGTGCCCCTGGTTCACCGCCGAATAGGCTGAGAGGCAATCGAGATAACGGTTGCCTTGCGTGTCCCACACCCAGACGCCTTCGCCGCGCGACAGAACAACGCCTAGCGGTTCGTAATTCTGGGCGCCAAAACGCGCTTCCGTTGCGATGAAATCAGTCGCCGGTCGACCCATCTTTCGACGCTTTAGTTGGAGCGAGCAATCACCAATTGGGTCCCCTTCGCATTTATCATAACCTCGGCCTGATGTGAGGGGTCGCGGCGGAAGGCATCAAGAGCAAACCCAAATAATCACCAGGGCCATTGGCAGGCCAACGCACACCGCACCGGCAACCATGATCACGATATCTCGAAGCAGACCTGACATATTCTTACTCCATCTGCCGATGAAGTCAGTCTGCCCAAAGAGCCCACAGCACAAGTTAATGTCGCCGCCTTGTCCTTCTTATCCACACGGCAAGGGTTTCTAAATGTCGCGACCTGGATGGAAAATTATTTTGTTCGTGATCGTGATAGTTGGAAAGCCCCGCCCTTTGGGGAATTTAGGGCGGGGCGGCAGCTTCTTGGTGCGACGTGGGTGTTAAGCGCCGCGAGAGCAATGCTAGGGTGACGAAGAGACACCGCAAGGTGAATAATTTGGCCAAATGCGCGTCTTCATTAGATTCTTTCGGTCTGTGTGAGTTTAACACACGATACGCTCATGAATCGACCTAATGTCTTTTGGTTTCCTCCCAGACTTGGGCGCCCGTCGCGAATGGCGGGCTTTATTTTTTGCCGATCAATAGCCCTCATAAGCGCGCCCGGCTTATCCCAATCGAAATCCGGACGCACGTCACCACCGCGCCGCGGGAGACTCTGCATCGTGGCGATTGCATAGGGATGGCGATTAATGCCCGAGCGCATCCATCACGCGGTTCATCGCTGGATGCTTGCGGCTTTATCGCGGGTCTCCGGCCGCCGCTTCCGTGGCATTTCGTTTGTTTTGTCCTCTAGCCGCTCGGGCCGCCGCTTCGGCGGCATTTCGTTTCCGTGCCAGAAGATTCTCGCGCTCGAACTGCTCGGCCGCGTACTTAGCCCGGCGCTGCCGCGAAAGGTGTTCGCGCCACGTGTAGCCGATCACAACCCCCAAAGCCAAAGCCAACCCAATTCCTGCGATTGTCTCCAAGTTTCCTCCCCAGCCTGTTCACTCCTCTTATCTCTTCGCCTTCAGCCCTAGGATCAGGGCGAAATGCCAGTGGGGCCAAAAATCAGGGCGGCCCCTGCCAACTGCTTTAATTCCGGATCTGACAGTGCTGCAGCTGGCTCATCAATCATAAGTAAAAAGTCGGATTGCTGCATTGATACGCGTCACAAAATACGGAATACGAAAGTCTATCCCGAGCGGCCGATCTCGTTCCGTTAAAAACCTCTTGTCAGCTTTCCCGGCTTATCCAAAGCGAAATCCGGCCGCGCGTCTGCACCCCGCTTGCCGCAAGCTGTACAGACAAACCGCAGCTCGATGTCCGAAAGCCGAACGTCATCATCCCAATGATCCGCTGTGACCGCGATGTAGTGGCTGCACTTGTAGTCGGCGCAATAGATCAGAAGCCCGCGCACACCGGACGAGCGCATTTCGGCGAAGGTGATCTTCTGTGCCCGCTCCATGCCCAATGATTGCGCCGATTGGCGCGGAGGGGCAGCCGCTGGTTAGACGACTCTAGGGCAGTCCCCACTTCCGCTCGATACGGCCAATTTCTTCAATGATCACCGTGCTCGGGAAGCTGCCGTCAGAAGCGACTAGGACTTGTTGTGCTTCTAGTCTCTCTACCAGATCGGGCTTGAGATGCTGCCGAAGGCTTGCATACGATTTATGGCGCATGAAGGGATATTTCGCCTTGGGCTCGCCCAATGAAATGGGCTTGTCGAGCAGCGGGACCAAGTTTTCTCGCCAATCCGCGATCAAGTCTCGCCGCGCGGCACGGCGTTCCTGCCACAACTTCACTAAAGCCGCTATCACGGTGCTACCGAGGATCGCAGGCAGTCCGTATCTTATGAAAGTATCAAGCAAAGATGCTTCGGCCATGTCGCAATTCCCCGATCGGGGGCATCCTACTTTTTAAGCCCGATCTCGACCAGCCTGCGGATGGCTTCGGGTCGATCAATAGGTTCGCTTTGATGATTTAGCCATTCATCGATTTGGGCCAGTTGGTCTTTGCTGAAAAGCTTTCTGACCGCTTCTTCGCGCCCCTGAGCAAGACTATTTTCAACTAATCGTTTAGCCACCTCTGCCGCGACCGTGCTCCGACGTTCAGACGGCTCCTTCATGGATCAATTTCCTTCGCCTTTAATCCGAGGTTGTGCAAGGCGGCGCTTGGCTAGCGGCTTGCCCCATGATTTCCGCCGATTAGGGCGGCAGGAAAGCCGCTAGGGATTGAGCAGCGCAGTCAAAACTGTGCGTCCTGTTGTGCTACGCGAATGGCGCTGCCGCCTGCTCTCTACTCCAGTGGAACGTCATAGTAGTCGTTCACAGCACGAGCTCTTGCAGGATCTGACCAATTCCAATCATTGTCGTTGCTGTAGCTGGGCGCTCCCTTAAGCTGGTTTTCGGTCACACCAGTCACGTAACCACCAAGATTGGTGTCGTATTTCAAAGATTGCCAAGGCAGCGGATAGTGATCTCCGCCCAGGCCGAACCATCCGCCGAAATTTAGCACTGAATAAGAAACCTTGCCGCTAAGCTTGTCGATCATGAACCCGTTCGATCGAACCGATTTTCCGAC
>Ga0210397_10000622_pt1 | contig 23454 bp, 40 predicted proteins | sample IncBWH2OmetaG_FD_160126 | JGI IMG/M metagenome (GOLD analysis project Ga0210397, IMG submission 160126) | Forest soil microbial communities from Barre Woods Harvard Forest LTER site, Petersham, Massachusetts, United States - Inc-BW-H-2-O ...
AGAGTGACTTGATTTGAAAATGCAAGGCCTTGGTTTATTTGCGCCCAATTTGCCGCTGTCAATGTAAATACCCCGTTGGCGGCAAGTGTGCCAATGCTTGTAGGAAGCGTAGGTATCGAGCTTGATAAATTTCCGTAAAACAAATAAACCCGTGCAACCACATTTGATGTCGAAGCAAAGGCATATAGATTTACAGATAGTCTGCTTAATGCTGTCAACAAAGCTTGTTTTGAAGAAAGATATTGAAGCATATAAACTGCTTCACTTGGGTTGGTCGTAGCAAACTGGAAGCCCCCTATAGTTGATTGTGCAACATTTACTGTTCCTACAACACTGCAGCATATTGTTTGATCCCATACATATTTCGGAGAATTAGTAAACGAGGTTATTGGGCTAAGATCGCTATTATGAATTTGCTTTGGATTCATCGCAAAATCCCACCCCACCAAAAGACTAGAAATAGGCTTAAAGTTCAACTTTGGCTGGAAGTAATGAAACAGATGATCAATTTCCCGCTCAGGCGTTTCCTGGATATATCCAACAATGGTATTGTTGATTGCTGCGGCTAGCTGCACGCATGAAATATTTACTGATACACCATTGGGTATGACGATGCTTACATTCACAAAGCCATTGCCTACACCTGGATTTGTTATAGATATAGGCGTTGCATTGGCGATTACGGAATAGTCTGCGGATACTGCGGTTCCCGAGGCTAGCGTTTGTGGTGCGCCTGTAATAGACGGCGTATAGGTCATGGACAATGTCACATTTGCACCATTGCTTTGAGCAATGAAAGTCGCTGAAACTGGAGTGCTTGCAAGTATCCTTGGGGCTAGTATCTTTTGTGTTAGCTGGATGGGAAGGGAGAATCCTGTGGTGCTTATGCCTAACGCGTATGCCGGATTTCCGATGTTGTTCGTGGCTCCTGATATTGGGATTTGCCAGACATTTACGGTTCCTGTTCCTGTTGTGATTACTGACCAATCAGGTGCAATCTCCGTTGTGACTGTGCCACTTGCGATGTTGAATGTCTGTGGATTTGTAGATGTGGCAGTTGTTGGGAAGTCTACGTCTACGAATTGACCGTTGGAGATGATGTTGTCAGACGTGCTTGTGTTTCCACCACCTCCGCCTTCTGCGGATACTCCTGGCCAGTTTGGAATATCAAATTGAAACACACCTGTACTACTATAGACCGTAATGTAATAATTATCAGCAGTTGTAGATGGTGGTTGATCATTTGGGGTGCCAGCAAAAGGCCAAAGATAAATAGGGATGTTGCCGCCACTGGAATCTATATAGGTACCAATGCCTGAAAGCTGTAATACAGAGCCTATGTTTACATAGGAATAACTACCAGGACCTGTGCCTACCAGTTCATAAACATCTTTTGGGGTTGTTCTTGCATTATCATGAAAAAAACTTACAAAGCCGCCAGCCAGGGGAACATTTAGGGTCTTGTCCCATAGCTGCTGCTGCAAAGGTGGCATAATAACGGCTTGGTTCAATACCATATCGAATATCATCCTTGATATTTAGTGTTTCAATTATACATTAGCTTTCCGACAAACTCCATTCTTCGATGGGAAGTATCAAATCATCTTCTGGCAATAGTTTTAGTCTCTTAAGTGCTTTTTTGTCTTGTATGTAATTGTTGTATTGGAGTTGGGTTTCTAGGGGAAAAGAACAAGACCCTTCTTTATGTTTTAAAGAAAGAGATGTTTTCTTATATAGCCCTCCCCTACTAGTGTTCAATTTCTGATAGGGGACGCCTACTAGTGTCGAACTTTTATACTGTTCTCTTTTTATTCTATTTCCTACTAGTGTCAAAATTCTGGACAATATTCTTCCGCGCTTAAATTTTCTATTTGATGTAAGACCTATACGCTCAATCAGCCTATATTTTTCAAGTTTATTCAATGCATCAAAAACTGTGGTTCTATGAAAACCAGTTATTTCTGATAACTTCATAGCTGAATAGGGAAAGGGCTTGTCATTTCTAATAAGAAAACCTAGAAGCTTATAAAATACTGATCTTTCTACTCCTGAAAGTTTTAGACGTTTATATGCGATTTCAAAGACAAGACCATTTAAAGACTTGGTTGTTTTGTAGGTGCTCATTTGATATACTTTTCCCGTTCTTGATGGAACAACCTGAAAGCCGAGCGGGCGCTAACCCATATGTTCGGCTTTATTTTTATTTATGGATTGTACGTTGATGCTAAATTAAAGGCAAAAAAAATCCCGAAGGTTCGGGATTTATAAACAACAACAAATACTATTTAGACAAATGCAAATACACCCAATAGGCACCAAATATTGCAGACAAAATTAATAACATGTTAACTCCAATTAGTTTGTCATAAGAATATTATATTTATAGCCATATATCAATCATTATGTGCAGTAAATATCTTCCCAATTAAATATTTTAATCCCTGTGCTCCAAGAGTACCAGCAGCAGCGCCACCAACAAGCTTTGTTCTTGTTGACAATTGTTCTTCATAATTTTTTCGTTCCCGTCCTATTTTTGTTGTTTTCTTATTCATTCTACCAATTGCATTTTTATATCTATTTGCCATATAAACAATATGTTCTAATTTTTGTTTCTCTTCAGCTTTTAATAAGCCGGATGTAACCTTATCATGCAAAAGAGAATTTATTTTTGCAATTTTTTTATCAAAATCCTGACCTGTTAAAGGATTTTTCTTTCCTTCAGTCACATGTCCAAGTAAGGCTTTTTTGAAATCTTGAGATCCAAACAAATATTTTCTTACAGCTTCATTTTCAGGTTGTAGCAACTCTCTGTAGAAACTGTCAGATATTTTTCCTAGCTTTGTATCTGATCTCCAAGCCTTAGCAAAGGTTGGATTATATTTTATAGGAGCGCCAACCGTTTCATATACCTTGTTTATTTTAGCAAACTTCTTTGCTTCTTCAGGTGTCATTGTTCCTTCAACCCTAGAAGTTGCGTCTTGAGAAACTTTTTGTAACTTTCTTCCTGTGTCTAAAAGGCTTTCTTTCTCACCTTGAGTTAGGTTTTGGCTTTTGGCTTTCTTAAATGCTAATCCTGAAGCATCGCGTGTTTCTCGCATGAACCTAATATAATCTTGAAGTTTTGAATTCTTGGCTGGCACTTCTATTTCATATGGGTTTCCAGCCTCATCCAATATATTTGAGAATTTTATCTTAGGACTGATCCCTTCAGCCTCTTTAATGGTGCTTCTCGGAACACCTGCTATATCAGACATTTGATTATGAAGTTCATGTAATTCATAAGGATTTTTTATTGGTTTTTGACCTATTTTCCCTTGTCCGTATTCCCCATATGATTTTTCAAAATATGAATTCAATTTCTTCTTGCTGCCGCCAAAAGCTTCAGACAACGCTTTTGCAGTGTCCACGAAATGCTCTTGAGGCAAAATACCTCCTGCTTTTTCAGTGGCTTTTTGTTCAAATTGCTCGCCTTTGCCTGTAATACGGCTAAGAGACTCCAATAGTTTAGTTTCATATTCCTTGAGGTTCTTAAGAGATTCTGATGGCCTGGTCATCCAGTTATAGGCATCTTTGACACCCCTCATAGCCATGGGAATGGCACTTCCTGCTGCACCTAATGTTGTGCCTAGCAAAGAGTTATCAGGGTCTGCCTCAAGCCCCCCAATGATGCCACCAGGAACAACCGTTTGTGCTGCTCGCATTGAAGGAGAAGCGCCTTTTGCTACAAATGCTTCCGATCCGGCAACTGGAATTGCAAATGGAGATATGAAGTTTCCAACATCCTTGCCAAATTGTCCTGCGGTGCTTTCAGGGGCATATCTATTAAAATCAGCTCTAGGTACTTTGTAATCGCTTTTTTTCCCTGTCCATGCTTCATATCCCTTGATAAATGGATAGTGCAAGCCTTGAGCTACATTTGCCCCTATATCGCTTAGACCATGTGCTATTCCAGGAAAAAGACCCATTTCGTAATCGGCAACGTTTTTAAAAAAACCCTGTTGTTTTTCAGGTGCTGGCATCCCTTCAAGCTGACTAAGCAAGTTTGGATCAGTTACTTCTGAATTTAACTTATTTAGTAGTTCTGGATCGGTAACTTCCTTTTTTACTTTTCGTACCATTTTCCATTTTCCTTAACATAAGTTTTTCCATTTATAATTTTTTCATCTTCGATCTCTTCAGATTCATTGCCATGATGCATATTCTGTTCATGCTCAAATTGCTTATCAGGATCAAAGTAATAATCTTGCGTCGCAGGAATGCTTTTTAATGCTTTCTTTTCAGCTTTGTTTAGTTCTTGTTGCCATCTCATGCCTGCTTTTAAGTTAGCACTCGCAGGAACGAGGCCTTCTTTGATCCATTTTTTAATTCTTGCAGAAACATCATCGGCCTTTAAAGATTCCGCATATCTATTGTAGGTCTGGTTGGTTCTTCCTGCTTGGAACCTAGAGGCCTCTGAAACAGTTGTATTTGTTAATGCTTTATCTGCTACCAAAAGATCATCAATCATTTTTGCTGACTTTTTATCCGTATTATATTTTCTTGCAGCCTCTTCCATCTTAAAAGTAGCTCCTGGCCCTGAAAATGGTGCGGCTCCTTTAAAAGCCAAAGGATATAATGAATTAAATAACGAAATATTCTTAGCAGATTCTTTTTGCTTTTCGGTAGTCTGTTTTTTAAATCCTATTGTTTGACCTGTATTTGGATCTTTAATTTCTGTGTCGCCTGGTTTTAACCCATTTAGTTGACGGTGTCTAATATCTGATAAATCTTCTTGTCTTTGGGACTTGGCTTTTTCTATGGCTTCAGCTTGTTTAACTACTGTACTATTTTCACCGTATTGTTGTTTTAATCTAAGCATACTTTCCGCATCACGAGCGCTTCCTGTTAGTGCTGCTTCCTTGTTCGTAGGAGGTGTCAGTCCGGCTTGCTTATAAAACATGGCCTTCATAAAATCATCTTTATTTATTCCAAAAGGCAATTGTTGACCAGTAGGTTGTGGTGATGGTTCTGGTTGAGGAGCAAACATTCCTTGTCCACCAGGTGTAAATTCTTCTTTAGGATTGCTCCTTAAAAGTTGTTCTGCAAATGAAGTTGGTGCTTCTGTCTTTGGTTCTGCAACAGTAGAACCAACATTATTTCTTTTGTCACTAAAATAATCATTCATCATATCTTGATAAAATTTAGCTTGTTTTGCCTTGGATAATTGCGCATCATATTGAGCCTGTAACATCTGCCTTCTTAATGGCAATAGAGAAAGCTCTCCTTGCTTTCCTTGTAATGTAGCCGCCTCTTGTTGCATAGCATATTTTGCCTTCGCCTCATTTATCTTATTAGCAAGCTCTTTCCCAAACTCAGTATTTTGATGTGTGCGTGGCATATATCCCAACTCCATCCCTTGCTTAATGGCAGACATATAATCAGGAACAGAAGACTTTAGTGGATTATCACCCACAATATTAGGCAAATTAAATTGAATTGCCATTAGTGACCTCCCATGTTTCCAAGGAGTTTCAAGATGTCTTGATGATTAGAATAGTCGCCATATCCAGACAAGGCCGAACTTGCGCCTCCAAAGATGTTTTTCCAGGAGTTGGCGCTGTTTTCATTTTCTTGGTTCTTGGCACCATACGCCATGTTTGCTTTTTGGCCTGTAATGTTTGCAAGCATATTTGCATAATCTGTATTTGCACCATATCCTTGGTTTTCTATGCCTTGCTCCCCGCTTAACCCTGCTCCATATAGACCCATGACGTGGTTTAAATAGTCCTCAAAGTCTTTGCTATGGAGATCCATGGCCTTATCAGCCGAGTACTGTTGGTGCTGCATAGATCCTGCCATGCCACCTGCGGCTTGTGCGTTTGTAATCTCGCGCATGGCTTCCTCTAGGCGAGATTTATACCCTGGAGACTCCTTATATCCTGCTGCAAACTTGTCATACATGGCATTGGGATCGCCAATCAATTTATCATATTCACTTTTTGTTTTAGTAAGCGCATCATTGCCAGCATTCATATAAGGCTGATAATAAGGATTCATCTGGCTTGGGATATTGTTAAGATAAGGATTGGCCGCATTCATAGGCGCATTTGCGCGTTTCTTGTTTCCAAATAGACCAAACAAGCCTCCTGCGGCTGACATAAGCCCTGGGGCCATGGACAATAGTGCTGGTAACATTTCACGCTCCTTATGAATGTAGCACGTTCTTAAATGTTGGCACTCCGGCCACATATATACAGACCATCAACTGGTCTGTGTCTGTATTATAAATCAATGTTCCCCTCTGGCAGGTAAACTCACCTTGAGGGTTTGTGCCATTTTGTATAATCAATATATTAGCAGAATTCTGGGCTGGAGGCACCAAGCCCTCATCACTCGTGACCGACTGCAATGACTGCACTAAGTTCTGTCTAAACTGGTATTCAGGGGCTGTAGGATTTCCTTGTTCGTCTGTCATCGGGCTAACAGGCAAATCAGGGATGTTGGTTGGCATAAAATTTCCTTATAAATAGGCCAAGACTTCACCAGGGCCTACAACATAACGGCTAAATCCTTCAAATTGTAGTCGGGCTGTAAAGTCGTTCGCGCGTCCCAACCTCTGGAATATAAACCTTGATTTGCGTCTTCCGGTCAAGTTCATATTGAGCGATACACTGTTCCCATAGGTTTCTCCACCATCACGCGATATGGCCAAAAATACTTCCATGTTACGTGTTACAGTACCACTCATACTATTAAATGAATTTTCAGTGACCATCTCATTTAGGCCATCTTCTGTAAGCATCCGTACTTCAGTAATTTCTGTAATCATGTATTCGGGGAATGTCGTATTGTCAAAATTGGGCTGTCCTTGTTCTATGGTAAAGCCAAGGCTTCTGAAGATAAGTGGACGCTGTGAAGGGAGCCTTATTGGTGAGCAAATTCTAACGCGCGGTATTACGCCAAACATATTTTGATATTGGTAAGTGGTAAATTGCGTACCAAAGGCATAAAGATTGCCATCATTAAAGCTTACAAAATAATAAGTATTGTTAAAGAATACTATCTTTCTTGCTGGATGATAATTTTCGTTCTCATCTGTAATCGTGAAAAACTTATTATTAGTAAGGTCTAATGCAAGAGTAAGTTTGTCTGTCTTAAAAGTAAGCTGATAAAAAAGATGGCCATCGAGTTTGACCAAAAAACCACTACAGTCTTCTGGGGCCTTAAGCGTTGAAAAGAGATAATCTATGCCGTCGGTTGAGACTTCAGTTATATCAGCGCCTGTTGTATACATGATGACGGGACCCGCTTCCTCGCTTATCCCGACCCATACAATATAGTTGCCTTGATATGCGATAGAACTTGGGTTGATACACCCATAGTCTATGCTAATGGAGTTGTTGCGTGTCCATGGGAACAATGCGCCACCTGTAAACGTCCATTGCTCGGCGACTGTGTTCCCCATCACAAAGGTCATGTTTCCACGTCCTGGCATTGGTACTACGGCTTGAACAGTATCTGGTTTTGTTGTTAGTTGTCCAATGTATGGTGGCAATGTTGGCCATATAAGGCCATTGCTTGGAAGTGACAACCTCCATTCTGGAGTTCCTAATGATGCTACAATAAAATAGGTGTTTTGAAATGACAAGAAACCTGGTTTAAAATCTAAGGGTATTAATGTTTGTGTTGGCGTCAATTGTGTGGCACTTTGCGCTATGCTAAATATTGCAGTTTTCTGGTCATAAATATAAATATGTAGGCCATCAGAGAAAGCCACTTGTCCGGCCGTGTTCTCGGCAATAAAGACCTCTCCTGTTGTAGTAGTTAGGTTTCCAACAAATTGAGGAACAAGTGCTTCATTAAAGTAGACGACTTCTGCACCAACAACCGCATAAAGCCTGTTAAATACTGTGGAGGTATGGTCGCCCCTGCCTTCACCGGATGATGCTATTTGCTGGATGAACATGAACCCTGCATAGTCAACCAAAAAGCCATCACTAATCATCATATTGAATGTTTGTGATTGGTTTATTTTGGGATATCTGCCATAGGTGTTGCTTCCCACTATGTCGATTGGGATCTCAAACAATCCTTGTGAGTTCATAGGCGCTAGAGGACTAGCGCGTGTCCCTTCGTCTGCCATTTAACCGTCCTTGGTTAATTCAACTACTTAATTAAACAATCCACCTAAACCCATGCGCCATAAGCCCCAATAGGCTAAAAAAACCTGTTCCCATCAAGCCTAACATCCATTTCTGAGTAGACTCAATGCGCTCAAGTGTTTTTTCAATCTCTATGTCTTTCTGCTTAATCAATTCTATGTCCAGTTGTTCTCTGGTATATAACTCACTACTACCGTTCATTTTATTGCCTTTTTCCTGCTTCTAAAATTGGCATTCCGGCTTCTGTTGGAATGTATATTACCTTGTCATTGGTATGTTGCAATGAATCAATCCACAAGTATCTTAAATACCCTTCATTGCCCTTGAGGCTTTCACCAATTATTTTGTTGGCCAGAGCCACACCTTTTGCGCGTTCTACTTCTGCGGCAGCGAGCATAATAGCAGCATCTTTTTTGGCTTCTGCTTCCCGTACTACAATTTTCCGGTTCCACTCGGCACGCTTTAATTCAGCTTCGCCTTTTAGTGCAGATGACCATAAATTGTACTTTGCATAACATCCGCCAATACAAAAACAAAACAATACTATTGCTATTACAAGCGCCAAAAACCCAATTATCATGTGTTTTAAATCATCGTCCATTTAAGACCCTTATATGTTGTTGAATTTCAACGAATCATATCATAACTTCTAAAAAGGCCACCATCCCTGGGACAAGTTCACAAACTGCCAATCGAAGGTCGCGTTGGTTGTAAAGAAAGACCTCTTTGTGATTGACACGTCTGCGGGACTTACAGACTTCAATTTTTTAACAATCTGCTTGAGCTTTTCAGCGCATGTATCTGGGAATGTCTGGCCGTACTCACAGCATATGTACTGTGCGAGAGCAAACCGTAAATATTCTATGTAAAACAAATCATAAGTTAGCGATATGTCCTGAAACTCTGTAACATCAGACAGCGCAAACTTGCCCCAAATGTTTACTAGATAGTTTTGGTTAGGAACAAAGTATAAAAACAAGTTCGCCCCACCTAAGCATCGTTCATATCGATAACTAAATGGCAATGCCTGAAGATTGTCGACACGAGGTGTGCTGAAATATTCTTTTCGTGTTAACGAGTTCATTGAGAACCGTACGTCCCCAATATTAAAAGTCGTTGTGTCGGCTTCTGCCAAATTAGGAATAAAATACTCTTCTTGTCCCTGGACTGTCGTAATCTGAAAATTCTGGTAATAGGGTATGAGTTGTAAGTCTGAGAACTTTACATCCAAGAGCGCATTTAAGAGATACAGACCATCATCCATCTGTGAGCCTGAAATGGTCTGTAAATCACGTGCGAGCACTTGCGAAAGGAAATATGCCCTAGTTATAAGTTGCCCTGCTAAATAGGCCATATTTCCTCCCCTCAGCTTACACGAACCAGGTATAACCAGCAACGCTAATTGCTACAGCGTCACTACCGCTTGATACTTTGTAGTTGATTACAGGGGATGAAACAGTTGAAATCACTACAGATTGTGCAAGCAAATTGCTAAGCGTGGTTGTGTGCGCGGTGCCTGTGACAACAGGTGCTGTAATGATTACCTGATCGCCTATGCCATTTCCTGACTGCATCCTCAATGTATCTGCGGCTGCATTTCCTGAGTAGTTTGTGAAAATGGAAACAGGTGTATTATTAACATTAGGCACAAGTGTAATCAGGTTTACGTTGGCATAAGTTGTAGATGCACCAGCGGTCACCGCAGTTGCCTGGAAGGCATCATAGGTAAATGATCGTAAAGTGGAGTTTCCTGCTGTCCAATAACCTTTGAGGAAATGCACACTTGCATCACTTGGTGCATAACCAATAAGCAAGAATGCACTATAGCCAAATGGCATTAGAGGCGCTGTAAGGGATGTTGAAATCACGGCACCTGTTGGATTAAATGTGACAGGATCCCACACAAGATAAACCGCATACATTGTACTAGCAGCAAATGTTCCCTGGTCAAGGCCATTCAAACCATTAACGGCTGCATTGATTACAATAGTGCTGCTTGTGCTAAGCTGAAAAGTACCAGTTGAATCCAAGCAGCTACCAGGAGCAATGTCCAACAATGTGTTAGGGGTCGTAGCATCATTGCTAATACCAAAGCCATTGATGTAATAGGGTTGGTATTGGCCATATTGTACGTAGGTTTGTGTATCGTAAGTTTCTGACATTGTAATATCCTTATTCAAATTGTCCTTATGGCTTACCACATATCCGCTATATGGCAAGTCGTTCAGTCATTTTCCTTCGTTTTGGTGGTGCTCCATATGATGTTTTCTACATAACCACCTAACTTGTAGGGGCTTATAATAATCATCATGATGTGCCTCTATCTTCTTTTCCGTACCACAAACTTCACATGGCTCCTTTATCAATATTCCCTCAGATATGTTTTTCCATGTCAGTTTACGAACAGCATCTTTATATTTTTGTTCGGGAGTTTTAATTCTGGCTTTTCGCATGGCATATTTACATGACCAGCAATAGCTTTCATTTTTAAACTTCTCTCCCTTTTCCATTTTGCATTTACTGCAATAGATGCTTCTTCCCATGCCTTTCGGATTTTCTGGCCTCCTTCCTAATTCAAGGCTCTTAGCCTGCCATCTTGCACGCTTACATTCATTACAATAACTATCTTTAATATTCTCTTTCTTATTGCCACAATTTGCGCAATCAGGCTTTGCTCTTTTTTTCCACATTTCGCGATTACATGCTAAGCAATAACCACTCTTGGGATTTTCCTTAACCTTCTTACATGTGTAGCAATAAATGCTTCTATTCACTTGTGCCCCTTGTATTATATTAAACACTCATTATATAATACAAGTGGCTTTTAAGCCAGTATTAGACTCATAAGGGAAAAATCATTCTCATCGAATCTTCCGCTATAAGACTGCTACCCCATGTACAGTCCCTAACATACGATCTGTTGTCCTTACCAAATTGAACACCCCAATAATGTCTAAGGGACGCACCAGACTCTTTGTCTTTAAAGTAGACTGTTTCGAAAGGTGATTGGTTAGGCAAACGAGGCATTGCCAAGTAGAAACTGTTACCAGCGTCCATCCATCCTGCTTGGTGAGAAGGAACCGGAGTTATAGTCATTCCCGCTTGGATAACGTTGTTGATGTTTTGGTTTTGATTTTGCGCGGATACTAAACCAATGCTGTTATTGATAGTCTGAATATTTATAACAATAGTTCCTGCAACTGAGTTTGCATTAGCTATCGCCCTAAATTGCACAGGCAGACGGGTTGGTTGATGACCAATAAATGTCAAGAACCTCATATTAGGTTTGCCAGAAACGCCATCATTAAACTGGAACAAATCGCCAGCCAGTACAGCATTGGCGGCCGTTGAACCTGTCGGTTCAGTGACGGTTATTTGGGTTACGTTAACACCTGTAGGGTCGTTGGTTGAAACTACTGTCAGTACGTTGTTCGGTGCAGCAGCATTAGCTACAAAACCTGATATATGAATAGGCAGAAGGTTTGAAACACCCCACTTAACATCAAGACCGGCGTAAGAACCAAGCTCCCAAGCCTTAGAGATTTCGTTGTTTCGGTCTGGTGCGAATTGGTTCAATCCTGTTCCAACTATTGCAGGAACTAAGTCAATTGGTATAACTCCGCGCTTCATGTGCGTAGATGCGCCAAATGCGGTAAAATTTGCCCAGGATTGCGCTAATTGCTGATAGGAATTTATGGGCGTGACTCCATCCCCATAGAACCTGAATGGTCCACTGTTGATTTGCGCTGTTCCAAATTCAGGACTATTCGGGTTATTTCCTACAACACCTGAAATGATGTTTTTCAGGATGTCTGACTCAATCCCGGCGCCAATTTCCTTGGCCGCTGCAATCCCAAACCTGTCCATGTATTGCTCAACATTGAAAATAAACTGCTCATCTGTATAAGCAGCAGACACGTTTTTCGCTTGTGAGCAAATTAGGGATTGCAGTCGTTGCACTGAAGGTTGTTCAGTGATGACTAGGCCATCGTATGATATATACCGTGGGGTACAATCGAATGTGATAACATCGCCCAAGTTACCAGGGCGTTCGTTGAATTCTTCTAGTGATTTGTTGGCATTGGAGATTCCCCAATACTCGTTATCAAGCCAGGCTAGCTCTGATTTAATATAGAGCTGTACGTTTTGTAAAATATTGACTGGTGTATTAGCCATTGCAATTCCTCTCCATGTGAATTTACTTCACAAAGAGTGAACCGCATGGCTATGCCTATTTGAATTTCTTGACTAATAAACGCCTCAAGTCTTCCTGTGACATGTCATGCTGGCTCATCTCCTTGTTGCCAGATGTTGTCGAGGACTTAATTTGTGACATCGGATCTCGAGCACGAACCTCTTCATCTTTCGCTGTTTGGTTCGTCTTTATGGAATCACTTAAACTTTTCAATGCTTTCTGTGCTTGATATGGCTGGTTGTGCGCCATGTTTAACAACGACTCCATCTTGGAGGGGTTGTCTAGCACTTCTTTCATTATGTCCCCTGTGTTCTCCATTTGGTTTGCCATAGCAATAAAGGAGTGCATCCTAGGATCATTATAGTTTAAATTGTTAAGTTCCTGCTCTAAGCCAGGGTGTTGTTGTTCAGCAGCCTGCATCTTTTGAACAAATGTATTTACCATTTGGTCTTGTTGCAGCTTCTGTACATGCTGTTGTAAGGCAAGAGGTGCGCGCTCAGAAATCATGCGCTCAATATCAGCCTGGGACATTTGCGCCATCCCACCTAGTTGCTGTGGTGCTGGTGCTTGTTGTTCAGGCGCTTGTGGCGCTTGTTGCTGTAGTTCCATTAAAGCCTCTCTCTTCCCTCGTTCATATGCTTTTGCCTTTTCGCGATCCACGACCTTTTTTACAACGTCACTTGGAAACGATTTTTTCGGCTGTTCACCTTCAGGCTTAGCATCTGCAACAGGCTCTACATCCTGGATTACATCCTCTAAATCTTCTGTCATAAATCCTCTTTATCGACTTTTATAAGCGGTGTCACCGTGAAATCATCGTTACGTAACGTGTAAAGAATCGGCCAGGTTCGCGTGTGGCGACGTGAGTTACTAACTTTATTATACGCAATACTTTGTTTTACTACAAGTTGATGATGATTGGCAGGAATTGCACCTACTATACCCAACGTATTTACTAATGTCCCTACCCAGGATTAAGTATGGCCTTATGCAAAGCCTTTTTGTTTGGATCCGCTTCACTGTCAGCAGCGCAATCATCATAATTACTTCATACAATCTTTTTTCACCATCTTTTTAACAAGCTTCTTGTCTTCTTTCACATCAGGATGTTTCTTGGATTCTTTCTTCATGATAATAACGCTCCCATTCAGTAGTAGCATAATATAACTCTCTTGATATCTCTAAGGCCATTATGCGATAACTTTGCCAATTGGCTTTGGATTCAAGCTTTCCCAGGTCTTGTATGACTTCTCTTACTCTGTTTTTAAACCATTCATGTCTAGGCAGCATTACTTTTTCCCTTTGCATGAGTTCATCTCTTTCATTTTGCCATGGTGCTTTTTAGCTTCTTTCAAGTGGTGCTCTGCCTCTTTTACTTTTGCCATTGCCTCTTTTTTATGATGCATGTGCATTTTTTTATGGTCTTCTTTCATTGTTATTTTCCTTAATAACCTAATGGATCAAATCCACCTTTGTTTCTTCGGACAATGTCCTTCCCTTTTTTCTCATAAAGTAGCTTTCCTTCTTTATCTCTCATCTTTAGTCTTTCTTCATGAAGTTCTTTATAGGGATCGTTTGCCATTTCCTTTATTTTCTCTTTTGCATTAGAGAGTTTTTTTTCTATGGCTTCCAGGATCATTTCATGCCCCTTTGTTCTTTGTACTGATTCTTGTATTTCTTGTCTTTAAGGTCTTTTTCAGCACGTTTTTCCGTACGTCCCTCATTGTTTTCGTTCTTTGTACTACGCTTGCACTTATCAGACATTTTTTGGTAGGTCATTTTGCCGCTCCTTGGTTTATTGATTGCGATCCTTTCGCATCTTTGCTTTGTACTTAACATCTTCGGTTTGCTTAGTCTTTCCTCGTTTGCGCTCTTCAATGGCCTCACGTTTTCCTACGGTGAGCGGGTCAACCACTGGCATCTCTTTTCTTTTTATTGGCTTGCCGGAAGTGCCCCCTTCCTTCATTGGCTTTTTGGCCTTTGGCTTTGGTTTCATTGACTCGTAGGCCATTCCCTTTCTCCGTTAGATTGACAAGATACTTATTAATTTCTACTAAAAAATTGTGCATTATATCGTGCTGTTCTTCAAGCAATTTTATTCGGCCAGAAAGCTTTTGGTTTTCCAAGAAGGACTTGTTTGCATGGTGCTTTGCTTCACAGAGTTGGTTTGTTATAAACCAATAATCTTTATGCATTTGCCTTTGGTAGCGTTGCGCAAGATATGCTTTAATTCTTTTTATCATTTCTTTTTCTTCTTTCCGCGTCTTGCTTCCGAGTATGCAATTGCCACAGCCTGCTTTTGTGGCTTTCCAGCTGAAATTTCTGCCTTAATGTTGTTTTTAAACCCTGGGCTTCCAGGTTTTGCGCCTTTTGTTAGTGGCATTTTATTTCTTCCTTATTTTTCCAAGGGTTTCGGCAAGATTTGCACGTTTGCGCTCAAGGGGGTTCTTGCTGTGCGCGGCCTTAGCAAGCTTCTTGGCGGGTATTTTCTCTCCAATAGGCACATGTAACTCTTTATGTAAGGCGCCTTTTTTTATGTGCATCTTCTGTATGAATTTCTCGGCCATCTTCGTTCTCCATCACATTGTGTTTAACGCTATCAATTTCAGCTATAAGCATATGCCGCAATCGCTTAATTGTAAGCTTTGGTTCATCTTCAATAAGTTTTGCAATAGCATTAAGTGTGCCTATGTACATAGCGTACTCGGCCTTGGTCAAGTCCATCAAACCCTTCCTTGCAATATATTTTGAATAAGATTCATGCAATTAGGATGCAATTTATCAAGCTTCTTTTTAAATTCATATAGATATGCAATTGCTTGTTGCATATCTTCCTCTTCTGATCGGTTCCATCTTGATTCTGTAGGATATGCCAGTCTTTCCTGTGCGCATTGTGCAGCAGCTTCTGTATTTAAATTATGTAGCATTTTAAAACTCCCTAGTTTGTTTCCCATAACGTGTTTCAAGATTACGCTCATAGAGGCGTTTCATCAACTTATTGCGATCGTTATTACTAATGCCATCAGTATGGCGAAACATAGCATCATGTATAGTATGTCGGTCATGTCCCATTGCCTCCAATCGTTCAACGCCGCCGCGTTGGTCCAAGTCATTCGCTGTTATCTTGTACTTGCTCGGCATAGCGTGAATCCTCCATGGTAAATAGTTGTTTTTGTAATGCTTGATAGTTTGTTTTTAGTGATTTAATGCTTAAATGCATGTTAAACATACATAAACAAGCGGCTAACAATGCGTATGTCATTAATACTAAGATTACATCTTTATATTTATTCTTTTTTTCCAGGTTCATTTTTTACTTCCTTTATCTTGTGGTGTAATTCCACAGTCTTTCTAATAGACTCATGATGATCCATCTTCTGCTTGTGCTCGATATCAGCCATTTTGGCTGCTGCATCCAGGCTATGCGCTACAATCTCAGCTTGTGCCTTTTCACGTTGTACGGCGGCTGTAACCTCGGATTGCTCGGCCTCATGCTGGACAAGGATGGCCTCGTTCTGGACTTTTTCCTGTTCTAGTGCAAGCTCTGCCATCTTGATTTGCTGGTCAAAGTGCTGTTGGTCGCCCTTCATTTCAAGTTCATGGGCTTCCAGTTCAACCTTATGAACATCTGTTTGAGCTTTGATCATCCTAGGGTCGTTTTGCATCATCTGTTGCTGCATTTGCATCATCTGGGCTTGTTGTTGTTTCTGTTGCTCCATCCATTGGGCAGCGGCCTCTTTAAGCCTATCTGCACCATATATTGTTAGGTTGTCCAGGAGTATAGGCAAGCCAAAGTCACTACTAAAGAACTCTGCCAATTTTGGATTGGCTTGGGTCAATCCTATGATAGACTCCAATGCGCGGTTCTTTTCAACCTGGAAGTTCACGCCTGCATCAATCTGAACCTTTATGGCACCCTGTTCGTAGTTGATTGCAGGTTTTCCAGGGGCGTTGATGTCTTGATAAATCCTGTCCCCTGCTTTGTTTACTACTGGTATGGTTCTTCGCCCTAGCAAATACTTTGGCATAAGGTCAACATGTATTCTCGCCATCTGTTCAAGGCCAGCCAGATACCCAATTGTATATGGCATGCCAGCCGCGTTGTCTGCATTCGAGGCCTCTATTATAGCCTTGCCTGATATATAATCGTGTGCATTTTCGGGGTTTGATGCACCACTACCTAAGATGGCTTGTATAAACTGTATTGACTGATTAAAAGTACCCATGACCTCTGGAGGAAGCGCTGGATATTGCACTTCGCGAATAGGTGTAGGTATGGGCTTATCGGGATTGTTTTCGCTATATGCGCGTACGACAATCGTGCTACAGGTCTGAGGGTTGGTCAGGTTGTTTATATAGTCTTGCTGCTGGGGAATGGCCTCTTCCATGACGATAAACTTGGAGCTAGACAGGTTGTCTGTTGAGTTGGTTATAGCAATACCCATGAAGTTCATCATGTCTTGCGCACCTTTGGCATGATAATAATAGGGCTTTGTGAACTGGTATGAGGTATTGGTATGTCCTTTGCACAGAATGTCACTGTTTCCGTCAAAGAACACGTGAGGAAGATAACAGTAGTCGGTGTCGCTTTCTTCTAATATTTGGTCACGGATAAACTTAGTATTGTGCAGAACATCGATAACGGTCATGCGACTTGCTACAATCTCAGGAATTTGCTCAATGATGTTGTTATCATCCCAGTATTTCTGTAACTTCTCATAGTTCTTTGCGGTCATGACCTTACCATCAGCGAGCTTGACTATTTTGACACGCTTTTTCACTTTTTCGTACATATCGCATACAAGGATTACGATATTGTCGTACATATCTTTATATGACCATTGATAAGACTCTATGAAGGTCGCATCTGCTTTCTCGGACAAGCTCACCTTCGGGAATTGTTGCTTCAAGTCTTCGGCAATCACGGGATACATCTCAAAACTGTAACTTCCGTCGCCTTTATGGGGAGCTCGAGCCAATGGGTCAAAGCCTACCATCGTCGCATCAAAGCACTTCTCCCAGAATATATCCTGATTTAGGCTCATTGGAGATTGAAAGTCTGTATATACCTTGGCCGCTGAGAATCCCCCGCCTAGCATGTCTTTATAGACCTCGTTGCCAAAGCTGTTCTTGTTAGCATCATGGATTTTATGACGAATATTGCCCTCAACGGTCTGTATGACCTCATCAGGGATTGGAACGCCTTCGCTAGGTGTGACCATAATAGATGGCTCATGCATTGCGAATTCACCAAGCTTTCGGGATACGCTAGCCGCGCCTAGGTTAAATTCTAACTGCGGGCGATTTAAGGAGGTCAACATACCTTTTTGCTGTTCGTTCAGGGTTTCTCGGAATGTATAGTGTTTGAAGTCACGGAAGCGTTGACAGTTATCTTTGAAATATATGTAGGATGATTCTACGCGTTTGCATAATAAGTGTAGTTTTTCGCCTTCACTGGCTTTCATGGTCATGGCTTAAAGTCCTTTTAAGCGTTTCTAATATCTTTTTATTAAATCCAATATAGGTTTTAAGTATTCTTTGACTCTTTCTTCTGTAGCTGCCTGTCCTAGTGGAAAATATGCAGACGATCCATCCTTATATTTTATGCTTAACATCCATCCACCGAGCAAGTAGGGGCAATTCTTTTTGTTTGCTTTATAGTAATAGCAATCTTCAAGGTCTGCATGATTAAGTAAAGCATCTATATCAAAGTCATCTGTTATTGTCTGTCCAAACATTAAAATCCTTTTAAGCGGTCTAGCTGTATAGTTTAGCGCGAGCCTCATTATACTCACGGCTCTTTTTTCCAATTATACCAGCTATGTCATTTTTTGTATCATTGTTTAGTGCGTGTTCTGGCATGGCGAACGTTAGGGCTAGCGCGTCGGCTTCGTCTGGGGATCTTATACCGCGCTTCTTCATATCAGCTTTCTTTTCCATGACTAAGCGACTATTGGAGTCCACAGTGTACCGTATCCCGCAAAGATCTGCATGTAAACTGTCCTCGTCTGGTATTTGGCATGGCTGGTCATCCATCCATTTTTTGAGTTCTCCCCAAAGTTCCGCTCGTTTATTGTAGTAGCGACGGCTATCCAATGGCGTGGATCCACTGTTGACAGATACCAAGATTCCCCCGTGTCCAAGTTCCTTGAGCCTGTCGACCACCCCAGCTCCAAGGCCGCCCACGTCGACGAAAACCTTGAAGGGTTGCTCGGTAAGTATGATATTGTGTACGATCCCAACAATCTCCATTGTGTCTTTCTTGCTGTAACTCTCTTTGCCATAAGCAACCCTACCTTTGCGCCTTATGATGCATGACCTATCATCCCCAAAGCGTGCTGGGTCAACGCCTAGCAGTAGTCTCCCATACTTTTCTGCGACTGTCTTTCGACAACGCATTACAAGGTCTGACTGTATGTACGAGTCCTCGCCGGTAAGTTGGAAGGCTTCAGTACTATTAAATGGGTATTCTTGTTTGAAGCCTTTCTCACCATCCGTGCCATTCACTGACAACTCTGCAATCTTGTTGCGACGCCAATATAGTTGGTCGTCGGTGAGAAGATATTGGCTTGCAAGCTCATCTTCTTCGGCTGTTCTGGAGTAGTCGGATGGTATCGCTATCTTATATTCATCCTGCCAGTACCACGGCACAAATATTGCTATATATTCGGATTGTCCGGCCTCGGCCTTCTGCCATACCTGGTGAAAGTAATTACCTACACCATTAGCGGTTGACTCTAATATCACCTCAGTACCTGGCGCATTAGGAACTGCTTGCAGTATTCCCTTTGCGTGTTCCTCGGCATTATTCCAAAAGCCTACCTCGCTCCCATGCAATAGCTGAATAGTTGCAGAGCGCCCTACAGATTTGTTCTCAGCGGTACCTAGCTTGTAACCGGAGTCTAGCCTACCGAATATAAGTTCTTTGCTATTCGAGGTGGTAACCTCAGGCTTTACGAGTGGTGGCGTATTATCATAGAAACGTTGTGCCATTTTGTAGAGATTTTGGGTTGCATCTAATGCGTGAGTGAGGATGAATGCTTGTGCGCCAAATCTATGCGTGACTTGATGGTAAAACCTGCCACCTACATATGTAGAACAGCCCTGTTGGCGCCCTTTCAATATTATGGCACGTACCTTACCTGTAAGTGCCTTTTGTTCTTCTAGTCTTGCGTGTATGTGCTTTTGGGCTTTGTTGATTTGAAATGGCTCAATCCTGCCTTCTTTAGTGCGGATTTTGAGGCATTTTGAGGAGTAGTGTAAGAAGTCGTTTTTCAGGGAAAGTCGTATTCTGCGCTCTTGTTCATCCATTATCGCAGTCTAAGGCCTTAAGACCGTCTTCGTGGGTGACAGTGACATTGTTTTGTACCTCTTTTTTGTCCGCCCAGCCAAAACGGTTTTTCATGTTCATGTACCAAAGCGTGGAATTAAATGTATCAGAATGAAGCTGAGTGCGCCCATTTTTTACCCACCAGCCATGAGAATACTCTCTGCCCTTTTTTACGGCCTCCCGAAATTCTTCGTGTTCATCCATCCATCTGTAGACAGTTGTATAGCCGCAATCAAGCTCTAATCCTAGCTCTTCGATGGAAGCGCCTTCTTTCAAAAGCTCAATAGCTATATCGCAATATTCTGGTTTGTAATCGCTAGGTCGGCCAACAGCCATTATTTTCTCTTATCTTTTTGTTCTACAGATTCAGCAACCTTAACATGCCCAACACCCTTGCATCCAGGACACTCTTTAACCAACCCGCCAAGGCCAATTATAGTCCGCCTACCCACACATGTTTCGCATCTTGTTGTCGTCATGTAAAGCCCCTGTTTATATTGCATCATTATATAGCATATTTACAAATATGGGAATAACTAAAATAAATAGTAAATAAATATTGACACTGTTAAGATTGCTTGATAATATGTATGCATACCAACAACAAATAGGAAAATAAAATGAAGATAAAAAAAACAGACATAGAAAATATCATAACCTGCATAGAAATACATACAAAAGAATATCTAGATAGACGCGAGATCTTAAGGGAAAAAATAAGGGAGTGGGAAGGAGAGCATGGGGAGATAAACAAGAAATATAAGGAAAGGTTAGATGATATTAGAAACGATATTTTATGTGATGCGATTTAAGAGGATAAACAAAAATGAAAACAACCGAAGCAATAGAACACATACAAGAAATAATTTCTAATAATGGTTTAGATATAGACGACCTAGCAGCTTTAGTAATATGGGCATACGATAAAGGATGGGCAGAAGGACGTGAGGACTATATAGAAGAACAACAAGAGAGGAGATCAAGATGCGGCCAGAAATAAACGACTACAAAATCCTATATCAAGCTTCAAAATATTATGTATTAAATCCGTATGATCTTTACGCCATGCCATGCCTAAAAATATCTGGTAAGGGATGGGAAACTAGGAAAGATGCCGAGATAGCAATAGAAGATCATTATGAACGTGACTTAAAAACCTACGAACGCCTCAAAGACCTAGGTCGTAGCTTCCCGGACAATGACTAATAACTAAGGAGCTAAAATGACAGGCAGAGAACAAAACCTAAGGATAATCAGAATAGAGAGCATAACAAACGCACTGTACATGGCAGAATCAGCAGAAGAAATATGGGAAGCGCTGCAACCTATATGCTTGCAGAATATTAAAGTACTGCATGATATGTGTATGGAATTACTAATTGATAAAGAAGAAGATAATTGAGTCTAAGACCCCGGGAAGCTAACAGAAACCCGGGGAATTTGTAACAACCAACAACGGGATATTATCATGAAACACAAACATGTCAACTACATAGGAAGTATAGCAATGACACTAACGGACTTGTGCGACACAAAATTTGTATTTAAATGCCAAGAAGAAAACAAAATGTACTTTGATTATTGCTTGACGGCGAAAGTACATGATTATTACTATTACCAGTCAATAAATGATAATGACATCCAAAACTTGCGAATGAATTGCAAGAAGATACTGGAAGCCACGGAGGGTTTAAAATGAGAGACATTGATAGCTATATGGGTGATGAGCCTGAAATAGACGCGGAACTACGAGAAAGACAAGAATCATATTACGAGGAACATGCGGATGACTTTAAATACACTGAGGAATGGCTAAATGGATAAGTCTATATTCACAGATAAACAAATAGAAAACCTAACAAAAAACTTAACCCGAATTAGGGGGGCATTAGCCAATATTGAAACAGGAATTCATAGTGAAGATTATATTAATCAATTTCGTTCTGGAGATATTCTTATTGCCTTGACCAAGGCATTCGAAATAATAATAGAATTACAAACCGATAGTGTTACCAATACAATAAACATGTTGAAAACAGTATATAATATGGATGTCTCAATTATTAATGATGTAGAAATCCATTAAAAACTTATTAGCCCGAAAGCGCCCCTGGTTTTGTCCTAGGGGCAATCCTAAATCCCATTCCTCACAATACCTTCGACATGCCTCGCGCTGTTGCCATTCAGGTAGGTCTCGTATTGTGCGCTCAATAAACCTAATATCGTCCTTTAATAGCTTGTAGCCCTTCTTTGCCGCATAGGTTTTAAAATCCCTGTAAAACCATCCTTTGATAGGCATGACATGCATCCTGCATAAAAACATCCCCCAGCTTGGAATCGAACCAAGATCGGTCGCGAACAGGCGACACTCTACCATTGAGCTACTGGGAAAAACATACACCCACTAACAACAAAACAACATGCATCAATATAATCAAATGGTATATTTTTAATACAACGAACTAGCAGTATAATACCAAGTGCACAGCCCACTAGGTGGTTTGTCATAATTCGACCAAACCCACATAACATTCTTGACCGCAATGCTTACATAACCCTAAATTCCCAGCATATGCCCTGTTAATCAAGACCCCGTCCCATTCGTGTTTACATTGTTGTTCTGGTATGTCACAAAAATAACCATAGCTTATCGGGGGGGTAGGCTTGCCCATTTTCTTAAGACCACGCAGCCGTGAACGCTCCTGGCTTGTCATTTTGCGCCCGCACTTACCAGTGCATTTTGGGCTAGCGCAGTATATTTTGTCTTGGAACGTCATTTTCCACCCGTTGGGGTCTGGTCGCACTTCTCGCAATAGGTACCATTTACCCATTCGTGATCACAATAGTTTTCTATCATTGACTTTATTTTATTAAATATGTCCATTTCTTTGTTATTTTCAAATGTTTCAACATTTTTTATTTCACAACTATCTACGCCCCAGCATAATAGAAACTTAAGCTCTTCTTTCGTGAAATCATTCATCTAAAACTTTCCCGCATTTCTCGCATTCAAGCGTAAAATAAGAAATTGGAACTAACTTGTCATGATCGCAATATTTCAGAATCAAAGAACCTATTTTTTTTAATAGTTCTTTTGTCTTGTCGAAATTAGCCAAATAGCAGTACATTAACTCTAGCTCTTCTTTAGTAAAGTCATTCATCCCCAGCCTCGCAAAAATCCAATAAAGCATGAGCAAATATCAATGCCTGGCGTTTATTCAAAAACAATGAGGCTTTCCAGTGAGTCAGATCTCTTTTTTCATCACCTTGAATCGCAACCAAAATATCACCGTTGCTATCATAATTAATCGATATTTCGGTTTCGTTTGTGTCTTTAAAATTTAATGTTTTCATAATCAACGCCCACCATTCTTGATTTCATATTCTAGATCTTCTTTCTTGAAGTCATTCATTTATCGACCTCCAATAAATCCACGATTTCACTAAAATCATAATATTTAAATTTCCCCCATAATTTAAGCCCGCACTTTTCGCATTCACATTTTGCGTTAGGGCAATAGCAATCAGGAAGAAATTCATGATCGCAATAGTTCTCTATCAATTCTTTTATTTTGCTTAGTAATTCTATACAGTCACTATTTTGTCTAAATATATTAACGTTCTGCAAAGCTAAATGTTTTAGCATGATTAATTCTTCTTTAGTGAAATCATTCATAACTTAAGCCCGCATTTAGTGCAACTACATTGCGAATCAGGACAGCCACAGCAGGGATTTTCCCAGTCATGATCACAATAGTTTTCTATCATAGATTGTATTTTGTTGATCA
>Ga0210397_10000626_pt1 | contig 23344 bp, 13 predicted proteins | sample IncBWH2OmetaG_FD_160126 | JGI IMG/M metagenome (GOLD analysis project Ga0210397, IMG submission 160126) | Forest soil microbial communities from Barre Woods Harvard Forest LTER site, Petersham, Massachusetts, United States - Inc-BW-H-2-O ...
TCCGTCGCTCAATCAGCTCACACCGCTCCAGACGCGGCCGGTGCATCTCGATCCCGAGACCGAGAGCCTGCTGATCGCGGGGACCGGGCTCGGGCTCGCGGTCGGCGACTTCATGCTGTTCGTGCGCCGCGGCAAGCCGACCCAATGGATGCGCCTGACGGTATTCTCGGTGAGCGAAAATCATGTGCTTTCGACCACCACCGTCGGCGTCGGATCGAGCCTGCAGGCGCAATGGACCGCGGGCGGCGCCACCGAAAAGCTGCCGCGCAACGCCAAGCACGGGCTCGAGCTCTATGCGTTGGACCTCACCTGCCGGCTGTTCGGCTACAACGCGCCGGCCTGGTCGTCGCAGTCGGCGGCGGTGCAGCGCGCCAACACGCCCACCGGCCTGTCGCCCGCCGAATTTACCGAATGGCCGGGCTTCGGCATCGACCTGAACGACCTCGACCTGCAGGCGGTCTATACCAAGGTGCTGCCCGGCAGCCAGTTCCTGCTCGAAACGCCCGAGGACAACACGCTCGGCGTCATCGCTACGGTCTCGCGCCAGAACATCTCCGAGTTCGGGCTCACCGGCCAGGTCACTGAGGTGACGCTCGAGCCCGATCCGGCGGTCTTGCCGTCGGGCGTCGCGCTGATCCCGGCGCGCAACGGCGTGACCGCCAGCCTGCTCGGCGACGGGCGTGTGCTGCTCGTCGGCGGTATCGGCGAGGAGGGCGTGCTCGACAGCGTCGAGGTCTACGATCCCTCAACAGGCCTGGTGAGCCAGGTCGCGACGCTGCCATCGAAGCGCGGGCTTCATACCGCGACCACGATCGACGGCGTGATCTATCTCGCCGGCGGAGTCACGGGCGACTGGCAGTTCGCCACCGACATTCTGCAATGCGATCCGACGACGCTGACCTTCTCGGCGGTCCCCGATGTCACGCTGGCGATCCCGCGCATCGCGCACGCCGCCACCGCGCTGCCCGACGGCACGCTGATGCTGAGCGGCGGTCTGACCGGCGACGCCACCAAGCCTTATCGCACCTTCGCAGCGCTGCTCGAAGCATCGACGGCCACCGATTCGGTCGCGGTGTTCTCGCCGCAGCAGAGGGGCTGGGCGTGGACGGCGCAGATGCAACGCGCACGCGCCGGTCACAGCGCGACGCTCTGCCCGGTGGTGAAGACCGCCGCCGACGGCGGATCGGCCAGCGCGCCGCCGGTGGGACAGATCGTCGTGTTCCTGTGCGGGCATGACGGCGGCGCGCTTCCGGGGTTCGGCAGCCAGACCGGCACCATCTGGGACGACGCCGAGGTCACCGATCCCGCAACCTGGAAGCCCGTCACCGGCCTCTATCCGATCAAAGCCGCCGACGGCACCGTGGGCAGCCCGCGCTACGACCATGTCGCGACGCTGCTCTCCGGAAACAACGGTTTTCTCGTCACCGGCGGCCAGTCGGCGGCGGGGCCGGTCGCGGACAATTGGTTGCTCGGCGCCTTCGCTCAATACGCCGACGGGCAGTCCGGCACCTTTGCGGGCGTGCCGACGTTCGTTCCGGCGCCGCCGCTGGTCACCGCGCGCTCGAACCACGCCGCAGCGCTGCTGCAGGGCGGCAAGGTCGTCGTGGCGGGCGGCATTTCGGGCAGCACGGTGCTGGCCTCGGTCGAGATCTTCCTGGTCAGCGCGGGCACCAGCATCGCGTTCGACGGCGCCAGCGTGCTCAGCCCGAGCGTGGCCGGCGCAGCGCTGCCAGGCCCGCAGGCCGATGCCGCCTTCCTGGCGCTGCCGGCCGACGAATTGCTGATCGCGGGCGGGCTCGGATCGCTCCCCGACGGCTTTCTCAATACGGTACTGGCCTACGATGCCGATGTCGGCACGTTCGCGACCTTTCCCGGGCCGATCCTGACCACGCCTTACACGCTGGCGCCGGTCGGCTCGATCGCGCTCGGTGACGGGACGCTCCTGATCCTCGGCTCGACCACGCCCGCGCCCTTTCCGTATTCGCCGCCAAGCATGAGCGGGTTCGCCTGGACCTTCGATCCCGCGACGAATCTTTCGACCATTGCCGGCGCCCCCGTGACGGCGCGGGTCGGCGCGACGTTGTCGCTGCTGCCGAACGGCACAGTGCTTGTCGCCGGCGGCATGGGCATGTCGAGCGGTTATTATATGGTGCTGGATACGGCGGAGATTTACGACCCCAAGAGCCGGTCGTTCCGCCTGCTCACCAAGTCGATGACGGTGCCGCGCTGCGGCCATAGCGCGACCGTGCTGGCCGACGGAACGGTGCTGCTCGCCGGCGGCTATTTCTTTCCCGCGATCGCGTATGATCCGCCCGGCGTGCTCGCCGCCTGGGTGCCGGCGCTCAACAGCGCCGAGACCTTCAGCGTCGCGCAGCAGGCCTTCACCGCGGTCGCGACGACCTTGCCGCAAGGCTTCGCCTTCCACAGCGCGACCCTGCTGGCGAGCGGCGACGTGCTGATCGCGGGCGGCGTCACCGATTTCTACACCGAATACGATTTCACCTCGGCGACGGTCTTCCCATCGACCCAGGCGGCGGTGTTCAACGTCGCCGCGCAGGCCTTCGCGCTGATCGCCCCGCTCGGCACCGCGCGCGCGATGCAGAGCGCGTCGCTGCTGCCCTCGGGCAAGGTACTGGTCGCGGGGGGCGTGGTGCAGCCCGACATGACGGCCACGGACACCACCGAGCTGTTCGATCCGGGCAGCTACACCTTCACGCCGTCCGCCAAGATGGCCGAGCCGCGCCATTCGCAGGGCGCGATCCTGCTCCCCGAGGGGCTGCTGCTGATCGGCGGCGCGAGCACGCCGAGCTACGAACTCATGCCGGTGAGCGGCAGCGGCAGCGAGACCGCCTATCCGCTGCCGTTCCCGCTGCCGTCGCCCCGCTATCCGGTGTTCGTGTCCTTGACCGAGACCGTCGTGCCGATTCCGGTCGCGGGTCGCGGTGTCTATGTCTTTGGCGGCCAGGTCGAACCGGATGGTGCCTCCAGCTGCCAGGCCATCCTCTATGTCGCGCCGCCGCCGTCACCGGATTCGGACGCGCGCCGCCAGGCTCTGGTCTACACCCAAAGCCGCCAGCTCTATCTTGCGCCGCCGATCGACGATCGTCCGCTCACCGGCGACAAACTCCCGCTGACCGGGCTGATCGACGAAATCGCGGTCGGCCATGCCCTGCTGATCGCCGGCAACCCGCCGCTCGCCGAGACGGTCGGCAGCGTCACAGGCGTCGGCGGCTCGCCCACGCTCGCCATCGCAACGGTCATCATGGCGCTGGCGCCGGTGCCGCCGCCGAAGGAGCACTGGTGGCTCGCCGAGGTGCCCGACACCGGCGTGTTGACGCTCACGACCGATCCATCCGGCAGCCCGCCTTCGACGCTTCGCTTCCTCTCGGGCAATGGCAGCACGATCGGCAACGTCACTTCGGCGAACCTGCAGCTGTTCACACGGCCGGTGCAGAGCGAGTCGATCACCGTGAAGGCGGTCCGGCAATACGCCGACACCAACACCACCGTGCTGACGCTCGATGCGCCGCTACGCTATCTCTACGACCGGACCACCACCTCGGTGTGCGGCAATGTCGTCACGGTGACGCAGGGCAGTACGGTCGGCGAAGTGCTCGGCAGCGGCGACGGGCAGAAACCATTTCTCCAATTCATGCTCAAGCAGGCGCCGCTGACCTGGCTCGAGGAGGCGGACGGCTCGATCGCGCCGCAGCTCACGGTGACCGTCAACGGCATGGCGTGGCAACGCGTCGAGGCGCTCGGCAATTGCCCGCCCGACGCGAGCGCCTACCAGCTGACCCAGGATGCCCAGGGCCGTGCCCAGATCCAGTTCGGCGACGGCCTCCATGGCCTTATTCCGCCGACCGGGCAGGACAATATCGCCGCCACTTATCGCGTCGGCGCCGGCACCAGCGGCAACGTCCCCGCCGGCAGCCTGTCGCGCCCGCCTGCCAAGGTCGCGGGGATCAAGAGTGTGCTCAATCCGGTCGCCGCGACCGGCGGAGTCGGCGCGCCGCCGCGCAGCGACCTGCGGCGCCAGATCCCGATCGGCATCTCAGACCTCGGCCGGATCGTGACGCAGGACGACATGCAGACCTTCGTGCTCAACCGTCCGGAGGTCGGCGCCACGACGCTCTCGACGACGCAAGCGACCGACGCGGACGTACCCGTCAGCCTGATCACGCTCGCGGGGCTGGGCAATGCCGTTCCCGACAAGGCGTCGCAGGCCTTCGCCTCGCTCACGGCGGCGTTCGAAGCCGCGCTGGCGAGCGGAACGCTGCGGCATGCGTTACTGCCCTATGAGCCGATGCCGTTCAAGGTGAGCGGCACATTCACCGTCGTGCTCGGCTACGATCTCCAGCAGATCGAAAGCGAGATCGCGGCCACGTTGCAGTCGGAATACGACATCGCCGCGATGACCTTCGGTAAAGCGGTGCGGGCGGTCGATATCTGTGCGCTGATCCTCAAAAACGTCGCCGGCGTCGAAACCGTCTCCGTGAGCAAGCTCTGGGCACCGACCCAGAGCACGCCCACGCCGGCAGCGACGCGCGACGCCGGCACGCCGAGCGCCCCGAAGGCGATATCGCAACTGGCGCTCTATCCGGCCGATGCCCATCTCGATCCAGCCACCGGCGCGCAAATCCTCTGCCTCAGCAGCGATGCGGATGCGGTGGCGTTCACGAGCGATTCGCCGCCAGCGGCGCCCGCACCGGCCTCCGCGGAGGCTGGGTCATGACCGCATCGAGCGATGGACCGATCGAAAACGTGCTCTACGCGCTGTTGCCCGCGGTCTTCCGCCAGCAGGACATCGCGCAAGGCTATCCGCTGCTGGCGCTCACCAAGGTGTTCGACACCGTCCGCGCCGAGCTGGCGGTCGGCATCGCCGAGCTCGAGCAGGATTGGTTCATCCAGACCTGCCCGCTCGAATATGTCCCGCTGATCGGCGGGCTGCTCGGTCTCGAAATCGCCAGGCCGGTCCGTCCGGAGCATCGCGCGCTGGTCGCCGACACGCTCGGCTTCCGCCGCCGCAAGGGAATTGCCCCGGCGCTGCCCAAGCTCGTGCGCGACAGCACCGGCTGGTACGCACTCTATTCGCCTGGCGCGAAGACCCCTTGGGCGACTTGGCCGCTCGCCGACGCCGCCACGGCGCCCGCGGCGGCAAGCGCGGGATTGCTGCGCGTCTGGCGGCTGCCGGTGTTCGCGGTGATCGGGGCGACGCCCGCGCCCGCCGCCACGTCCAATTACTACCACTTCAATCCGCTGGGCATGGACCAGCCTGTGTTCAACCTGCCGGGCACGCCGCTCGACTGGGTCGCGGCACCGCCGGTGACGGCGCTCGCCGTGCCGCTGACGGCGGCAATGCTCACCGCCGATCTCGCGCGCTACGCGGCGCTGTGGCCCGATCCGGTCGAGGGGCCCGCCGACTCGTTGCTCTACGGCCCGGCGCGTGGCTTGGTGATCCGCACCAATAACGGTTCGGGGGATTGGACCGCGCTGCCGCCGGAGTCGGTCCGTGCCGCGTCGCTCGCGGGCTATCCGCCGGCGGCGCCCGACTATCCCGTGCTCACGGGCGGGACGATCGATCTTGCCGCGGTCACCGCCGTCACCAGCGATCTCACGATCACGTTCGGCGATGCGACGGCGCAGCTCTCGGTCGCTGTACCGGCGACGCCGACGATGCCGGATCTGGTGACGCTGCTGCAGAACGCGATCGCGGCTGCGACGATCGTTCCCGGCAAACGGGTCTCGGCCGCCGCGGTCCAGGCGCTCAGGGTCGGCGCCGTTGGCGACGCGCTGGTGCTCGTGCCGGGCCTGATGCCATCCGAGCCGCTGTCGATCGCGCCGTCCGCGCCGGGCGGCGCCAATCCGCTGCTGCTTGTGGGATCGGCGCGCCTGGGCAGCGCCGCAGCGACGCTGCCGCTTACGCCGCAATTGATCGGCCTGCTCACCGGTGCGCCGACCGGCGTCATGACGTTCACGGCGCCCGCGGGCCAGACGCTTTACGTGCCGCTGCCATTCGTGCTCGCGCAGGACACCGTCCAGGACGTCGCCCTGGCGTTCGCCGCGGCGCTGCCGACCTGCTGTGTGTGCGACGCGGGCGATCGCGTGGTGGTCGTACCGCCCTACGCAGCGCCGCAGCCGCCGGTGCCGGCGACGCCGCCGGCCTATGCGTTGGGGCTGGTGCCCGCCGCGACGATCGATCCCGAACTGGGACTGTTCAGCTGGCCGACCGCCTGGGCATCGGCCGGAACGCTCAGTGTCGACTACGGCATGGCGATGCCGGGGGCGATCGGCGGCGTCGGGCCGCGGCCGCCGCCGCCCGTGCCCGCGAGCGTCGCGGCGATCGCGGACGGCGGCGATCCCGCCGCGCTGCAGACCGAACTCGGCGCATGGGCGCAGTCCACGGCCGCATGCACCGTGCTCATGCTTCAGGCCGGCGCGACGCGCAGCATCGCCAGCCAGCAGCTCGCCCCAGCCAGCGGCCAGGCACTGTGGATCGCCGGCGCGGCCGGCAGCATGCCCTATGTCGTGACCGGCAGCCCGGGCCAGCTCTCGCTGCTCGGCGCGGCATCGCCCGCCGAGCCCGGCCTGATCGGGCTGAGCGGCGTCACGCTGCAGGCGACGATCGCACTGCTCGGCGGCGATCTCGAACTCGTTTTGCTCGACTCCACGCTTTACCCCGGCGCGGCGCCGCTCGCGCTCGCCGCGGCACCACCGCCGCCACCGCCGCCTGGGAGTCCGCCGCCGCCCTTGTCGGGAACGGCTTCGTTCAAGATGGTGCGCTGCCTGCTCGGCCCGATCGACCTCAGCCAGGTCACGGGCCGCATCGAGATCGACAGCAGCGTGCTGAGCACGCTGCCGGTCCCCGATGCCACGCTTTCCGTGCTCACCCTTCCTGCCACGGTTGCGGCGAAGCTCACCCGGCTGACGGTGATCGGCGGTGCCGAGATCCTGGGCAAGCTCGACGCCGCGGATTCGCTGTTCGACGGCGGCATGGTCTGCTCGGGCGCGGCGCGCTTCATCGACTGTTATGTGAGCGACCTGCAGTCTCCCGTCGCGGCGGAAGCGGGCGCAGCGCCGGCATCGCCCGCCGAGGTGAAAATTTGCGGCAGCTGCGGCAAAGCGCGAGCAGTGCGGTTGCGCAATTGCCTGCTGCGCGAGGTCACGCTCGCGCCAGGCGACTTCTGCACCTGCGAGACCCCGACAGACGGACCGCTGCGCGACTGCGTCACCTGCGCCGATCCGGCCTGCGCCGCGACCTGCCCGCTGCGCGCCGAGGGCCAGTCCTGGGCGCTGGTGTCCGCGCCGCCGCGCTTCATCGAGCCCAACCTCTATCCGCAGCCCGATTTCGCGCGGCTCTCGGAGGAAAACCCTGCCGAGATCCTGTCGGGCGCGAGCAACCGCGACGTGCTCGGCGCCTACAATCTCGCTGGCCCCACGGCGCGGCTCAATCAATTCAAGGCGGCGCTCAAGTCGGGGCTGCTGCTGGGGACTTGGCTCGATCTGCGGTTCGAGGACTGAGATGCGGCCCCAACTCTAGTCGAATTCGACGTCCTCGAGTTCTTCCTCGTCGATCGTCGTGGTCCCGACATTGAACTGTGCGAGCTGCTGCTGGATGGATTTCTTGAGGTCGTTGACGCTGACCTTCTTGCCGTCGGTGGTGACCAGGTATTCGTCGTCGCTGGTGTAGGCGACGCCTTTGGGCACCCGCGTTGGCGTCATGCTGCCGGCCGCCAGCGACCCCGGCGTCATTGTGCCGTCGCTGTCGAAGTGCAGGTGCAAGCGGTCGCTGACCTGGATATTGACGCCCTCATGCGGCCCATAGTCGGGAATGTTGCCGTGTAGCGCGTTGGTGAATTTCATGAAGGTCTGGACGACCGGCGACGCCAGGTCGAGGCTGTCGCCTTTTGCGACGGACTTCTTGAGTGCGTCGCGCGCCTCATCGAAATCCTTGAGCTGCGTCTCGATGGTTTTCTTGTAATAGGTCTTGTCGCTGCCGGAGAGTTTGGGAAGGTTGCGTTTGAGCCTGAGCACGGTTGCGGTACGCAGCCGGCCGCTCCAGCGGTCGAGATCGGTGGCGTTTTCGTTGCCCGAGATGAAAGCGTTGGTGCTCGACTGGATCGCCGCATAGGGAAAGCGGTGCGGCATCGCCAGGTTTTCCTCCGACGGTTTCATGTCCGTTTGATCGGTGCCGGTTTCGATCCCATAGGCGATCGCCGCGAGCTTGTAGGACGATTTGGGGAAGTTCGGCCTGAGCTTCTTCTTGGGCAGGTCGATCTTTTTGAAGCGTTTCTCCAGATACGCCGTGAAATGTTTGGTGTTCGCGAATTTGTGCGTCTTGCCCTCATCGGCGGCCCAATCGCCAAGCTTCGCTTTCCAGCCGCGTCTCAGCTTCTTGCCCATTGCCTTATCGACGGCCGCGAGCAGCGCTTTCGTGTCCTTGCTGCCTTTTTTGGTGTACTCGCCCTCCAGCTTGCCGCCCTTGATCCTGATGACGCGCTGGGCGCACGCGCCTTCGGAACCGGCGTGCGCCGCGACGGCGGCAGGCGGCGTAGGGCCGGCGGCATGCCGGCCCGCCAGCGAACGGCCGTGCGCCATGCTCGATTCCCCGAACCTGTCCGCCTCGCGCTCGAGCCCTGCATCGTCATTGACCTGCGTGCCGCCGATGTCGAGCGTCGGACGCACCCGCCCTTCGGCCTGCTGGACGACGTGCCAGGCTTCGTGCGGCAGGTGCCGTTCCTGGCCCGGCGCGAGATGGATGTCGCTGCCGCGGGTGAAGGCATGAGCGTCGAGCCGCGCCGGCTCGGGCGAGGCGTAATGGACGCGTACCCGGTCGAGCGACAGGCCGGACACGGCCTCGACGCCCGCCTTGAGCCCGTCGGGCAGTCCGGTGCGGTTCGGCGCGCGGTTGGCCGGCGCCGTTCCCGACGGCGCGGCGCGAAGCTGTGCGGTGGCGCGGCTGCCGGCGACATCGGCGATCGGAACCCGGCCGATGTCGTGCACAGGCAGGAGGCGGGCCACGGCGGCAGTCGTCGCCGGCGGCGGGGCGGCGCGATACGCCCGGCTGTCGGGGGCAGGCTCCGCTGGCTTATGGATCGCTGTCCGCATCACGCAGGCCATGGCCTACACATAAGGGTCCAACACAGGTTCGAACTCGATGGTCGATTCGTCGGTCTTGTGGTCATAATTGGTGACATAGATCACCAGACCTTCGTGCCCGTCGAGCGTGGTCACCTTCTCGCCCGGGGTGACGTGGCCCTTAACCTGCTTGATCACCGCGGGGTCCGATGGGCCCATGTAGTAGGGAGTCGGCGGCGGCGAATCATAGCCGCTGACGTCGGCCTTGAGCGTGTCGATCCAGGGATCGTAGGTGGTTATGTCGTCGGGCATGGTGACGATCTTCGCGAGCGGCGGCGTGACCGGGTTCTGCTTCTTGGCCACATCCCAGGCCTCTTCGATCTTCATGCCCGGCCTGACGCGCTTTTCGTTCTTCTTCTTCTTTCTTTTCCACCAGTCTTTGTCCGTGCGTTTGTCGAATTTTCCCGTCTTTTTCAGTTTCTTTTCATCGGTGTCGTAGCGCTCGCCGCCGGTATTGTCGAAAGCGGCCCATTCGGTGCCGCCGCTCCCGTCGGGGCGGCCGAACTGCAACTCGTCCGGCCGCTTGCGTTTTTTGCTGAACTCCGCGCCGTTATACGTCGCGGGAACGACGGGCGACGTGCCCGAATAGACCGGGTATTGGTAGAACCAGCCCTGCTCGTCCATCATCTTCGCCTCGACTTGGTCGCGCTTGATCTGCTCGCCCACCACGGGGTTCTCGATCACCACATTGTGCTCGAACTGGTCGGTGTTCTTGTAGGTGGTTTCGCTTCCAACCGTCTCCGCGGTGTCGTGGACGAACGGCGAATGCTCGAACGGCATAACGTGGCCGACCGTGTGGTTCTGAAATTTGTGCTGCCCCAGGTCCATGTACTCGCGTTCGCTTTCCTTGCGACCCTGGACGCTCCATTTCCCGGTCGTGTCGAACGAGTCGTAGTTGCCGGCGAACTGTCCGTCGTCGGTATAGATATAGCCGGGATTCTCCGGGTCGCCGGTGGTGGAAATCTGAAGCTTGGTGGTGTTGCCTTTCGTGTCCTCGCGGAAAAAATGATATTGGCCCTGGTCTTGAACGATCTGTACGCCGGGCGGGGGCTTGAGCAGGCTGTCGGGCGGATAATTGTGGAATCCGGTTGCGATCGGATTGGGCTGCGACGGGTTGCGCGTGTGCGTTCTGTGGAATTTGACCGATTGTCGCAGCGCCCGGGCCTTCGTCTCGCTGCGCCGCGGCGCCTTCTGCGCCATCGTCCAATCGCCGCCGCCGTCGACCGCCACCAGATCGTTGAGCAGCGTCGCGACATCGGCATAGCCGCGGGTCTTGTCCGTCGCCAGTTCGGTGTCGAGCAGCGTCTCGAATTCGGGTTTCCAGGCGATGTTGAGCGTGGCCGCCTCCTTCTGGAGGGCCGACAGCAGCGCCGCCTTGTTGCCGGCGGTCGCGCGCATGTCCGCGACGTCGAGAAAGCGCTGCGCCACAGCTGGTGCCGTGCCGGTCGGACGTGGCGCGCGCGCGGCCGGCGATGCGGCGGCCGCCGCTCCGGCCAGCACGGCCTTGGCGCCCATCGCGTCGGCTTCGCGCTCGAGACGCTGGTCGTCGTTGATCGGCACGTCCGCGGCGCTGGTCGTCGCCGCGACGCCGCCGTCCGCCTGCTGCACCGCGTGCCAGGCTTCGTGCGGCAGATGCTTCTCCTGGCCTGGCGCGAGATGGATGTCGCGCCCACGCGTATAGGCGAGCGCGCCGAGCCGCGCCGGTTCGGGCGAGCCGTAATGCACGCGGACCCCGTCCATCGACAGGCCCGATAGCGTCTCGATGCCGGCCCTGAGCGTGTCGGGCAACCCGCTCCGGTTGGGCGCGCGGCGCTGCGCCACGTCGGCTAGCGGCACGCCCGCTATGTCGTGCCGCGGCAATGGCGCGGCTGCCCGTTGCACCGGGACCGGCGCCGCCCGCGCCGGCCCGCAATCCGGCTCGGTGCCACGTTCGGTGCGTCGCTGGAGACGGCGGTGCATCGCGGCCTATTTGATCCGCATGATATAGACCAGCGAGAGCCATCCCGGCGCGGGCACGCTGAGATTGCCGACAGTGTGATGGTGGTTGCCGTCGTTCCAGGGCTCGTTGTCCTGGGTCAGGACGTAGCGCCAGGTGTTCGTGCTCTGGTTGCCCTGGATGATGTAGTTCTGCGCATTGTCCTGGGGCGTCATGACCTCAGTTGCGCTGGTCTGGAGCGTGCCGCTCTGCCAGCCCTGGAGATTGTAGGTCGGGCTGCCGCCCAGCTGGTTGAGCGGCGCGCCGGGCACGGTGCCCAGGACGAACCGGTTCGTCAGGTTCGGCGTCGGCATGCCGTCATAGGGGCTTTGCGCATCGCTGACGATCTCGCCGTCGCAAAAGGCGAAACCCGGCGGCAGCGCTGTGCCCGGCAGGGGATACCACGCGATTACTGTCCCCACAGGGACCGCGTACAGTATTTCGACAGGTTGTGTCATGGTTCGTCTGTAAGGGCAAAGAAATCGCCCCAATGGTACACGCGGGCGGCAAGTCCCGGCAAGACCGCTGTCTGGGAGGCTATTCGCCGCGCTCGGGCCTGGCGTGCGGATCGATCCACAGCCAGCGCGAGCGGTTGAAGTCGCGTATGTTGGGGATCCAGCCCTTCACATAGGGCTCGACGATGTCCTGGGTCACCAGGAAGCGCGTCGGAATGACGGCGAGGTCGTCGAGCGCGGTCTGCTCGGCCTGCCGCAGGAGTTCGCCGCGCGCCTTGATGTCGAGCATCTGGTTGGCCCGGTCCATCAGCGCGTCGAAGCGCGGATTGCTGTACTGGCCGTAATTGTTGCCGCTGCCGGTGCGCAGCAGGTCGAGGAAGGTGCCCGGATCGTTGAAGTCGCCGATCCAGGAGCCGCTGGCGATGTCGAACTGGCCCTGCTGCAGCTTCTTGTAATAAACCTGGGTATCGGACGGCACGATGTCGACGTCGATATAGACGCGGCGCAGCAGGGCCTGCAGCGACGCCGCCGTGCGTTTGGCATCGGGCGTGGTGGTGGCGTCGTAGGTGGAGTGGAAGTGATTGTCGGGGCCATAGCCCATCTCGGCCATCAGCTTGCGCGCCCGGGCGATGCGCTGCTCGTAGGGCAGGGCGCGGAACCACATCTGCGCCCCGCCGGGATAGTTGGCGGTGCCGGGCGGCACGAAATGATAGGCCGCCGGCTCGCCGAGCTTGAGAATCCTCTGCGTTATGATTTCGCGCTCATAGACCAGCGCGATGACCTGCCGCATGCGGGCGTCTTGAAACGGCTTGCGTGTGAAATTGAGCGACAGGTAGGCGACGCCGAGCGTGGTGTTGAGCTGCAGCGTGTGCGGGATGTGGCTTCGCATCCAGCTGATTTCGGCGCCGGGCACCAGGTTCTGGGTGTCGAGTTCGCCGGCGCGGATCGCTTTCAGCGCCGCCAGCGTGTCCGAGGTCGGCTTGTAGATGATTGTCTGTAGGCGGACGTTCGCCGCATCGTAGAAGCGCGGGTTCTTGACCAGCGTGATATGGTCGTTCGGCACCCACTCCTTGGGAAGGTAGGGGCCGTTGGCGACGTAATTCTCGGGCCTCGCCCAATCATTGCCCTTGGCCATCACCACGTGGCGTGGCACCGGGAAGACGGCCTGGTGCAGCAGGTATTCCAGCATGTAGGGCGCGGGATGCTCGAGCTGGACCACCAGCGTCTTGTCGTCTTTCGCGGTGACGCCCAGCGCCGAGGTTGGCAGCTTGCCGGCGCTGATCGCCTGGGCGTTCTTGACCAGCCACAGATAGTAGGCGTAGGGCGCGCCGCGCGCCGGCTCCAGGATGCGGCGCCAGGCGTAGACGAAATCCTCCGCCGTCACCGGCTGGCCGTCGGACCAGACATGGTCGCGCAGGTGGAAGATCCAGGACTTGCCGTCGGGCGAGGTTTCCCAGCTGGTCGCGGCGCCGGGCATCGGCTCGCCGTTCGGCGCATCCGTCGTCAGGCCGACCAGCATGTCGCCGACGACATTGGCCTCCCAATTGCCGTCGATATAATGCGGGTCGAGGCTCTTGATCTCCGCACCGTTGCCGCGGACCAGATAGTCCGGTGCATGCACCGTCTGGTTGCCGCCGCCGGAGCGCGAGCAGGCCGCCAGCAGGACGAGGGCGGCCAGGGCGAGCATCCGCGATGCGGTCATGATTCGGGTCCTTGAAACGTCAAGTCTGTATAGCCTATCGGCCGTGCCGGCGTGCACGGCCACGTGATCAGCGCGAAGCGGGCTTGCCGTCGAGCCACAGCCAGCGGCTGCGGTGCATGTCGCGGGAATTATCCATCCAACCCTTTACATAAGGCTGAACGAGGTCCTGGGTGGTGCGGAACCGCATCGGGATCCAGGGCTCGTCCTTGAGCGCCATGGCCTCGGCGGCGGCGAGCAGGGCACCGCGTTTTTTCGCGTCCGGTTCCTGCTGGGCGGCGTCCAGCGCCCGGTCGAAGGCGAGGTTGCGGTAATGGCCGTAATTGTTGCCGCCGTCTGAGCGCAAGAGGTCGAGGAAATTGCTGGCGTCGTTGAAATCGGCGAACCAGGAGGCGGCGCCGAGGTCGTAATTTCCCGTCTGCATGTTGCGGGTGTGGAAGGCGGCATCTATCACCGAGATATCGAGGTCGACCCAGATCTGGCGGAACATCGCCTGCATCACGGCGGCGATGCGCTTGTTGTTGGGCTCGTCGAAGGTCTCGTAGCCGAGGCGCAGGTGGTTGTCCGGGCCGTAGCCCAGCTGGGCCATCAGCCATTGCGCCTTGGCGAGCCGCGCCGGCGGCGCGAGCGTTCGGAAATCCAGTGTCGGACCCTTGGGATAGTTGGCGGTCGTCGGCGGCACGATGCTGTAGGCCGGCGGCTCGCCGAGGCGCAGGACCCTCTCGGTGATCGTCTCGCGGTCGAAGGCCAGGTTGAGCGCCCGCCGCAGGCGCAGGTCGGTGAGCGGCGGGCGGCGCAGGTTGATCGAGATGTAGGACAGGCCGAGGAACGGCTTGGTGTGCACGATCGCCGGCATGTTCCTGCGCAGCCAGCCGATCTCGGTCAGCGGGATGGGTGTCTGGGTGTCGAGCTCGCCGGCGCGCAGCCGGCGCAGCGCCGCCTCGCTGTCGGGCGTCGGATAGTAATTGACGACGTCGATATGGACATGCGCGGCGTCGTAGAAGCGCGGGTTCTTCACCAGCGTCAGATGATCGTTGGCGACCCATTCGCGCGGCACATAAGGCCCGTTGCCGACGAATGTGCCGGGCCTGGACCAGGCGTTGCCCCTGGCCAGCAGGACATGGCGCGGCAGGGGGTAGGCGGTGTCGTGGGTCAGCAGTTCCGGCAGGTAGGCGGCGGGATGTTCGAGATCGACGACGAAGGTTTTATCGTCCGGCGCCCGCACGCCGAGCGCGCTGGGCGGCAGCCGGCCTTCGCTGACGGCATGGGCGTTCTTGACGACCCACAGATTGTAGGCGTAGGCAGCGCCGGTTTTCGGATCGAGCAGGCGCCGCCAGGCAAAGACGAAGTCCGCGGCCGTCACCGGCCGGCCGTCCGACCAGACATGATCGCGCAGGTGGAAGGTCCAGGTCTTGCCGTCGGGCGAGGTCTCCCAGCGCGTCGCAGCGCCCGGGATCGGCGCGCCCATGGCGTCCACCGTCAGCAGGCCGATCAGGAGGTCGCCATCGACGCTGGATTCGTTGATGCCGTCGATGAAATGCGGATCCAGGCTCTTGATCTCGGCGCCGTTGCCGCGGTTGAGCACGACGAGCGCCGTGGCCGGCGGCGCGGCCAGCAACGCGAGCAGGCCGGCGAGGAGAGCGTAAGCTGTCCGCATCAGACGGTCCGGTTGTTGCGGTCGAGCGAAAGATAGCGCGTGCGGTGGACGTTGACGTTGTTGCCGACGAAGCCCTTGACCTGCGGCGAAACCAGGTTGCGGGTGACGGCGAAATAGCCCGGCGCGACGGCGACGTCGTCGAGCAGCATCTGCTCGGCCTGGCGCAGCAGGATCGCCCGCGCCGCGGGATCGCGCTCGTTGTCCGAACGGTCGACCAGCGCGTCGAAGGCGGGGTTGGAATAGCCGCCATAGTTGAGATCGGTTGTCGCGGTCTGGAACAGCGTCAGGTAGTTCTTGGGATCGCGGAAGTCGGCGATCCAGCCGGCCCAGGTCACGTCGAAATCGCGCTTGCGCAGCATGTTGTAATGGATCTGGCTGTCATAGGGCGCCAGCCGCGCCTGTACGCCGATGTCGGCCCACATGCCCTGCAGCGCCACCGAGACGATGCGCGACTCCGTCGCGTTGGAGGTGTTGAGGTCGAAGGTGACGGGATTGCCCGGCCCGTGGCCCGCCGCCGCCAGGAGGGCGCGGGCCCGCGCCATGCGCTGCGCCATCGCCTCGCTGTGAAAGCCGAGCAGGCCGCCTTGATAGTTCGGCATGCCCGGCGGGATCAGCGCATAGGCGGGCTGCTCGCCGGCCCGCGTCACTTTGGCGACGATGATCTCGCGGTCGATGGCGAGCGACAGCGCCTGGCGCACTCGAAGATCGTCGAACGGCCTGCGATGCAGGTTGAACTGCAGATATTGCGACAGGATGTAGGGCGCCAGCTTCAGCTCGTTGGGAAAATAGCGCTCCAGCCAGGTGATCTGCTGCGGCGGCACCGAATCGGTGACGAGGTCGAACTCGCCGGCGCGAAAACGCTTCAGCGCGGCGGAAGAGTCCTGCGTCGGATAGAAATAGACGTTCTCGATCGCGACATTGGCGGCGTCGTAGAAGCGCGCATTCTTCTTGAGGCGGATATGGTCGTTCGACAGCCACTCCTTCAGCACGTAAGGGCCGTTGCCGACGATGTGCTCGGCGCGCGTCCAGTCCTCGCCGTATTTCTCCACCACATGCCGCGGCACGGCGAAGGTGGTGTAGTGGGTGAGGAGTTCGCGGATATAGGGCACCTGGTAGTTGAAGCTGAGCTCCAGCGTGCGGGCGTCGAGGGCACGGGCGCCGACGGCGTCCGGCGACGCCCTGCCGCTCGCCGCTTCCTGCATGTTCTTCATCGGATAAAGGATGGAGACATATTGCGCCGCGGTTTTCGGATTCGCCATGCGCCGGAACGAGTAGACGAAATCGTCGGCCGTCACCGGCTTGCCGTCGGACCAGCTGTGGGCGCGCAATTTGAAGGTGTAGGTGAGGCCGTCGGCGCTGGCGCTGAAGCTCTCGGCAGCGCCGGGGATCGCGCCGGCGTCGGGCGCGTCGGTCATCAGGCCCATGAACAGGTCGCCGATGATGTTGTTTTCCCAGTTGCCTGAGGCCTTGTGCGGATCGATGGTGTCGGGCTCGGCGCTGTTGCCGCGCGACAGCGTCAACGCGTCGGCGGTCGACAGGGTCATGCCGGGGCCCTTGCCCCGAGGCCGGCAGGCGCCGGCCGCGAGCGCCAGCGACGCTCCGCCGGCCACCAGGCCCCGCCGTGTCCAATCGTTCACCTGCATACCCGCCAAAAGCCTCGCCGCGTGGTCGCCGATACCATATCATTTGCCGTCAAACGCAGGCCTGCGACAACGGGGCAGGCCAACAGGACAGGACCCGACCGCCCATGAAGATCGTCCGCGCCACAGCCCTTGCCGCCCTGATGCTCCTGCCGTCGGCAGCCGGCGCCGGTCCGCGCGACGATTTGATCGACGGCATGGCCAAATGCGCGGCAGTCGCCGACAACGGCGCGCGGCTTGCCTGCTACGATGCGCTCAATCCGCAATTGAAGGCGGCCCAGGCCGAGCCGGTTCCGCCGCCCGCGCCACCGGCCCCGCCGCCGGCGGTGGCCGACAACCGGCCGTGGTACGACCCCGGCCGCATCTTCGGCGTCAGCCCGGGCGAGCAGACGACGCCACAGCAATTCGGCGGCGAGAACCTCGCCGCGCCACCGCCGCCACCGGGTACCCCCGCCGCGCCGCAGAACGCGCCGCCGCCGGAGCTGGACAGCATCACGGTCGGGGTCACGGACTATTCGTTCAACCCCTACCAGAAGTTCCTGGTCATCCTCGACAACGGCCAGATCTGGCAGCAGCTGGAGAGCGATTCGGGCATCGCCCATTTCGACAAGCACGGCAAGAACACGGTCACGATCAGCCGCGGCTTCATCGGCTCGTACAATCTCGAGGTCAATGACGGCTCGGCGATCTTCAAGGTGAAGCGGCTGAAATAGTTTCCGCCCCGGGGAGGACATTCACGCTCAATCGTGCTCGGCCACGAGGTGGCCGGGCGCGACTTCGAGCAGCCTGGGCCGGTACTGCTCCGCTTCGGGATCGTCGATCAGCCTGGACTTGAGGAAATTGAGCTGCGCGCGCGTGTCGAGCGGCGAGGGCAGGTCGCCGGACAGCTTCACGCGCGTCTTGGCGCGCTCCAGCTTGGGATCGGGGATCGGCACCGCCGAGATCAGCGCCTTGGTATAGGGATGGCGCGCGTCCTTGTAGATCGTGTCGCGGTCGGCGAACTCCACGACGCGGCCGAGATACAACACCATCACGCGGTGCGAGATCTGGCGGACCACGGAAAGGTCGTGGCTGATGAAGATCAGCGACATGCCGTAGTCGGTCTGCAGTTTCACGATCAGATCGATGATCTGCGACTGGATCGAGACGTCGAGCGCGCTGACCGCCTCGTCGCAGATCACGAGCTTGGGCTCGACGATCATGGCACGGGCGATGCCGACGCGCTGGTTCTGGCCACCGGAGAATTCGTGCGGGTAGCGGTTGATCCAGCCGGGTTCGAGCCCGACCTGCTCCATGATCTTGCGCACGCGGCGCTTGATCTCGTCGCGCGACAGGTCGCGCCGCAGCGTCTTGAGGGGCTCGGCGATGGATTCGCCGATGGTCATGCGCGGATCGAGGCTGGCCAGCGGGTCCTGGAAGACGATCTGCAGTTCCTTGCGCAGGCGGCGCTGGTCGGCGGGCGAGATCGTCTGAAGGTCGCGCGTCATCCACACCACGGTGCCGGCGGTCCTGGGCAGCAGCTTGAGCACGGCGCGCGCCAGGGTCGATTTTCCGCAGCCGGATTCGCCGACGATGCCGAGCGTCTCGCCCTCGCGCAGCGTGAAACTGACGCCGTCGACGGCGCGCAGCGGCCGCGCCTTGGCGAACAGCGTATTGCCGCGCACCGGGAAATGGACCTTCAGGTCCTCGACCTCGAGCAGCGGCGTGTCGTTCTTCAGCGCCGGCACCGTGGCGTGGCCGGCACGGTCGGGCCGGTCCAGGCGCGGCATCGAATCCAGCAGCATCCTTGTGTAGTCGTGGCGCGGCTTGTAGAAAATGTCGTCGACGGGACCGGACTCCACCACGTCGCCCTGGCGCATCACCTGCACGCGGTCGGCGACGCCGGCGATGACGCCCATGTCGTGGCTGACCATGACGATGGCGGTCTTCAGCTCGGTCTTGAGGTCGCGCATGATTTCCAGGATCTGCGCCTGCACCGTGACGTCGAGCGCCGTGGTCGGTTCGTCAGCGATCAGGAGGTCGGGGCCGCAGGCCGTCGCCATGGCGATCATGACGCGCTGGCGCATGCCGCCGGAGAGCTCGTGCGGGAATTGCTTCATGCGGCGGCGGGCTTCGGGAATGCGTACCAGCTCGAGCACCTCGATGGCGCGCTTCTCGGCCTCGTCGCGCGGCAGGCCGGAATGGACGCGCAGCGCCTCTATGATCTGGGCCCCGGCCGTCATGTGCGGCGTCAACGAGGTCAGCGGATCCTGGAATATCATGGTGATCTTGGAGCCGCGCAGCCTGTTGAGCCGGGGCTGGCTGATATTGAGGATTTCCTCGCCGCGATATTTGACGCTGCCGGTGGCCTTGCCGTTGGCGGAGAGCAGGCCGATCGTCGCCATGAAAAGCTGGCTCTTGCCCGAGCCGGATTCGCCGACCACGCCCAGGCACTCGGCCGCGCCGATCGAAAAGCTCACATCCTTGACGGCGTGCACTTCGCCGTCGGGCGTCGCGAACTTCACGTCGAGATGGGAGACTTCGAGGATCGGGCCGGCCATCGCTTAACGGTCCTTCGGGTCGAGGGCGTCGCGCAGGCCGTCGCCGATGAAATTGAAGCAGAACAGCGTGATCGCCATGAAGGCGGCGGGGAAGATCAGCATCCACGGCGCGGTCTCCATCTGGTTGGCGCCGTCGGAGATCAGCACGCCCCAGGAGGTCAGCGGCTCCTGGATGCCGAGGCCGAGGAACGACAGGAAGCTCTCGGCCAGAATCGCCGACGGCACGGTCAGCGTGACGTAAACGATCACCGGCCCGAAGACGTTGGGGATGATATGCCGCGTGATGATGCCGAACGGGCCGACGCCGCCGGCGCGGGCCGCCTCGATGAACTCCTTCTGCTTGATCGACAGGGTCTGGCCGCGCACGATCCGCGCCATGGTCAACCACTCGACGGCACCGATGGCGACGAACAGGAGGAAGAAGTTGCGGTTGAAGATCACCATCAGGATGATGACGAGGAAGATGTAGGGAATCGAATAGAGCACGTCGACGAAGCGCATCATCAATTCGTCGACCCGGCCGCCGAGATAGCCGGCCGTGGCGCCATAGGCGACGCCGATGACGAGGCTGACCAGCGTCGCGATGACGCCCACCGCCATCGAGACGCGCGCGCCGTAGAGCGTGCGCACCAGGAGATCGCGTCCGACCGAGTCGGTGCCGAACCAGTGCGCTCCGCCGGCATTGCACAGCACCGAGGGGTCAGGCCACCAGTCGGGGGCGCAGGAGACCACTGAATAGTCGATGAAGTCGTAGGCGTAGGGCAGGACGAACGGCCCGAACACGGCGAGCAGCGCGATCAGGCTGAGGACGACGATGCTGACCATGGCGGCGCGGTTGCGGAACAGGCGGCGGCGCGCGTCCTCCCACAGGCTGCGGCCCTTGATGTCGACGGCGCGCTCCATGATCTCTTCGGTGCGCTCGGGGGAGAAAGGCACGCTCATTTCGCGTACCTCACGCGCGGGTCGAGCACCGCATAGAGGATGTCGGCCAAGAGGTTCAGCAGGATCACGAAGGTCGCGTAGTAGATCAGGACGCCCAGCACCAGCGTGTAGTCGCGGTTGAGCGCGCCCTGCACGAAATAGCGGCCGATGCCTGGGATGCCGAAGATCTGCTCGACGATCAGCGAGCCGGTCAGGATGCCGGCGATGGCGGGGCCGAGATAGGACACCAGCGGCAGCACGGCGGCGCGCAGGGCGTGGCGGATGACGATCTTGTAGCTCGAGAGCCCCTTGGCTCGCGCAGTGCGGACATAATTCGAATGCAGCACCTCGACCATGCTGCCGCGCGTCAGGCGCGCGATGACGGCGATCTGCGGCAGCGCCAGCACGACCACGGGCAGGATCATGTTGCGCAGCGCGCCGCCGTTCCAGCCGCCGACCGGCAGCGAGATGTCGTAGCCGAACAGGCTGACGCCGTAGACGCCGAAGACCAGCGTCAGGATCGGCGCCATGACGAAGGTCGGGATGGTGATTCCCACCATCGCGGCCGACATCACCGAATAATCCAGGAAGCTGTTCTGCCTGAGGGCCGCGAAAGTCCCCATCAGCATTCCCATCAGGACGGCAAGGGTGATGGCCGAGAGACCCAGCCGGGCGCTCACCGGCAGGCCTTCGGCGATCAGCTCGGTGACGGTGAAATCCTTCTGCTTGAACGAGGGGCCGAGGTCGCCATGCGCCAGCTTGCCCAGATAGATGAAGTATTGCTGGTAGAGCGGCTTATCCAGGTTGTAGGCCGCCTTGATATTGTTCTCGATCTCGGGCGGCAGGCGGCGCTGGCTGTCGAACGGGCCGCCGGGGGCCACCCGCATCATGAAGAACGCCAGCGTAACGATGATGAACAGCGTGGGGATGGCGCCCAGCAGACGCCGGATTACATAGCTGAACATCGGCTGTTGCTGGTCCCGCGCGCGGTGGTTCGCTTTCAGTGAAGCTCGGTTAGGGTTAAGGCGATGTCAATGCGCCCTAGTGCGCGTCGCCGTGAACGCTGCGTAAGATTTCACGAACCCGACCGCCTGCGAAATAATCGCAAAAGCCTTATTGCTGCGAGGCCAGCCAGACCTGCCAGCGCGGCTCGATGTCGGGTCCGTGCAGTTGCCACCATTCGTCGTCAATCGCGAAAGCGGTCGTGAAATGGGCCGGCGCGGTCGGCAGGAACGGCGTCATGTCGGTGCCGAGCTCCGGGTTCTTGGGCACCAGCGCCAGCGCCGAGCGCCGCGCCGGGCCGTAGGGCACCCAGCTCGCGACGCCCGCCAGGGGCTCGGGGCCGGTCGCGAAACGCACGAAATCGAGGGCGACGTCCTTGCGCGGATCGCCCTTGGGCACGCCGAAGACGTCGAGTTCGTAGAGCTGGCGGTCCCAGATCACGCCGACGCCGCGATGGTGCTGGGCGGCGTCGTAGACGTCGCCGTCGAGCACGGTGGCGAAGGCGGCGCGGCCGTCGCCCAGCATGGCGACGGCGTCGGCCGATTCATTCCACCAGACCAGCGAACCCTTCAGCGTGGCGAGCTTGGCGAGCGCACGGTCGATGCCGACCGGCGTCAGCAACGCGTCGTAGACGTCGCCGGGCTTCATACCGTCGGCCAGCAACGCCAGCTCGAGATTGAATTTGGCGCTGCCGCGGCGCAGGGCGCGCGGGCCGGGGAAGCGCCTCAGGTCGAAGAAATCCGCCGCCGTACGCGGCGCGGCGCCGGCGAAGCGTCCCGGCGCATAGGCGATGACCTGGCTGTACACGACGCTGCCGACCCAGCACGGCCCGACCGCGTTCTTTACGAAATCCCGCGCCGCCGGTGTGCCGTCGGCGCCCGCCGGCAGCGCCGCGGCGTCGATATGCTCGAGCAGCCCCAGCCGGCACGCCGCGATGGCGTCCGGCAACTCGAAATCCATCACGTCCCAGTCATAGCGACGGTTGCCGACCATCTGCTGCAGCTCGCCGAGGCCGCCGTCGTAAAGCGCAAGGCGCACGTCGTAGGATTTGGCCTCGCCATAGGGGCGGAACAGGGCGTTGGCCTGGGCGCGGCCGTAAGCGCCGGACCAGGTCGCGACCGTCAGCACCGGCAACGTCCGGGTCAGCCAGAAATAGGCGCCCACCAGCACGACAAGCACGGCGCCGGCAACGCCCAGGATGATGGTCGATCGTCTGCTCATGCGCGCCCCAGTGAAAGCAAAACGAGTTTCCGGTTCATCGGACGCGATCCTATCGCGCCCGAAGCCTGCCGCCAGAGCGCAAATTCGGAAAAGCGGGTCCATAGCGGCAGCGTATGGACGGTTTTCCGTAAAATTGCGCGACAATTCAAAAAACTAGAGCCCGCATAATGCGGCTCTAGAGGTCGAATTCCAGCCCGAGGTCGATGCTGCTGTTCATCGTGTCGGCGCGGCAGGCCGCCGTCGGCAGGGCCGGCGGCGTGCAGCGGTAGCTGGCGTCCTGGACGCGGAAGAAGCGGTAGAGCCCGGTCAAGCGCGCGTCCTGGCTGAGCGGGATCGCCGCGCCCGCCATCAGCTGATAGGCGAAATGCCAGTTGTCGGCGGCGATCACCGGGTTGGCGCCGATGCGATCATGGGCATCGACATAAGCCGCGCCGAGGCCGGCGCCGATGAAGGGACGCAGGGGAAACTCGGGAATCGGCACGTCCCAATAGACATTGGCCATGGGTGCGGCGATCTGCAGGAAGCCGGTGCGGCCAGCCTGCGGCGTGCCGGCGACGCTGAGCGAATCGAGCGAGAAATGCCGGTAGACGAGCTCGCCTTCGATGCGGAAGCCGTAGTCCAGCCTGGCACCGGCATAGAGCGAACCGCCCAGGCCCGTAGAATAATGTGCCTTGAGGTCGACCGCGCCGGCGCTGGCGTGGGTGTCGTCGCCGTCGACGATGCTGCCGCGCAGGCCGAGATAGGCCGCGCCGCTGCCCTGGTCATGAGGGCTGGTGTAGGGATCGGCTGCCGCCGGCGCGGCCGCCCAAAGGGTCCAAAAGACCCCCGCAATCAATGCCTTCCGATAAGCCATGCGATAAGCTCCGGCGCGCCGTGCCAGAGTCGTTCACCTTGGTTAAGCGATCGTTAACGCCCGGCTAACCCCCTAGGCAAGCCTTGCTTTTCCGGGAGGCGGGCCATAGTTTCCGGCCCTCTTTTCGAGACGTGCAGTTGTAGCTCAGTTGGTTAGAGCGCCGGATTGTGGATCCGGAGGTCGGTGGTTCGAACCCACCCAACTGTACCATTCCATTTCCCCAAACTCCGAACCTCCACGCGC
>Ga0210397_10000627_pt1 | contig 23320 bp, 21 predicted proteins | sample IncBWH2OmetaG_FD_160126 | JGI IMG/M metagenome (GOLD analysis project Ga0210397, IMG submission 160126) | Forest soil microbial communities from Barre Woods Harvard Forest LTER site, Petersham, Massachusetts, United States - Inc-BW-H-2-O ...
GTGCTGAAGTAACAAGCCAATTGGTTACGTTGGGCTTTTGGGTACTCTTATTTGTTGGTACCTGGTTTTTGTTCAGAAGAGTTTCCGGTGGCGGTGCAGGCGGACAGATATTCAATATCGGAAAATCTAAAGCTGCCTTGTTTGATCAGGACAACAAAGTGAAAATTACATTCTCAGACGTAGCAGGTCTTGATGAAGCGAAAGAAGAAGTAAAAGAAATTGTTGATTTCTTAAAATATCCAACCAAGTTCACAAAATTAGGTGGTAAGATACCTAAAGGTGCGTTGCTTGTAGGCCCTCCGGGTACAGGTAAAACCTTATTGGCAAAAGCGGTTGCAGGCGAAGCAGGTGTGCCGTTCTTTTCCCTTTCAGGTTCAGACTTTGTTGAAATGTTTGTGGGTGTAGGTGCGGCTCGTGTACGTGACTTGTTTAAGCAGGCAAAAGAAAAAGCACCATGCATTATCTTTATTGATGAGATCGATGCCATTGGCCGTATGCGTGGCAAAGGCGGCAATATGCCTGGTTCAAACGATGAAAGAGAAAATACATTAAACTCTTTATTGGTTGAGATGGATGGTTTTGGAACGGATTCAGGTGTAATTATTCTTGCGGCTACAAACCGTCCGGATGTATTGGATTCTGCGTTACTTCGTCCGGGCCGTTTCGATCGTATGATCAGTATCGACAAACCGGATATCGTTGGTAGAGAGCAAATCTTCCGCGTACACTTGAAGCCATTGAAACTGGGACAAGATGTAGATGCTAAAAAGATTGCAGCACAGACACCAGGTTTTGCAGGTGCCGAGATTATGAATGTATGTAACGAAGCCGCATTGATTGCAGCACGTAAAGATAAATCGGAAATTGATATGCAGGATTTTCAGGATGCTATTGATCGTGTGATCGGTGGACTTGAGAAGAAAACAAAAATTATTTCTCCGGAAGAGAAGAAAATTGTTGCCTATCATGAAGCAGGCCACGCTGTAGCCGGCTGGTTTTTGGAGCATGCAGATCCGTTGGTAAAAGTAAGTATCGTGCCTCGTGGTGTTGCAGCCTTGGGTTATGCGCAGTATTTACCTAAAGAGCAATTCTTATACACAGTAGAACAATTGACCGATGAAATGTGTATGGCACTTGGTGGTCGTGCGGCAGAAGATATTATCTTTAATAAGATCTCTACCGGTGCATTAAGCGATCTGGAACGCATCACTAAAATGGCTTATGGCATGGTTTCTATCTATGGTATGAATGATAAGATCGGAAATATTTCATTCTATGATTCTAAAGCCGGAGACTATTCATTTAATAAACCATATTCTGAATCTACTGCTCAGACAATAGATGAAGAGGTTCGCAATATTGTAAACGAAGCATATAACAGAACAAAGAAACTGTTAGTGGATAAACGCGACCTTCTTGAAATTGTGGCGAAACAATTGTTAGAGAAAGAAATTTTGTTCCAATCTGATTTAGAAAAATTAATAGGTAAGCGCCCGTTTGATACAGAAACAACTTATCAGGCATATACCAATAAAGTAGATGTACCGCAGCCTGCACCGGACATAATTCCGGATCCTGTAAAACAGGAAGGCAATTCAGGATCTTCTACTTATTCTACAAACGAAGGCACGTACAATAAATAATCTTCTTAGATGGCTCTTAATCCCGCAAAAGAAGCAATTTTAAAAAGAATTCGTCAAGGTTTGACCCGGAGGAACCCGCTTCCTCCGGAGCCAAACTTTAGCTCTGATATTTATACAAGATCTGAAGAACAAGATCTCTCTGTTGTATTCGCACACCAATTTTTACAGCACAAAGGCGAGTTTTATTTTGTAGAAAATGAAAAAGAACTTTGTGATGTAATTTCAAATGTTGCTTCAGTAAAAGGGTTTAAGAATATTTATGTTTGGGAAAAAAGCATCATTGATATACTTGCACCTTCTTCATTAACGTTTGAAACAAGCGAGAAAGATTTTACAGAAGCAGGTGTTGGTATAACATCCTGTGATGCTCTTGTTGCACGCACAGGTAGTGTACTGGGCACTTCTGCTAAATTATCCGGAAGAAGGTTATCGATTTATCCGCATATTCATGTTGTTATTGCAAAGACATCGCAATTGGTATACGATATAAAAGATGGCTTGGAATTGATACGGTCACTTTATGGATCAAACATGCCGTCGATGATTTGTTTGGAAACAGGTCCGAGTCGTACGGCAGATATTGAAAAAACACTTGTATTGGGTGCACATGGTCCAAAAGAATTATTAGTCTTTTTAATAGATGATTCAACGCATTGAGTCTGTTCAGGCAGGGAAAAAAATATACTTCTTATCCGATTTTCATTTAGGCGTACCAACGTATGAGGAAAGCAGGAAAAGAGAAAATAAAATCATTCGCTTTTTAGATTCAATTACCTCTCAGGCACAAGCAGTTTTTTTACTGGGAGATATATTTGATTTCTGGTTCGAATACAAGCACGTTATTCCAAAAGGTTTTGTTCGTTTGCAAGGCAAAATTGCGCAGCTTACCGATTCGGGTATACCCGTATATGTATACACGGGTAATCATGATTTGTGGATGTTTGGTTATCTTGAAAAAGAGCTGGGCATTACTGTATTTCATAAGCCTGTTGATTGGGAAATCGGAGGTAAAAAATTTCTGATCGGTCACGGAGATGGTTTAGGGCCGGGGGATTTTATATATAAATGCACCAAACAAGTATTTGTAAATCCATTTTTTCAATGGGTATTTAAAATGACTCCGCCTGCAGTAGGCATGGGCATTGCAAAGTTTTGGTCAGGCAAAAGCCGTCAGCATAATGCCGACGATCGTTTTTTCGAAGAAAAAGAATTCTTATGGCAATATTGTAAAGAACAAAATGTCTTAAAAAGAAGAGATTACTATATATTCGGACACCGCCACATGCCGTTGGATTTAGTTGTAGCAGACGGTGCACGATATATTAATCTGGGAGATTGGATCATATACGATACCTATGCCGAATATGATGGCAGTGCTTTAAAGCTTATATCATGGAAAGAATCAACCGATTTTTAATACTTGTTTTTCTGCTGCTAATTCTTCAGTCAGGGTATGCACAAACGTTAAAACCTCTGGAAACTGTTAAGATTCCCGGACAAATAGGCTGTATATCATCAGATCCATACGAATTTGTTTATTTAACAGATATAGCCGGAAATATTTATAAAATCGATTCTTTAGGGAAACAATTTGTATTGGCTTCTCCGCCCAGACGCGGGCAGATTACCTCGATAGAAGCATATCGCAATGTGAATATTTTTGTTTTCTATAGTGAGTACCAGGTTTATTATTATTACGATCGATTTTTAAATCCATCACAGTCGTTAACTTTTGCTAATCCGGATATTGGTTTCGCAAGAATTGCAACACCTTCTTTGGATCAGAATGTATGGATTGTTGATGATCAGGATTTTAGTTTGAAAAAATACAATTCAACTTATTTTACAATTGATATCAATACCCCATTAGATTTAATTATAGATCCCGAACAATACAACATGACGTTTATGCGGGAGTATCAAAATTTATTATTTATTAATGATGCAAACTCGGGTGTATTAATATTTGATAATATGGGTAATTACAAAACCCGGATTCCGGTATTAGGCTTGAATTATATCAGTTTTTCAGGAGAAGATCTGGTATATATGAAAGACGGAAGCCTATATCTGATAAATATTTATACCTATAAAGAACGGAAATATACAAACCCTTTATTGAAAGATGCTACTTCTGCCATGCTCATTAATAAAAGGTTATATGTTACCATTAAGAATACCGTATTCATTTATTTTTTTGATGAGAACTAGATAAATTGCAACATAGGGGATTGCGTTCTTTCTTTTGTCTTTAAATAAAAAAGAAAGAACCAAAATAATTATCCAATACTCGATTCGTTGTATTATTCGATACAGCACCAACCAGAAAAGAATGAAATATTTAATTACGTTTTGTATAGCTTTTATTTTAACTGTAAGCTTTGCAAATGCACAATCTAAATTCCTGGTATCCGGGAAAGTGGTTGATACTGCCGGCGTACCCTTAACGGGAGCTATTGTAAAAACGAGCGACGGAAATACAGGTACTGCCACAAATGCAGACGGAGAGTTTCAATTAAGTTTACCTGCCGGAAGCCATACACTTGTTATCAGCTATTTTGGCTATGTAGAACAAAAGAAACAGATTAGTGTAAATAAAAATATTACACTGACAATATCCATGCAGGAAGATGTACAAACATCTGATGTAATTGTTATTACAGATAAAGCTCCCAATGAAAATGTAACAAATACCAAAATGGGTGCGACTGAAATAACAGCAGAAGAAATCAAAACACTACCTGCATTATTTGGTGAAGTAGATATTGTTAAGAATATTCAGACGTTGCCCGGTGTGCAGGTTGCCGGTGACGGTAACACCGGTTTGTATGTGCGCGGCGGCGGTGCCGATCAGAATTTGATTATTGTTGATGAAGCACCAGTTTATAATGCTTCGCACTTATTTGGTATATTTTCTATTTTTAATGCAGATGCAGTAAAAAGCGCAGAGTTATATAAAGCAGGTATGCCATCTCAATATGGTGGCAGACTTTCATCTTTGTTAGATGTACGCATGCGCGATGGAAATGTGAAAAAATTCTCTGCAAAAGGCGGGGTAGGTGTAATTGCCAGCAGATTAACGCTTGAAGGTCCGTTTGCAAAAGGCAAAGGGACTTTTATAATATCAGGAAGAAGATCTTATGCAGATTTATTTTTGCTGCTTTCTTCAAACCCGGACACAAGAAAAGACAAGTTATATTTTTATGATTTGAATGGTAGAGTTACATATCAATTCAATAAAAAGAATAGTATGTATATATCATCATACTATGGAAAGGATCAATTTAAGTTTGGGAGTTTGTTTGGCATGAACTGGGGTAACTTTACGGTTACCGCAAATTGGAATCACATTTTCTCAGATAAACTTTTCTTGAATACAATTTATACGCATTCAGGATATCAATCGCAATTAGGCATTGGTGATGGCGTACAGGCGTTTAATTTCACTACAGATATTAAAGAAAATGCGTTAAAACAAGACTATCAATTTGTACCTTCTATTCGTCATAACATTCATTTTGGCTGGGCAGTTACACAACGTGAATACAATCCCGGTAGTTTTAAACCTACAAGTCCTCAATCTATATTTTCAGAACTTATTGTTCCCGAATACCATTCTCTGGAAGGAGCATTATTTGTTTCTAATAAACAGAAGCTTTCAGAAAAGCTTACACTTGATTATGGTATCCGATTAAACATGTTTAATAATGTTGGTACGGGAACACAATATACGTATGCAGGAAATCCTGTAAACAATGTTGTTACAGATACTACTGTTTACAAGAAAAATCAAATCATAAATACTTTTTGGGGAATAGAACCCAGAATTTCTGCAAGATATATTCTCGATGAGCAATCATCACTAAAAATAGGTTATAACAGAAACTATCAATATATACATCAGATTTCAAATTCATTATCACCTATACCGTTTTCAGTATGGGTACCCAGCAACCAATATTTTAAACCGGAAGCTGTAAACCAATATTCTGTCGGATATTTCAGGAATTTAAAAGACAACATGTTTGAAACGTCTATTGAAGGTTATTATAAATCGTATCAGAATACAATTGATTTTATTGACAATGCAAATTTGTTGCTGAATCCTCAGATAGAGACACAAGCTGCTATTGGTAAGGGGTGGAGCTATGGGGCCGAATTATATCTGAAGAAAAAACAAGGACGCTTAACAGGTTGGATAAGTTATACTTTATCGTGGAGCTATAAACAGATTCCGGGAATCAATGATGGTAAAAAATATTTTGCCGGATATGACAGAAGACATAGTTTGAATGTTGTTGCTTCATACAAATTAACAGACCGTCTTACTTTTGGCGGGCAGTTTATTTTTGGTACGGGTCGTCCGATTGGCTTGCCTAGTGGAGGTTATTCCATAGATAATTATTGGTTGGGTGTGTATCCGGAACGTAACTCATACAGACTCCCGGCTTACCATCGTTTGGATTTATCTATCACACTCGATCAACGTAAAAAAGAAGGACGTAAATGGGAAGGAAGCTGGAGCTTCTCCGTATTTAATGTGTACGGATTCTTACACATAAATCCATGGACAGTAGTGGCACAAACCAATAAAGATACAGGCAATAAGGAATACGTAGCAATCTATTTCCCTGGCCCGCTGCCTTCAGTTACTTATAACTTTAAATTCTAATTTTCAGATGAAAAATATAGTATTCATTATTTCAGCATTGTTGCTTTTTTCTTGTCAGAAAGTAATAGATATAAATCCGGCTACAGGAGATGCAAAAGTAATTATACAAGGTTATTTGTTTACGGACTCGGTAGCCAGAGTAAAGATTACAAAATCAGCCGCGTATTTAAGTACTACGCCTCCTCCAAGTATTGGTACGGCTGTAGTTACCCTTTCTGATGGTCAGGGGAACACCGAGACGCTTACATGGAATCCCGTAAAACAATATTATGAAAGTACAACAATTAAAGGGGTAGCGAATAATACCTATACGGTAGCTGTAACATTAGAAGGAAATACATATAAATCAACTTCCATATTGCCGGATTTAATACCTGCTGATAGTATAACGGTACCTTTTCTGGCGGCTAATGCTTTTCAGAAAGAAGGGTATTATATGGAATTGTATGCAACTATTCCCACAAATACAAAACTCTATTATTTGTTTAAGGGATATAAAAACGATTCTTTGCTGGATGGTATTAACAGTATCAACTATGGGAACAATGATAATCTAAATGGCCATTTACAAGGGCTGCAGATGGGATATAAATACAAAGAGGTTGGTGATACAGCTAAATTAAGAATTTACTCCATTACACAACCGGCATATAATTTCTATGATGCGGCAAATCAGCAATTAAATAATGATGGTGGTTTTTTCTCTACACCACCTGCTAACGTACCAAGCATGTTTGATAATGGCGCGATTGGTTTGTTCCAATGTTCAACTATACAAGTATTGAAAAAGCTCGTCGTCGCCCAATAATTTAATCAGCCGGAGTAAGAATCTTCAATGATAGCGGGTTACATCTTACAGAAATTTTAGTGCCTAATAATACAGGGTCTCCGTCAATATGCGCCGGTCCTTCTGCATTTCTGGAAATTTCTATATTGCTGAAAACGACATGTTGAATATCCTTATCGGTATCCAGTTTTTTTGTAAATAGTTTGTAGATTTTTTCCAGCGCCTCAATAACATTAACAGGTTTTAGCAATACCAGATTTAGTTGCCGGTCTGTGAGTGATGCGTTTGGTGCAATAAAAGCATTGTTGCCATATTGATTGGAATTCGCAAATGTACTTAATAAAAATTTTCCTGAAATTTCTTTATCATCGTCAATGCGTATCTGCAGATCATCACCCCGATACGAACGTACTTTTCTTATAAATGCTTTGGCGTAGGTTTTTAAACCCCGTGTAGGTAACTCATCAAATACTTTACTTACCTGCGCGTCCAGCCCGATACCTGCCGTACAAAAGAATGGCATGCCATTAATATTACCGCTATCGATTGTGGTGATTGAAAAATTATTCAGCAGATCGATTGCTTTAACCGCATCTAACGGGATTTTTAAATGTCTTGCCAGACCATTGCCTGAGCCCATAGGAATGATACCCAGACTTACATCTGTATGCAGCAGCGACGAAGCAATTTCATTCATGGTGCCATCACCGCCTACAGAGATTACAAACCGCACACCTTGCTGTACGGCTTCGGCAGCCAATTCCCGGCCATGCCCTGCGTATCGTGTCAATACAATTTTGATTCTGTTGCGGTCTACTTTCATGGTACGGTAAATCATCTCAGGAATGTTGTGTTTCTGAGCCGTACCCGATATGGGATTTATGATAAATAAAAATAAAACCTCTGAGTTTGTCTGTTGCATTTGTGGTGTAAGATAATAGTTTTTAGTTTCTGGTTGCTAGTTTCCAGACGGGTAAATTATTTTTTGAATAGGTATATTTTAAAATTGACTGGTGACTGGAAACCAGCACCTGTGTAACTGGAGACTATAAACTAGTAACTAGCAACTATTTTCTTATCTTGTATCTGTTCACGTATTTAAATTTGAAATGTCAGAAATTTCTAAAAAGAAAGTCGTTTATAAAATAGGGAAACCCTTGCGAAAGTATCTTGCACAGTTTGATAGAGAGCAAAAGGTGCCGCTTTCTTATACAGACTTAACACGGTTTACAAGCAGGATATCCCTGAAAGATCGTTTTGGAAAAGATACCCTCTGGGACAGCGTTTACTATAGCAGTAACGATATGACTGAGATATACGATGGACTAAAAAGAATCTATGCTTTTTTGAAGATCGGCGGAGATTTGAGTGTAACCGAACATTTATTTATTGATCGTATTGATCTGTGTGTATACGGAAATACCAAACCTTTTCGTGTGCGGGTAGTAAACCGGATCAATGATAACTACGATTACTTTTATGTTAAAGTCGCTGATGCTTCGCGTATCTATGGACTTGAGCTGGAACATATTTTATCACCCAATAATATCAGTTACCTGATCGATGGCGACACATTGATTGAAGATCATATTGTAGGTATACCGGGTGATATGTTTATTAAACAATATCTTCAGCTGATGAATCTGAATAAGATCCGTCTGGCAAAAGAGTTTGTTAAATTTAACGAGCGCTGTTTTATACGTTTGCTTGGTGATATGCATTCCAGTAATTACGTGGTTGAAATGACACCCGATTTTGAAGAATTTCACTATCGTTTGCGGGCTATAGATTTTGATCAGCAATGTTATGAAGGGGCAAAGTGGGTATATCTACCGCAATTTTTTAAGCAGAATAATTCGTTGATTGATATTGTAAAAGAAGTGTTGAGCGAGGAAAGTATTCAGCAGTATCAATTTGAGGAACGTGCCATGATGGCATCCCGGTTGCGGGCAAATAAATACCGGATCAAAGGATTATGGGATGCTGTAATCAGGGATACCATAGCTCCTCAAAGTCATGTGGAAAAGTTGAAAAATGAGCTGGCAAAACATTATAATGACCCTGATTTTCTGAAGTGTAAGCAAATGGGCGCAATTATCCGGACCAGTTTATACAGGTTATTAAAAGACACTCGTATACGTAAAAAATAGCTTTTTTTAACTTGGGGCTTGTTTCGAAGCGGAAAGATATGTACTTTTGCACTCCCCAATAACGGGAATTGGCTTCGTAGCTCAATTGAATAGAGCACCTGATTACGGCTCAGGAGGTTTTAGGTTTGAATCCTAACGAGGTCACAAAAGCTTCACAGAAATGTGAGGCTTTTTTTATTTATTTTGTACTGTATTTTAAATCAGATCTCCATTCATGAACCACATCGAAATCATACAAGACTTTAAAAAAGATCGTATCGTTGTTATAAAACTGGTAAAACAATTACACGACCTGATTGTTACTTCACCTGATTATGGCCCGGAGATTATATTCCGAAACAGTAATCCGGAATCGTTAGAGATCAGAGTAGGGATGTATGAATACTATTTGATTCGTATTGGTCAGATCACCAACCGAAATGCTAAAACATATCAGTTCAGTATTCATAAATCGATCTACGATGCCAAAAATGTAACGATGGAAGATAATTTACTGCGAAGAGTAATCTACGATAAACAAGCGATCGATTACATTACCATAAATGAATCGAAGACCGGAGAGATGAGTGTGAATAATGTAACAGGTGCCAAAGAAATATTAGATGAAATTTTTGGTAAGCTTCGCTATGACATATTTGATTAATGTATTTGATTTATTCAGTTCTATATTTCTGAGCTTTTATAATGACTTCAAAGAAAAAAATACTCGCCATCTCCGGAAGTACCAGAAGTAATTCTTCAAACCTGAGACTCTTAAAAAGAATTGTAGCGTTAACAACGACTATTTTTGAGGTAACAATTTTTGAAGGTATCAGCGAGTTACCGCATTTTAATCCCGACCTGGATAATGAGAATCCGCCCAAATCTGTTGCAGACTTTCGTCAGCAGATTGCAGAAGCAGATGGTATTATCATTTGTACACCCGAATATGTATTTAGTTTGCCGGGCAGTTTAAAGAATGCATTGGAATGGTGTGTTTCCACAACCGTATTTTCTGAGAAGCCTGCTGGATTAATAACAGCATCCGCATCAGGAGAGAAAGCACATGAAGAACTGCAATTGGTTATGAAGACTATTGAAACGAAATTCAATTCGGATACTTTATTGTTGATTAAAGGCATCAAAGGGAAAATCAATGATGAAAGTGTGATTACACATGCGGAAACGGCAACTCAGCTGGATACTTTTATTCAGGCATTTGAAAAACTGCTAAAGGAATAAGCCTGACATATCTTCAAATCTATATTTATACAAACAGTCCATATTTAAGTATGAGCTGTTTTTTTTTGTTTTAACTATTTGATTATCTATCAAATATAAATTATTTCTCATTCGTTTATAAATATTTACTAATAAAATTAGTATTTAAAATCTTTGTTTTTATATTTGCTAATAATATTAGTAAATATATGGTCTACGCCTTACCATTTGTTATAAAATAATCTGATCGTCAGTAATCTTACGAGCATTTGGATGGTACGTTGGTTTTGCTTCATCACAGCTGAATGAACAAAGTCATTTTATAGAATGGTAAGGCGTAAGATCGCCAAAAACAAAAAACAGTTTCATTTTAACATAGGAGGAAATAATATGTTTGTCATCAGAGAAATTATCAAAAGCATCGGAATGGATATTCATTATCTGTTTTCCATTCTAAAAAAATCAAATTGGATCACCAGTAACGGTACCTGTGTACCTTATACTTTTTTAAACCTTGAAATGATAGGAGATAATATCCTTTCAGGTATTTTATACATAGGTGAAAAACTGGTAGAGTTTGAACTGAATGTATTTGATATTTTATACAACACATTTAAAATTGACAAATATACATTCCTGGTGAAATCTTCTGTATCAATGACAATCTTTGTTGATGGAGACGAAGCAAATACGGTATCCTTAGAAAAATGGAATTAATGAATCCTCACTGTTCCTATTAACACTCGACTAAAAGTTATATCTATGGATACCGATTTGAACTTCTTTGAAGAAGTAGAAATGCATGCACAGAAACAAAAAGAAAAGAAAACATCGACAAACCGATTTAGTTTTAACGCCGGTTTGCTGACTGGTTCTATTTCTGTACTGGTGATCATGTGTCTGGTTGGTTTTACCAGTTCTTCCTTCTCATTCGGAAATGAAAAAAGTTTTGAAACAACGCTGCTTCAACTGGACTCGATACAAATACAACAGAACAGGCGCATTATTGAATTGCTTGAAGTCAATACCAAACGTGATACCACCATTGTGCACGTAATTGCACCCGGTTTTTAATACAATGTTTATAGATTATTTTCTAAGAAAGGCTTTATAGAGATATAAGGCCTTTCTTATTTTAAAGAAAATCTGAATGTTGTTAAGTAGTTAGCCGTTCCTCAAAAGTATTGAATGGTTTACTTCTGCTGCCGTTATTTGTGATCAGTGAAACCATGCTTCACTATCATTCATTTGCTCAAGCAGAAACACCAACAACAGCAAAGTTTACTTCCGAACTTATCTAGTTTACTTCCGATCTTATATAGTTTAGTTCCTAGGTCATCTGGTTAACCTCCGAAGTTATCTGGTTTAGTTCCCAAGTAAACCGGTTTACCTTTTTGCTTATCTGGTTTACTTCCGAGGTTATCTAGTTTACTTCCGTAGTCATCTGGTTTACCTCTTAACTAAACCAGATAATCTTGGAGCTTATGTTGGTGAGTTGAGAGGTGAAAAAGTGGAATTGAATTATTATTTCATGTTGATTCCTTGTAAGGGAACATAGCTTAAAACAACCCGAATTCACTATATTTGAGTATAGACAGATCTATTCTTTAATCTGCTTCACCTATTTAACCATTCTTTTCAGATGAATATTTTAATTACTGTTTGTATTCTTTTGTTGCTGGCGTATGTTTTTGATCTCACGTCTTCCTTTACAAAAATTCCCTCTGTTATTCTATTATTGGTCTCAGGTTGGCTCGTTAAACAAGCGTGCAATGCCTTTGAAATTACTGTTCCGGATCTGAATCCTTTATTACCGGTTCTGGGAACCGTAGGATTGATTCTGATTGTGCTGGAAGGTTCACTGGAGCTGGATGTAGATAAAACCAAATTTCCGATGATAAAGAAATCGATTGTTGTTGCATTCGTACCGATGATTGTACTAGCAGCCATGCTGGGTTATTTCTTTCAATATATGGGCGGCTATACATTAAAAGATAGTATTACCTATGCCATTCCTTTTTGCGTGATCAGCAGCGCTATAGCTATACCAAGTGTTAAAGGTGTACATTCCCGTGTGCGCGAATTTGTTGTTTTCGAAACAAGTTTGTCGGATATATTAGGTGTGTTGTTCTTTAATTTTGTTGCCTTAAATGCCGTGATCAATACTGATTCATTGATCGAGTTCTTTGTTCAGATTATTGTTATAACGGTACTTTCATTTATTGCAACCGTATGTCTGTCTTTATTACTTACCAAAGTTGATCATCACATTAAATACAGTCCGATCATTATTATTGTTATTTTATTCTATGGTGTTTCAAAAGAATATCATTTGCCGGGTTTGATATTCATTATCATTTTTGGCTTGCTGCTGGGCAATATAAAAGAACTGGGAAAACTTAAATTTTTACGAAAAATAAACTCTAAAGCCATTGAAGCAGAAGTTGTAAAGTTACATGAACTGAGTGTTGAAGCGGCGTTCCTGATTCGTTCACTATTTTTTCTGCTTTTTGGTTTTTTAATGCATACAAGAGAGATTCTGAATACAGATACCATCTTTTATGCACTGGGTATTGTAGCTGTGATTATATTGATACGGCTTGTTCAATTATTACTATATAAAATTCCGCTTGTTCCGCTTTTGTTTATAGCACCTCGCGGACTGATTACTATTTTACTTTTTGTCGCCATTGTTCCGGAGCCAACGGGTAGTATTGTAACCAAAGCACTGGTTATTCAGGTAATTGTGATTACGGCTCTGGTTATGATGCTGGGGCTTATGCTTACCCCCGAACATTTGCAGGCAAAAAATGAACGCTCGGAGCAATAACACGGTACGTCTTTCGTACATATAGTATCACAATCGCCTTAATCATAATTTTGCATGAATATTAATCAGATAGAAGAAGGTAACAGAGGGTATTTTGTTGCTACTGAAAATTCAGTAGAAGTAGGACGTATTACCTATGTAATGGCTGGTCCAACGAAATTGGTTATTGAGCATACCGAAGTTAATCCTACGTACGAAGGAAATGGTATTGGCAAAAAGCTTGTGTTTGCTACCGTAGATTATGCCCGCGAAAACAATTTGAAAATATTGCCATTATGTACGTTTGCTAAAGCATTATTTGATAAAACACCTGAAATTCATGATGTGTTATTTTAATTAGCATAATTAAAGAGATTATAACGCACAGTATTAGTAAATGTCTGTGATGATTGATGCGTATTTTAGTGCGTAAATGAGCTGATTTTAAGCTCCGGCATTTTTTGTATCTTTGCAACTGCATTCAATACTTTATACTATGTTAGGATTAAAATTACCAACAGACCCGCGTTGGGTTGAAATTGTGGAATCTAATATTCCTGAAATATTAACGGATCACGCATACTGCGAGCAAAAAGCTACAACAAACGCTATGTATATCGTGATCAATTTTCCCGAGTATACCGAACTGGTAAGTGATATGATTGATCTTGCACAGGAAGAACTGCAACATTTTAAAATGGTACACGATATCATTAAAAAGCGTGGTTTGGTATTGGGGCGCGAACGTAAAGATCCGTACGCAGGCGATTTATATGCATTCATGCGTAAAGGGCACATCCGTAAATATGTACTGATTGATCGTTTGTTGTTTTCAGCATTGATTGAAGCTCGTAGTTGCGAGCGTTTCAGATTACTGAGCGAACAGATCAAAGATGAAGAATTGAAAACTTTTTATCGTGAACTGATGATCAGTGAAGCAACACATTATAAAACATTTATTGGTTATGCCCGAAAATACAACGAAGGCGAAGATATAGACAAACGCTGGCAGGAATTTTTAGATTATGAAGCAACGGTTATTGCTAAGTATGGAGATGCCGCAACGATGCACGGGTAGAGCCTTAAGCTTTAGACCTAAGGCTTATATTCACTTTATATATTTACACTAATTTGAAAACTGTTGCAATCATCGGTGGAGGTCCATCAGCACTCATGCTTGCAGCTATGTTGGATGATGGGAAATACCAGATTAATATCTATGAGAAGAATGCTGCGGTTGGCCGCAAATTTTTAGTAGCTGGCGACGGTGGTTTTAATCTCACCCATTCAGAAGATATTGAAGCACTTGTTACACGATATACACCGCAGTCATTTTTAGATCGGGTACTGCGTTCATTTACAAATGAGGATGTATGTATTTGGTTAAAGCATATTGGTATCGAAACATATACCGGTTCCAGTAAACGGATATTTCCTGTAAAAGGAATAAAACCGATTGAAGTTCTACATGCAATTTTAGAAGAATTAAAAAGAAAAAAAGTAACCATTCATACCCAACACAAATGGTGCGGCTGGGATGAGAACAATACACTTATATTTTCGCATAAACAAAAACAAGTGATTGTATCGGCAGATAAAACGGTATTTGCATTAGGCCGCGGCAGCTGGAAAGTTACAGGATCAGATGGAGTGTGGCTGAATATATTTAAAGAAAAAGGTATACAGACAATTCCGTTTCAGGCATCGAATTGCGCATATAAAGTTGAGTGGCCGGTTGAGTTTCTTGAAAGAGCGAAAGGGCAGTGGCTGAAAAATATTTCTGTCTCCTGCGACAAGCAAGAGAAGAAAGGAGAACTTGTGATTACAGCATTTGGTTTGGAAGGTGGTGCTATATATGCATTGAGCCCGTACATACGGGAACAGATAAACACGACTGGTAAAGCAACCATTTTTATTGATTTTAAACCGACGCTGATAAGAGAGACGCTTTTACATAAAATTTCTTCGGCAGGTAATAAGTCTGTTTCAAAAATTCTCTCGGATGATATTAAATTATCTGATACGCAAATACAATTATTGAAAACCTTTGTAACGAAGGCAGATTTTACGGATACACGAACGCTGGTAGATTATATCAAAAAATTTCCGTTAACACTTACTGCTGCTGCCCCCATAGATGAAGCAATTTCAACTGTCGGTGGTATTTTAATAGAGGAAGTAAACAATTCTTTCGAACTGAAAAAACTATCTGATCAATATGTGATTGGTGAAATGCTGGATTGGGATGCACCAACAGGCGGTTATTTATTGCAGGCTTGCTTTAGTATGGGCGCGTGGTTGGCAAAGCAATTAAATAAATCAGATTAATTATTTTATAGAATGAATGATATTTATCTCTTTTTTTATGCATATAAATAGGTATTATTGCACATCTTAATTTTTAAATAAATTTAATAATGAATAAAGTATTCTTAATTATTGTATTGTGTTCATTGAACATATTATCTGCAAATGCACAAAAGGCAGACTTGGTTTTTAGCAGTGAAAAATTTCTTCAAAAAAAGGGAACTTCAAAGTTGAAAATTTTAAAAAATGGCAATACAGCGTGCATTGAAATGAACACCGACGACGTTTTAATTTGTAGGCTATTTGATACGAATAAAAAGAAAGTTAATGAAGTTAAAATAGAACTAGGAGATAAATTAGATAATTTTAGATTAAGAGCGGTGCTTGAGATTAATAAAGACCTTGTCGTTATGTTTGTTTCTTACCCCAAAAAAACGCCCCAATTGACCAGGCTTATTTTTGATGGTACAACGGGCCAGCTTAAAAGTAAAGAGATAATTCTTGAAATGTCAACCCTCTCATTTATGGGTGACTATGCTATAAAGCACGATAATATTCCTATAGCTAATTTTATTGTTGAAAAAGATCCGTTAAGTGATTATTACGCCATAGTGTTATTTAACCCTTTCGCAGATGAATCAAATAAACGCATTGAAGTAGTACATTATTCTCCTGTTCATGAAGTAATAAATAGAGGTTATTTTTTAGCTCCTGATAATACAATGCAAGAAACTTATATTGGTGATTTGTTCGTAAATGCTGATAAATCAATTGTTGTAAGCACGTATGCTCAAAAAATATCAAAAATTAAAAGTAGCGATGAAGGCTTTTTTTATATATCACAACTTAAAAAAGGTGCCTCAATATTTACACATAAAAGTTTTGTAAAAACAAATCAGTATCTTGATCCGGCATGCGAATTGGTGTTTAATAAAATATCCGGTAATGTGAATGCAATCGCTAAGGTTTATCTATATGATGGGAAAAACTCCGGATCTATCCAAGATGGATATTCTTTTACTGTACAATCTTTTAATCCTGTAACAATGGAGTTTGGGAGCACTTATAAAATCAATTTGGATAAGCTAAAAGCATATTATGCGGCCAATATAAACCCAACTAGTGAAGTGCAATATAATGGTCTGATGCAGAATTTTATTATTACCCCTAATGGGAATAGTATATGTCTAACAGAATATACAAGACTTGCTGCAAATTCCAATCCTGGTACTACTGTTATCCGTGCCGAATATTTAACAATGCTTAATGGTGTTGGCTTGACAACTCTTACTCCTGAAGGTAATGTATTAAATGCAAAGATAATTCCATATCAACATGAACATTGTGGTCCGGAGACTTCTTCATTATATATGAATGTCAAAAAAGGTAGTTTAGAATTTTCTTATTCAGATGAATTTGATGGTACATGCATAGAACTTATTCCTGCACAAAAGAATAATTATTTATTGCTAAATAATACACCTGGTAATTTTGAAAAGGCGGAAAATGTTAAACCAGCGTTTTATTCCATAAAATCAAATACTCCTAATTTAACAACGTGCTTATATACGATAGATGTGAATGGAGTAACTCAGAAAGACTATTTGTTTGGTAAGCCAACGGAAGGAAATATTAAATGCGCGTTGCTTAATACTGCAGATTATGATCCTGAAACGGGATTATATGTTACTCAAGTAGTCGAAAAAATAAACGGAGAAAAGAAAGTAAGTATTGTTTGGTTCAATTTAAATTAAACTAAGCTCCATTTCATCTCAGTAAAAACGGCTCTTGATATTATCAAGAGCCGTTTTTACTTTATATTGTTACGTATAAGTGTTCATTTTAGTCGCAGCCCTGTGCACAAGGTTTTTGTTTTGTCATTTGTCCATTATAGCGACTATTCTTGGAACTGCTACAGCTGCTAAAAATAATCAGCAACGTTAACGAGAGAAATACTATACCTTTTTTCATACCTTTTTAACGTTGCTGTTTTATAATTTCGTATGTATTAACGAATGAAATTTTTGAACCAGTCCTGAAAATATTCTCCTACAAATAAAACAGGTTTTTCTTCTTCTTTAAGCGCACTTACTAAACCCATTACCCAAAATACAAGACAAATCAAGCCAAAGGGAAACAATAAGAAAGCTACGGGAAAGAACCGCAAAATAATACCGCCACCTATATATGTAACAAACAGGCCAAGGGTTTGGCGCAAATGAAAACGGGCCAGGGAGTCTTTGGTATTGTTTTCGAGATATAATACAAAAGCTACGATCCAACCGATAACAGGGATATAAGAAATCAGCGCAATTTGTTTTCCGTTCATGGTCTTAGATAATTAATGAATAATTGGTACAGTGAATGTACAAAAAAATAAGCACCAAATAAATATTCAGGGAATGGAGGCAGAAGATATAACAGTCCGACAAATGCTATTTGCCGGACTGGTTATATTTTTATTAAAAATTCAAACGGATACCGGTTTGCAATCCTATTGTCATTAAGTGTTGTTTGAATGGAGCCTGTTTTTCAAACATATTTGAAAAATAATAGGTAAAGACCGGTTCAGCAAAAACAGAATATTTTCTGCTGAATGCATAATAAGCACCGATTGAAACAGAACCTCCCAGAGACATTTTTTTCTGTGAATGATAAGACAGCACCTGTTCTTCAGATTCATTTAAATAAGTAATAGAATAGATGCTATAATTGATCAGTAAAGAGCTGCGTGCAATGATTGAAAACCGGTCGGTAACAGAATAACCGTAGGCTATATAAACCGGTATCGAAAAATTCTGATACTTGTCGGTATAACGTTTTGCTTTATTTGAATACGCACTTGTAAGTGTAGAATCTGTTTTTACAAAAACCTGTTTAAATACTACTTGTTGAGTTTGGGGGTCGTATACACTATCAAGCGATGTATAGCCTTGATACTTGTAGAAAATGGAATCCAGATTTTGAGTTGTTAACGAACCACTTTGTCTTGTTGCTGAATACTGAATACCTATACCTATTTCAATTTTTCTGGATAGTGCATAATTCATTCGAATTCCTGCCGATACACTTGTTCCTGCCGATGTATTCCTGTTTCTGTCTTTGATGAAAGAATTGATTGTTTCCTGGCTTCCCTGTGGTTGCAGATTCATATATCCAAGAGCGGGGCTTACATACGCATCAATACTACAATAAGACAGGAAAGATGGTTTTTGATCTTCTACTGTTTTCGCAGCAGCATCTGTCGTTGCATTTTTGATCGCCGCAGAATCAATTATAGTGATCTTTGAAATTGAGTCGATATATGAGATGCTGTCGAAAACAGCTGTCCGCATCGTATTTGTAATAGCTGTATTTGTTGTAATAGCATCGATATGTTGTAATGAATTTTTTACTGAAGACATATTTTCAGTAGTATCTTGTATGGATGAATATGCAGTTTTTACTGATGTGCCATCAATACCGGTTTTTTCAGTATTGATTGATGTTGTATTCTGCCGCGAAATATCATCTGATAAGTTAGTTGATGCTGCGATGAGATTACTTTTTTCCTTGATGATATTATTCGATGTATGTGAAGTGCTCGAATCTGATATCGTCGTATTCGTAAAGGCGGTATTCGTATTTTTATTCAATACAAGATGTCGTTGATTTTCTGTTGTTGTTGAATTTTCAGAATTGCTATTGATACGTAAATTTTCCGTCGTATTTCCTGTGACCGAAGCATACATATTCATTTGATTTGAATAAGCATCATTTGTTTGATGATTTACAAATTCTTTTGTTTGATTATTCGAGGTGCTTTGTATTTTATTAAATGGTTTTTTATTTGAAGTTGCTACTAATAAAGAACCATTTGTTTTTTGTTCTTTATTAGTAGCATCACCGGAAAATGTTGCTCTTTGTGTCGATTTTGTTTTGTTGTTATATGTATTTTCTCTTTGCTGCTTCTGGCCAGTCAAAGTATTATTCGTATTTTTTGTTGCATCTCCCGGTTTAACAATATTTTTTGAATCTTCTTTATTAGCAAGTATTTCTTTGTTGCCGGAAACAGATTGATGTGCGGATCCGTTTTTCGATTCGGTTTCGATTGCCTGTTGTCCTTTTGAAGATTGATTTGTATTAAATGAATTGTTTTGTACTGAACTTATTCGGTTAGGTTGCTCAGTATTTAAATCTGAAAAATAATAGATGCCAGTAGTAACACTTACCAGGCTTACAAACATAGCTACAATTATAAATGGATTGCTCAGAAAATAGATAAATCCTTTAGAAGTATCTTCAGGAGGTAGTTTTGATTGAATGGAATTCCATAGCTCTGAAGGAACACGAGTTTCGTGCTGATCAAATTTTTCTTTTATGGCTTTATCCATGCGATCTGTATTTTCTTTCATATCGTTATAATTCCTTTCTGGAGAAGCTTATTTTTCAGTAATGCTCTTCCTTTGGCAAGTTGAGATTTTGATGTGCCTTCGGAAATAGACAAGAGTTCTGCTATTTCTCTATGTGTATATCCTTCGATCACATACATGTTAAACACCATACGGTATCCGGCCGGTATAGTTTGAATGATTTCCAGGAGCTCATCTGCTGATATCTTAGAAATTATGTCTACTACATCATCAGCTTCGTCGTCAGATATTGTATGGTCTGTCTGGGATTGTTTCAGCTTGTCTTTATGATAATGATTGATGGCTGTAGTGACAACAATTCTTTTTAACCATCCTTCGAATGAACCTTTATGCTCGAAGGTGTGGATGGAATTAAAAATTCTGATGAAAGATTCCTGAAGAATATCTTCTGCTTCAAACGTTGTGAATGAATACCTCATAGCAATAGATAATAGCCTCCCTGCGTATTTTTGATACAGAGATTCGAAGGATTTATGTTTCCCTTTTTTACAGCCTTCTATGATATCTTTTTCTGAATACATCTGTTAATAGCCATGTGTTTTCATAATAGTTATGAAAACACATGGCTTTATATTCTTACAGGATTTACATGTTAATACTTTGCAACGTAGTTTCAATGTCTGATTCGGCAATTTCCTGAAATGTCAGGTGAACGGGCTGTTGTGCAGAACAATTTACAAAATAGTCTTGAGTAGAAATATAGTATTTATTATTACTGTACGTAAGGGCAACAATTTTTATTGCAGTCTGATCGGGAATGCTTTCTGAAACATAACTTGTAAAATAAGAATCTACTACTGCAACACCGATCGAGCTTATGGAAGGAATGGTAAAGTAAATCTGCGTGTATGCAGATTCGAATGCCGGATCTACTGTAAATGTTAAATTACATTCGCTTGGTAGAGTTGCATAGAAACCTGAATTAATCCAGCCAAAGGAATTGCAGGTGATAATGTAAGAATAGATACCGTCATCAATTCCCCAGTCTGTATTTCCAAAGTAAGCAGTGCTGTCGGCCAGGAAATTTGGATCGATGCCTGGATCTGTTGCTATTCTGGCATTGCTGGTTGATACACTTTTTGGAGCAGGATTCCATACAATTGCTCCTCCGGAATCTGTTCCTGTAAAAACACTCATTGAATCGTTTGTTCCACCCGGAGCATTGATTGCAATAAAATAATTAGCGTTGTCAACAAGTCGTAATGCTGTTCCATTCTGACTGGCTGAAATATAAAATGTCCCAACTGATTTAAGTAATTTTCCTTTTGAAATTGTAGGCGCGTTATTTAAAATCAAATCTGAAAATTTTGTTATCTCTTTCAATTCAATAGTCACATTACCTGCAACAGGTTGACCCGATGCGGTACACAGCGTACCGGCACCAATTGATATTTGTGTTCCTTGTGAACCTTGCAACACAGTATCTTTGTTTGCATTATAAGTGAAAACCTGTTTTTCATTTCGTTGTGATGCATAAAATTGCTGAGGCGAATCAGACGAAGGAGAAACTGCATCGTGATTTTTTTTACAGGATGTGCTGAAAATTGCAATTCCGGTAATGAGTAGCAAGATGCTGAAAGTGATTTTTTTCATGGTAAATATATGTTTTGTTGTATCAGTGTAGACAAGGTTGTTTCTATAAACCGTTGTCCCGAATACGAATTTTTTTATCAAATAATTTAAGCCTGATTATAGGTATAAACTACGGGTGATTAACCCGTATATAGCAGACAAGACCAGAGGTTGAAATGGTTGCCTGAGTATTGAAAAAAAATAAAAATAAATTCAGGAACACAAAAGCCCCAATCTTTCGACTGAGGCCTTCTTAAAAAAGAAATTACGAAATGATTTATAAAATCATACCTGCACCAACCGTTTCGTTGGTAAACTCGTCTACAAGAATAACACTTCCTGTAATACGGTTTTTATTATAGCTATCGTAGAACAATGGGCTGGTTGTACGGATCAATACACGTCCGATATCATTCAGGCCAATTGTTTTATCATCTTCAATTTTATGCAGTGTGTTGATGTTCATTTTATAACGAACTTCTTTAATCACGCAACGTGCATCTTTCGTAGTGTGCTTGATGGAATACTTTCCACCCGCAGTCATTTTTTTCTCATTCAGCCAGCAAAGCATTAATTCAATATCCTGACCATTTTCCGGTTGATTGTTTGGTTTAACAATCATATCACCGCGGCTGATATCAATATTATCTTCCAGTGTCATTGTAACAGACATAGGAGGGAATGCTTCTTCCAGCTGTTCGTCCATAGTCTCTACCGTTTTGATTTTGGTTGTTAAGCCTGAAGGTAAGTGCATTACTTCATCACCAGGTTTAAACACACCGCCTTCAATTCTGCCGGCAAATCCTCTGAAATCATGGAATTCATCAGACTGCGGACGAATCACATACTGCACCGGAAAACGGGAATCGATCATGTTCAGATCAGAAGCAATGTTTACTGTTTCTAATGTGTACATCAATGTTCCGCCCTGGTACCAAGGCATGTTTTCAGATGGTTCAACTACGTTATCACCCATCAATGCAGAGATCGGAATGAAACGGATATCCGGGATAGATAATTTAGAAGCGAAGTTCGTATAATCTTCACGGATCTTATTGAATTTCTCTTCGTTGAAATCCACTAAGTCCATCTTGTTTACGCAAACAACAACGTGTTTAATCTGCAATAAAGATGCAATGAAAGAATGGCGGCAAGTCTGTTCAATAACACCGTGACGGGCATCAATCAAAATGATTGCTAAGTTGGCTGTAGATGCACCCGTAACCATGTTACGTGTATATTGAACGTGGCCCGGTGTGTCGGCCACAATAAATTTACGTTTTGGTGTAGCAAAGTAACGGTACGCAACATCAATCGTAATGCCTTGTTCGCGTTCTGCTCTTAAACCATCTGTTAATAAAGAAAGGTCAACATATCCTTTACCTTTACGTGTACTGATCTCTTCGATCTGTTCCATCTGATCTTCAAAGATTGCCTTTGAGTCAAATAACAAACGACCGATTAATGTACTCTTACCATCATCCACACTGCCAGCAGTAGTGAAGCGAAGTAAGTCCATATTCAAATAACTTTCGTTTGTGATGGGTTCTTTAGTCTGATGCATAATATATTTTAAATGCGTTAAACGCTTAAATTAAAAGTATCCTTGTTTTTTACGGTCTTCCATAGCAGCTTCCGAACGTTTGTCATCTGCTCTTGTACCACGTTCTGTCTGGCGTGCAGTAGCAACTTCCTGAATTACTTGTTCCAATGTTTCAGCATCTGATTCAACAGCGCCTGTACAAGTCATATCGCCAACAGTACGGAA
>Ga0210397_10000632_pt1 | contig 23235 bp, 18 predicted proteins | sample IncBWH2OmetaG_FD_160126 | JGI IMG/M metagenome (GOLD analysis project Ga0210397, IMG submission 160126) | Forest soil microbial communities from Barre Woods Harvard Forest LTER site, Petersham, Massachusetts, United States - Inc-BW-H-2-O ...
GTGGCGGCGATGCGCGTCGCGCGCGAACTGCCGCCCGACGCCGTCATGGTCGTGCTGCTGCCCGACAACGGCCGCGGCTACATGTCGAAGATATTCAACGACGAGTGGATGCGCGCGAACGGATTCATCGGCGAAGAGGGTCGCGCTGCGACCATCGGCATGGTGCTTCGCGCCAAGGGACCGATTCCGCAACTGATCACGCTCTCGCCCACCGACTCCGTCAAGCGCGCGGTCGAACTCATGCGCGAGTATCAGATCTCGCAGATCCCCGTAGTCGATGGGCCCGAGATCGTCGGCTCGGTGAACGAAGTTTCGGTCATGCAGATGGTCTACGACAAGGCCGACGTCGTGCACAGCGAAGTGCGGGATGTGATGGGCCGACCGTTCGCGGTGCTCGACGATCGCGAGCCGGTCGAACACGCGTACAAGCAGCTTTCGCTCGGCCACGCCGCAGTGCTGGTCGCAAAGCTGGGCACTCCGGTCGGTGTGATCACGAAGATGGACATCATCAACTACCTGTCCGCCACCTAAGAGGACGATGGGACGCATGGAATTCGCGACCAAAGCCATTCACGTCGGACAGGATGCGGAGCCGATCACCGGCGCCACGATCGTGCCGATCTTCCAGACGTCCACGTACACGCAGTCCGCGCCGGGCGTGCACAAGGGTTACGACTATTCGCGCACGGTCAATCCGACGCGCGTGGCGCTCGAGCGCTGTCTTGCGTCGCTCGAAAACGCGGAGTACGGCTCCTGCTTCGCTTCAGGCATGGCGGCGACGTCGGCGGTCTGCAACATGCTCTCGGCCGGCGATCACGTCGTCGTCGGCGACGACCTCTACGGCGGCACATTCCGACTTTTCGACAAAGTCTTCAAGCGCTACGGCGTGCGCTTCGACTATGTCGACGCGTCGTCTTCGGAAAACGTCGCCGCCGCGATTACCGCGGCCACGAAACTCGTCTGGCTCGAGACGCCCACGAACCCGCTGTTAAAACTCTGCGATCTGCGCGTGATCGGCGCTTTGTGCAAGGAGCGCGGCGTTCGCGTCGCCGTCGACAACACGTTTGCCACGCCGTTCTTGCAGAATCCGCTCGATCTCGGCGCGGATTTCGTCGTGCACTCCACGACGAAGTACATCGGCGGCCACTCCGATACGGTCGGCGGGTTCGTGGGGACAAACGACAAGACGCTGCACGACATCGTCAAGTTCCACCAGAACGCGGTCGGCGGGATTCCCGGACCGTTCGATTGCTTCTTGACCTTGCGCGGTGTGAAGACGCTCGCCGTGCGCATGCGCGAGCACGAGCGGCACGCGCGTGCCGTTGCCGCATATCTGGACGGTCATCCGTCGGTCGAGCGCGTGTATTATCCGGGTCTGCCGTCGCACCCGCAGCACGAACTAGCGAAACGCCAGATGCGCGGCTTCGGCGGCATGGTGTCGTGCGTTTTGAAAGGCGGGCCAGCGCGCGCGCGCGCGTTCGCATCCGCGGTGCGCGTGTTCTCGCTCGCGGAAAGTCTGGGCGGCGTTGAGTCGCTCCTGTGTCATCCCGTGTCGATGACGCACGGGAGCATTCCGAAGGAGATACGCGAGGCGCGCGGCGTCACGGACAATCTGCTGCGCTTCTCGGTCGGCATCGAGGCCGAATCGGACATCATCGCGGATATCGAGCAGGCATTGGCGGCGGTCTGACCTCAGGCCGATGAAGGACCCGCGCGCTCGCGTCGTCGCCTGGACCGCTGCGCTCGTCTTCATAAGTTTTGCCGGGTCCGCGCTGTGCGGCGCGCTCGCGCGCTTGACTCGCGCGGCGTCTAATCTGCCCGGACCATTCTCGTTCACAGCGGGCGCCGCGCTGCCGCTGCCGGTGATCAACGGCGCCGATGGTGCGTTGCCGCTGTTCTTTGGTTTTGTCGTCGTCTTTTGCGCTCTCGGTTTTGCCGGCTGGCGCTTGGCGGGCGTCTTACGTGATGCGCCTGCTATGCCGGGTTGGACGCTTGTCGCCGCGCAGGCGATCGTCGGCTTATCGCTCTCGTTTTTTTCCGTCACGTTCTCGAGCGACGCGTACGCCTACGTGCTCTTCGGCCGCGCGCATGGCGTCTTCGGACTCAATCCGTACATTCTCGCGGGACCGATGCGCGTGCTGAACGACGACGTGCTCGCACCGATCTTGAACTTCTTCGGCGATCCACCGCTGCGCGACGACTACGGTCCGCTCTGGACGGTGGGCGCGGGTATCGTCGGCCGCGCGGAAACGCATGCAAGTCTGTGGACGCAGGTCTGGACGCAGCGGTTGTTCGCCGTTTTTGGAGCGTGCGTTTGTTCGTGGGGGCTCCTGCGCTTGCGCGGCGACGCTTCGGCGTCAGCTCGGAACTTCGGCGTGGCGTTGTTCGCGTTTCATCCGCTCGTCTTGTGGGAGTCTGCTGTCGGAGGCCACAACGACTTCGTGATGCTTGCCGCAGTCGTGTGGGCCTTTGCGCTGGTCGAAGCGTATCCGATGATCGCGGGCGCGCTGCTAGGCGTGGCTATCGGAATCAAATACGTTCCTTTGGTCGTACTGCCGGCGCTGGCGGGCCGCGCTTTTCGTTCCGGGGGACTGGGCATGGCCGCGGCGTGCGCCGCGATCGCGCTGGCGATCCCGCTCCTGAGCTTCGCACCCTTTTGGGCTGGCGCCGCGATGTTTCGATCGCTGCAAGAGCCCGCCTCGTCGCTGGGCTTTTCGCCGACGTCGATTCTCCTCGCGCCGCTCTTCTTGCATGGTCCGGCCGCGATCGCGTGGGGCCGATTGCCGCAGTTCGTTCTCGGCGCTCTCGTCGTGTGGTTGGCGATCGCGGCGTGCGTTGACGCGGTGCGCGGCCGCTGGCTTCATTCGTTCTGGCGGCCGATCGCCGCGTTCATCTGGTCCGCCCCATCGGTCAACACGTGGTATATCGCGTGGTTCTCGCCGGCGATCGCGTGCGGAGGTCGTTGGTCGGCGTACGCGTGGTGGCTTGGCGCGTTGACGGTCGTGCACTATGCGTTCGACATGGGCGCGCTCGGCCACGGACCATTCGGCTTCGCGTGGGAAGCCGCTGCGATCGTTTTCGTGCTGATCGTGCCAATCGTGCTGTCGCGCACTTCTACTGAAGGGGCCGACGCCAGTCGGCCCGCTTCCAAAGATTTCCTATAGGGGACGCGAGGGACAGACCTTAGTAAAACCTAGAGAGTCAGTTCCCAGTTCTGGCCGATGAGCGATTTGCCGAAACTCGCGTGCCGCTCTTCGCGTACAAGGCGGAATCCCGCTTGCTCATAGATGTGGCGCGCGGCGTGCAGCACGCTGTTCGTCCACAAGACGATTTTACGGTATTTCGAGCTTCGCGCGAACTCGATGCATTCGCGGACGAGGCGATGGCCGATCCCGTGACCGCGCGCGCTCGGTTCCACGAGAAGCAGGCGAAGTTGCGCGACACTCGCGGACTTCGTGACCAGAAAGATCGAGCCGGCGATCTCGCCGTCGAGCTCGGCGATCATGCACCGCTCTCGCGTAGGGTCGAATTTCGAGATGAATCGGGCGACGATCTCTGCGACGAGCGCCTCGAACCGCTCGTCCCATCCGAATTCCTGCGCATAGAGGAGGCCGTGTCGGTGCACCACCCAGCCGATATCGCCCGGACGGTGCGCGCGAATGACCAGCGACGCGGCGTGGTCCGCCTTGGCGCCCAACACATCTTCAATCGTGCGCATCGCATCCAGCAGTCGCCTTCGATCCGAGACCCGAAGTGTCGTCAAGAGTTTGGCGATTTGTCCGTGCTGACGCCGGTCGATAGCTCGAAATACCTCCCGCCCAGATAGCGTGAGCGCAAGGACGCTCCGGCGGCCGTCGCGATCCGAACGCGTGCTCGTGAGGTGCCCACGCTGTTCAAATGCACGGATCATGCGGCTGAGGTAGCCGGCGTCGAGTCCGAGATCGTTCGCTAAATCGGAGGCTGTGGGTTGTTCGCGGTGCGCGAGTTCGTAGTAGATCCGCGCCTCCGCGAGCGGGAACGGGCTATCTAAAAATCTACGCCGCAGCGCGCCGATCTGTCGCGTGTAGAAGCGGTTGAAGCGCCGGACGGCGTTCACTCGGCGATCCGCGTCGACTGCGGTGCGGCTCTTTATTGGCCCTCTCATATGATTGAGACGATAAGTAAATTACTTGACTTTGTCAAGTAATCTCACCCGGCGGTATCCGACAACAGAAAAGCTGCGAGCAGAGGAGGCGCAGCTTGCTCTGCTGGCCAAGCGAGCGAAATGTTCAACCGGCAGAACGGTTCGGCGCCTCCAGCGAACGGTTCCGCATCTCAGCCGCGCATCGTGCCGGCCGTAGATAAAGCATTCCGGGTGCTCGACTGTCTCGCCGGATCGGGCGAACCGCTCGGCATTTCGGAGCTTTCGCGCCGCCTTGGCATGGGCAAGAGCACCATCCACGGGCTTACGGGCACGCTTGAAGCGCTCGGCATGATCGATGCCGTAGGCGAAAGTCGTCGCTTCAGGATCGGTCGCGGCCTCCACGTCCTTGCGACGCGGTCGAGCGGCAGCATCGACTTGCGATCTGTCGCGCGCGCCAGCCTAGAGACGCTCGCCGACAAGACCGGACAGACCGCATTCTTGGGCATGCCGCGCTCGGATACCGTGACGATCGTGGACTGCGTCCATGGGCGGCCGGCGATGTCCATCTCGGCGCCAATTGGATCGTCGGTTCCTCTCCTCGCCGGGGCAGTCGGCAAAGCGCTCTTGTCGGCGTGGACGCCGCTGCGCCGCGAAGCGTACGTGACGGCGCGCGAGCTGCCGCGCTTCACGCGACGCACGCTCGTGGATCGCACACGCTACCTCAAAGCGGTCGACCGCGCGGCGCAGCGCGGCTACGCGATCGACGTTGACGAATACGTGGACGGCATGCGCGCGGCTGCGGCTGCCATCGTCGGCGCGGATCGCGAGCCCGTGGGCGTCCTCTGGGTTGCGGGTTTCGCGCGGCATATCGATGAGGCCGCGCTGGATGCTATCGCCGCCTCCGTCTCAACCGCAGCAAAGGCGATCGCCTCGCAGATCTGAGCACGGTGCCCTTCAGACGAGAGGACGGGCGTCGGCGGCCCCCCGAAAGGGGCAAGATTCATTGAGTCTCGTCGCGGGGTTGACCGAACGATGAAGCTCGCCGCCATACACGCGATCACGATGAACGTCCTCGCGCTCGTTGCCGTAGCGGTTGGCGCGTCGCTCGTTTTCTTGCACGGCGGTGGCATCGTCGATGTTCTGACCGCGACTTTTCTCGCCGGCTTGCTCATCGCCGGTGCGGCGCTGATCATCGTACGGCCGCTCTGGCTGCCGCTCGCCGTTTGGATCGTGGCTCTCGTTCTCGTCGCCTACGCGATCGTGCCGCTCCTCGCCGCTTTGGTCCAGGGCGAGGGTTTCAGCGTCGCGCTAGCGACCAACGCACCCTTCCCGCAGTTCCCGTTCTGGCTGCGCGGCGCGTATATCGCGAGCTGCGTGCTCCTTCCGCTCGGTGCGATTTGGGCGTTGACGGGCAGCGTCGCCGCGATTCGGGCGCGCCCCGCTCAAGCCGGACGGTTGCTCGCGTTCGCACTCGCGATGCTATTCGCCGCACAAGCGAGCGGCGTCGTCGCAGCCGCGTCGGGTGCCCCGACGCTCGTCGCACTCGAGGGCCAGACCGCTGGCGGCGCAACTCCGAGCGGCGCAACACCGGCCGACGCAAGTGCAGCGCTTGCGGGTCTTCAGATCCCCAATGACGCGACCGCCGACAGCGCGGCGAACGCCACGCTCGCCGCTGCGCCTCCGGAGCGTTCGCTTTCAGATGAAGTGAAGTCGCTCGACGACGAAGGCTCGCGGTTGAAGCCGGCGGACTACGACCTTTCCACGCGCATTGATCAACTAGGACCCGGAGTGGAACCGGCCTTTGATTTCGTGCGAGACCAGATCGGCTTCGAATCGTACTCCGGCATCATGCGCAGTTGGGATGGCACGTTTGCCGACCGGTCAGGCAACGCGGCGGATCGTGCGCTGCTGCTCGCACACATCCTCAAAGACAAAGGTTTCGACGTGCGTGTTGCGCGCGGTCAACTCGATGCCGCCGATGCCGCACGGCTCTACGACAGGATTTTCGAGGCGCCCAGGGCAGTGAGTGCGCCGAGCACCGCACATGCTGCTTCGCCGGCGGGCACGCTCGACTTATACGGGCGCATCACGAACCGAGCGAGGAGAGATTTCGCAATCGTCCGCCGCGCGCTCGGCGCGCAAGTTCCGAATGCAGCGATGCTATCGCGCGATGACGTGATCAAGGAGATCCAAGACCACGCATGGGTGCAGGCCAACGTCAACGGCACGTGGACCGACCTCGATCCTTCGTTCCCAGACTCAAAACCTGGCACCGCATATTGTTCTGCCACAAAAACGTATACGACGATCCCGGACGACCTTCTCCAAAACGTCACGATCCGCGTCACCACTGACCTGCTCGCAAACGGCACGCTGACGCACGCGACGGCGCTCGCAGAAACGGTGCCCGCATATCAACTGGTCGACGGGCAAGTGTATCTTATCCATACAGGTGCCGCAGGGTTGTTCGGCAATCCGGATTCGTATACACCGGTCCTTTCGGTGAACGGCGATGAAGTCGGCGGGTCACCGATCGCGTACGACGATGCGACCAAGTCGGGAACTGGCGGCATGAGCGGACTCAACAGTGCCGTCAATGCCTTCGCCACGGGAACCCCTGGCCCGCGCTATTCGGAGGCGTCGCCGATCTTCGTCGCCGAGTGGCTCGAGTTCGAAACGGTCACACCCGACGGCCACGACGACGTTACCCGCACCCCGATCATCGATCGCGCCGGCGCGGCTTGGCGCGCGGGCGCGACGCATGATCCGGCCGCACTCGCTCCGTTGCAGCGCAATGCGAGCGGCCTGTTCGCGCCGCAGTCTGTTTACAACATGGTGTTCGGCGCCGGCCGCCACGATTTGCTTGCATACGCCGCGATGATGCGTCAGCTCGCGACGCAGCCGCCGCCGCAACCGCAAGCATCGGGGCAATCGTCGGGGCAATCCGCTACGATCGCGGAGTCGCTCCAGCCGCTAGCGTTGCGCGACATGGCGTGGATGATCGCAAGCGATCAGCTCGTCGTGCCGTCGCTCAACGATACGCCGGGTCTGCGCTTTTATGCGGATACGCCGCGCATCTTCGTCTTCAGTTCGCAGACCACGGCGGACAGCACGTCCGATCACATCTATTTGACTTCTGATTTGCGTCGCGACTCACTGCGCGCGATCGCACGAGATCCATCGATGCAGCCGCAAATGGCGCAGCGCCGGCTGTGGTTCGGCGCGCTCGAGGGCGCGTTGGAGCACGAGCTCACAGCGTATCCGTCCGACACTTCGACCGCCGTGGTGAGCACAAGTTCGCTTGTCGGCAGCGACGGCGCAGTCGCGGTGCGGCCCGGAACCGCGGCGAGCTCCGTCTGCTCGGACAAAGAGACGGCGGCTCGGATGCAAGTCGCACTCGACGCCGGCGATACGCTAGTCGTGCCGAAGACTGCGCTGAGCGGCGGACCCGCCGGATGGTGGCAGATCAATGGCACTACCGGGCAAATGCGCGCGGTGCTAGGCGAGGATCTTGGCGGCTCGTACAAATATAGCGGCGGCTGGGGTCCGCGACAGGCACCCGGCGGCGGCAGCCCGACCGGCAACGGCACGACGTGGGGTAACTACGGCGGCAGGACCAGAAATCCGTATAGCCCCGGTCAGGCGAAGCCAAAGGGCGGCGGCGGTGAGATCGGTGAGTACATCGCGACCTTCATCGCGTTTCTCGAATCGCTTCCGGTCATCGTCAAGCTCGGTTTTCTTGTCGTCGAAGTTGTTTCGATCGTGATCGCCATCCTAGCCGTCCTACCCTAGCCTGTAGTAGGGCAAGCATCGCTTGCCCGGTCCGTCAAAAAACGAGGGCCGACATAAAGTCGGCCCCTTCATCGGCCCTTCAAAAAGAGACGTTCGTTCGACTAGATGTCTTCGACCCAGCCGCCGTTCTTCGCCGCCAGCAGGAGGTAACGCATCTGCAGCTCGACGCGCGCGACGTCGTCGAGGAGCCGATCATCCTGCAATGCGCGGATGACCGAATTGCGCCGGATCACGTGCTCGCCTTCGATCGGCTTCGGGTTGTTGAAGCGCTCGCGCAGCGCGATGCGCATCATCGAGCGCACGCCGCCTTCGTTAAGGAAGAAGAGCGGGTCCAGCCCCATCGCGTAGTCGACGTCGGTGAAATAACCGCAGCGATGCAAGAAATCAAGCGGATCAAGCGCGAACGCCACGCACAAGCGCGCGAGATCGCCCAAACCTGGGGGCTTGCTCGAGCCTTCTAGATACGTATCGACGATGGACGCATCGAGCCCCGCCGCCTTCGCAAGAGCGTCGGCTGAGAGCCCGCGTTCGGATGCGAGTTCGGACAGTCCGGCGGCGCATCGCGAGGCCCGTTCAGTCATCTCGACCGCTTTCGCGGACGCCAGCAAGGTCGCCCTTCGGAAGGCGCATAATTGACGCCATCGACACACAAGATCGAAGGAGTAAATAGTGCGATTCGACGCTGAAGCTCAAGCGGCGCTAGATACCGCCGTCGCTCGCGGCGCCTCATATGCCGACGTTCGGTTCGGCGTTGTTCGCGACGAACACATCGAAGTGCGCAACGGGGTTGTCAACGGTTTCAGCGATTCCGAGAGCGCCGGTTTTTCCGTCCGCGCGATCGTGGACGGCGCATGGGGGTTCGCATCCAGCGCGAACGCCGAGCGAAAAGAGATCGACCGGATCGCCGCGCTTGCGGTCGAAGTCGCGCGCGCGAGCGCGACTGTGAAAGCCCATGGCATCGAACTCATGCCCGCCGGCAAACACACGGGGGAATACCGCACGCCCGTTCAGGTCGACCCCGCCACGATTCCCACCGGTGAGCGCGTCAAGTATCTGATGGACGTCGAAGCGGACATCCGCGGGGCGCGCGGCGTCACGGTCGGACGCGCGTGGATGGATATCTGGCGAACGACGAAAGAATTCGCCAACACGGAAGGCAGCCGCATCGCGCAAGAACTGCTGCAATGCGGCAGCGCGTGCGAAGCGCTCGCCGTCGGCGAGAACGACGTGCAAGACCGCCTCTTTCCGGGTACGTGCGGACTCTATCAGACGGGCGGCTACGAGATCATCCAAAAAGCCGACTTGCCGGGCAACGCGCGGCGCATCGGCGAGGAAGCGGTGGCTTTGCTCACCGCAGATCTTTGTCCGAGCGGAACCATGGACGTCGTGCTATCCGGCGATCAGGTCTCGCTGCAGATCCACGAATCGATCGGTCACGCGCTCGAACTCGATCGCGTTCTCGGCTGGGAAGCAAATTTTTCGGGAACTTCGTTCGCCACGCTCGACAAGCTCGGCAGCTTCCGCTACGGCAGTCCGCTCGTGACCGTCGTGTGCGACATGACGTGCCCGCTTGCATTCGCAACGCACGGCTACGACGATGAGGGAACGCCAGCTTCATCGATCGATCTCATCCGCGACGGGATATTGGTCGGCTACATGGCCGGTCGCGACACCGCGATGGATGCGGGCGTCAAGCTTTGCGGCTGCGTGCGCGCCGAATACTGGGGCCGGCTGCCCATGATCAGGATCGGCAACGTCAACCTGCAGCCCGGCACGACGCCCAGCGCCGAACTCTTCGACGGCATCCGCAACGGCGTGTACATGGAGAGCAATCGCTCGTGGTCGATCGACGACAAGCGGCTCAATTTCCAGTTCGGCTGTCAGCTCGGTTACGAGATCAAGAACGGCAAGAAAGGCAAGATGCTCAAGAATCCGACGTACGCCGGCATGACGCCGAAATTCTGGGGCTCGTGCGACGCGATCGGCGACAGAAATTCTTGGACGGCGTGGGGCACGCCGAATTGCGGCAAAGGAGAGCCCATGCAGACCGCGCGCTCGTCGCAGGGCGCTGCGCCGACGCGCTTCAGAGATGTCGAAGTCGGGGTGGTCGGCTATGCGCGCTGATCTTGCGGCCGAGCGCGCGGCGGCCGATGCGGTGCTCGACGCCGCGTTGCGCGATTCCACAGCAGACGAGACCGAAGCGATCGTCATGGCGCAAGACTATGCGCTATCGCGGATCATGGGCAATACCATCCACGAGAACATCATCGAACGCAACCGAACCCTGAGCGTGCGCGCGGTGATCGGCAAGCGCGTCGGCGTCGCCACATCAAACGAACTCGATGCCGCCGGCATTCGCACCCTCGTCAAACGGGCGTGCGAGATCGCGCGCCTCTCGCCTGCAGATGATGAATTTCCCGGGTTGCCCACGTCGGGTCCGGCGACCGCGGAGATGGAGTTCGCGTACGACGAGGCCACGGCGTCCACAACAGCCGCCGAGCGCGCGGCCGCGGTCGCGAAGATCGTCCGCGTGATGGTCAAGCACGAGATCGATGCGGCCGGCTACGTCTCGACAAGCGCGGGCAGCGTCGCGATCGCAAACTCCAAAGGCATCCGACAGTTCTTCCGCTCGACGGACTCGGCGATCAACATCAAGGCCATGAGCGCCGACTCGAGCGGCTACGCCGAAGGTCACGCGCGCCGCTTCGCGGACTTAGATGCGAACGCGCTCGCGACGACCGCCGCGCAGAAGGCCGTTGCCGGCCGCACTCCCGGCGCCGTCGATCCCGGCGAGTACACCGTCATACTCGAGCCGCCCGCCGTGCGTGAATTCCTGGGCTATCTTTCGTGGACGGGATTCGGAGCGATGCCGTTCGCCGAAGGCGCGTCGTTCATGTCCGGGCACATCGGCGAGCGCGTGATGGGTCCAAACGTCACGATCGCGGACGATTTCGCGCACCCGCTCGGCGACGGCATGCCGTTCGACTTCGAAGGCGTCACGCGCCGGCCGGTGACGCTCGTCGAACAAGGCATCGCGCGCGACGTCGTCTACGATTCGTACTACGCGGCCAAGCTCAAGCACGCGAACACCGGCCACGCATTGCCGGCGCCGAACACCTATGGACCGTTGCCGCTCAACGTCGTCGTCTCGCCGGGCCAGAAAAGCGCCGCGCAGTTGGTCGCCGAGACGAAGCGCGGACTGCTCGTCTCGCGCACGTGGTACATCCGGCTCGTCGACAAATTGCAGACCATCATCACCGGCATGACGCGAGACGGATTCTTCCTGATCGAAGACGGTCGCATCACACGCGGCTTGCGCAACATGCGCTTCAACGAGTCCATCGTCGGAGCGCTCGGCCGCTGCGAACTCGCGAAGGACCTCGTGCGCTCGGAGAACCACGTCGTGCCGGCGTGCCGGATCGAAGGCTTTCACTTCTCAAGCGGCACCACGTTCTAGATGAACCTCCGACCGCTCGCCGTCATCGCGGCGGCCCTGGCGGTCGGCGTCGCAGCGTGCGGCGGAGGCGGCGGATCCGCCTCGCCCGGTCCGCAGCCGCAGCCATCGCCGGGCGGTTCATCGCGCCCCGCCGGCAACGGTGACGTCTTCCACTATGGCGGCACGCTCACGCAGACGTTCTGGCGTCCGTCGCAGCCCGGTCCGTCGAACGCGCCGTCGCCGGAACCGACGAGCACCGCGAATTGGTCGGTGGACAACGTCGCGACTGTGAAGACCGGCCGCACATTTCACGGCCTCGCCGGCCTGACCGATTTCAACTACAACGAGACCGACACGGGCCTGCAGACGATCGTCACATTGACCGACGACTATCTTTCTTTCCCTGCGAGCGGTACTGGTCCGTTGAACGAGATCGGCTTGTCATCGATCGACAGCAATTTCGTGAGCCGCGACATTCTGCTCGGCGCGGGCGACGGGCAGATCGACATCCTCCCGGAAATGACCGGCGCGCAATGGGCGAACACCGCGGCGCAAGTCTCGACGGAGACCGATCCGGACGGACAGACGATCGCGCGCACGACCAACGCAGACGGATCGTACGCCGAGGCCGACTCGTTCCCCGATGGCACGACAGCCACGGCAGTGCAGAATAGCGATGCATCGGGCTCGTACAAAGTGCTGCAAGGCAGTTCGCTGGAAACCGACTACACATACACGGCGCCATCCGGCGGAAACTTGACGATCACCGTCACGGAGCCGCAAGTATCGCCGGCGCCGTCGCCGGTCGTCTTCACCGTTCCCGATTGGTTGCCGCCGGGCGGGCTCGCTTCCGATTCGTTCTCCGATTCGGGTCCGGCCACGATACCGGCGGCGTGCGGCGTTCCAAATCCATCGGCGCGTCCGGCACGCACATCGTTGAAACGCGCTCGCTCGTCGACGCGATCTTCGGTTCAGTCGATGCCGCGACGGTCGACACATACGTCGCGCAAGGCCGCGGCGTGGCGTGCATCGTGAGCCACGATGTGGTCACGTCATATTACGACTTCACTGGTCAAAACGGACTCGCGTTTTTTTCAGGTCAACCCGTCCAGTACACCACGCTCGATGCGACGCAAGGGCTGAAAACCGAATCGCTCCTCGCAGTTGCTACGATACGCCCGGCCGTTCTAGTCCGCGGCGGTGCCGCCTGGCTGCGCATCCGTATGCGGATGCGCGCCGCCCGCGGCTTCCATGACTTTTCCCGTGGCTTCCGCGACCTCCGAAGCGTCCCGAAACTGATGTCTCGACGAAATGCGGCCTTAACGCTCGTCCGTCCGATATAATCAATACGGGATTTTGGCCCTCGCGTCGGAGCTCAAAAATGAATATTGGATCGGCAACCCCATTCGGGCGGCGTATGTACGTCGCTCTATCGCTTGTTTTTGTCGTATCGATTGCAGCATTCGTTGCCGCATGCGGCGGAGGCGGAGGCGGATCGACTATGAACCCGCCGCCCCCAATGGCGTCGCCGTCGCCAAGTCCGTCGCCGAGCATATCGCCGTCGCCATCACCAAGTCCATCGTCGTCGCCTGTCTCGTGTTCTCTGTTCGCGCGGCAAGGTGGGCTCCACGTGAACTGGCGAGCCCGCGAGCGACCGCGTCGTCTCGCGGCCATCTCGCGACGCATCGGACCTGGCCCCGCCAGACAAGTCTGTCCGAGCGCCGGTCTAGGTTATATGCGTTGCATGGCGTGGATTCGAACCGACATCAGGCCGAACATCATCCCGTCAGGATATAGCCCCGCCAACCTACAGGCCGCGTACAATCTCGCCAGCGCATCGAGCGCGGACGGCGGCAATCAGACCGTCGTCATCGTCGACGCCTATGATGATCCGATGGCGGAAGCCGATCTCGGGGTATATCGCAGTACGTTTGGACTATCGGCGTGTACGACCGCCAATGGGTGTTTCCTGAAGGTCAACGAGTTCGGTAATCCGTCACCGCTTCCGGGAACCGATGTGACCGGCAACTGGGAAGCCGAAGAGTCGCTTGATCTGGACATGGTTTCGGCGGTATGCCCGAACTGCGAGATCGTGCTCATGGAAACCGTCGACCCAGGCTTCAACAACTTATACGGCGCCGAGGACACCGCGGCGACAACGTGCGGAGCCAGCGTCATCTCGAACAGTTGGGGCGGCGGTGAATATCCGAGCGAAGCAAGCGACGAAGTGAATTTTAATCACCCGGGCGTCATGATCGCGTTCGCGGCGGGCGACTTTGGGTACGATCCGTCTAACTCGGGCTATCCTTCAGGGTCGCGATACGTGACCTCAGTGGGTGGCACGACACTGAATCACGTCGGACCGAACTGGACGCAGTCCGCGTGGACCGGCACGGGAAGCATCTGCAGTGCCTACATAGCGCAACCCGCGTGGCAGACGGCGCTCGGATCAGCCTACACGAGCATCTGCGGCACTCGTATCGGTAACGATGTTTCCGCGGTCGCCGATCCCAATACCGGCGTCGCGGTCTACGACACGTTCGGCGGAAGTCAAGGTTGCGGAACGTGGTGCGTCTTCGGGGGAACAAGCGCGTCGACACCGATCATCGGCGCCGTCTACGCACTAGCCGGCAACGGGGCATCGTTGACGTACGGCTCGTATCCGTACACCCACGTTGGCGGGAATCTAACTGACGTGACGACAGGCTCGAACGGCGCTTGCCCCGGCAACACGTACGTCTGCAATGCCGCTATCGGCTTCGATGGGCCGACCGGCTTGGGCACGCCTTTCGGAATCGGCGCGTTCTGACGAGATAATAACTCGGAAGTAACGCGGAAGTAACGCGGAAGGGACCGTCTGAAGGGGCCGACTTTATGTCGGCCCACTTTTTTTGTGCTAACGAAGCGGCAAGCGGTGCATAAGGTTCTGACTACGGCCTTGAAGAACCGGAAGCCGCGTGAGCATCCTGCTGGCGTTATTGTTGTCGTTCGGCGGCATTCATCCATGGGCAAGCGGAAACGTCGTCACGCTGCCGGTCGTGCGCAGACCGGCGGGGCAAACCCCCGCCATCCAATATGATGCGGGTGCGCTCGCCGGCGCTAGATATCTCGGTCCGGCTAGCCTCGGCACGCTCGGCATGGATGTCATCGTGCCGCTGCGCAATGAGGCCGGTTTGCTCACATATGCGCGCTCGGTCAGTGATCCGGCATCGCCCGCGTATCGCCACTTTCTGACGCCGCAGCAGATAGGAGCGCTCTACGGCGCCGATCCTACCGAGTACGGAAAAGCGCTAAACTACTTCGCACAAGCAGGCCTCGCAGTCCAGGCGTGGCCGCAGCGCAGCAGCCTGCGCGTCTGGGGCGATCAGCATCGCATCGAAAGCGCACTACACACAAAGTTCGGCGTCTACGAAAACGGCAAACGGCTTTTCTACGCGCCTGTTGGACCGCCGTCTGTCGCGCCGTCCGTGAGGATCGCAGCGATCGGGCGGCTTGTCACGTTCCGTTCGATCCACTCGCACATGATGATCGTCTCGCCGCCGGTGCACGCTCCCGGCGGACTCGGTAACAATCTCTTGCTCGGCTACTCACCGTGGCAACTTGCGACCGCGTATGACTACATAGGCGCGTACGACATCGGCATCACCGGACGCGGCATCACGATCGGCGTCATCGGCACGGGACCGATCTCAAGCGCGGATGTGCCCGCATACCGCGGCTTGTATAAAGTGCTCGGTGCGGGCACGGTCAAACAAGTGAACGTCACCGCGGTCTGCCCCGTCTGCAGCACGGGTCTGCAGACGCCGCCGCCGGTCACGGGGCCGTGCCAGCAGACGAATCCGCCAAACTATAACGTCTGCAATCCCGAAGACATCGAAGCGCAGCTCGATACGGAGCAGTCGTCAGGACTCGCACCGGATGCGAGCGTCCTGTTCTATCTCGCATACAATCCGAACGAATGCAATGCGGCCGGCCCGTGCAATCACAATCCTCCAACTCCCGCGCTTGGAATCGGCGAGACCGACGACGAGCTGCAGCAGGCGATCGCCGACAACACCGCAGACATCGTCAGTCTGAGCGCCGGCGGCGGCGAACTCGATATCGCCTCTCCCGGCAATCCGCTGCTGCACCCGGATGGCACAGGGCTGGAGCCGGATGAATTCGCGATGTTGGCGACCGAAGGCATCGCCACGTTCGTCTCTTCCGGTGACACCGGTGCCGAGAGTTGCCAACAAGACGGCGTTCCGGCAACCCAAGACGTTCTGTGCGTGGCCTATCCCGCAAGCGATCCAGATGTGGTTGCCGTCGGCGGCACGACGACTCCGATATTGCCCGACGGACGATTGGCCGGACCGATCACGGCATGGGGCGTGCAGACCGCGCTGCTCGGCAGCAACGGCGCGACGGGCGGCGGATTGTCCACCGTCTTCACCAGGCCGAATTTTCAAAACCCCGTCGCGAGCGTCACCGGATCGGTGCGCGGCGTACCAGACATGGCGCTCAACGCCGACCTCATCACCGGCGACGCCGTCGTGATCGACGCGTTCGATCCGAATCTCGTCGCGTTGGGCGCGGTCGGCGGCACGAGCGCCGGGGCGCCAGGCGCAAGCGCGATGTGGGCGCTCGTGCTCCAAGCGTGCCGATTGAATCCAAGCTGCGGCTTTGGTCCATCGTCGCATCCGTACCGGCTCGGCAATCCGGACGGGTTGCTTTATCGCCTATATACGCTGCCCGAGTATCAGCAGACGGTCTACGACATCAACTTCGGCAACAATGCCGTGTTCAGCATCAGCAATCCGAACCAACTGGATCCCGGTTACAACGCGGGCGCGGGATACGATCTCACGACCGGCATCGGCGCGCCGTTCGGACGCGCGCTGGTGCGAGCGGTGACGGGAATCTGATCGAATCGCCTCGCTAATAGCGGGAGGCGCGGTGCTCCAAAATTATTACGGCGATATCGCGGCGATCATCATGTTCGTCGTGGTCCTCGCTGCGGCCGAGATCGGCTACTTCGCCGCCCGGCGGTCACGCTCACGGACGATCAACGCCGATGCATTCAAGGCGGTTCAAACCGCGATGTTCCCGATACTCGGGCTCTTACTTGCATTCACGTTCTCGCTTGCGCTCTCGCGCTACGACGCCCGGCGCGACGCCGTGGTCCAAGAGGCCAACGCGATATCGACCGCGGCATCGCGGGCCGACGTCCTCAATACGGCCGATCGCCGCTTATTTCGCACCGCCCTTCTCAGTTATGCTCAAATCCGCTTGGCGTTTATCGGCGTCACGCCGGAGCAAGATTCAGGGAATTACTCATTGGGTGCAGAGCTGAATTGGCAGCGCCTGATGTGGGCGGTGGCAGTTCGCGCCGCTACGTCCAACGATCGCCCGCAGCTGATCTCACTGCTCCTCCAATCCTTGAACGGTGTCATGGACGCGCGCGCTCTCGAATCGGCGGTTTCGGACGCTCACATCCCGGACGCGATCCTTTTCATCCTTTTCGCGATCGCCGCTCTGACGGTTGGCGTCGCCGGATTCAACGTGGGTCTTTGCGGGGGCAGGAGTATCGCGTTCCTCATGCTTGCACTCGTCTTGGGGCTCGTAACAATGGCTATAGTGGACTTGGACCGACCGCAAACCGGCTGGACGCGTGTAAGCCTCGTTCCGTTGCAAGACGTCGTCTGGTCTATAGAAGATCCACAGAACCCATATGGTGAATTGCGAGGCTCCGGCGTAAAATAATTCTGCTTACGACGGCGTCACGCGAATCGAACTATTCACGTGATTGGTCGCCGGCAACTCGATCGTCATCGTCGTGCCCGCGTCGATCGACGTCTCGAGATGCACGGCCCGTGCAAGTGCGCTGATGAGGAATAGGCCGCGGCCGTTTTCCGTAAGATCATCCTGGGGCAGCTGCGGGGAGAATTCCGCAAGTCCAGGGCCGGTGTCGTGGATCGTCATCAGCGGCACCTTGCGGCCCCAATCGATCTCCACGGTCACAAGGCCGGGTGCGTGCTTGACGGTGTTAGCGAGTATCTCGCCGATCAAAAGCTCGAAACGGTAGAGCTCGTCGTCGGATGTCACGAAGCCGCGTACGAAGCTCATCAGCTCATGGCGCGACGTGTGGGCCGAGTACGCGCTGCTCGAGTGGAAAGTCCACGTCTTGCGCAGATCGCCGTCTTCAGATAGCCGGGGAAGCGGCCGCGGCGTGAGTTGCAAGACCATAAGCACCGCGTCGTCTGTCGGACGATCGAAGCCCATGACCGCGCGCTGAAGCACGACCGCCGGGCGTTCCTGCGTCACCTCGCGCGCTAACCGCGTCAGTGTTCGCAACAGCACGCTTTCGGCGGCGGCGATGTCGCGCGAGAACTCGGTCACGCCGTCCGTATAGAAAAGAAGCAGTGCATCGCGCTGCAGCGACACGGTGTGAACGACGAGCTCGAGTTCGGTCGCAACGCCAAGCGGCAATCCGCCGAGCGGCAGCGACTGCGCGCTTGCCGCATGCGTCACCATCATGGGCGGCGGATGCCCGGCGCTGGCGTAGTGCAAAACCGAGAGATCTCCGTCGATGACCGCGACGAGCGCCGTCGCAAGCGACTCCTCTTGGATGCGCAGAATCCGATTGACGTTCGCTAGCACGATCGCCGGATTCGGCTGTTCGATCGCGGCTGCGAAGATAGATTGCCGGATGCGGCTGGCCGTGACGGCCGCGTTGAGCCCGTGACCCGTGACATCGCCGATCGAGACGACGAGCTGGCCCGTGGGCAATTCAAAGGCGTCGTACCAGTCGCCGCCGATCAGCGCTTCGCGTTCGGCGGTGAGATAGAGCGCGTCGAAATGAAGGTCCGGCCTAACAGGCAGCCGGCCAGGCAGCAGCGCTGTCTGCAACGTCTCGGCGGCTTTTTCCGTCTGCTGCAATGCGCGCTTCTGATCGTCGATATCGGTGCACGTGCCATACCAACGCGCAACCGCGCCGAACTCATCGCGCGATGGTTGCGCGCGAACCAAATACCAGCGATATGAGCCGCTGCTGTGACGGATGCGCGCTTCCATCTCAAACGGCTCGCCGGTCGCGATCGACCGCGGCCAATCTTTCATGACGCGCGGCAAGTCCTGCGGGTGCACGACCCCCTGCCAACCCCAGCCGGCCGATTCTTTGAGCGATTGGCCGGTGTGATCGTAGTAGCGCTGGTTGTACCAGTCGAACCAGCCCGTGGGGTCGGCCGTCCAGACCATCTGCGGCACGATTTCCGCAAGGACGTGGAAGCGGCGCTCGGCGGCCTTGAGATGGGTAGTGGCGAGCCGACGCTCTGCCGTGACCGCGCCGAGCGCAAGGCCGGTCACGACCATCACAGCCATGAATGTCACGAGGATGGATACGCGGTGGTCGAGCGTTCCAACCGCGAACGGGCCCAATTCGTGCACGGTTCCCCAGATCGCGATCGCGGAGATGACGACCGCCGAGAGTGAGGTCACGCGCTGGCTGAAACGCAATCCCGTCCAGATGATCAACGGATAGATCGGATATTCGATCGGCGTGGGCCGCATGAACAGCAGCCACGTCGCTGCCAGCAGCGCGGCGCTGAAAAGCGCGAGTTCAGCCGCTTCGGGCCATCGCGATCTCGTCCAGCGCTGACCGGAAGCCCACGTAAGGATGAGCGGTGCGAAGAGCATGACGCCCATCGCATCGCCGACCCACCAGAGCCGCCAGACCGAACCAAATGAAGACCACGGGATGATCTGCGCGAGCGCGAGGTTGAGGGTGCCGTTGCTTGCCGAGATCGTCATCGCGAAGATAGCGGATATCAACACGAGGCCGAGCACGTCGCGCAAGCGTTCCAAACGCGTGTCGAAATCGCCAATGCGATTGACGAGCGCGACGCCCGCGACCGGAGCAAGTGTGTTGCCGATAGCGATGCCCGCCGCGGTGAGAAGCGGTTCGTTCATCATCGCGTTGCTGAAAAATGCGCCGAGCAAGATGCCCGGCCATACCCGCAGTCCGAGCAAGAACAAAGCCGCGACGGCGATTCCCGTGGGTGGCCAAAAGGCGGTGACTTCTTTGGTCTGAAACGCGAAGGAGAACCCGAGCTTCGCGCCCGCGACATACAACAACGCGATGATCGCGATCTGCAGGACATCGCGACCGATGTCCGGCCTGAAGTACCAGATCGACGATCCCGGTTCTTTTTCGAAATCCGGTACGTCAGATTCGCGTTTCATGGAAACGCGATCTTAAAGATCAAGCGGCGCAAACGAAGCCCACTGGTCGCGGCTTTCGGCGACATCGCTGACCTTGACGTAGTCGCACGCGGCATTGAAGCGCTCCCACATCGCGAGTACCGCGCGATTGCTATGCGCCTTGTCGATGGCCTTGTGCGATTTCCATTCGAAGATCTCGAGGACGGTGCCGTCCTTCGCGCGCACGATGATCGGAGTTCGCTTCGTCGCGAGCGATTCGCGCCGCAACGTCTTGACGTGATCGCGCATCAGCTGCTCTAAAGCGCGTTTCTTGCCGCGCTTAGGCCGGTAACAGGCGATACTGACCACTCCCACGTCGTCCTCCCAATCCGCTCAGCTGCGGGTACCGGTAGGAATTCGCTGGGAACGCTATTGGAACGGTTCGGCTAAAACCCCTACGAGTTAGGGATTCGAAGATGGGGCGGGGACGGGTACGCGCGGCTCGTTCGTCAGCGCGGGTACCGGATGCATCGGCATGCGCATGGCCGCGGAGAGTCCGAGCGCCTGGGCAACGTCATATGCGTCGTTCGTTAGGATGTTCGTGCCGCACGTGAGATCGTATGATCGCGCACCCTTCCACCAAACGAAGAGGGACGTGCCGAACGACACGCTCTTCATGCAGTGGATCATGGGGTGGACTTTCAGAGGCATCGCCGCTTGCAGGTCGGTGAAGAACTTCGTCGTCACGGCCATAGGCACGGTCGTGGTGGCGCGCTTGTCGCCCTTGATGTACTCGGCTGCGCCCGATTGCTGGATGACGATCCGATAGCCAAGCGCGTTCGTCGAGCCTGTGTTCAAGATCACGGCCGCACCCTTGGGCACGGGCAGATACGGAACGGGAGTCGCGGCTAGCGCTGCGACGGGGACGACCAAGGCGAGGATGACGAGCAGCTTCTTCATGTTACTCCGTCAACGATTCGCGCGAACCGGCCGTTTCACCGCTACACCATGTATGTCTTGGGCGGATCGATCTCGCGCAAGATGGGGCGCTCGGCCGAAAACCCAGCGATGTCGCTCGCGGTACCGCCGTCCACCACGAGCTCTCCCAAAATGCGCCCGATCACCGACGCGAACTTGAACGCGTGGCCGGCGCCGATCGCGAACGAGACGTTGGGATGACCGGGAATGCGATCGACCACGAAGTCGCGGTCGGGTGTAAGCGTGTAGAGGCACGTCTTCGTGCGGATCACAGGTCCGAGCGCGGTCGGCAGATAGCGGCGCATGAAGTTCTCGACGCGCGCGAGATTCTCTGTGTCCGGCTCGAACGTGCGTGAATCCGGATCCACAGGCAGGCCGCCGGCGTCTTGCGCAACTTTCGGACCTGCCTCACCGAACACGGGAAATCCGTAGAACGATGGATCATCCATCCATATCCAGACCGGAAACCGTTCCGGCGCGAACGCTGCTAAGTGCGGCGACGCGAAATACGTGACTTGTTCTTTTGTGATTTCAAGGGGCAACCGAAGTCCGAAATTCGCAAGCGCGCTGTTCGACCACGGTCCTGCGGCGATCACGAGCTTCGCGCAGCGATAGGTCGTGCCGCCGGCGCGGACTTCCAACTCACCGTCTGTGTCGCGGATCCACTCGACGGGCGCGTTGTCGCGGAGAACCGCGCCGTGCGCGCGTGCCATGCGCCGGTGCGCGTCATTGGCGCGCTCCGCCATGACGAGCCCGCTCTGACTTTGGTAGAGGCCTTCGATATCGTCGGCCAGCGTGAACTGTGGCCAGCGCCGCATGATCTCGTGCGCATCGAGCCGCTCGAAAGAGACGTCGCACGCGGTCATAGCGTCGGCGTAGCCCTGCAGCGGAATCGCACTCACGCGCGGACCGAGATCCAACCCTCCGGTCTTGAGGACGACGCGCGTTTTTGCGTCCGACTCTAGTGCTTCCCACGATTCGTAGGCGCGTTTCGCGAGGCGCACGTAGTTCGGAGCGTGATACGAGAGCCGGATGATCCGCGAGTGGTCCTGCGATTCGCCGCGCACGTGGCCGAATTCGAACTGCTCTAGGCCGAGCACGCGCGAGCGTCCGCCGCGCGCGAGCCAATAAGCGGCACCGCTTCCGATGCCGCCGAGTCCGAGCACGATGCAATCATAGTCGCGCGCCACTACTCCCCCAGCCGGTCGTTGATATAGCGACGCATGTCGAGACTCCAGCTCTCCATCGGCGCGTAGAAACCGTGCTCCCAGACGCGCGACGTCATGCCGCGCTGGACGCTCTCGCAGATCGCCCAGTCCTGGCGGTTCGTGAGATCCCAGAAATCGCCGGCATCGGATGGATCGAACGTTGATTTTGCGATCTCGTCAGGATGGAACAAGAAGTCGCACACGATCGTGGTGCGCGCGGGGCCGCGCGGGAAGAGCGCAAACGCGACCACGTGGTCTGCGGAGAGACTCAACATGCAGTTCGGATAGATGAGTTCGCCTTTATGCCGCGAGCGCTCGTCTTCGTCGAGCCCCGCGAATTGCGCCCGCGAAGTCGTGCCGCTGAACGTGAACGTGTTGGCGCCTTCGCGATGCGGGATGCCGCGCTCCCAGTCGAGATCGGCGCCGCCTTTCACGCGAAACGCAGGCACCACCGCGCACAATTCCGGATGCACGCCAGCGCAATGGTAGCACTCGTTGTAGTTCTCGAGGATGACTTTCCAATTCGCCGCGACGTCGTAGTGCAGCGTCTTGCCCGTTCGAAGTTGGGCTAGCGGATAGCGCTGTAGCCGCGCCGGCACGCCGTCTAGCTGATCGGCCAAAGATGCGCGCGCCGGTTGCGGACTGTGCAGCGAAAGATTGACGAACACGAATCCGCCCCACGTGTCCACGTCGACCGCGTGCAGCGGAAGCTCGTCTTTCAAAACCCCGTCTTCTTCGGTGAGAAACGGCGCTGTGCGCAGCCGCCCATCGAGCTCGTACGTCCACGAGTGATACGGACAACGGATCGCGCCGGGCAGCGAACCACTCGATTCTTCTGCGACGAGTCGGCTGCCGCGATGCCGGCAGACGTTGAAGTGCGCGTGGAGCATGCCGTCTTTAGCACGGGTGATGAAGACGCTTTCGCCGGCGACGTCGATCGCCACGTAGTCGCCCGGATTCGTCACGCGCTCTTCACGGCAAGCGAAAAACCATTCGCGCACGAAGATGCGCTCGCGTTCGCGCGCGAACTCGGATTCATCGACATACGAAGCGCGCGGAAGCGTTTGCTCGAGACTCGTCTTGACGGGCCGTGACGGGGAACTCACATCGAACGCTTACGGGCGGCATACGCAGCGCCCTCCTGCGTTCGTCAGTGAGGGGAGGAGCGAAGCCTGACCCTTCGAACCTAAACGTTCGGCGCCGAAGTGGCGAAATTGGCAGACGCGCAAGTTTCAGGTACTTGTGTCCGCAAGGATGTGCAGGTTCAAGTCCTGTCTTCGGCACCAAACCCTTACAAATGCAGGGTCGACGCATTCGCCGTTTGCGTGATCTCGCGCACGCATGCTGACGGGAGTTTCGTCCCCTCGCCGCAGAAGCCAAGCAGCCCTGACCCACTAGAGTCTAGGCCGCAACGCACTGTCGTGCTCGTCTAAACACGCGAAAGGATCTTCATGTCGTCAACGATCGATCGATCCGCAGCGCAAGGTTCGCGCAACGTCTGGGAGATGGCGCAGGCACAG